>Ga0118677_10003037_pt1 | contig 32645 bp, 22 predicted proteins | sample AliMusrvi5mmetaG_FD_86154 | JGI IMG/M metagenome (GOLD analysis project Ga0118677, IMG submission 86154) | reverse complement strand
AAGAGACAGCCCCAACCTCAACGCCCACACCAACGCCCACACCAACGCCCACACCAACACCAACACCCACGCCAACGCCAACACCAACACCAACACCGACGCCAACTCCAACGCCAACTCCAACTCCAACGCCCACACCAACGCCCACACCACCGCCCACACCAACGCCACCACCAACACCAACGCCACCACCAACACCAACACCAACACCAACGCCAGCACCGACGCCGACTCCAGCACCCACGCCGACTCCAGCACCCACGCCGACACCAGCACCTACGCCGACACCAGCACCAACTCCGCCGCCCACGCCGACACCCGCACCAACTCCGCCGCCCACGCCGACACCCGCACCGACCCCAACTCCGCCACCGACGCCAACGCCGATGCCAACCTGACCACCACGCTTACCACCGGCCCCACCCTTACCGCACCACGCGCCAGCACCGACCCTTAGCCAAAGAGGCGGAGACCATCCACACGCCCTCCCGGCCTCATCCAGGTGATTTGTGCTTCGCAACCAATCAACAATTTTTCACCGAATGCCCTATATGAATAAATGCAAAAGCAACGCAAAGCCTCAAGGAAAGATCGGCATCATCTTCATCGGAGTCTCCGTTTATCTCCAGTTCTTCGAGAGATTCCATAAAAGCGTGGAGAACTTCTTTCTCCCCGGCAAGGACAAGACTTACTTCGTGTTTACGGACAATCATCTTACGGTACTGCCGCCAAATGTGCGGTGCATTCACGTGCCGTTCAACGACCCGAGGTTCATCAAGCTTCACAAGTTCCACTTCATCTCAAGCATCTTGGATGAAGCAGTGGAGCTGGATCATCTTTTCTACTTTGACGCAGACAGCCTGGTGGCGGCGACCATCGAGGACAAGGAGATGGACGAGTGGTTTGCCGACGACCGCACGCTCGTCGGCGTGCTTCATCCCTGGCATCATATCAGGTCGGGCGACAAGCCCTTCGAACAGAACCCCGTCTCCGCCGGCTATGTGGCGCCGGAGGAACATGCGCTCATGGATTATCATCAATCCTGTTTCTGGGGCGGCACGACCGAGTGGGTGGCCCGGATGGCGCATTCGGTCCGCGAAATGGTGGACAAGGATCTGGCCATTCATCACACCAATCGCTCGAATATTTGCGACGAGATCTATGTGAACCGCTTCTTTATGTCGCATCGGGACAAGCTCCGATCGCTCGACACCGACTACGCCAATCCAGGTGCCGAGTATGAAAGAGCGACCGCGACCGCGACACGACAAGGACACCGGTTTCGGGCGCGAGAAGTGATCGTTCATGACAATGCGGCGCAGACGAGATCGTGGAACCGGGTAGATCAAAGTTCGAGCACCTTCACGCACGGCGCCTTCGCACAGTTTTACAAGCACGACCTCGCCGCCAGTCACGCCCTGGAGTGCTATCGCCGGCACAATCCGGATGCGCCCGTGGTGCTGTTCTCGGATGCAGGCGATGACTTGTCGGTGCTGGCAAACCGGTTCAACTGCACCTATCGCCATGAGACCGTCAACATCGGGCACGCGAGAAGCCGCCTCGCCGGGACGGATCAATACGAGCGGCTGATGCGCATTCGTACCGCGTGTGACCTGATGGCAGGCGTGGATTGGATCGTGATCCTCGAGCCGGACGTGGAATGCCTGAGAGCACCCACGGCCATTCCACGCTACGCCCTGTGCGGCCCCAGCCGTGGCCCGGCATGGACAGAGGCATTGCAAAAGATGATCACGGACCGCCATCCCAATCGTGCTCGCACCCATGCGCTGGGCCGGGGTTATACCGGATGCGGTGGATCCATTCTCAACAGGGAGGCGTTCATCGAGTGTTTCGACCGAACCCCAAGGGAATGGTTCACCCTGGCCGCTGAGGCCGACCCCCGGGTCAAAGTGGCGGAGGATGCGAGCATGAGCTTCCTGTTTCAAATCAATGGCTACGATACCGGCGGCTGGGAAGATTTCACCGGCTGGCGCACCGAGGACAAATCGCCCTTCGCCTTTTCTCATGGCGACAAGAAATACTATGGCAAGCCTGCGCCCTCAGCGTGAGCCGGCGCCGGCCTGGCGCCTGGTTCCAGCCGCCGGGCAGTGGGTGCTGCGTGCATTACCAGGCGCTGACGACACCAGCCACTGGATGGGCGGACAGACGAGGGAGGAGAGCTCAAAGAGCACCTTCCAATTTCATGCCGGTTCAAAATTAAAAGCGCATTTGTCGCTTGCATCTGAAAAGTTAAATCAACACTCATACACTGTGCTTGTTGTTCCTATATCGCATCAACCGGCGTCATTGTGTGTCCCCATTCCCGATGATGATTCACCACGTGAGAATGACCGGACTGCCGCATGACAAAGCCACCGATCCACTTTCCCACACCGACCTCCAACACCTTCCCGACATTGCCGGAACGGCTCCCAGCAAAGTGAGCCGCAGCCCGATCCCTCCATACCTCTTTCATTAAGTACTGACTTCAACCACCCCAATATATGCCTGACACCACTCCGACTCCGACGTCCCCCCCCTGCCAACGCCTGTGCCAACGCCTGTGCCAACGCCTGTGCCAACGACTGTGCCAACGCCTGTGCCAACGCCTGCGCCGACACCTGCACCAACGCCTGTACCAACGCCCGCGCCGACTCCAACGCCGCCACCCACACCAACACCTCCACCCACACCAACACCTCCACCCACACCAACGCCGCCACCCCCGACGCCCACTCCAACGCCCACTCCGACTCCGACTCCGACGCCCACTCCGACTCCGACTCCGACTCCCACTCCAACTCCAACGCCAACTCCAACTCCAACTCCAACTCCGACGCCAACGCCAACTCCAACTCCAACTCCAACTCCAACTCCAACACCGACACCGACTCCAACTCCAACACCAACACCGACTCCAACTCCAACACCAACACCAACACCCACATCCTCATCCTCAAGCTCTTCGAGCTCATCTTCGAGCAGTTCATCATCTAGCAGCTCGTCCAGCAGCTCGTCATCGCGCTCGTCGAGCAGTTCATCGTCGAGAAGTTCATCATCGAACAGCTCGTCCTCCTCAACACCGCGACGTGGCCCCGGCAACAGCTGGCCCGCTGGCAATGGTGGCGGCCTTAGCGGAAATGGTGATGAATCTGTCATTGTTCAGATGCCCTCCCCACCGGCCCCCGGTCCTGGTACCTCCGGCGGTGCTGGCGGCGGTGCTGGCGGCGGCGGCGGCGGCGGCGATGGTGGCGATGGTGGCGATGGCGGCGATGGCGGTGGCCCACCGACTGTCTATTCCATTCCCGTTACCTTGGGTGCCAATGATTCACCGTGGGGATCCACGGCACTTGCGCCGAACAATCCTGATTCCAACGTGGACCAGGATGGTGATGGCCTTACCGCTGCCGAAGAGAACGAACTTGGAACTTCTGATGTCTTGACGGACAGCGATAGCGATGGGGTCGCTGACCCTGACGACGGCGTTCCTTACGATCCGGCCTTCAATTTCCCGGCGACCACGATCGGCAAGTATCTACCCCTGGATCTGGGGGTCGCTTCCATGCCCAATGCCATTTACACAGCCACCGATGGCAGTTGCGCCTTCCTCCAGGTCGTGAACGCTTCCGGCACTGTGATCACTGATCGTGATCCGACGACCGGCAACTGGCCCGCGGGGTCGCTCTCCCAGTATTTGGTTTACTCGCCACAGCATGGCATCAAGCTCATTCCGAACACGCTGCCCGGTAGTCTTGGAGCAGGTTCCCAGAGCGCCTGGTCACCCAGCGCCGTTGGGAAAGGCGGCATCGTGCTCGGTGTTGGCACGCATTGGACCGGGGACGGCACTTTGGATGATGAGTCCGTCACCTCCGTGGCATTTGCCCTCAACCCCTTCGAGGGGACCGATGGCGTGGTCCTCCAAGTGTTTGCGCCCTTCGACCTTGAACCTCTTTGGGATGACAATGTCATCGATGGCCTCAACTTCGGCCCGGGCAACCTGATTTATGGCCGCATGATGCTCGGCTCCACGACAACTGATGCGCGCTTGCGCAGTGAAGTGGACGACACCTCCTATGGCACCCCAGACAAATGGGGATTCAACAGCTCATGGCGGGCCGCGTTGGTGAGATTTGACATCACCACGGGCTCCACCGTCGGAACTGCTGTCGAATGGATAAACCCCATTGCCTATCCTGGCAATGTGCCTCCACCTGATCTTGTCGAACCTTTCTCTGCCGGCGAGTGTTCCAACACCGTCAACACTTCGACCAACCAAGGATGGACTCAAACCGATGAGTGGGCATCACCGTCGGCCATCATTCAAACAAACGTCATCGCCCAATCCGCCACGTGGGTCACCCCGTTTATCAATGGGTATCTGGAGGTGGCCTACTACAACGAGGACATCCCTGGCCAATATGAATGGGTCAGAACAATGACCACCGCGGATGGGCGCACGGTAACGATCGATGAAGGCCAGAACCATAGCTTCACGAACCCACCGTTCTACATCACGGATATCGCCGAAGCCCCGGCAGCCACAGACGACAATCCCCATCCCCTGCCCTGGCTTGCAGGCACCTATTGGGAGTTGCAGAGCGCGGATCAAGGAAGTTCATTCCCCTGTCTCCTGGATTATTCTGGGACCGTGCAGGCTCCTGCGACAGATCCTGATCCAACGGTCGGCACCTATGAACGCATCCGGCCCGCCGGTGCCGCCATCTTCTGCAAGGCACCGGGCGAAAGTGCGCCCAGCTGGCATGCCATCTACAAGAATGGCAAAGACGGGCGCACACGCGCCAATCAAATCCAGTCGATCTATGCGCTCAACAGCAACGGACAAGCCCTGGTCTGCGAAGACGCGGATGCGCCTGACGCAGTCAAGCTCTGGGCCAATGGCCGCACATGGGACCTCATTGCGGATGGTCTGCTGCCCGACAACTTCACTGACACCTGGAGCTACCTTGCCCCAATCAGCATCGCCCAGAACGGCACCATCGTGTCCACCGTGCTGAATACAGATGGCAGCAGCCATGTGCTGCTGCTGGCTGAGATGAAGGTTGACCTCATCACCAGGGACCCCGCCACCGGTGAAATATCCACTGTTGACGGAGAAATAGCCGAATGCCTGCCGATTCCCGAGGTTGATCTTGAGATCACCAGCGCCCAGATCAGCGGAACAAACCTTCAGGTAAGCATTACTTGCCGCATTCGTGATGCCTTATCAGAACTCTCCGGCATTACTCCGATAGATCAGCTCCAATTTTACTTCAACGGCGACCCTCTAGAGCTGGTGAACGGCTTGGACTCTAACTCAAGCACACAGCCATCGCCCGTCTGGCAGGAAAGAATATCCGACGTCACAATTCAACGGACCTTCACCGTTCCAGTTTCGTCAGGAATCCAGACCTTCAGCGCCAAAACCGGGGACAACGCGGCAGGTAACAACGGCTTTGCCGCCGCTTATGTCGTCATCGGCACCAACCCTCCGACCGAACAAACGATTTCGCCGTCACTACAACCTGCGCTCGTATTTGCCGGTACTCTGTCTATTACCTCCGCCAACTCGCTCACGGTCCAATTCCCCGGCCAGGAATCGGCAGCGCTAGCGGAAAGCGCCCCTGGTTCCCTCCATTTCACTGGCACCGCGCTGGTCGATGGCAACAGCCAGCAAGTGGAAATACTCATCACCCCACCGGACTCGGCCAGCGGCGGATCCTTGGACTCCATTTCGGCCGTGGTCATCATTGGAGGCGTCTATTACGATGGCTGGTGGCAGGTGGCAGTCTCCAGCACCCTGCAGTTCTCGTGCCTGGACTTGTACCCGTCCTCCCAGTCGCCCGGCCTGCTCTACATCGCCAACACCACCGCCTCGCTTATTTCCACTGATGGTTTCGTCCAACCGTTTGTGGCACGGTTCACAGTACCGCCAATAGTCAGGGACCAGATCAAACCCGGTGGTCCGTTCCGGCTCACTCTCAACGGTGAAGAGGTTTCTCTCGTTCCCAAGCCTGGCTTCATCCCGAATGACGACAGTCCGGATTATCTCTATCTCGCTGCCGAAGACGCCGTCCGGCTTTTCATGCTGCTCAAAGAAATGGAGGGGTCCTCCCTAACACCAACTGGTGCGGTGACCCAAAATACGTTCCTCGTTGAACTAAAAGGCCGGGCGAATGGCTCTGTGATGTGGGCTCAAAACCACACTATCGTCACTGCCCCGCCTGATATTGGCCCAGGCCCCGCTGCCGCTGGCACCGCAACCACCCAGCCCCCCTTCAGTACCTTGTCCGATGATGACTTCATGGCCCAGACGTACTTTGCATACGAGGTGCTGTTCCAGGAATACGGGCAGAAGCTGCTTACTACAGCAACCGAAACAGGAGGTCCAGTTAGCGCGACTGTCAAGCTAGGGTCTCTCTGGTTTGTCAGTTGGACATACGCAGACAACCGGGAGCGTGCCTATTTCCTTGGAAAGCGTCCCACTCTCACCCTTGACCGGAGCAAACTGAGGACACCCATCCGTGCCGCAAATGCCCTATTCCAGGCGTTGATGGGGCTTTTCAACGACTACACATCGGCTTCCGATATTCAGACGGCCAAACCCAGTCCAAATGCTCCGGCAGGAGGGAATGCAGAGGATGATTCATTATACGAATATCTTGCCCACGGGCGTTATGATGCCATCGCCGCAGCGCTAGGCGATGTTGCATTCGGCATGGAGATTGGCATCTCTCTTATCAATGCCGAGGCAGGCATCGTTCTGGCAATCGGTCATGCGGTTGATAGCTGGCGGGACGGGAAAAAGGGAGCCGCGGCGGCACAGGCAGCCCTGCTCATCCTGCCTTTGGCAGCCAAATGGGCCGTTAAACTTGGCGAAAATCTCGTGGTGAACCTCGGGCGCTTCGCCGGTGTGGCCGAAGAGGCTGAACAATTCACGATTCCGTTTACTGCCTCGCAAGACCTGATCGCCGCTCTTCAGAAGATGTCGACAAAATCGACACGTATCGACGTCATGCGCCAAATGCGCCCATTGATTGAGAATGGAGAAGTGACGCAAGCATGGGTGAGCCTTTGGTATAAAGCAGGCTGGTTGAAAAAGGCTGCGGAAAGTGATTCCAGGACCCTTGCAAAGGGACTTGAAGTGCGTCTTGGACCGAGGCCGTCTCGATTCGAGGCGCAGCACGACTTGCCCGTCGGGACTCACGTCATCAGTGGCAACGCAACTGATCTCACCGAGGAATTTCTGAAGCGGGGGCTGGACCCCAACGACGGGCAAAGTTGGGGCCGGTTTTTGTCACCGGAATTCCATAGAGTACTGCATGCAAATTATGCAGGAGCACCGAAAACAGCTTGGGGCGGTGGTGGTGGTCCATTCAACTACCAATGGTGGAGGTTCTTTTATGATAATCCCGAGGCAACCACAAGCCAGGTTCTCGATTTTTTGAGAACTCTTGTCGCTGCAACGTCCGATTATACAGTTAGGACCGTTGAAGGTATTTCGTGGCCATATCCGCAACCGTAATATCCCATCCTCTAAGACACTCCCCACCCACTTTCAACGTGGGTGGGGAGATCGGGGAGCCTTCTGCCCCCCCAAACTCAGTCAACCGATGTCAGGCTGCCACATCGTTACTGAGTCTTCTACAAAGCCCTTTCATCAAGGCCTGCCGAGCGGGATTCGAGCGGAAGTCGGGCGGCCATGCCAAGTTAAGTCATCGCTGTCTCGGATGGGTACCGCAGGAGACATGAGACGGCATTAACTGGAATTGTCCAGGGTCAGATTTCGTAGAGCTCGAACGGAAGCAGGCATTTGTCGCATGGACTTCACCCTGCTCGATACCCATGATTGCTTGCTAATGTGGTTTCGAATAGAACGGAGTGGTGGTGCGGAGCCGGGTGTCCTTCGCGGCGATGGACCGATCACCCCCGCAGCTATCAGCTCAGTTAACCACCCAAGACAGCTAGTGGGAGTTGATGGACAATCAGGTCGTTCGCCACAAGCAAGATTCCCTTGATTTAATGTCGTCGTCAGTCAATGCTGATTATTTCCCGATCACATCGAACAGGCCCTCTGCCCCCGTTAATGACTTATGCACCCACTTCTCACGCTCTTTCAGATTACCGGTGATTCACGCACCGATCCAGCAGAAGCCATCGGCTGTAGCGTGACTCTTCCAGGAACGCAGTCGAAGCGTTGCCCTGGGTGCCAAAACATCAGGCCGCAAAAAACCAACTGGAGTGGATTTGCCACCCTCCTTGGCAAGGACTCAAAAGCTTTTCCTCACCATATTGGCGGACTCAATCATCTTATCAGTGACCAAATGCGCAGCGACATGCTGGATAATGGGATGACCGGTTTCGTGGCTCACCCCATAAGAATTTCCGCCGCTGATATCGAGTCGGAAGTTCTTCGAAAGCTGCCCATTCCTCAGTATTACTTGCTTGAAACCACTGGCTGTGTGGATATTGATCGCCAACTCTTCGACGAGTTTGATGGCGAGCTGTGTGAAGTCTGCCACAATTGGTGCCCCAGGCCGGGCGGAAAATACAGCTACGGAACAAAAGTTACCGTGCCCCTTTTGAGCACATGGGACGGTTCTGATCTGGTTGCCATCAGGAACATCAAAAACGCTGGCATTTACTGCTCCCGCAAGGTGGTAGATCTCGCTATTGAGAAGAAATGGACGGGCTTCGGCATCCAGGCATTCACTGACGGCCTGCCCAAAATCGACCTGACCAAAGCCAATTGGATTGACGACCTCGCGGTCGCTGTGGCTAACCGTTTCCCTGGGGCTTCGTAAAAAAGTAAGTAGATTCTTTCGAGGTCTGGCTCGCAAACATCCTGCCACTAATGAGTGGACGCATCCCCTATGGCCCGCCGGTGCCGCCATCTTCTGCAAGGCTCCGGGCGAAGGTTCGCCCAGCTGGCATGCCAGCTCCAAGAGCGGCACGGATGGGCGCACACCCGTGGCTCCGCATGACGGCCTGGTGGACTGTTTTTTAGACCATGGGACGTGGCTGCGTTTCGCCTTTTTCTGCCTGGCCCAGCCAAAGCAGCCAGGGCCGCGCCCAGTCTCCTCGCGGTTGTCTTCCTGATCCCGTTGATGCCCTCCCACCTTCCCTGACGGCACGGCACTAATCCAGAACATCCGCGTCTATGCGGCCGCTGGCGATGCCGCAAAGGCAATTGCCGGTGCCCCCACTGCAGGTCATGCCAGAGCGATGATCCCCCTCATCTGCAACCATGAGATTGCCCCTGAATAGTCGAATCCGAACAATTCTGTTGCATTCGGCGCGCGAAATCAACAGAGGCTTCGGGTGACGCTTCTGCCTAACGACCTTGCCAAAACTAAGCCGCCTTTTTCTTCAACTGGGAAAGGTGCCGGGCACATGAAGTGCCTTCACCTCACCAACAGTCAGTCCCCTGGAGATATCGTTATGCTGACCGCAGCGGTGCGCGATCTGCAATTGCGGCACCCTGGGCGCTTCTCCGTGACGCTGAACACGACAGCCCGGGAATTATGGGACCACAACCCGTACGCCACCTTCGCCCCGGCGCCGCGACCTGGAGACAGGGTCATCGAGTGCTGCTATCCGCTCATCCACCGCAGCAACGAGGAGCCATGGCACTTCATCCACGGCTTCCATCAACATCTGAGCGCCTGCCTTGGCCTCAGGATCGAACCGACCCGCTTCCAGGGTGACATCCATGTCGCGCCTGAAGAGCGCCAGTGGGTCTCCCAGGTGGAGGAGATCACCAAGATGCGCATGCCATTCTGGATCATTGCTGCCGGCGGCAAATTTGATTACACCGCCAAGTGGTGGTCGCACGAGCGTTACCAGCAGGTGGTCGATCACTTCGACGGCCGCATCCTCTTTGTCCAGGTAGGCGAGGCGTGCCACCATCACCCGAAGCTGCGCGGGGTGCTTGATCTGCGCGGCAAGACCAGCATGCGCCAGCTGGTGCGCCTGGTACATCATTCACAGGGGGTGCTCTGTCCTGTAACACTGCTCATGCATCTCGCTGCTGCGGTGCCCGCCAGCGAAGGAATGCCCAGGAACCGGCCCTGTGTGGTCATCGCCGGGGGCCGGGAGCCTTCGCAGTGGGAAGCCTATCCCCACCATCAGTTCCTCCATACCTGCGGTGCCCTGTCCTGCTGCGACAATGGCGGCTGCTGGAAATCCCGCGTGGTGCCCGTTGGCGATGGCGACGGTAAAGACAATCCGGAGGACCTGTGCACCGATGTGGTGCATCTGCGCGATGCCTCGCTCAGCTTCCGGCGCCACACTGAAGAACCATTGCCAGCCCACGCCCTGCCTGGAAATCAGCACAGGCGTCTCACCGACTACCTGCCTCGTTGCCTGGACATGATCCGCAGCGCGCAGGTGATCGAGGCCATCGAGCGCTACTTCGAGGGCGGGGTGGTAAGCTACCTCAATGACGCCCAGCGTGCGGCCTCTCACGAGGCCATTCATCTAAGCCACGGCGATCAAGCTCATCAGCCGGAGACAAGCTCAGTTTCATGAACACTATTCACGTTGATTTTCCACACGGGCTCGGAGACTGCGTCTATTTCGCCCACCTGGTTGCCGTCTATCAAGCGCATGGTCATAAGATAGCCGTCCACTGCGATGAAGACAAGAAAGTGCTTTTCCAGCCGCTGCAAACCTCATTGCCGCCGCAGTCAGGAAACAAGGTGCCATGGAACCATGGTCAAGACCTCGAAGCACTGGATGATACGAATCACTATCTGGCGAACAAGGCGTTCGTCAATTTTTCGGTGGCGCCGATGCCCGCCATTGATGGATCGTCGCCAGACCTGTGGAATGAATTTGCCAAAGTCAGACTGGACGTATTGCCTCAAGTGTCGCCGCTGGCGAAGGTGGAGGTCGCGCGATTTTTCGAAACCCTCCCACGCCCGATCGTGCTGCTCCATACGAAAGGAAACAGCTTCCAAAAGAGCAAGAGCGTGCCTGATGATCTCGCCATTGAGATCTATCGCGAGATATTGGATTCGATGGACGGCACCCTGGTGTTGCTGGATTGGGACAATCGAGTGCCGCGCATTGCCCACGGGCGCATCAAACATCTCACTGATGACTGGAAGCGCATCGGCGTGAATGAACTGCTGGCAGCGATCATTCAGGCGGATCTGGTTGTGGGCATCGACAGCGGGCCGCTGCATTTATGTCAATACGCCGATACCCCTGCCATTGGTCTCTGGCTTTCGGACCACCATCCGGCAAAGTACAGCCGGCCACGCGATCGTCAGGTCAATTTGACGCTCAAGCGCCACGCTCAGAACGGCAACAGGTACACCCGCTGGTTTTATAATATCGTGGAGGATCAGTCAGCGCAGATCAAAGCCAGCACAGTGGGCCGGCTTTGCCGGCAGATGCTTGGAGAACCTCGCTATTTCGACAAATCAAAGATCGGCAGGGACGTCATGCTCAGGCACTGGATCGACGACTGGACCCGCGCAGGCGTGTCAGATCATCAGACGTTCATTGACAGGAACAAGTCGTTTGATCTGATGCTTCGACATCTGTCAGCCTTGAAGTCTTGTCGCATCGTCGAGACCGGCTGCATCCGCGCCGAAGAAGACTGGCGTGGTGCAGGCTTCGGAACCTACCTCCTTGGGGCATTTGCAGCCGCCGTCCGGGGGCGGTTGGACTCCGTGGATGCCAACCTGGCCCATTGTGAGTTCGCACTCAAATGGACGCGCGTTTTTGGGGACGCTGTGAACATCCACCACGGGGATTCAATTGACTACCTCCGACGGCGTTCATTGCCTGTCGATTTGCTTTATTTGGATTCTTGGGACACGTACGTGCCAGGATACGCCGAGCACGGGCTCAGGGAAATCCAAGAAGCCGAACGCTCGCTGGGCGATCAATCAATGGTGGTGTACGATGATACTTCATTCCGGGCCGGCAAATGGCAGGGCAATGGTTTGCTGGGTGTTCCGTGGCTGATTGAGCGTGGTTGGTCACCCGTTCACGTGGGACATCAAACCGTTCTAAAAAGGGGCTGCTAGTGTTTTAGATTTTTTGAATGATTTCTGTTGCGTTTGGCGCGCGAAATCAACAGAGGCTTCGGGTGACACCACTGCACAACGACCTCCCGAATCCTCCGTGCCCTATCTGGCCGGGATCGGAGGCACCAGCATCGCGGCATTTACCTGTCTGCCTGAATCCACGGGCCTTTCGCGCGCCTCATTGCGCGGCCTGAGGCGCTTCGTTTTCCCAGATAACACACACTCAACACCCAACTACATCCAATCCATGATCTTCGTTCAAATCGCCGCCTATCGTGACCCTGAACTTTTGCCCACCATTGTCGATTGCATCGCCAAGGCCAAGTATAAGAACGACCTGCGTTTCGGCATCTGCTGGCAGCGCCACCCGGACGAGCATTGCCTGGATGAATTCAAATCCCGGCCCAATTTCACCATCGACGAGGTGCCCTGGAATGAAAGCCAGGGGCTGTGCTGGGCGCGGGCGCGCATCCAGAAGCTTTACCAGGGCGAGGACTACACGTTGCAAATCGATTCCCACCACCGGTTCGCGGAAAACTGGGACGAGGAGTTGATCCGGCAGATGGAGCTCACGGGCAGCGCCAAGCCGGTGCTGGGCTCGTACGCCGCGGTCTATGATCCCAGCACCAATGAAAAGAAGGGCATGGAGCCCTACAACATGGTGGCGGACAAGTTCACGCCTTCGGGCACCATCTTGTTCCGGCCGCATGTGATCCCTGGCTGGCGCGATTTGAGCGCGCCGGTGCGCGCCAGGTTTGTCTCGGGGCATTACTTCTTCACCCTGGGCCGCCACTGCGAAGACTATGCTTATGACCCGAACCTGTACTTTGCCGGGGACGAAATCAGCCTGAGCATCCGCTCCTACACCCTGGGCTACGATCTGTTTCATCCGCACCGCAACGTGGTCTGGCATGAATACACGCGCCAGGGCCGTACCAAGCACTGGGATGACCATACCACGGCCACCAAGCCTCTGGTGGGCCTCGCATGGCACGAGCGCGACGTGATCAGCAAGACACGTTTGCGCAAGATGCTGCGCGAGGAGGACAACGATGCCGACATCACCGGCTATGATCTGGGCACGACCCGAAGCCACCGGGACTATGAAATCTATGCCGGCATCGACTTCGCCGGACGCCGGCTGCACCGGGACACGGTCAAGGGGGTGGAGCCGCCGTGTGTTTACGAAAACGCGGCGCAGTGGGAGGAATCCTTCTTGATGCACCAACGCCTGGACCTGAAGTGGGAGGTGCGCGATCTGGAGCAATGCGATGATTTGAGCTTCGTGTACTTTGGCATTGAAGACGAGGCGGGCCAGGTGCTGCACCGTTATGATGCCCCGGCAGACAGCGATGAAGCCCGCAGGCTGGCCAGCACGCGCAAGGTGGAATTCTCTTCCAACACGCGCCCCGCAAAGCTGGTGGCCTGGCCGGTAAGCCAGTCGCGTGGCTGGCTCAAACGGGTGGAGTATGCGCTGTGAGAGGTTCCCAGTTTCTGGTTCCTGGTTCCCGGTGGATGGGGCGGCGCAGTGACCGGCGGTCGGTCCAGCTCGCGCTGCCTTGCGGGCAGGGGCCATCCCCTGCCCCGCCTACAACAGGATCTCCATCTTGCTGGCCGCCGTGTGCGCCTTGCTGCGCGCTTCCTCGATATCTTCACCGCGCGCCAAGGTCACCGCCATGCGCCGCTGGCCGTTGACACTGGGCTTGCCAAACAAGCGCAACTGGGTGTCCGGCTGCGCCAGCACCTCCGCCAGATTGCCGAACTGCACCTCGCTGGATTCACCCTCCACGAGCACCGCGCACGAGGCCGAGGGGCCGTGCTGGCGGATGTTGGGAATCGGCAGGCCCAGGATCGCGCGCACATGCAGGGCGCACTCCGAAAGATCCTGTGAAATCAGGGTCACAAGCCCGGTGTCATGCGGTCGTGGCGACACCTCGCTGAAGATCACCTCTTCGCCTTTCACAAACATCTCCACGCCGAACAGGCCGCGCCCGCCCAGCGCCGCGGTGACCGCGCCCGCCATGTGCTCCGCGGCCGCGATGGCGGCGGGGCTCATGGGATGCGGCTGCCAGGATTCGCGGTAGTCGCCCTTGATCTGGGTATGCCCCACCGGAGCACAGAACGAGGTGCCGCCGGCATGCCGCACGGTAAGCATGGTGATCTCATAATCGAACTCCACGAACCCTTCCACAATCACCTTGCCCTTGCCCGCCCTGCCCCCCTCCTGGGCGTACTGCCAGGCATAGGCCATGTCGGCCGGGATCTTGACCACGCTCTGTCCCTTGCCGCTGCTGCTCATGATCGGCTTGATCACGCAGGGGAAGCCGATCTCATGCACGGCGGCGGTGAATTCCTCCAGCGTCGCCGCAAAACGGTAGGGCGAGGTCTTCAAGCCCAGCTCCTCCGCCGCGAGGCGCCGGATGCCTTCACGATTCATCGTCAGGCTGGCCGCGCGGGCGGTGGGAATCACCGTGAAGCCTTCCGCCTCCAGTTCGATCAGCGTATCGGTCGCGATCGCCTCGATTTCCGGCACAATGTAGTTCGGCCGCTCCTTCTCCACGATCCCGCGCAGAGCGTCGCCATCGAGCATGGAAATGACGTGGCTGCGGTGAGCCACCTGCATGGCCGGGGCGTTGGCATAGCGGTCCACGGCGATGACTTCCACGCCCAGGCGCTGCAGTTCAATGACGACTTCCTTGCCCAGCTCGCCAGAGCCAAGCAGCATGACTTTCGTTGCCGAAGGAGAAAGAGGGGTGCCGATGTTGGACATGGCACTGAGGTAGCGCGAGGAATGCAGCTTTGCAATCAAAGGAGGCAGCCCATCGCCGGGTACATTGATGAACTCAGGGCCAAAATAATATCCTTGGGCCTGCCACGACGGCGCCGTGGGGACACGGCGCCCTACCCTGCACGCGGCACAGCCCAGGCTTCCCGGCTCCCCCCGAGCGTATTCCATGCGCGATCGCGTGATATACTATACCGCCAAGACGCCGTGTTCCCAACCAAACCGCCAATCCTGTTCGAATTCCTCCGCCTAAGCAACACGCTCATCACAAAAAGCAGACGTGATAAAAAAATGTTTGACGTTGTTTTGAAGGGCGCGTAAGTTGCGCCGCCTTCCCCACTCATGAACTCCATTCACACATCACCCCGTTGCATTGCCGTCCCGGCAACCATGCCGGCGTGGTGTGGCGTGGTCTCGCTGAAATGGAGCTGCGTACTCCGAGCTAAGCAGCAGTTCGGCCACACCAAACCCCCGGCGAGCGGGCGACCTTAAAGTCGCATCGAGTTCCTTAAAAGGATTTTTCGAACCCCGCTCGCCACCAGGCCAGCGGGGTTTTCTTTTGGCCCACAGGGCCAGCCAATCCCACACCCGCAAGCATCCATGACGTAATCCAGATTTCATCCCCTTCCCTCAGGCCTACCCAATGCCCCGCCACCGGCTGCAACCGGTGACGAGGCGGACCGGCCACTGAGCACGAACTGTTTCACGACTGCGCTACGAGACAGAATCCTGCCTCCAGGCTATCCGTTCATCCTCGTTCCGTCAACCCAGCGCCTGATACGGCGCACGGGTTTCCACGAGACGATGGTGGCTTTCGATATCCGTGTTCACCCTCCCGCCCCAGGTCCCTGAACCTCCACATTTGATGACGGCTTGAGCGATCAGGCCGGTAGGTGAATTACTGACTCTCCACCTTCTCTCCGCAAGCGAGATCTGCTTACCCCATACCCCCCATCCAGAGGGCATGGAGCCTTCCCAAAACCATCCGCGACTGTACCCACAAAACGAAAGGAGGAGAACCCCCGATGTTCTTCAACACCCAACTCAGGCAGCACACGATCACCCTATCTCCCAATGACACGAACAGCCGCCGGGCTGAGGCCTGGGAGCGCCTGATCACCAGCCGCAAGCTGGGGTACTTCGACCTGCTCAAAAACCTGCGCCCCATCCTTGCCGCTGGGCCGCATCTCATCAATGAGGTGGTGGACATGCTCACGGATGAGCGCCTGATCAGTCAGTCGCTGGTGCTGCCGTTCCGTTTTCTCAGTGCCGTGGAGAGCCTGGAAAAGGCCCCGCCTCACGGAGCGCTGCGCGTGATTGCCGCGCTCAGCGATGCGCTGGACCTGTCCCTGGCCAATGTGCCAGATCTCGGCGGGCGCATGCTGGTCGCACTCGATGCCTCCGCTTCCATGAAGGGACGCTCCGTCAAGACCGGATCGCTGTTCGCTGCTGTGCTGGCCAAGGCCCAGGGCGCGGATGTGATGCTCTTCAGCAATGAGGCGAAACCCGTGTCAGTCCACGGCCGCGACGGTGCCCTTCCGCTGGCGCGCTGGCTGCAGAGCCAGTGCGCTTTCGAAGGCACAAACTTCCGCGACATCTTCAAGCGTGCGAATGGCGGGTATGACCGCGTGGTCATCCTCAGCGACACCCAAGGCTGGACCGGCAGGCACGCGCCCACCGATGCCTTTGTCCAATGGAGACAGCGTCATGGAGGCAACCCGAAGGTGTTCTCAGTCGATCTGAGCCGTCACGCCCCCCTGCACTCCCCGGAGCGGCAGGTGTACTGCATGGGCGGTGCGCCGGACCAGGCGCTGGAGGTGATGCAATCCCTCGATTCCAACAACCGGGCGCCCCTGAGCGCGGTGGAAAGGAGTATGCTGGCGTGAGAGCGTGTAACGGCGTGGTGTTCCGATGGCTTCGGGACACCATGCTCTGTCACCCCTTCATTAGATCGCGAATCAAGCCGGCGAGCGCTGCTTTGTCCATCTGCCTCTCTGCCACGGCGTGGAGGGCGTCATAGAGGGAGTCACCCCACGCCGTCTTCGTCTCTACGCCGCTACGCTCCAGAAAAACAAGGGCGGCACCGATGGCAGTGCGCTTGTTACCATCCAGAAAAGCCTGAGCTTGGGCGATGTGAAAGGCATAGGCGGCAGCGATGCCCGCCAGATCAGCCTGCGCATAGTAGAAGTCATTCATGGCCCCGCGCCCAGTGCTGAGTGCGCAAGCGTCTCGTCCCGCAGGCCATGCGTACCACCGAACCGTACAATCGACTTTCGATGGATGATCTCAATCTCCCGCCAGGTAATAAAGGACGGTTCGTCCCTCATTGCGCAAGACGCTGAAGCAGGTTGGCATGCTTGTCGAAAACACGGTCTACGAGCACGTCGAAACTTGAGTCGTCCGTACCAGACTCCTCAGCAGCCGATTCAGCCGATGCTGTCGAGGACTTTACAAATTCATCAACCAGCCGGCGCTCGTTCCTGGGCAGGGCTTTGATTTGTTCGATGATTTCAATCGCGCTCATAAGCTGCCCACACCTACCACGGAACACCGCCAGTCTCAACGCCTTTCCCTCATCCGGTCCTTTCCTCGCCCTAACCCACACCGGGGCCACTCCACACGCGTAGCTTCCATATGAGCTCTGTCCTTCACAAAAGCATCGTTCTAGTGCTCAACAAGCATTGGCAGGCCATCGACACCAAGACCCCTGCGCAGGCCTACTGCATGATGGCGGCCGACACCGCCACAGCCCTCGACATCGCCGACGACGGCACCATGTCGCCCACCCGCTGGGCAGACTGGATGCTGCTGCCCGTGCGCGAGCGGGACAACGCCGTGGGCACCGCGCGCGGCACCGTGCGCGTGCCCACCGTGCTGGTACTGGCGCGCTTTGCCAAGGTGCCCACCCGCCGGCCTCGCTTCAGCTCCCGCAATGTGTGGGAGCGCGATGGCGGCGTGTGCCAGTACACCGGGCGCAAGCTCAAGCCCGCCGAAGGCAACATCGACCACGTCGTACCGCGTTCCCGTGGCGGCACCACCACCTGGGAGAACTGCGTGCTCGCCCATCGCGACGTCAACAGCCGCAAGGCCGACCGCACCCCGCATGAAGCCGGCCTGCGGCTCCTGCGCCAACCCGCGCGCCCCAAGGAACTGCCCATCACCATGGGCATTCAAAACGCCCACAGCGTGGAGGACTGGGGGCATTTCCTGGGCGCAAAAGACAAGCGCTAAGAGTTGCGTAGCGAAAAGGGACAAGGGGTAAGAGAAAAGAGAAAAGGGGGTGACGAGGGGCGGCGAGTTGATAAGATTGCCGCTGTCCTTTCCCGCCTCCCGACCTTCCGGATCCCCACTTTTCACTTTTCACCTACCCCTTTTCACTTCCCCTCCCCATGGCATTCCCACTTCGTTCCCCTCGCGACACAGTCGGCGGCATCGTCGTCTTCGGCCGCATCCTCGACAAGATTCGTCTCAATGCCAAGGAGGGCTGCCTGCCTCCCGGATATCATCTGGGATTCATGCCCGGCAGCCGCAGCTTCGATGACCGCGTGTGCCGACTTCTCAACGTCGATTTCGACGCCTTGTCGGCCCGCACCCTGCAAGGCGGCACCGATGAAGAAATTCTTGGGTGGTGCTTTCAAAATGGGCGCAAGCCGGATGCCGAGCAGATCGAAATCTGGAACGGCTTCATGCTCAAGCGCGGCTGGCGCGACGCCGCCACCCCCGGGCTGATCATTCAGAGGCAGGAAGCCGGACTGGCCCATCGCGAAGACCTCATCACGTTCTTCGACATGATGGACGTCGAGGAAGGCCGGGCGCCGTGATGGTTTATAGCTAATAGCTGATAGCGGAAGGCGGAAGGCGGACTGTTGAGAGCGGAAAAACGAACATGCCTCCCCTGCGTCGATTCAGTCTCGGACTCCTTGTCGGCGTTCTTCTTCCCTCATGCAGCCATTTGGCGGCGCAAAGGCAGGCAAGGCAGCGGCCCGCCATCGAGCGGGCTGCGGCGGCCTGGCAGAGCATCGCGTCCGGAATCAGAACCAGCCAGGTGGTGGCGGACTATGACCTGGCAGTGGCGCAGGTGGTGGAGGAGCTGAGCTCACAGCGCACCCCGGACCACTGGCCCGCCACCTTCACCCTGGCGCAGGGCCGTACCCTGAAGGTGGACCCAGGCAGCTTGCGTAACCATCAGGCATGGCCGCCCACTCTCTTTGATGCGCTGCACCACCGGCGCAACGCCTCTTCCAGCCCTGTCACCCAGGCGCTGCGCCCCGGCCTCGGGGCCCCCCTTGACGGTGTGCGCGAACATCACGTCAGCGATGCTGACGCGCGTTTTGTTTACAGCAAGGGCCAGCACCTGCCGGTGACCGCCCTCATCGAATTTGGCCCGTCGCCAGCGGTGGCCACGCTGCATCTTTACGATCCGCGCGAGGTGCGGGCGGTCCGGGTGGGCCGGCAGCGCATGGCACTGGCGGCCGATTTCGCGCTGCCAGTGGAGCCCGTGCTTGAGCGCCGTTTTTTTCTCGTGTCGATGCTCACCGGACTGTTTCGGCCCGAGCGCTTCCAGATCAATCAGGGGCTGTATCTTCAGGAGCCCTACCGCCCGGACAAGGTGCCTGTCGTCTTTGTCCACGGGCTCATGTCCGACCCCCACATCTGGGAGAACGAAGTGCTCTCGCTCATGTCTGATCCGGAGATCGGCCCCCGGGTGCAGTGCTGGTGGTTCACGTATCCCACGGGGCTGCCCGTTGCCATGTCCGCCCTGCGGCTGCGTACCAGCATGGCCGCTGCGCGCCGCACCTTCGATCCACGAGGCAGGGACCCCGGCCTGAAGCGCACCCTCATGGTCGGCCACAGCATGGGCGGGCTGCTCACCCGCATGCAGGTGCAGGACTCCGGGGAGGACTACTGGCATGCCTGGTTCCGGGCGGAGCCCGAAGACCTCCCGCTGGATGGCGAGACCTCGCACCTCCTGCATGATGCGCTTATTTTCAAGGCGGACCGCTCCATCAAGAATGTCGTCTTCATCGCCACCCCGCACCGCGGCAGCAACCTGGCATCCAGCTGGTTGGCCGTCCTGGGATCCAAGCTTATCCAGGCACCCAGTCAGATCGTGCAACTGGCCACCTCCGTAGCCACCCTGGATGTGGAGTTGCTCAATCCCGAGCGGCGCTCGTTTGCCTCGTTTGGCCTCAACAGCATCGGTTCACTCTCCCCTGGCCACCCCCTGTTCACGGCTCTCAACGCCCGCCCCATGACCGCGCCCTGCCACTCCATCATCGGCAACCTGGGCAGCAGCCGGCCGCTCTGGCACACCACCGACGGTGCCGTGCCCTATGCCAGCAGCCACCTGGACCAGGCGCGGTCCGAGACGATCCTCCCCTGCTGGCATGGCTGCGTGGAGCACCTCGAGTGCGCGCAGGAAGTCACCCGCCTGGTGCGCGAGCACCTCCACGACAGGAATTGAGGAAGACGCAACGCATCGCTTGCAAACCCCCGCGTGACCGGCTACACATCCAGCCGCTGCGCGCCTAGCCCCAGGTGCGAGGCGGTGAATTGATAAAGGAAGGGTGGCTGAGTGGTCTAAAGTATCTGACTCGAAATCAGACGTGGGGGCGACTTCACCGTGGGTTCGAATCCCACCCCTTCCGCCATTCTTCGCCGGCGTAGACGGCGAAGAATGCCCTCCGTAGCTGGAACAGCGAAGGACGGGCTGATCGTTTACCTCCCCGGCTACGAATGGCACGCCCCGCGCGAACATCCGCATGGCCTGCCAGGTTCATAAAAGCAAAGTGCAGGCAGCATCGCACTTCCATTTCTGGGGGACTTCGAACATCTTCATCACCATGTTCTACGTCTACCTGCTTCGCAGCCAAAGCTCGCCAGATCAAGTCTACACCGGCTTCACTGAAGACCTGAGACAGCGGCTCGAAGATCACAACGCAGGGAAATCCACTCACACGAAGAAATGCCGGCCCTGGGAGGTCGAGACGTATCTTGCTTTCTCTGACCGCCTACAAGCCCTCGACTTTGAGCGCTACCTGAAAACCGCTTCGGGCATCGCCTTTGCCAACAAACGGCTCCGAGACCGGTAGAATGCCCTCCGTAGTTCGCGCGCCCTTCGTCGCTTGAAAAGAGAATAATGGGAAAAGCGAAGGACCAGCAGCATCGCACTTCCATTGTTGGAGGACATCGAACCTCCTTACCATCATGTTGCCAGGATTTTTACCTAAAAGAGTGCTGACAATCACGGGGGATCTGCTCATGATTCACCTGTTTTTCCGATTAGCGAGTCCAACGGCAAATAATCAACTTCAACTCGCCCACCATCAACTCACTCAAATGAAGCAAGCACTCATTACCAGCTTTGCGGCCCTCATGGCTTTCAGTTCGGCCATAGGTCGTCTCGGAGAAACCAAGCAGGAGATAATTACCCGATATGGCCAAGGGCAGGTCTCGGACATCCAGCGCCTGACTGGAGCGCAAACCGACAAGTATTTCAAAAATGGGTTCCAGATTGAGATCGTAATGGACCAGGGAAAGTCGATTTGGGAGATCATTCAGCGCCAGGATGGCGGAGGAGAGATACCGGACAAGGATGTCAAAAACATTCTTGACGGATACAAAGAGTCGAAGCGCACATGGAGATACGACCGCCAAAAAAACTCTGGCAGAGCGGAGGCATCCCAAAGTATATCGCCTATCGTTGGCCCGGACACGAAGACTACCTATGTGTTAAGGACATTGCAGCATGCAGGGCTCTCGACAAGACCGACATTGGCAGCAAAGGCCTTTAGCGCCAACAAGTAACGAACACCAAAGTCCAGGCACAATGCTGCTGACAGCCCAATGACTAGCCCCACCTGACTTCGGAAGTCCGTGGTTCTGAGCTAGCCAGGTCTACTCTGCTCATCGCTCCCCTGCGCAAAATGAAACCAGAACACGTTGCGCCAACGGGACCAACTTCTTTGGCAAAGGCGCGAACTCAGGGAGCACATCTCATTGAGTGTGTGCTGGACGGTCGCTTGTCTCCGGAAGGGGCACTAGACCAATGGCCGCAGCCGATTGACTCGCCTGCGCGCACGTTGACCGTGGCGTGGACCCACCTCTCGCATTTTGCAGATGACTGCGACTTACATGCCCAGGACCCGGAATATGGGGAAGCACGGAGGCAGGAGCTTCATCGGCTTGCGGCGAAGCTTCGGAACGAAGCCGACGAATTTGGAGACCTGCCAACCCCCGGCTTGATTCGTTCATTGCTCCAGAGGCTCGCACATTTTGCTGGCCGCTGAGAAATACCATGAGGGGCCGATGACCGGCGCGGCAGTTCGAGCAGACCGGAGCCAAGCCCTCGACTTTGAGCGCTACCTGAAAACCGCTTCGGGCATCGCTTTTGCCAACAAACGGCTACGAAACCGGTAGAATGCCCTCCGTAGCACGCGTGCCCTTCGGAGCTTGCGTGCCCTTCGGAGCTTGAAAAGCGAAGAACGGGAAAAGCGGAGAACGGGCTGATCGTTTACCTCCCCCGGCTACCGTACACTTCGGTGGCTCCACTACCGCCGCCGCCCCCCCCCCGGCCCGGGGTCCGGCTGTCATTTCAGCTTCCCCACCTTCACCACTTCCGGTACCATGGCCGATACAAAATACGGCATCATCCGCAACGGCACGGTCGCCGGCTCACGAAGATGTCATTCAAAGATATGTTAATGCCCTGCCGTGATTCTCGACTCCAGGGCTGCCAAAGACCACGCCCCGCATAAAGTATTTCCATGAACGTCATCCCTCGCTTGCCCGGTTATCTTGCCGCGCTCGCGTCCGCCCTCATCATCCCTTTCTCCGCGTTGGCCCAGGGTACGGTCCAGACCGCCAAGCCGTTTGGCGGTTGCGATTCCACCATGGGGCCCTTCTGCAACATGTCGGCCGCCAACTCCCAGTACCTCTGTCAGGTTGCCGACGGCAGTTTGCTCGTTTTTTCCAAGAGCGGGCAACTGATTCAGAACAAGACGTTTACAAGCTTCCTGGGAAGCAACGGGAGCACTATCTGGCTGAATCCCATCATCGAGTACGATCAGGTTTCCCACCGCTGGTTGATCGACGGCGGCGTGAACCCAGGGGCTTTCGCGGTTTCCTACAGCGATGACCCGACGGGGCCGTGGAATAGCTACTCATTCCCATTTCCGGGCGCAGGGGACGGGGGGCGGTGCGGTTACAATGCGAGCGCCTACTTTTTTTACATGACGGGCTCTACCAATGGCTTGGTCGTGATTGACAAGGCCAGCGTCCTTGCAAACACCGGCACCTGCACGTGGTCCTACGTCGCCAACCCCCCAGGCAACAACACCCAGGGCATGACGCAAATGGCGGACGATACAACAGTGGGCAATCCTACTGATCCGTATTGGGTTTACGGCAACGGTAATATCTACAAGATGACGAATTACCTGAGCGGCACCGCGACCGTGGTGACCTACCCCCTTACCGGGGGGACGTTCACCAGTAAATACGCCATTATCCAGAATGGGAAAATGGCGGGCATCAAGGACTTTGGCATTCAGAATCCGATACAGTGGAGTGTGGTGGACCTTGCGACGGCGACAGTGACGCAGAGCGGCATCATCCCCATTCCGCAGGGGCTTCAGTACACCGCCCACTCCTATTGCAGCCTCGCACCCAATGGCGACATCGGCGTCTGCTTTTGGGCCTCGACGGTGGACTTCAGCCAGCCCTATTACACCCTTTCTCTGACCCCTTCGATCAACTACTATGACCCCGCTCCGCAGATGAGGTTTTTTGTGACAGGCCGCGCGGCATCCGACCCGGCCGGAACGATGCGGCCGTGCGTGGAGGTGACGCATGGCGCGTTCATCCCGAGCCGCCCAATAAGTAGCGGCGGCACCCGTGTAGCTCAGGGTGCCAACGTTTGTGCCGTCTCCCAAAACGACTGCGCTTGTCGCGTTACCCAGGCTGCTGGCACCCGCAGCCACCACGAGCGTATTGGCCGAGAGGGTGCCACTGCTGATGGTCGTGGTGCCGGTGAAGGTGTTGGCGCTGTTTAACGTCACCACCCCAGTGCCCGAGCTGTTGATGGCGAGTTTGCCGGCCCCGGAGATCACGCTGCCACTATTCACGGTGATGCCACCGGTGCTGGTGGCTTCGAAAGTCATGGTGGCCCCGCTGCCCACGGCGATACCGCCGGTGGACAGCTGCAAGAGGTTGCCCGTGGTGTTGGCCAGAGCCCCGCCGCTGGCCGCGCCGCTGGTCACGCTGAATCCACGCGTGTAAGTGGCGGCCGCACCAGTGTAGCTCAGGGTGCCAATGTGGCTGCCGTCGCCCAGAACGACCGCGCTTGTCGCGTTACCCAGGCTGCTGGCACCCGCAGCCACCACGAGGGTATTGGCCGAGAGAGTGCCGTTACCGACCGTCAGGGTTCCGGTGAAGGTGTTGGCTCCGGAAAAGGTGACTATTCCAGTGCTCGCAGCCGTGCTGTTGATCGTGACTTTGCTTGAGGCTGATTCACTGATGACCGAGCCTATGGTCAGCCCACCGGTGGCGGCGTTAAAAGCCACCGCGGTGGCGTTGGTCAGCACCAAGGGCATGCTGATGGTTTGCAGCGCGGTCGAGTTGTTCTGGACGATGCCCGTGAGGTTGATGCTGTTGCCCCCGAGGGTGAAGGTGCTGGCTCCCGAGCCAAACGTAATCGAGCTGGCGGTGACACCAGTCAGGTCATTGTTGGGGGAGGTCCAGCTCCCGCCAACGGTGAAAGTAAAGGCAGCGGTGGTGTTGTTTAGTGGGGCGGCAGCCCCACTCCAGTTGTTGTCTCTTGTCCAATTAGCGTTGGTACCACTGTTACCACTCCAAATGTACTGTGCCTTCACACCACCGGTCATCGCCACGAACAACGCCGCAAAAAGGATCAAGCCATGAAAGGGCTTGCGCATCGCTCTTCCGGAGTTGGCGAAAGCCAAAAGGCCGGAATATTGGGGGAAAGGTTTATGCATTAGGGAAGGAGCCGCAATTTTGCGGCCAGATGTCAGAATCGAACAGGGTTTGTTTAGTTTGCCCTAAACCTTTGTTTATTACAGCGCAAGTGACATTGCATTTTTCACTCTGCAGAGTGCCTTTTCCGGACATGAATTCTCCACGCTGATCTCCCAAACCCGAACGCCAAGCTTAACCGCGGCACCGGGGCTAAACACGCCATTTGCCCACGGCGCGCCTGCCTGCCTCGTCTCGCTTGGCGGGTCTTTCTGCCCCTGTCTAGGCAGCCGTGGTGGCCAGGGGCAACCGCCGCCGGCGCATGAACCAACCTTCGCGATAGCACACCATCAGGCACAGGCCCACACCCACCAGCAAGGCCGAGGGTTCTGGCGTGGGGCGTACTTCGCCCGTCCCGAGGCCAAACTTGCCACCGCCGGTGCCACCGATGTCCAGGAGCGTCGTGCCGCTGTCAGAATAAAAATTGATGTGGCTGAGCTGGGTGCTGGTGAGGCCACTGTCCGTAGTGCCGAAGAAAAGGTGGTCAGTGCCCTGCGTCCAGTTGTACACATTCAGCGTTCCAGACCAGCTTGCTCCACTGCTGTTGGCAAAGGTCAGGGTGTTGCCGGCCGCGAAGGTGCCAAAGTCGATGGTGGAAGTAGAGCTCAAGGTAAGCGCCCCCACCGTTTCACTCAGGCTGGCGAGCCCTCCCAGGCTGAGGGTACCGCCGGCAAGGGTGACGGTGGCGCTGTTGTTGATCTTGTCGTTGTTGGTGCCGCCCAGCAGCAGCGTGCCGCCACTGTTGATCGTGACATTGGTGGTGTTGGAGAGGCTCCCCCCAATGCCGATGGTCAGGGTGCCGCTGCTAATGGTCGTGGTTCCGCTGAAGGTGTTGCCCGCCGTAAAGGAAACGGTTCCAGTAGTGGTGATATTTTGCCCTCCACTGATGACCCCGCTAATCGCAAGCCCTGAGGTTCCGCCGCCAAAACTCACATCGGCGGTGAGCCCCAGCGGCATGCTGATGGTTTGAAGGGCGGACGAACTGTTCAGGACATTGCCGCTGAGATTGATGCCGTTGCCGCTGAGGGTGTAGGCATTGGTCCCTGAGCCAAAGGTAATGGATGTTGCGGTGATGGCAGCGCCAGTCACGTCATTGTTGGGGGTAGCACAGTTCCCAGTGGTGAACGTAAAGGCACCCGAAGCTCCGGCTGCTGGAGCAACCCCTCCAGTCCAGTGGTTCGCGGTACTCCACCTCGACGAAGGCGTCCCTGCGCCGTTGCTCTTCCAATCAAACTGTGCCTTCGCCACACCGGTCATCGCCAGGAACAACGCGGCAAAAAAGATCCAGCCATGGGTCAATCCTCGCTTCGCTGTCCCGGCATTGGCCGGAACCCGAAGGATGGAGGATTGAGGGAGCGAGAGGTGCATCGGAGGAGAAGTTGGAATTTTCCTGCCATTTGCCGAGATTGAAGGGGTTTTCTTTACCAGAGGCTAAATCTTTATTTAGCGAACGCAAATTACATTCTTGTAACCTGCTCCAAAGAGTGATTTTTCCTGACCCTCGCCTCCTCCCCGCTGATCTTACGGTCGACATCCGCGCTGAATAACTGTGTCGGCATAAGGCGCGCCTGAAAGGTATCCCGCCATCATCTCGCTGTCTTTGACGCTGGCGCTCCTGATCGGCGCCGCCAGTGCTGGCACCGTGACTTTCGAGGAGACATTCGCCCTGTTCTCCCGGAGTACTGCCATGCCTGCCACTCGTAGTCAGACAGCTCAAACAATCCGCAGCATCCCCTCCCCCATGACCAGTCGATCCCTCCTGTTCTCGTTGGCCGTCGCGCTTGCTCTCACGACGCAAGGCGTCGCCGCGCCCCCCATCCGCCACCGCCTGATCATGGCTGAGTATGGCAAGGGCGGAAACCGTCTCCTGGAGCTGGATGCCGATGGCAAGCCGGTCTGGGAGTACAAGCCGCCGAGCACCATGGTGATCTTCGATGTCCTGCCCAACGGCAACCTCCTCTTCGGTTATGGCGGCAAGCCCACCGGCGTCCGCGAAATCACGGAACGCGGCGACGAGGTGTTCAATTATGTCAGCCCGTCGGTGCAGGTGTTTGGATGCAGCCGGCTGGCGAATGGCAACACGCTCGTGGCGGAACAAAACCCGTGCCAGGCCGTGGAAGTGAACCCCAAGGGCGAGGTCATCCATGTCACGCCCTTGCAGACGAGTTACAAGCCGTTCCACCAGCAAGTCCGCGCCGTTCACCAGCTCCCCAACGGTCATATTCTCGCCTCTCATGAAGGCGAGGGTGCCGTCCGCGAAGTGGATCAGACCGGCAAAACAGTCTGGGAATACACGGGTATTCCCATGGTCGGCGATGCGCAACGGCTTGCCAATGGCAACACCCTGATTGCATGCGGCAGGCAAAAGCGCGTCATCGAGGTCACACCCGACAAGCGCATCGTCTGGGAGTTCGGGAGCAAGGACGCACCGGAGCTGAATCTCAACTGGATCTTCAGCCTGCAGCGGCTCAAGAACGGCAACCTCATCGTCGGCAATTTCCTCCGGGGGCAGGAGGGCAAGGGCGCTCACGTCTTCGAAGTCACTCCCGACAAGAAAGTGGTTTGGACTTGGGCCGACCACACTCTGGTCAAGTCGCTGACCACGGTTCGAGTCATCGGCGAGTGACTGCCGCTTGAACAGACACCTGTATATCCCGCGGCCGTCACTCACCAATTTCCCATGTCTGGTGAGAGATCAGGTTCGCTCTTTCAGTATTCTCCCCGCCAAGTGATGAGACGGGAGGAATGATGCCTCCGGCGACATTTCAGTTCATCTCAAACAGGAATTGTTTATGAATCTCACGAAGACTTCCCGTCGCCAGTTTCTCCAAGCGGGTGGTCTGGGCGCCCTTAATCTGGCGGTTCCGGGGTTAGTCGTCGGGAAGGACAAGGTCGATGCCTCAGGCAAGGCTGTGGGCTCGAAGAAGTGCTGCATTTTTCTGCTCCTGTGCGGCGGCCCCAGCCACCTCGACACCTGGGATCTGAAGCCCGACGCACCGTCCGAGATCCGCGGGCCGTACAAACCCATCCGCACCAAGGTGCCGGGCATGCAGTTGAGCGAACTCCACCCGATGCTCGCCAAGGTGACCGATCAGTTCTGCCTGATTCGCTCGATGACGCACCCGGCCCCGATCGCCAATCACTTCGACGCCATGCACAACCTGCTCAGCGGGCAGCTGATCGAGCGGGTCAAGGAAGGCGAGCCCGACGGCCTGCCCTATCTCGGTTCGGTGGTGGCCAAGCATCTCCCCAGCAAGCGCAATCTGGTGTCAAACGCGTGGCTCATCAAATGCGTGGGGCCGCCGGTCTTCTGTGCCCCGAACATCGGCTCGGGAGGTTACCTCGGGTCCGCTTACGCACCGGTGTTCATCGGCTCAGCCGACAATCATCCGGCGATGCCCACTTTCAAGACGCCGGAGATTTATGACATGGGTGATCCCGCCCGTCAGGCTGAACGGCGCCAGCTGCTCCGCGCCCTGGAATCCGACTGCCTGGCGGACAACCCGCTGGCCAAGGACTGGGGCGAACTCAGAGAGCTGGCCTACGACGCGATGACCCGGCCGGAAGGGCGTCAGGCTTTTGAATTGAACCGTGAACCCCTGTCCGTCCGCGAGCGCTACGGCATGCATCCTCTCGGCCAGAACTTGCTCCTGGCCCGGCGAATGGTGGAGGCAGGCGTGCGCTTTGTCACCGTCAATGGCTGGGTCGGCCCCGCGCCCGACGAAAAAGGCGGAGGGCCGCCCAGTTCCAGCTGGGACATGCACGGCGGGAACATGGGCATGGGCAACGCCTTTGGCACCGGTTCCTACGGCATGAACTTTTGCCTGCCGCGCCTGGACCAGGCTCTCTCCGCGCTCCTCACCGATCTCAAGGATCGCGGCATGTTGGACGACACCCTGGTCGTCGCGATGGGCGAGTTCGGGCGCACGCCTGTCATCCTGACGAAGGGGCCTCCCGGTCGCCAGCATTGGCCACATTGCTTCTCCGCGATTGCCGCCGGCTGCGGGATTCGGGGCGGAGCCATCTACGGCGAATCCGACAAAACGGGGTCGTCGGTGGTGAGCAATCCCGTGACCGTCCAGGATCTCCACGCCACTGTTCTCCACGCCCTGGGCGTGCCCTTGAACGACCTCACCATGAACACTGGCCTCTCCCGCCCGGCATTCTCCACGGGCAAGCCGGTCATGGGGCTGTTTGGATAGCCCGTCACCTCCTCAATGGGCGCTTCGCAGGGTTCCCGCCGCGCCCGTAGGCCACGAGGCGCCTTCTTTGACCCATTTGGTGAGAATCGCGTTCTCCTCCGATGTCAGCCGCAGGCCTGCCACGGGCATGGTCTTCATTCCCGGATAGCCACCGTGCACCTTCGCGATGAGCAGGCTGTGTTCGGGCTGGCCCGACACGATAAACGACCCCAGCGCGCCAGTGCGCTTTGCTTCCCGGCGGTTCTCCAGGCTCATGTAGCCGGGGAGCGACCGTCGGTTATGGCACATCACACACTTGTTCTCCAGCACCGGCTTGACATGCCGGACAAAATCCACCCGCCCTGCCATCGCGGCATCAATGGCCTCCCGGCTTAGCACATTACTTTCCATCGGCCTGGGTTCAGGAATCCCGGTACAGGCCGCAAGGCCTATGACACCGAGAACACCAAGCAGGCGGCGGGACAAAGGGGATTTTTTCATGGCTCAATTGAACGGCCGCCATCATGGCGTGCTGCTCTCCAACACCACCTGTCCGCTCAACTGCGGCGCGGTGCTCAGAGTCTGGCCGGGCTGCGGCAGTTGCGGCAGCAGGAAGCAGCCGAGGGCTTGATAACTGTTGCCCAGCCGGATGATCATGCCTTGATACGTCGTCGTACGCACCAAGGCGGGCGTGGCATTGGCGATCGTGAGATTGCCGCCGTACTGGCCCAGTGGGGTGGTGGCCAGGACGAACGACACCTTGGCCGGATTGGCGCTGCTGCCGGCAACCGGCACGCTGATGCTCTGCGTGGTGCCAGTGGTGCTGGTGTTGCGAATGCTGAACACGACCGGTGGAGCCTGGCCAGGGAGCAGGCCGCCTTCGAAGAAACGGAGCCGGGCGTTGAGATAGTTGTTAGGCAGGCCCATCACCACGGCACCGGCGGCAGGGGCGGTGTACTTGCCGCCCATGATGGCGAGATTCAGGGGGGCAAAACCTGATGGATAGGCATGGTCGCTCGAGGTGGCGGAGGCGGGGCCCTTGTTCCAGCTCAGGCCGCCAGCAAGATGGTTGTTAATCAAGTCAGGCACGATCACCGGCGTGCCCGTCAGGGAGCCCAGATTGGTGGCGGAGGGCGCAAACACTATCACCTGCCCGGCCGGACCGGCGAAGCTGGCGCTGGTGAACGCGACATTGTCCGCCGTGCGACCAGCAAAAATCAGCGTACCATCATCAGCCACGGTGAAGGAGCCGAAGCCGTTGCCCTGGGGGATGGATTGATCGCCAATGCTGCCGGAGTCGATGTCGAGCCCGAAGGTGTAATAGCCCTTGTAGCTCGTGGCCTTGCTGGTGGTGGCGTTCCAGGGGTTGCGGAAACCGCTGACGGCAGCACTGGCGCTGCTCACCGCATCGGTGAGCGTGCCGGTCAATGTATTGGGCGGGGCATCCAGGGCAAAGTCCAGCACGAGGGTGGACTTGCCGGTGCGCGGAAACAGCACGTGGCCGGTGATGGCCGTGATGACGGGCGAAGCGCCGCTGGTGTCGAGCGTGGTGGTCAGGATTCCCGCAGTGCTGACGACCAAACCCTTGAGGGTGAGCTTGGCGGTGAACGCGCCTGCCACTGTCGGGCTGATGTCCACCCGTGCGCCCAGGTTGTCGGCGACGCCCGGCTGGCGGGCCACGCTGGCAGCAAAGGTGCCGGGCACGGTGGCGGGCAGCGGCAGAATGCTCAGCGTGCAGGGCTCCAGGGGGCTGGTCCCGGCGCTGTTGGTGGCGCTGATGGTGATGGCCTTGCTGGTGACGGCGGCGGTGGGCCGGCCGCTGATGAGACCGCCGGCATTCACCGTGAGTCCGGCTGGCAGGCCGCTGACCGTGAAGCTCGAAGGCGTTTTCAAGGGATCGCTGTCCACCAAAATCTGATAACTGTACGGGCCGCCCACCACACCGGTGGTCAAAGCGTCAACCGGCAGGATCGCCGGCTTCAGGGACACCACGGCGAGCATGTTGTCGCCGCTGCTGGCGGTGAGGCCGGAGTCCGTGCAGGTGACCGTGCAGGTGTAGTCGGCGGCATCGGCAGTGGTCACCAGTTTGATCGTCAGTGTCTTCGTCGTGGAACCGGTGATGCGCATGGGAGCGTCCGCCATCGGCACGCCGTTCTTGAACCATTGATAAGTCATCGTGCCGGGGCTGCTGGCGTTCACGGTCAGGGTGGCGGTGGCATTGGGTGCGAGCACCCAGTTGTGATCGCTGGCGTCGATCACGCTGAGCTCGGCCGCGCTGCTGATGGCACCACCGGTGGGATTGCTCACCTGCAGGCTATAGCTGCCCATCGAGGTGAGCGCCGTGGTGACCAAAGTGTAGGTGGCGCCGGTGGCACCGGCGATGTCGGCACCGTTCTTTCTCCACTGATAGGTCAGCGGCCCGCTGCCAGTGGCCACGGGGCTGAAGGTGGTGGTGCTGCCCACCGTGGCGAAAACGGATGCCGGCGAACTGACCTGAGGTGCAAAGTCATTGTCCACAATGGTAAGCGTGTACACGCCTGTGCTGCCCAGCGTCACACCGCCGGTAGGCGTGCCCAGGGTGATAATGATGGTCTCATCCGGCTCATGCACCACATCATCGCGGATTGGCAAGTCCAGCGTGGTCACCGTCTGGCCGGGCACGAAAATCAGCGGCGAGGTGGGAGCAGTGTAATCCGTGGCGGTGGCCGTGCCACCAAGCGTGAAGGGAATGGTGAAGGCGCTGGTGCTTGGGGTGCTCAGTTGCACAACCACGCTCACCGTGCCGACTGATTCGCTCACACTTGAACCGGACGAGGTGAAGCTGGCGACTGGCGCTGATGCTGTGCCCGACGTGGTGAAGCTGAAGGTCTGGCCGGTCGCGGAGCCGAAGGCATTGACCGCCACTGCCTGGACGTACCAGGTAGTGCCTGGGGGGAAGAATCCCATGGAGTAAAACATGGGGACCGAACCGGTAGCAGCACCCAAATCCTGGTCGGGGGAGGCGACGGCATACGCGAGGTCAGGACGGTTCGAAATGAGGAAGTGGCCGGTGGTCGGCAAGCCGTTGGCATTGACGTTTCCTCCAAAATTGTAAGGATTGCCAAGGTCCAGGCTGCTGTAACCGAGGCCAACGCTTAGAGTCTGGACAACCGGCGCAGGCGGCAGGGTCAGCCGCCAGGCATCGCTGTAATAACTAGTGCCGTTAATGCCGCCGAACAGCCACAGATTGCCGTTCGCATCGGCGAAGGCCAGGCTGCACTGGCGCGCGCCGGGAGTGTTTGCTGAACTGGCGACGCCAAGCGTGCCATAGACACCGGCGATGCCAGGAATGCTGGGACCCTTCATCCAAGTCCAGGAGTTGGCGGCAGGCTGATAGCACCATACGTCATTGAGCAGTCCGCTGGTGCTGGCCGCGCTGCCGGTGCCGCCGAACAGCCAGAAGGCCCCCGTCGCATCCGTCCAGCCCGTGGCACCGCTGCGGGCGCCGGGATGGCTGGCCGGATCGGCGGTGCCCAGCGTGCCATACACTCCAAAGGCGCTGATGGTGCTGGCACCGTTGATCCATGTCCACTGGTTGGCGCTGGCATCGAAGCACCACAGGTCATTGAG
>Ga0118677_10003036_pt1 | contig 32656 bp, 20 predicted proteins | sample AliMusrvi5mmetaG_FD_86154 | JGI IMG/M metagenome (GOLD analysis project Ga0118677, IMG submission 86154) | reverse complement strand
GAGATGGGTATAAGAGACAGGTGGGTGGGTGGGGTGGCGTGGGCGAGTGTTTCGGATAGGGATTGGATGGCGGCCTTGGCGTCGGCGGGTTTGCCTTTGGCGATTTGGACGGCGAGGGCGCGCGGGGATTGGCCGCCGACGAGGGCTTCGAGTTGTTTGAGGATTTTTTCGGCGCCGCCGGCTTGCTTGACGGCCCAGCCGAATTGATCGGACGGGTCGTTATCGCTGGCGCTGCCTTGGGTTTGGCTGCGGACGAGTTTGGCGTAGGCGTCGAAAAACGGCCGGGCGGCGGCCTTGCGGGCGCGGAGGTAGGTGCGAACGTCCTGGAAACTGGAGATGGCCGGATCGGCGGCCAGCACGTGGGCCTCGAAGGCTTGGTGGGCCTTGGGATTGGTGGCGGCGGCGAGGATGGAGGAGGCTTGTGAGGCTTGATTGCTAGAACCGTCGCGAAGGAAGATGGCGGCGAGTTCTTCGCGGCTGGCGTCGTGGTGGTCTTTCCAGAAGGCCAGCGCAGCCTCGCGGACGGTTTCCGGGTCGGGAGGCGTGCCACGTTCTTCGGAGGCATCCGGCAGGGTGGCGGCGAGCAGGCGGGTGGCGATTTCGCCGCGGGTGGCGGGACGGTTGAGGGAGGCGTACACGAGGACGCTGCGCTCGTCACCGCCTTCGTTAGGGAAGTAGTCGCCGGAATAGGAGCGGGGGTTGGCAAGATGGGTGAGAAACCGGTCGGTTGTTAGGGCGGCGAGGGCCGGGATGGCGGCCATTTTCAGCGCGGCGAGGCGGGCGAGAGGGGAAGGGTTCTTGTCCGGCTTGTCCGCGTCGTTGATGAGCCAGAGAGGAGGCAGGCCGGTTTGACCGCCCTGGTAGTCGCCGTCGTATTGCATGCGGTAGCGCATGGCGGCAGAGAGACCTCGGAGGTTCTTGTCCTGGGTGTTAGGTTTGTCGGGATCGGCGGGCGGCTTGTCAGTGAGTTCGCGGGTGATGGCGAGGGCGCGGGGGTCGATGGGAATGCCCGGCAGCACCGGGTCGGGGGCCTTGGCGCCGGCGGCCTGCTTTGCCAACTGGGGGAGGAGGATGCCGACGGCATCGTGGCTGGACCAGCCGCGGGGGAAGCGTTTCGTTAGGGCGGCGAGCGCGGTGTGATAGGCAGCCCAATCGCCGGCGGTGAAAAACGCGCTGGTCGCTTGTTGATAGGCATGTTCGGCGAGTTGGTTGACCGCGCAATCGACGGCGGCCTCGCGGGAGGGAAACACCTCGAAGACGGCGAGGGCGAGCCGGTTGGCCAGGACGGGGTGGCCGGTTTGATAGAGTTGGGCCGCGAACAGCAGGAAGTTGCTGAAGGCGGATCCGCCGGTACGGTACGAATTGCCGTCAAACGGATCCTCGGGATTCCTCTTGGCGGCGAGCTTCTCAAGGGCGGCGATGACCGCCTCGACGTCTTTGGTTAGATCCGGCTCGGCGGGCGCCTTTTTCACGGACTTGCCTTCGATGACCTCGACGCCACCGAGGGCGAGGGCGCGGAGTTTGCCATCTGGGGACGGGAGCAGCCAGGCGTTGCCTTTGATGGCTTTGACGAGTTCCCGGAGTGAGTAGGCGGACTCGGCAGCCTCGGGAACGACCGTCCATTTCGCCTTGGCATCCAGCGGCGGCATGCCGAGGGCGGCGAGTTGTTTGAAGCCCGCGGAAAAATCGGGTGCTGTCGATGCTTGCTGGGCCCGGCCGGGCAGGGCCGAAAACAGGAGAAACGCGATCATCAATGGAATTCCCGCACTCACAAAGGGTGATGTAAGCTAACAAACCCGCCAACGGAAGTTCTATTTGCAGTATTCTTCACAACCCGAAGAAGAATGTCCGGTCAAGGCGGATCATCGTCGGTTGCGGGAGTTGCTTCCAAAACAGGGAGGGTGGCCATTGGTCCACCATGACAATGAGAATGAAAGGAAGGAGCTTCAAGCTCGCCGCTTCCACTTTCACATTGGCAGCACGACAACAGGTCTTGCCTCCTCATGCCGCGAACAGGCGATCAGGCGACGACGCCGAGTGGCTTGGTGGATTTCCAGTTGCCGCGGGTGAAGTCGGGGAAGACCTGTGGCATGCCGTCCTCGGCGACGGATTTCTCGCTGAGCGGTCCGACCGCCGACCACAGGCAGCTTTCGTAAACATTCTGGTCGAGGGGTTCGCCCTTGTGGAGGCACTCGATGATGCGGAACAGCATGAGAAAGTCCATGCCGCCGTGGCCGCCCATTTTTTGTGCCAACTCGCCCATCCGTTTGAACAGCGGATGCTCGTATTTTTGCGCGATGGCGTCCCACTCCGCGTCGGTGGTCCATTCGTGAGGCGTCTTGGTGACGCCCTCGATGGCCATGCGGTTGGGGAAACCGGCGAGGGTGCCCTTGGTGCCCTGGATGAGGTTGAGGCGGGTGTAGGGGCGGGGCGAGGTTTCGTCCCACTGGACCATGATGGTGCGGCCAAGGGCGGTCTTGATGATCGAGGTGTTGATGTCGCCGCCCTTGAAGTCGAGCTTCTTGAACTCCGGGTTGGTTAGATGCTCGGATTTCTGCGCGTAGAGGTTGCGGCCCTTGGCGGGCGAGGAGAACGACACGAGGCGGGCGAAGGTGTCTTCGGTCCGGCCGATGCTCATGTATTGGGCGACCGGGCCGAGGCCGTGGGTCGGATAGAGATTGCCGTTGCGCTTGGCGTATTGGAAAGTGCGCCACGATCCGGTGGTGTCGCCGTTCTCCATTTGCTCGCGCAGCGAGTGGATGTAGGACGCCTCGCCGTGGAGCAATTCGCCGATGACACCCTGGCGGACCATGTTCAGATAGAGGAGTTCCTCGCGGCCGTAGTTGACGTTTTCCATCATCATGCAGTGGCGGCCGGTGGCTTCCGAGGTGTCGATGATTTCCCAGAGTTCCTTGAGCGTGTAGGCGATGGGCACTTCACTGAACGCGTGGGCGCCGGCCTTCATCGCGGCGATGCACATCGGGGCATGCAACGGCCAGGGGGTGGCGATGAACACCGCGTCGGGCTTGGTTTCGGCGAGCATTTTTTGCCAGACGTTTTCATCACCGAAGTAGATCTTCGGGGTGTGGCCCGCTTGGGTGACATTGGCATGGGCGGCTTTCGCGGCACTCTCGCGCAGATCGCAGACGCCAACGAAATCCACCCCTTCGAGGGTGGCAAGTTGGGCGGCATGGCCACTCCCGCGGGCTCCCACGCCGATGATGGCCACTTTGATCTTGTCGAGCTTGGGGGCGGCGAAGCCACCCATGTAGGCGGCTTTGGCCGGGCGGGCCGGGGCGGACGACTGGGCGTTGCCGAGAGCCGGCAAGGCGGCGAATCCGGCAGTGAGGCCGCCGAGGACCTTGAGAAAGTCGCGGCGGGCGGATAGGGTGGGTGTGGTGGCCATGGTGGGATTCTGGGATCGGTGGGAGCGTGGATGCCTTACACCGCGAAACAAAGCCATCTTTCAGAATTCCGTCCGCCGAGGGTCGCAATCGGAATCGCGGAAACCTGACGGGTATGGGTCGGAAAGTCGGCAACTCGGCAAGCACAAGGCTTGCGCAACGCCGGGAAAAGGGTATGATTGGTCGAAACCCCCCCTCCATTACCATGTCTCAAACCTCCCCCCAAATCGTCATTTATTTGAAAACCTTCTGCGGCTGGTGCGAAGGCGTCCGTGCCACCATGCGCAAATACCATTTGTCCTACGAAGCGAAGGACGTCGTCAAGAACCCCGCATTCCGCTGGGAAATGGAGCAACGCAGCGGCCAGCCGCTTTGCCCCTGCGTCGAAGTGGACGGCCACATGCTGGCTGACGTCAGCGGCGAGGAAGTGGAAAAGTGGTTGATCCAAAATGAGTATGTGCGAAAAGACGAGCCGGCTTCGGCGCCGGGCGCGGCTCCGCCACCGGCGCCGGGCGCGGCTCCGTCGAGCCGCCCGATCCGCAGCGGGACCCCGCCCAAGACGGTGGAGCCGGCCAAGGCCCGCACGCCGGGCAAGACCGGGAAAAGCCGGTTTTTCGACTGAGCCGGGGAAATATCACAGACAAAGCCGCGGCGACGCGGCATTCTGCACTTGGATGGCGACGAAAACCGCAAGCATTTGGAAAGCGTGGCTGGCCGAGAACGGTCCGCGATTGCTGGTGTTTGCCCGCGGTTGGGGGAATTGCCAGCAAGATGCCGAGGATTTGTTACAGGAGGCAATCCTGCGCCTGTGGCACTACCAAGCAGATAAAGGCGGGGCGCCGCCCGATCTGCCGCTGGTTTTTTCCACGATTCGTTTCTGCGGTCTGAACCTGCACCGCAGCGAGACGCGCCGCAAAAAACGCGAGGAATCCATCGTCTATCTCAATGACTTCCAAGACGTCTGGCTCGATCCGGTGCTTGAGGACGATGAGGAGGCGCTGCTGCTCCGCGATGCGGTGGGAAATCTCAGCCCGAAACTGCGCGAGGTGGTCGTCATGAAGACCTGGGGCGGACTCACTTTCTTGCAGATCTCAGAAGCTCTCGCCATTTCCCCTAACACCGCCGCATCCCGCTACCGCTACGCCCTCGAACAACTTGCGCACGAGTTGCGCCAACTCAAGGAGGCCCGCCATGCAAGCGCCTAACCCAATCGAAGCCGCTCTGTCCCGTCTCATGCCGCCCGCTCTCAGCGAGTCCGCGCAGCACTCGATCGAAGCCATGCTCGACGAGCTTGCCGCGGCGGTCCCGGAGCAACCCGCCCGCGTGCCGGCCAAGCCGCGCCGGGCCCGTTTTGCGGTGGCCCTGGGCATCGCCGCCTCGCTTGCCGCGATGGTCGCGCTGGCGCCCCGCAAGACCACCGTCACGCTGCCGCTGGCACTGGATCGTCCTGCGACCGTGATCGGCTCCGGGCTGGAATTGGTCGGAGAGTCCGACCGGATCGAGGCCATGTCCGACGAGGGCTGGGTGGCCAATCCGGATGGCGACGCGATGCAGGCGGTGTTGGTCCGCGTGGTCGAAGCCAACACCTTACGCGATGAGGCTTCCGGCATTGTGGTGCAGGTTTCCGATCCCCGTGACGAAATGATACTCATGCCGGTCTCCACGTTCTAACATGCAACTCCGCCAGTCATTGCTGATCCTCGCCACGCTCGTTGTCACCTGCGCCGGAGAGGATGCCGACACCAAGACGCCGCCGCCGCCGCAGGCCACTCGTGCCCCTGTCCCCAGTGGCGCCGCATGGCTCGGCTGCAGCGTTCGCAAGCCCAATCCGGCCGCAGAGGCGCAAGTTCCCACCCTGCCCCCGGGGATTGGTTTCGTGGTTCAAGCCGTCGCCCCGGGCGGCCCGGCACAACTCGCCCAGCTCAATGCGAACGATGTGTTGTGGAAATTTGGCGATCAAATGCTCGTCAACCGCGGGCAGTTGGCCACTCTGCTCAGCCTGCAACGCCCCGGTGACGGAGTGACTCTGGCCATTTTCCGTGATGGCAAGCCGCTGGACATCAAGGTCACGCTCGGCGAGACGCCGGTCGATAAGAAGGAGTTTTCCCGCGACATGATCGATGCCGCCATCCTCTCCGACGAGGACACTCCGACGAAAATTGTCACGATCCTGGACCGCACCGCCACCTTTACCAATGCCGATGGCAAGGCGCTGATCCGGCGCGAGGGCGAGGGCTACAAAGTGGTGATCAACGGCCCGGATAAGAAAGTCCTGTTTGATGGCGAACTGGCTGCGGATGGCAAAATGGACGGGATCCCCCCGGAGTGGCACCGCCGCGTCTGCGTGCTGCGCCGCAGCCTCGACCATGCGCTGGAAAATCGCATCGTGCCGGTCCGTGCGCCGCGCCCGCGGGCGATTCCGCCGCCGACGCCACCCCCGGATGGCACGCCGCGTCCACCCGTGACGCCACCCCCGGATGGCATGCCGCTGCCGCTCGCGATGCCTTTCAAACCTTGAGATTGCGAGTGACTTCGCATTTTTTACCGGGATTGCCTTGCGTTTTGTTCGTTGGCTTCCCATCTTCCGCCGCATGCATCCTGACGTGGCGAAGCTGGTTGAAGCCGGCCGCATTCCCAAACCCCTTGGCCTGCGCCTCTCCCAATTGGCGCCCGGCAATTTCTGTGTTCACAAATCCTTTGGCGCCGGCAAGGTCACCGAGTGGGATTTGCCCGCGAAAAAGGTCACCATCGACTTTGAAAGATCGATGGGCCAGGTGATGGAACTCCAATTCGCGTTTCAAAAAACCGAGTGGATCCCCGTCGATGATTTTCGCGCCAGGAAAATCGAGCAAATCGAGGAACTCCGCGCCTTGTCCAAACAAGACCCGGTCGAACTCGTCGTGCATCTCATTCACAGTCACGGCGGTAGTCTGAGCGGCGAGGCCCTGGAAAAAGAACTTTGCGGCACGGTGATCCCCGAAGCCGGCTTCAAAAAATGGTGGGATTCCACCAAGAAAGCCCTCCGCGAAAGCCGCCGCGCGGTCATTCCCTCAAAACGCACCGAGGCCATCGTGCTGCGCGAGGGCAACCGCAGCCCGGCAGAAGCCATGGTCGCCGACTTTGAAGCCGCCCGCGACATCAAGGGCATGATCCGCGCTTTGGAAGCCATTGCCGCTGACATCGGTGCTTTCGAAAACGATACGGAAGCCCTCAAGCGCCTGCTCCACGACATCGACGAAGGTGCCCAAAAAGCCGCCCGCGTCCAACTCGGTCAAGCCTTGCAACTCGTCGCCGCCCGCGATGAGGTGATCGGTTCGTCCAAGGCCCTTGCGCTGGATCCCACCGCGGTTCGGCTTGCCGACCTGGTTGCCAGCGTGGATTCCATCAAGCTGGCGGAGGAGGTTGGCACGCTGCCATCGACGCGCCAGCGTGCGGTGTTTGAGGCTTTTCCCGACGCCTTTGGCAAGGTTTGGCTTGAGAAGGTAGTCCACGTTTTTGATTGCGTGGGGGCGCGTGGCGTCACCGAGATTGCCCGCATCCTGTTGGATCGGGGCGGCATGCCGGCTCTCGCCAACCATCTCCGCTCGGCCCTGGCCCGCCGCGCCCTCGGCCCGGATGCCATCATTTGGGTCTGCCGCGAGCGCAAAAACGCCGCCGCCGCCGTGTTCGGCCCGGACGTGGGGGCCTCGATCCTCAATTTGCTCGAAAACGACCACCTCGCCGATGGCCCGCGAAAAACCTCACGCCTCCAAACCCTCCTCAATGATGACAAGAACCTCCTCGGCGACATGGTCTCCATCATGGACGTCAACGAGTCGCGCAATTTCGCCCGCCGCCTGCTGGATTGCCCCGTGTTCGGCGAGTTGGAGAAAAAATCACTGATGGCCCGGATTATCAAAATCCGTCCGGAAACCGCCGAACTCGTTAGCGGCGAGCACTCCAAGAAGCGCGAGGAGCCCCTCCTCGTCTCATGGCCCAGCCTCGAACGCAAGAAGACTGAACTCGACGAACTCATCCGCGTCCGCATCCCGCAAAACACCCGCGATATCTCCATCGCCCGCTCGTATGGCGACCTGCGCGAGAACTTCGAATACAAATCCGCCAAGGACCTCCAGCGCTACCTCTCGCACCGCAGGCACGAACTCGAAAAGGACATCGGCCGCGCCCGTGGTTCGGATTTCAAAGGCTCGGACGCCTCCAAGGTCAATATCGGCACGGTGGTCACCCTCACCGATGCCGCCGGCGTCGAAAGCGTCATCTGTGTGCTCGGCGCCTGGGACTCCGACCCCGAACAACAACACGTGTCCTATCTCTCTGATGTCGGCAAAGCCCTGCTCGGTCACACGCCCGGCGAAACCGTCCAGGTCCGCGACACCGCCACCGAGGTGATGCGGACCCTGACGATCATCTCCATCGCACCGTATAATCCGTAGAAGACAGAAGATCGCTGCGCTCCAAGACAGAAGACCGCTGCGCTCCAAGACAGAAGACCGCTGCGCTCCAAGACAAGAAAATGAAAAGCCTTTGGACCGCGCCGAGCACTTCTTCCTCTTGTCTTCTGTCTTCTGTCTTACAGCGCAGCGATCTTCTGTCTCCCCCCGATAACTGATAACTGATAACTGATACCCCCTCTCCCCTAACACCAAACACACATATCATGGACTACACCACCATTGTTGAAATCCGCGGCCGCGAAGTCATAGACTCACGCGGCAATCCCACCGTCGAAGTTGACGTTCATCTCGAAGGCGGCGCCATCGGCCGCGCCTCGGTGCCCTCGGGCGCCTCCACCGGCGAAAACGAGGCCGTCGAGCTGCGCGACGGCGACAAGGCCCGCTTCCTCGGCAGAGGCGTGCTCAAGGCCGTCGAAAACGTCAATTCCCGGCTGGCGCCTGCCTTGTTAGGCTTTGATGCCACCGAGCAAGCCTCGATTGACGCCGCGATGCTCGCGTTGGACGGCACCCCCACCAAGAAGGAACTCGGCGCCAACGCCATCCTCGGTGTTTCGCTCGCGGTTGCCAAGGCCGCCGCCATCCAGTTAGGTGTGCCGCTCTACAAATACCTCGGCGGCCCCAACGCCAAGGTGCTTCCCGTGCCGATGATGAACATCATCAACGGCGGCGCCCACTCCGATGCCCCCATCGACTTCCAGGAGTTCATGATCATGCCCATCGGCGCGCCCACCTTCCGTGAAGCCATTCGCTACGGCGCGGAGGTCTTCCACTCCCTCAAGAAAGTCCTGCATGACCGCGGCCTCTCCACCGCCGTCGGTGATGAGGGCGGTTTCGCCCCGACACTCAAGAGCGCCGACGACGCGCTGGGAGTCATCGCCCAGGCGATCGAAAAAGCCGGCTACAAGCTGGGCACCGACATTGCCATCGCCCTCGACGCCGCCAGCTCCGAATTTTTCGACAAGGCGAAAAAGGCCTATGTCTTCAAGAAATCCGACAAGTCGGTCAAGAGTGCCGAGGAACTCGTCGCCTACTATGCCGAGTTGCAGAAGAACTATCCGATCATTTCCATCGAGGACGGCTGTGACGAAAACGATTGGGACGGTTGGAAGGTTCTAACCGACAAGCTCGGCTCGACCACCCAGATTGTGGGCGACGACCTGTTCGTGACCAACACCGAGTTCCTCGCCAAGGGCATCAAACTGGGCGTGGCCAACTCGATCCTCGTCAAGGTCAACCAGATCGGCTCGCTCACCGAAACGTTCGACGCGGTCGAAATGGCCAAGGAAAACGGTTACACGTCGGTGCTCAGCCATCGCTCCGGCGAAACCGAGGACGCCACCATCGCCGACATCGCCGTCGCCACCAATTGCGGCCAGATCAAGACCGGTTCCATGAGCCGTTCCGATAGAATCGCCAAATACAATCAACTCCTCCGCATCGAGGAGGAACTCGGCGATGACGCCGTCTTCGGCGTCGGCAAAATGAAGGTGCTGCGCTGAGCCTGGAGCGCCGGCTTCAGCCGGCCTGTGATCCATCACCTACGCATGGGAGCGCCAGCTTCAGCCGGCGTGTGATCCATCACCTACGCCTTGGAGCGCCGGCTTCAGCCGGCCTTCTTCATCTCACTCGTCTCCCCAAACCGGCGGCGGATCCAAGCGGGTCCGCCGTCGCTGTGTTCGGCCCATGAGCAGATTTTTCCGGGCATTTTTTCCGTTGCGTTCGTCGCACGGGGGACTAACATGCACGATTGCTGGCCGCATGAGCGGCCGACGAGCATCCGGAGACGCATCATGACAACCCCACGCCTGCGGCCACCGAGTGGCTTGAAGCCCTGTACGCCGGCACCCGCCGGTGGCGATGCGGAGGCGCAGTTGCTTGCCGACCGCGACACGTTGCGCGAAATCATCGACGGTCTGGACCGCCTCGAAACGTTGGTGGATGAGACGCCGGTGCTTGCCGCTGCCGCGCAGCGGGGGTATTACACCCCGGACGAGGACGACCGCGTCCGGCAGGCGTTGCTGGCATATCGCAACTATCGTTTCGCCGCCTACGAAATCATCTTCCGCTATCGCGAATATGTGCGGATCGCGGATGCAAGGCTGCGGACACGGTGCTTCCTGGTGGCGTTCGCCGACGCGTTGGTGCTTTACGCAAAGTCGCTGAAGTTCATCGGAGTCGCCGAGCGGCAGCCGTTGTTGCGCGCCAAGCTCAACGAGCCGGACGCGAAATTCGAGCTGGAAGCGGGATTTTTCGATGATGTCAGGATCGGTTATAGCTCGCTTTTCAATTACCGGGCGTTGGCGCGCGCCGACCGCTTTTGGCGCGGCTTGCGGCGCACCGAAGATTTCCGCGAGCTTGACGCCGACGGCGATTGGCGCTGGCTGTGCGAAATCATCCGGCGGAAACGCGGGGTGATCCGCAAGAGTTTGTTAGTGGCACTGCGGCGGTGCCTCCGTTCCAATTGGCGCGGCATCTGGCGGAAGGCGCTGCGTCCGGCACGCCAGACCCGTTATGGCTTGCAATCGTTGGTAGGCGGACGATTCGCCGGGGTGCATGTCGTGCCGAATCCGATTCACGTTCTAACCGGTGAAGTGCTGGGCGGGTTACGCCCGGTGCTGCAGCCGGGCGATCTCTTGCTGTGCCGCGCCGAGGGCAAACTCAGCGCCGCGATGTTGCCCGGCTTTTGGTCCCATGTGGCGATCTATCTGGGATCTCGCGCGGCGCTTGAGGCACTCAACGTGCGCGCGCACCGGCACGCCGCCAAATATTGGGAGGAAATCCCGCAGCATGCCGGCCCGCTGGGACTCGTCATCGAGGGCGTCGCCCCGCGGGTGCGGATCTGCCAGTTGGAAACCAGCCTGTACGCCGACCATGTCGTCGTGCTGCGGCCCAACGTGTCGCGCGAGGAGCTTGCCGCGGCGCTGGGCGAGGCATTCGGGCACCTTGGAAAACCCTATGATTTCGAGTTCGATTTCAATGTCAGCAGCCGCATTGTCTGCACCGAGTTGGTGTATCGTTGCTATCACAAGCGCGGGCGGATCCTATTTCCGTTAGTCAAGCGGCTCGGGCGCTTCACGCTCAGCGGCGATGACGTCGTGCATCTTGCGCTCGACGGACTGGAAAGGGAGGATTGCCCGGACGACGCGCCGCTGTTGCCGCTCGGCCTGATCCTGAAGGGTCGAGATGGTCAGGCGCATGCGGTGGCGCCGCACCTGGTGGTGCCGTTGTTGCGGCGCATCCGCGGTGGCTGGCGTCCGGCCCGCGATGCCCCGTTGCGGTCCGCTAGCGGCGATCTGCCGCAGGATCATCCAACCGAAGGGACGGATCGATGAATCACCTTTGGTATCGCTGTTGTCACTGGTTGTGCGCGCGGGTCTACTTTGAGCGCATCACGGTGGCGCATCCGGAGCGCCTGCCGGATGGCGGCCCGGCGCTGTATGTCGTCCTGCACCGCAATGGTGCAGTGGACGGATTTGTGTATCACCAACTCGTGCCGCGGGGGATCTATATGATATCCACCCAGTTGTTGCGCAGCTTTTTCACACGCCTGTTCTTTTCCGGGATCGCCGTCGCGCGCAGTAAGGATGAGGAGGATGGCGGCCGGAACGAGGCGGCGCTGCGCGAATGCGTTCAACTGCTCAAGGATGGCGGTGAGTTGATGGTTTTTCCCGAAGGCACCAGTTCGCTCGGTCCGCGCCACCTGCCCTTCAAGAGCGGGGCGGTCCGCCTCGCGCTGGATGCCTTGGCACAGGGAGTGCCGCTGCGCATCGTGCCGCTCGGCATTCATTACGAACGCGCGTGGGCATTCCGCAGCAAGGTCGAGGTGGTGGTTGGGAAACCTGTTCTAACAGAATTTACGGACGGTTTGAGCGACCTTGGCCGGTTCAGGGAACTGAAGCGGCGCGTGACATCGGCATTGGAATCAGTGGGTGCCGACTTCGCGTACGCCGGGGAGCAGGGACAGGCCGAACGCCTCGCCTATGTCGCAACCCTCGGCACGAAGCGCGGCTATTTTGCATCACTCAAGGCGCTCGAAGCCGGAATTCCCGACGGCTTGTTGGAATGTTGGGGGAAACTGGAGTCACGGCTTGCCGGGCACCGCGTGCTGCTGCATCAGGGGGTGCCGTTGTTTCCGGTCGGGTCATGGGCGGCTTATGCCGTTTTGTTAGTGATGCTCGTCCCGCTGGTGCTGGCCGGGGGGTTGCTCAATTTCCCACCCCTGCTTGCAGGGTGGCTGGCCGCGCGCAAGTTTGCCGACGACCGCAATGTGATCGCGTTGTGGCGGATTCTCGTGGGCTTGCCGCTTGGCGTCGTCTGGTTTGTCGGTTTCGGAATCGTGCTTGCATGGGTTGCTGGCTGGCCGTGGTTGCTGGGTTACGCGGTGGTGACGCTGGCGGCGCTCAAGTCGCTTTACCGTTGCAAGAAGCTCGCTGTTGCCGTGTGGAACGGGTTGGCGCAGCGTGGGTTGGCCGGTCCCGCGCGTGAGTTCCACCAGACTGTCCTCAGCACCCTCCCTCCCCCATGAACCGCTTTCTCACCACAAGGATTCTGCCGCACGAAGTGTTTTTCGGCGCGTTTTTGCTGATCCAATGCTTGCGCTTGCTAACGGTGGCCGGCCCCTTGGATCGGGATGCGCTGATGTACCTCGGGCTGTTGGTGGTGAACGCGCTTGTCATCGCCTGGTGCTGGCAGCGCGCGACGAAGCCGCGCTGGCACCTGCGGCTGTGGTTCTATCCGGTGGCGATGAATGTCGTGTTCGCGACGATGGGGCCGGCGGTCCTCAAGGTGTCGCCCCACAAGTGCGACGCGCTTCTTGCGTCGTTCGACCGCGCGCTATTCGGCATGACTTTGAGCGGGCGGGCGGAACTGCTGGCAACGCCGGCGCTCACCGAGATTCTCAGCTTCTGCTACCTGTTGTTCTTTCCCTATCTGCTACTGAGTTGGTTCTACTATGCCTATCGTGGGTTGCCGCTCTTGCGCGGATTGATGGTGGGGCTTTTCACGGTCTACGGCCTCGGGTTTCTCGGATACTCGCTGCTGCCCGCGGGCGGGCCTCACCTTGCATTCGGCAATGAATTCGCCGCTCCGCTCACCGGTTGGGCGGTCACGCGCTTCAACGCGTTCGTGGTCGACCGGGGCAGCAATGGCGTGGATGTGTTCCCCAGCCTGCACTGCGCCGTCTCGTGCTTTCTCCTTTTCTTCGACCGTCGGCACGCGCGCTGGCGGTATCGGCTCTATCTGGTGCCCTGCGCCGGCTTGTGGCTGGCCACGATCTATCTGCGCTACCATTACCTGGTCGATGTCCTCGCCGGCTTCGCGCTCAGCGGGTTTGCGCTGTGGGTTGCCGACCGCTGGGAAAAGGCCGCCACGCCCGAATCCGCGAACCTCTGCCAACATTGATCCATGAAACCGACCCTGTCCTTTAACGACCCCCTCGCCACACAACTCGAATTGAGCGGTGGCAAGGGGGCCAACCTCTCGCTTCTAACGCAACGCGGGTTTCCCGTGCCACGCGGGTTTGTCGTCATTGCATCGGTTTACCGCGAGTTCATCACAGGGGCGGACGGATTCCTGCGACGTGTGGCGGCGCTGCCCTTCCACGATGCCGGCGCTCTGCGCGTGGCGAGCGAGGCGGTGCAGGCGCTCCTGTTGGAATTGCCCCTGCCGCCCCGCGCCGTTGCCGGAATCAAGGAACAGTTCGGCCGCTTCCCCCAGGGCACGGCATTTTCAGTGCGCTCGTCGTCCACCATGGAGGACCTCGCCGGCGCGGCGTTTGCCGGCCAGCACGAGACGTTCCTGAACGTCATGGGTCTGGATGATGTGTTGGACCGCGTGCGCGGTTGCTTCGTCTCCCTGTGGGCCGACCGCGCGCTCGCCTACCGGCACCAGCAAGGCTACGACCACTCGCAGGCCGCGATGGCGGTGGTCATCCAACAAATGGTGCCAAGCGAGGCTGCGGGCGTCGGCTTCAGCATCAATCCGGTCAGCGGCCAGTTGGGTGAAATGGTCATCAACGCCAACTTCGGGCTCGGCGAGTCGGTGGTGAGCGGGGAAGGGGATGTCGACCAGTGGATTCTCGACAAGTCCGCGCGGTCGGTGGTCACAGCCCACATCGGCAGGAAGTCGCGGCAGGTGGTCAGCGCCGCGTCGGGCACGCGCGAAGTCCATCTGGCCGCCGCGGACGCGGATAGGCCGAGCCTGACCGACGCGCAACTGGCGGCCCTCGCCGACTTGTTAGTGAGGGTCGAAGCGGATTATGCGTTTCCGCAGGACATCGAGTGGGCATTCGCGGATGGACGCCTGTGGCTGCTGCAATCGCGGCCGATCACCACCATCCCGCCGCGTTGGACGCGCGACGAATCCGCGGAACGGTTTCCCAATGTGATCACGCCGCTGACCTGGGATTTTGTGGAGGCCGGGTTTCACAGGTCGTTGAATCATTCGTTTGGATTGTTGGATTTCCCGCATTTCCCGGGCAAGTGGTTTGCGATGTTCGATCACTATATCTATGGCAACCAGAACGCGGTCGAGTTGTATGCCCGCCGCGCGCCGTTTGTGGTGGAATCGTTGGATGAATTGCGCGCCGCCATCCCGCGCCTGCGCCGGCAATTCGCCTGGGTGCAGGAACTGCCGGTCGCGTGGATGCGCGACCTCGATCATTACCTCATCACCCTGGGCCGCTTCCAGGCCGAACCGCTGGCAGACAAGACGCCGTTGGAAATCTGGCGGCATGTGCTCGCGGTCAATGAGCATGGCGCGCAGTATTTCCTCCCAAACATCGCCATCTCCATCGCCCAAGGCACCATCTATCGGTTGTTGCACGGCCTGCTCAAGCTGGCCATCGGCCCGGCGGACGCGGACGAGTTGTTCGATCATCTCATGGCGTGGTGCGAAACCAAGACGGGCCAGATCAACAAGGAGTTGTTCGAACTGGCGCTGGTCGCGCGCGAAAACCCCGGATTTGCAGACAGGCTCGCGCGGACGGCTTCCCGCGAGTTGCTGCAAATCGGTGCGCTGGCGGAATGTCCCGCGTTCGAGGCGCGCTTCGAGCGTTTCCTGCGCGACCACGGCCACCGCGAGGTTGACTTCGACGCCTACACGCCGACTTGGGGCGAGGCGCCGTGGATTGTGTTAGACAACCTGCGGCTCATTCTGGCGACGCCGATGGAGCGGGCACCCGCGGAAAAGGAGCGCGAGTTGAAGATTCGCTCGCAACAGGCGGAGCTGAGTTTGTTCGAGAAGCTGCCCGCCGATCTGCATTTCTTTTTCCACGAGTTGTTGCGCCTGGCCCGCGCCTACACCAGCCTTGATGATTTGGAGCATTATCAGACGACCCGGCTCACGCCCGCGCTGCGGCGCGGTTTGCGCGCCTTGGGCGAATGCCTGGCGGCGGGTGGCGTGCTGGAGGATCCGATGGATGTCTTCTTCGCCCACCAGGAGCAGCTCGAGTGCGCGCTCACTGCGGAGGCGCCGGAGGCGTGGCAGGCGCTCTCGACCCAGGTGCTGTTGCAAAAGGCGGCCTATCTCGTGGACAAGGCGCGCCGGCCGGAGTGGATTCTGGGCCAAGGCGAGGCGGCCGCGGGCGCGGCGCGTGCCGCAACCGGAAACGTTCTAACCGGCTTGGCGGGAAGCCCCGGCGTGGCCGAAGGCCCGGTGTTTCTCGTGCTGACGCCGGATGATTTCGCGAACTTCCCGAAAGGCGCGGTGCTGGTGGCACGCACCACCAATCCGACGTGGACGCCGCTTTTCTACAGCGCGGCGGCGGTTGTCACCGAAAGCGGCGGACCGCTCTCGCACGGCGCGGTCACCGCACGCGAGATGCGCATTCCGGCAGTGATGTCCGTCAAGGAGTCGCTCACCCGCCTGCGCAACGGCCAGCGCGTGCGCGTCGATGGCGCCGCGGGACGGGTCGAGTTGCTCAATTGATTAGTCGATCTTCATTCCCTCAAACGAGCCATCAGTTCACTGTGGGACATTGGTTTGACCGACCCTGATTCCAATTCCGTGTCGCGAGCCAGTGCCAAGGCAATCGCGTCTTCCTCGTTCCGGTCAGACACAAGAACGTAGGGATCTTCAACCCGAACTCCGAAGTTTGATTCGAAATATCGGTTAGATTAACCACAGATTACACGGATTTCACAGATTGAAATTGGTTCCATTTGCAACTTCTCCGAAGTTACAAATGGTGCGGAAATCCATACCAGAAAATCCGTGTAATCCGTGTAATCCGTGTAATCTGTGGTTTCAAGAACGAATCTTGGATTTCAACTTCCATTTTCGGCTTGAATCCACCGGGGCTGCCTCTACCCCGCCAGCCCCGTTGAGAGCGGTCAACTCGGCGCGATGTTTGTGGTCGCGGACTAGGCCGGCTGAAACAGCTTCCGCGCATACTTGCAGCGGAAGGGCGGCGCGGACTGTTCCGGCGTCCAGCCATTGCTGCGGCCAAACTCAATGGCCCCGGTGACCATCCCGTCATTGACGATGCGCGGCAACTCGGCCAGCAGCAACTGGCCGTTGACCGACGCGCTCAATTCCACCTGCAATTCGTTGTGGACCGTCCGGTTGTGGATGATCCATTGGTAGTGGGTGTCGCGGAGAATCAGGCTCTTCTTGTTATTTCGCTGGGGTCTGGGCATTGGGTGGCGCGGGTGAAAACCCAGCCTGCCTGCCAACGGAGCTCAGTTCAACTCGAAACAGTCGACTCCGCGCATTTCCGCTGTGATGTCGGCCAAGGAATCGCTAACCCGTCTGCAAAACGGCCAGCGGGTGCGCGTGGACGGTGCCTCGGGCCGGGTCGAGTTGCTGATGTGAGGAGGACGAAGGGATGGTTGCGGAGTGCGAGAGACTTGCGGAAGGGAGTGTAGGTCAACGTATCGCGCGAAGTTTTTGTTGACCTTGCGGCCCGTTGCGGCGGGAATACGCGGCGAAGCGTCTGACAGCCGGACCGGCTGAGCATGCACCCTTGCAGGCTGCCAGCGGGCATTGCGGCAAGAGTGGAAACGAAACAGGCCCAACTGTCGGACATTTCGAGACAACAAAATGAAAGGTCGGGAAAATCATGAAAAATCTTGTGAATGTGCTGCTGGTGTTGAGTTCAATGGCCGGGATGGCACAGGCGGTGGCCGGGCTGGTGCCCGGGCGCTTGCGCTGTGAGTATCTAACCAATCCGCTGGGCCTGGGTGCGGAGAAACCGCGCTTGAGTTGGGTGCCGGAGGAATTGAAATCCGGAACCAGGGGACAGAGACAAGCCGCCTATCAGATATTGGTGGCTTCCACGCCGGAACTGCTGGCTCAGGACAAGGGAGACCTTTGGGACAGTGGCAAGGTGGCGTCGGACCTGACCGCGCAGATCGAGTACGCCGGCCAGCCGCTGGCCAGCCGCCAGGCGTGCTTCTGGAAAGTGGGCGTGTGGACGGCCGGCGCGGACTCCCAAGCCAAGGCCAGTTGGAGTCAGCCCGCGCTGTGGGAGATGGGCCTGCTCAAGGCCGGGGACTGGAAAGCCAAATGGATCGAGGGCACCGGATACGCCGCAGAACAGAAGACTCCGACAGCCCCGGCAGCTCTCTCCATTCTCAAGGCGGTTTACGGAGCGGATGGAGCCGGGAGGGATGTCACATCGATTCTTTCCGCCATGGTCAAGAACAATTGCCTGTCTGTCAACTCGGACAACTCGACGTTCGGCGACCCCTGCCCCGGTAAGGTGAAGCAATTGGTGGTTGAGTATGAACTCGGCGGCGAGCGGCTCAACAAGACGGTTGCGGAAGGGGCGGCGCTGGCCATTCCGGATGACGTGCGGCCTGCGGATACGGACAGACTGCATTACCTGCGCAAGACATTCAACCTCGGCAAGCCCGTCGCCAAGGCCCGGCTCTTCGTCACCGCCTTGGGGATCGAGCAGATGGACATCAACGGCCGGCGGGTGGGCGACTGCCTGTTTGCCCCCGAATGGACCGATTACGCCAAACGCATCCGCTATCAGGTCCATGACGTGACGCCCATGCTCGCCAAAGGCGATAATGTGCTGGGCGGACTGGTCGCCGCCGGTTGGTATAGCGGCCACATCGGGCTTGGCGGCTTCAGGTTCTATGGCAAGATACCGGCATTGCTTGCTCAACTGGAAGTGACATACGCCGACGGCACCATGGAGCAAGTGGTCACCGATGGATCGTGGAAGGCAGCCGCGAGTCCCGTTCTGTCATCCGATTTCATGAAGGGTGAGAACTACGACGCGCGCCTTGAGGTGAAAGGCTGGAACGAGCCCGGCCTCGATGACAGCGCATGGATGAAGGCAAGCGTGCGCGAGGAAACGCCGCGACCGCTCGAGAGCCAGGTGACGCAACCCGTACGCAAATTCTGTGAGATTCCGGCCAAGGCCATCACCGAGCCCAAGCCCGGTTGTTGGACATTCGACTTCGGCCAGAACCTGGTCGGCTATGTCCGCCTAAAGGTGAGCGCGCCAGCCGGCACCCAGTTGATCCTTCGCCACGCCGAGGTGTTGAATCCCGACGGCACTCTCTATACCCAGAACCTGCGCGGCGCGCCGTCCATCGATACTTATACCTGCAAGGGAGGCGGCATCGAGATATACCAACCGCACTTCACGTTCCATGGTTTCCGTTACGTCGAACTCACCGGCTTGCCGGCCAAACCCGCGCTCGACGCGATCACCGGGATTGTCATCTCCTCGGACACTCCGCGGAGCGGCGAGTTCGCATGCTCCGACCCGCGCGTCAACCAGCTCTATTCCAACATTTGTTGGGGCCAGCGCGGCAACTACCTGAGTATTCCCACCGACTGCCCGCAGCGGGACGAGCGGCTCGGCTGGATGGGAGACGCCCAGGTGTTCGTCCGCACCGCCACCTATAACTCGGATGTGGTCGCATTCTTCACCAAATGGCTGGTGGATGTTGATGATGCCCAGCGCGACGGCGCCTTCACCGACATCAGCCCCGGCGCCGGTTGTGGCGATGGCACCCCGGCCTGGGCCGATGCCGGCGTGATTTGTCCGTGGACCATCTATCATGTGTACGGCGACGCCCGCCTTCTCGCACAACACTACCCGGCCATGGTGCGCTGGATCGAATGGTGCCGCACTCACAGCGTCAACCTGCTTCGCACCAAGGACCGCGGCGGCGATTATGGCGACTGGCTGTCGATCGGCGCCGACACGCCCAAGGACCTGATCGGCACCGCCTACTTCGCCTATTCGACCCACTTGGTGGCGCGGGCGGCCAAGGAGCTTGGCAAGGCCGACGACGCGGCGAAGTACGAACAGCTCTTTCAGGACATCAAGGCGGCGTTCAACAAGCAGTACGTCGCTGCCGACGGCCGGATCCAGGGCGACACTCAATGCTGTTATCTGATGGCGCTCAAGTTCGATCTGCTGTCGGATGAAATGCGGGCCAAGGCGGTGCGGTATCTGGTGGAGGACATCGCGGCCAAGAAAGATCATTTATCAACCGGCTTCGTCGGCGTGAGTTATCTGCTGCCGGTATTGACCCGGGCGGGCAAGCTCGACACGGTCTTCAAACTGTTTTTGCAGGATTCTTTTCCGTCGTGGCTGTTCTCCGTGAAACACGGTGCCACGACCATCTGGGAACGCTGGGACGGCTGGACGCCCGAGAAGGGCTTCCAGGACCCGGGCATGAACTCATTCAATCACTATTCGCTGGGCTCCTGTGGCGAGTGGATGTTCTCCTCGCTGGCCGGCATCGACACCGATGGACCCGGCTTCAAGAAACTCATGATTCGACCGACGCCGGGGCAGGGGATCACCTGGGTCAAGGCCAGTTATGATTCGATTCGCGGGAAAATCGCCACCTCGTGGAAAGTGGATGGCGACAGTTTCAGCCTCGACGTCACCATTCCGCCTAACACCACGGCAACGGTGTGCATCCCCGCCAAGGACGCGGCCGCCGTGATGGAGTCGGGCAAGCCCGCCGCCACCGCCGCCGGCTTGAAGTTCCTGCGCATGGACAACGGCGCCGCGGTGTACGAGGCCGGCTCGGGCACGTATGCCTTCACCAGCAAGTGAGCGCGAGCAGGAACGAAGCGCCGGGAACACAGCCTGCTCTTCACCACCGGCAACGGCGTGAAGGAGGTCAGCCCCGACAAGAAGGTCGTCTGGACCTTCGCCGACCACCAGGCGCTGAAAACCATTGCCAGCGTCCAATTGCCGGACGTGAAGGGCGATGTGACCAAGGGTGAAATCGCCCATTGGGTTCCATCAGAAAGCGCCAACCAAAATCGGATTGTCGGCTATTGATAATCCTGCTCACCCGGTTCCTGGACCTCCTTGAGGACCTTGGCGACGATTTCATCGACGTCGATGCCTTCGGAATCGGCGGCGAAGTTGGTGAACATCCGGTGGCGCAACACCGGCAGGACGGCCAACCGCACGTCGTTGCAATTGACCACCAGGCTGCCGCGCATGATGGCCCCGGCCTTGGCGGCCAACAACAGGTATTGGGTGGCACGCGGTCCGGCGCCGCAGTGGACCCACTTTTTCACGGCCTCGGGTGCTCGCGGATCGGCGGGACGGGTGGCACGCGCCAGCCGGGTTGCGTATTTGATCACATGCTTGGACACCGGCAGTCGCCTAACCAACCTTTGGAGCAGCAGGATCTCCTCGCCGCTCATTCGCTTGTGCAACTCCATGCTGTGGTCCGAGGTGGTGGTTTCGGCGATTTCCTCCTCCTCGGCTTCGCTCGGGTAGTCGACGCGCAGGCTGAACATGAAGCGGTCGAGCTGGGCCTCGGGCAGCGGATAGGTGCCCTCCTGTTCGAGCGGGTTCTGGGTGGCGAGCACGAAAAACGGCGGGGCTAACGGATAGGTCTCGCCGGCGGCGGTGACGTGGTACTCCTGCATCGCCTCTAACAAAGCGGCCTGGGTCTTGGGCGGCGTGCGGTTGATCTCGTCGGCCAACAAAATGTTAGTGAAGACCGGCCCGCGGATGAAGCGGTAGTTCTTGCGGCCGCTGGCCTCGTCCACTTCCAACACATCGGTGCCGGTGATGTCGGTGGGCATCAGGTCCGGGGTGAACTGGATGCGCCGGAAGCGCAGGTCGAGCACTTCGGCCAGGGTGCGGATCATCAGGGTTTTGGCCAGGCCGGGCAGGCCGATCATCAGCACGTGGCCGCGCGACATCAGCGCCAGCATCAGGCTGTGCAGAATCTCCTTCTGGCCGACAATGGCCTTGCCGATCTCAGTCACGACGCCTTCCAAACGCGGGACCAGGATGCGCAGTTGCGCCGCGGTTTCCCCGGCCAACTCCTCCGCCGCCCCCGCGCCGTGGGAGGTGGCGCGGGCAGGTTGCCCGGTTGCCGGAGCGGCGGGCGGTGTGTCCGCTCCATTATCCAGAATCACGGTGGCCGCCCCCGATTTCCGCCCGCCGGGCTCCTGCTCGGGTTGCGGCACGGCCACCGCCGCGAATCCGTGGTCGGTGTCGTCCTCGAATACCATCACTTCGCTGGCGATCTTGATCTTGTCGCCAAGGCGCAGCACGCGCGGCCACTCGATGCGTTCGTCGTTGACGTAGGTGCCATTCAAGCTGCCAAGGTCGCGCACCGCCCACACGCCGTCATCCTCGTTGAACTCGGCATGGTGCCGCGACGCGGCGATTTCGGGCTCGAGCACGACACGGTTGTCGTCGGACCGGCCGATGGTCACCGGCGGTGACGCCAGCGAGATGATGAAGTCCTTGTTCTTGCCGGCGATGATTTTCAATCGTTTCGGGGTGTCCATGATGTATGTTAGATTAAGGTGGTGAGGGGAAGCAGGACGGGCTGGAGTTGGCTGTTCGGTATGGTTTTACCACTGAAGTCACTGAGGACACTGATCTTGTCATAATATCAGTGCTTTCAGTGGCGCTCAGTGTTATCAGTGGTTACCTTTGGAGGGTTGTTCTTCCGAGTGACGCATGAGCAAGTCGATAGTACCGAGATCGCGCGGGGTGGCGGCGACGCGCAAGCCGCCGAGCGCTGGAAGATGGCGGTGGGTGAGAAACGGAATGCCCGGTTGGCGCGGGGTTTCCTCCCGATAGATGTGGCGGGTGCGAACCATTTGCCACTCGTCGTCAGCCTCGTGCAGTTCGATGATTTCCAGGCGGCGCAGGCCGGCGTTGAGTTCGTCGCCCGAACCGCGCAGAATCTGGCCGTCGCGCAGACGCTCGACCAACACCAGCGCGATGCCGTCGGTGATGCCGGTGCGGTGGCGAATGTGGCGGTTGAAAAACGAATCCGCCTTGGTCACGCTTGCTTCAAGGTGCTTGGTCCGGTCCTCCGGCAAAACCGCCGGCAAGCCAAGACCGAGCCCTTCGATCACCCGGTTGTCCCTGGTGACCAGCACCAGGTCGAAGCGGCCCACAGGCAGGTTGGAAAAGCGGAATCCCGCGCCGTCGGCATCGAGCGCGGCCAGATAGACGCGGCTGCGGTCGCGCTCGACGGCGAGCGCATGGGTGAGCATGGCGCCCTTGACCCTGGCGGAGATGGCGCCGGCATCGGTGGTTAGAGTCTTGGTGTAAATGCGGCCGGGACCGTCGGCCCGGGCGAGGGGGGCGATGATTGTCAGGATGGTTGCCACCACGATTGGAAACATTCTTCCCGAGGACCTGTTTGTAGAACAGCAGATGGATGACCACGGATTTCGTTGCTGGCGCGACGCACGGGCGGAAGAGTGTTCGGCAGGATGCCGAACACAGCCGGCGGGACGGCGGCGCTCCCCGATTCCAGGACCCACGCTCATGGTTTTGCCGCCCATTGTTTTGCCGCTTCGGCGCGTTCGTGTTTCGGAAAGTCTTTCACCAGTGCGTTCCAGATGTTGCGTGCATCGTCCTTGCGCCCGAGTTCGTAGAGTGCCCTGGCCTGCCAGAAGCGCACGTCGATTTCCTCGGGCGAGCCGGGCCGCACCTTGAGGCTGGTTTCCAGATCCTGCAAGGCCCGGCTCCATTCGCCCGCCAGAAACAGCACCCGAGCCCGCCACAACAACTGATCGCCTTCGAGTCTGGCGGCGGGGTGTTGGAGTTCCCACTCCTCGAGTTTGGCGCGGGCCTCGTCAAGGTGCTTGCCGTCGATCAGGCCCTCGATGGCCAGCGAGTGGGAGCGGTCGATCACCGGGCCTTTGCGTTCCGCCGCCCCGTGATCCGCAACCGCCTCGGCGAAGCAGTGTGCCGCCTCGTCGATCCGGCCATTGAGAAGATAGTAGTCGCCCAGCCGGATCACCGCCATGCTGGCGAGGAACTTGTCGCCGCTCTTGCGAAGGCGGGCGGCCAGGCCGAGTGCCGTCGCGTCCTTGAGCCCGAACACCCGCAGGTCCATCTCTAACAAATCTGCCGTCCTGCCCATGGCGTCGCGGGCGGGTTTGGCCAGATTGCCAAGTCGCTCAAGGGCGGCCTTGGGATCACGCTTGGCGGTTTCCCGGAGCGTCAGTGCCTGCGCCGCGACCCACAGTCCTGCAGCCGGCTTGGCCACCGCCAACCAGCCCTCGGCCCAGCGTGTGGCCGCCGCCGGAGGCAGGAACGCACTGGCCAGCACGAAGCCCGCCCGCCGCGCCGCCTCGGGCAGCGTGGCCGGATCCTCCTTATCTAACAAATCAAGGAAGTCCGCGAGCTGGCGTTCATGATTGATCGAGGCGGCTTCCATGTCGCGCGGGATCATGAGCACGCAGTGTCCCTCGATGACGCGCGGGCCGTTGCGAAGGCGCAGCGTGAGTTGTAGCGGCTCAAGGCTCATCCACAAGCGAGCGATGTCCGGCCCCGCGTCGAGCCGTCCGTCCGGCCACAACCACTCCACCTGCCAGTCGTCGCCGGGCTTGGTGACGGAGGCCCGCACTCTAACATACCATTCGCCGCCGTAGCCGAGGTAGCGCTCGGCCGACAACGAGCCCAGGGGCACCGGCGTGCCGTCGCTGGTTTCGATGGCGGCGGCCGTCACGCTGCCCGGATGGATCCAGGCCTCCGGCGGCACGGTGCCGAGTTTGCCGCCCTGCTCCCAGCCGAGGACCATCGCCGCGGGCGGATCGCCGGCGGCATGGAAGTATTCGACCCGCACCATGCCTTCCGGCACGCTGACCTTGGCGAGCGGGACCTTGTCCGGCGCGAGCGGCGGCGGATTGTTAGACTGCCACCGGAGCGCCGCGCGGCCGTCGATCATCACATAGGAAACATCATCGGAAAGCGTGTAAAAGCGCAGCGTCCCGCCATCACCGGTTTTCAACAATCCGCTGTAGCGGCTCAGGAAATGGTCCGACTCGCCGAACGGATTGGCGCCGTGAAATATCATCGGCACGAAGCCCGCGCCATCCACCGCCCGCGATTTTTTCCACGCCTCCTGCCAACCGGCGTAGGTGGCCACCTTCGCTCCCTCCGGCAGCCGACGCGTCTCTAGCAACAGGCTCCGCCTCGCCTCCCACGAGCGCATCCGCCGTGGTGTGTTGCCGCCGAAGTACAGGGTTGCCGCCGCGCCTTCGCCGGGCATCGTTTCCGCCAACACCAACAGCGAGCGGCCCGCGCCGCGCCAGACCGGATCGAGCGCGATCTCCTTGCGATCCTTGTCTAGCAAAACGACGTCGCGCATGTCGGCGCGGCCGGCACCGAAATCCGGCAGGCGGATTTCCCAGCCGGCGGCTGGTGCGCCGGGCGCGGCTCCGGCATGCAGGACCACCCGATAGGGCGCGTTGGCCACAGCCCAATCCGTCTCCTTGCCCTTGGGCGCGGCGAAAGCCCCTGTCGCAAGCCACACGAGAAGCAAAGCGCCGATTCCATAGGTCCCATAGGTCCCATGGGTCAGACAAGTCAGACAAGTCAGACGATTCTCAAAATTCTGACAACCCACCCGCATCATGGTGCATCAAGCGAGCGGAAGTAATCGTCAACCGGTTGTTGATAGCCGGCGGGCACCGCGACGTCGGCGCCGCCGGGCAGGCGTTTCTCGCCGACGAAGCGGCTGCCCGCGCCGCCTAACACCTTGACGTCCTCGGTGGTGGCGCCTTCGCCGAGTTTGCGGAGGCTCGCCACGATGCGGCGGTGCAGGGCCTCGTAATCCGCCAGGCGGCCGCTCTTGAGGGCCTCGCGCGACTCGTCCATCAGCCGGGCCACCTCCGGCATCGGTCCGGTCCGCAGATAGAACAAGCGCGCGGTGGCATAACTCTTGGCCGTCTGCTGCGCCAGCAGCGCCTGCTCGGCGGCCAGTGCGTTGTTGAGGATTTGGTCGGGCGAGTTGACCGCCCGCAGCGGCGCGTCGCCGGTCATGCCGACACGCTGGCTGGCGCCGCCGGCCTTGCCGCCACCCGTCGCCTTGGCGTCGGCAGGCGGGCCGTCGTCCTGCACCTGCCCTTTTTGCATCGGATCGTTGGTACGGCGGGCATCGGTCGAGCTGCCCTTGAGATGGTCGGCGCGCTGGTTGACCATTTCGCCGCTGGACATGCCCTCGCGGCCGCCGCTGGAGCGACCGGTCTGCTCGTTCTTGTTAGGCGGGGTGTTGCCGGACTTGCCTTGGGCGTTGAAGCCTGGCATCGGGCCGTCGGCCACCTCCCAGCCGTTGGCGGGATTGACGGCGAACGCATTGTTAGAAGCGGCGTCCTGGACTTGATCGGCGAGGCCCTCCTGTTCCTTGAGCAGATCGCCGACCAGGTCGGTGAAGGCATCCGGCAGCGGCAGGTTGGGAATCTCCGGCATTTCGGTTAGGTCGAAGTTTTCCATCAGCCACTTGGTGGTTTCATTCTTGTCGGGCAGCCACATTTCCATGTCCTCGGCGGTTTTGGCGGCTTTCTCGAGGTCTGCCAGCAGGCTTTCCTCCTTTTGGACTGCGATTTCGCTGGGCTTCAACGCGCCCGCCGCCGCCTGTGCGGTGTCCTGTTGGATGACGTCCTCATAGATCTTGGTAAGTTCCTCGCGCAGTTCATTCATTGGCCGGAGATCGGGGAACGCGTGGGCATCGGTGAGCATTTGTTCTATCAACTTCTCGATGGCCTCCTTCTTGGCCGCGAGTTCCTTGGCCACGGCGACATCCTCGGGGCGGAATTCGTTCTTGGCCGCGAGTTCCTTGCTTTTCTCGACCACCGCGCGTTGTTGTTCCACCAAGGCTTCGAGTTTCTCACGAATGCCGGCGGCCGCCTCTTTCAACGAGTCCGCCTTGTCGCCAGCGGTGGAACGCTGCGAGGTGTTCAGCAGTTCGAGCACGCGGGCGAGGTCCACCAACACCTGCTTGCAGAGAGCCGCGGCTGCGGGAAACCGTTCGCCCTCGATTTGTTCCGCGCTGCCAATCATTTGCTCGTATAGCTTTGTCTCACCCATCAAGGCGGCGGCCTTTCCTAACACAACGCGAAAGGCGGCGTCGCCCAGCGAGGCGCTGAGCGCGCCATCCGCCAAGGCCTGCCGCACCGTTCGCGACTCGTCGGCCAGCGCGTCCTGATCGGCTGCGATGGCCGGGCCCTCGCCCTTCACCGCTTTCAAGACCCGGCCGTGCAGGGCCTTTTGGCGATTGAACAGCGCTTCCACCCGGCCTATCAGGTCGCGGACGGCCGCGCCACCGGCCTCGTCCCGCAAGTCCGCCGGCAGGCCTTGCAGGCGGGCGAGAATGGCCGCCTGCAACGCTTCGGCCTTGGCCAGCGGGCTGCGCCGCGCGTTGTCCTTGGCGGCGACCGCGTCCCGCAAAGCCAACACCGCCTGCGGCAGTTCCTTGGCCGCCAGTGCCGCGAGCACCTCGCGCCAGGCGGCCGACCCGGCCGGAGTGGCTGCCACCAAACGGCCCGCCGCTTGCTCGATGCGCAACTGGCGTTCTGCCAGGGTCGCGACGTCGCCCGCGACGGCGGCGTTGGTGTCGCCTAACAAAGCGCGGGTGGCGGCGAGGTTGGTTTGTTGCAGCCGCAGCAGGTCGGCCAGGCTGTCTAACACCTCGCCCTGGCGGCTCTCGGCGACCCTCCGCAATTCCTCCGCGGTGACGATACGCACGACCAGCAGGCGCGACACGGTGCGGCCGGGGCCGGTGACGTCATTGGCGTCGCGGGCAGCCACACAAAACCATGCTTCGTTTTCCTCCTTGCCGAGCCAGCGGGAGAGTTGGATATCGATGGTCTGTTTGAACGAAGGAGCGTCCGGCTTCCACTGTTGGATCACCCGGCCGTCGGGTTTTTCCGGCGTGCCGCGGAAAACCGTGACGTCGGCCAGACCGTAATCGTCGCTGGCTTCGAACGACAGGCGCAGCGAGGCATCGCGGGTGAGCAGCACCTCCTCCTCGCCGGTGGGTTGAACCAAACGGACGCGCGGTGCCTCATCCGGCTTGAGGTTGAAGCTGACCCGCTCTTGATCAGTTAGACCGGCGGCATCGGTCCAGCGCGCGGTCCACACCCGGTTGAGGACCGGCCGGCCTGTTAGTTGCCACGCTTCGGGTTTCTCCATCATGTTTGCCTTGGCATCGCGATTGCCAACTGACAACTCCTTCAGCCCGCGGTCGAAGGTCCAGTTCAGTGTCACGTCGGAACCTTCCGGGATGGCGGGCCACGAGGTGCCGTCGGGCACGCGCACGAGTGGCAGCTTGGTGTAGGCGGGCGGCATGATGGTGAGTTGGCGTGCGATCACCTTGGCGGGGACCTGCACCTCGATGCGCCGCTCGAAGGAGCGCGCATCCCCGGCCTCGAACCAATAGCGGCCGGCTTCCGACCACTTGCAATCCACCGCCCACGCCATCGCCTGGCCATCCCGTTTGGCGGCGTGGCGATCCACGCTGCCGTCGCCCGTGACCACCACCAGCCAGACTTCTGCTGGGGCCACGCCAGCCAGCGTCACCCGCATCGGCAGCACCGTGCCGCTCGCGACCAAGCGATCACCCGGCGCCACGTCCAGCACCCGGGTGCGGGTGAGCGGCGCGATTTCGCTGGCCGGCAACAGCACCCGCCCCAGGCGCTGGCGAAATTCGTTAGGCCGCCAAACGAACAGGGCCGAGCCTAACAAAAGAAACGCCCCGGCGCCGCCCGCCCAGCGCCGCAGCGTGCGCCAATCGTAAATCCGTTGCCATGCCATGCCACGCCACAAGCCGGCGAGTTCTCCTAACAAAACTATGCGCCACGGCGAGGCGCTGCCCAGCGAGCGGTCCAGTTGCACCGCATTGACCAGGGCGTTGTCGGTCCGTCCGGTCGCCATTTCGAGGCGGCGCGCGAGGGCGGCGTCATCAAGGTGTCTGAGCCACACACGAAGCATCTGAAACAAGGCGGCGACCAGCGGCAGGGCGATGGCGACAAACCCGGACCAGCGGCCGGAAGCGCCGAAGCGTGCCCGTGCATCGGCCATCAGCCAGGCGGCCAACACCACGCCCGCCGCGACCATGCCCATGGCAAGCGCGGTGAACCCACGGCCGAGTTTCAAGGCCCGCCCGGCCCGCCGCAGGATCTGGTGCGGTGCCGGCCCGACGGTGGCGTGTGCGGTGGGTGTCAGGTTTGAGTTCACGGATTACCGAGGAATCCTTGGGTTGGCATGGATGAAACTAACCGCAGAGAACGCAATGATCGCAAAGAGAAACGCATTTCTTCGGGTTTTTTGCGTTCGTTGTGGTTGATCTTCATTTTCTTGGGTAGGTCAAACTGCCGTGGAGTGAGTGTGATTGGTTACGGTTTGGGTTTGGCCTTTTGATCGCCATCCTTGGCGGGCACTCGAAACAGTCGGAAATCGGCGAAGTAGGATTTCCCCGCCGCCATGGTCGCGCCGTAGTTGACCACCTTCACCGAGATGAACTCGGGCTGTTGGTCCTTGCCCGCGATCACGACGGTTTTTGGCACGGTAAAGTCGCGGCTCGCGGTGCTCCAGACCTTCGAGTTGCCCGGCGGAGAGGGCACCTGCGCGCGATAACACATCATCAGCGCGGGTCTTCCGTCGGCCGGCGCGCGGCGGAAAATCGTGCGTTTTTGCTCGGGATGCGGATCGGTGCTCCAAGCCTCCGCGTAAACCTTCGCGGACAAATCCCAGGTCATGCAATCCACCAGGATGCGGTAGCTGCCGCCGGGTTCGACCGGCACCGGCACGCTCTCGAGTTTGCCGCCCTGGTTGCCGGCGATGCCGGCGGGCAGGTCGAGCATCACCGCGCGGCGGCCACCGACGTCGCCGGGCGCTGCCAGTTTCACATAGGGTCCGTTGTCCTTGTAGAACGCCTCGTCGGGAAAAACCGTGAGCCAGCCGTGCAGCGGCTCCTTGCCCTCGAAGCCGCCGTTGGGCAGCAGGTTTTTCTCGGCCGCGCTGGCGAAGGCGGTGATCAAAAACAGCGACACGCCGACGGCCAGGGGATCGGGGAGCGCGGGCGTCCCGCCGACCGATGCATCGATCAGCCCAACAGGTACCTGGCTGACCATATAAATGCGACGTCCAAAGATATAACCCAGCCCTGAGAATGTCTTTACAGTTTCGGGTGAACAATTGAACCAGTATCCTTTTTTGTCATATCTGTCGTTCCAGCTATCATACTCATTGATCCGTTCAAAGTTTTTCCGGGGCTTCTGATTTGCAGAACAGGGTATGGTCATCAGACGAATACCCGGAAAACGTGCAGAGAGGACTTTTGTATCACCATGGAATATACACGAAAGATCAAACTCCATATTACTTTGCCCTCCAAATTCAATTTTCACCTTTTCGCTGGGTGTTGATACTCCCCATACCTTCACCGGCTTATCACGCTGCAATACCATATTGTTATCAAATATTGCATGTGGACGAACCTGAGCCTGAAGCATCAGGCTAAAAAAGAGAAGCAAAAGGAGACTCCCAATTTTCAACTTTACTTTATTTTTCATATCAAAATATTTTCGCTGCAATTAACTGACTGATTTTCTGATTGCATCGCTGTTGAAATTTCACGATTTGACGGCAATTTTCTCGCAGTTAATTAATCTTTAACGTCCGTTACGACAAAAGTATACTTGCCTGATGCCACGCGGCAGGAAGCATACCCCTCGCGCATCCTGCAATCTGAAATGCCCGGTGATTTTGCAAGAGGTATCTCGCTATTCCCGATTTTATCCAGATCCGATCCCGGGAAAAAGACCAAGGCTGAAGTGTTTGCCGGAATCTCAATGTGCATGACAATTTTCCCATCCTTTTTCTTCCAGTTGGATACAATTTTACCTTTCACCGAATTGTAGCTGCAGTTTACCCAGGTAATTGTCCCTGCAGTCTGGGGACGGATAATGATCCGGTCAAATCCTTCGGAATTTTCACCGGGTTGAATTCCGCCCAGCCAGTTATAAAACCATTGGCTGACCGACCCAAACATCGGATGGTTGTGTGAAAAGGTATTATCGTTCATTGCCCAATGTTCCCAAAGAGTGGTGGCGCCGTTGGCAAGCATATATCCCCAGCCCGGAAAGTCGGGTTGTCTGACAATTTCCATGGCCAACCGATGTTGGCCGTTTCGCGACAGCTGGTCAAGCATAAATTTTGTCCCCATGATACCTGTCGATAAATGTCCATTTTTCTTATCCCGGATATCACTGACCATATATTCAAGCACTTTACTCCTGTATTCGTCGGGGATAATTCCGGTATAAAGGGCAAATGACTGGCTTCCCTGCGTTCCAATACCCACCTTACCGGTCGATTTATCGAGAAACTGATTCAAATAGGCTGTTCTGATCTTCTCCTTTAGCAACTTGTATTTTTGAACATCTTCGCGCAGGCCTAATATTCCGGCCAATTCCTCCATGATCGCAGCCGACTGAAAATAAAGCGGCGTTACCATCACATCTGAAGGACGTTCTGTGAGTCCTTCGTGATCGCTCAGACCATCATGGATAATCGCGGTCGGATTATCCTTTGAAACCTGATTGATCCAAACTTTCGAAGTGGCGAACTGCTCTTTAATCAGCGACTGATTGCCATAGTAGCGGAAAAGTTGCAGCTGCAGCAATGGATGAACCATCGCCCATCCCACACCACAATAATTGATTCCCACAAAGGGGGCAGTATCGGGAAATTTGCCATTTTCACGCACTGCATCTTTCCAGTCATTTACGGTTTTGCTGTAAAAGCCCGACATATCGAAATTAAACATAAATGCTTCACTGGTAGCGACAATATCTCCGCCATAACCAAAGCGTTCGCGGTGGGGGCAATCGGACTGGACACTGAAAATATTACTCAGGAAAGTCCATTCACAGATCTTTTGAATTTCATTTAGCAGCGTATCTGAGCAGGCAAAGGTGCCAACCGGCTCCACGTTGCTGTTGAGCCTCAGACCTTCGCACATACCGGGGTCCGGACGTGAAGTCAGACCTGAAACTTCGACGTAGCGAAAACCATGAAAGGTGAAACGTGGCGTATAAACTTCCCCTCCTTCCCCTTTGGCAATATAGGTATCCGACTGACAGGCAATTTCGGGAGAACCGGGTCCCCCTATGTTCAAGCCCGAACCATCCCTCTTTTTACCCTTTATTTGTCCGCAAACACTTGTCATGGGATTTAGCGTCCCATCCGGATAGAGCAATTCCCCGTAGCGCATCACAATCCGGGTTCCACTTGGTGCATTTAATTTTAACCTCGCCCAGCCTGAGAAGTTCTGACCCATATCAAAAATGAAAATCCCAGGAAGGGGTTCGGTGAGCTTTACCGCTTTAATTGTGGCAGTAATCTGAACCGGAGGTTGTGGCTGGGCCTGCAAAATGCCCGTGATTTTGGCAGCTGAAGTGGCCGGAGCCCATTTGGTGTCATCGAACGAAGGCTCGCACCACCCTTTGATCTCCTTCCGCGCATCGTAAACTTCACCCAGATAAATGCTGTTTCTGATGATTGGACCTTCATGCGCTTTCCAGGTCGGATCGCTTACGATGATTTGTTTAGTCCCATCAGCGTTTTCGATCTGCAACTGGCAGATAAATCCCGGCCTCCCGGTGAAAAGTGATTCCCTGATATTTCGTCCGCCCCACATCTTTAAAGGGAGGGGATTAAACCAGCCGTTGCCAGCCATTACCCCCAGGCAATTATCACCCTTCTGAATCAGCTCAGTAACATCATAAGTGCTGTAATAGACCCGATCAGCATAGTCGGTCCATCCTGGATCCAGTTCATGATCACCAATCCTTTTCCCGTTTAAATAAGAAAGATAATAGCCTAACCCACTGATATAGAGTCGTGCTTTTTTAATATTTCCACTCACAGAAAACCCTTTCCTAAACAAAGGTGCCGGATCTTCCTGATAAAAGTCCTCATCCTTCAACGGGAGTGCTTTCCCGTCATTGATCCATTTCCCTTTCCAGTCTGCGGGATTCATCAAACTCATTTCCCATTTTGAGGGTTCACTCCAGTCAGACACTTTCCCGTGACCATCCCAGATCTTCACTTTCCAGAAGCAGCTCATCCCCGATTCAAGCGGCTTGCCCGAATAGGCGACCTCAACAGATTGTTTGGATTTGATCTTCCCTGAGTCCCAAAGATCACCCTTATCCAAAGATAAAATTTGTTTACTTGTGGCTACAATTATTTGATATACTGACTGGTTAACATCATTCTGCCTAGCGGTCAGCATCCAGCTTAACCGCGGATTTTTGGAATCTATACCAAGCGGATTTACTTTAGACTCACATTTTAATCCTGTAACAATGATTTGCTTTCCGGAAATATTGCTGCCATGTAAAAGCATTCCGAAAAAATTAACCATCAAAACAAAATAAAAAATTAGGAATTTATGTTTACTTTTTCTCTCCATGACCATTAAAAAATTATATTATTAACAATCTGATGCTTGTATAATTCATCCCAGGAATCCGGGAAGAATTTATGAAATCCGAAAAAATTCTGTGTGTAATACGCTTAACCATCAAAAT
>Ga0118677_10003034_pt1 | contig 32661 bp, 13 predicted proteins | sample AliMusrvi5mmetaG_FD_86154 | JGI IMG/M metagenome (GOLD analysis project Ga0118677, IMG submission 86154) | reverse complement strand
AGGCGGGAATGGAAGTGCCAGCTACGGCAGCGGGGGCGGGGGTGGACGCATCGCCCTGTACGCCGGGAATGCCTCCGGCTGGGTTGGCAGAATCGACGTGAGCTTGGGAACCACCGCCGTGAATGTAACGCCAATGTTGGCACAAGTCGGGACGGTCTACGCGTCGAGCACCAGTCTCATCCGGGAGACCTTCACCAACCAGCAGTGGCGCCTTTTCGGGGTGACCGCGTGGTCGCCCGGCCAGTTGATGGTCTCAAATGCCTATCTCTCCTTGGAGGAACCCACCCTCGCTCTTGCCGTGAGTTCCAACCTCACTCTTGCCGGCGGAAGTTATTTCGGGTTGGGTGCGGGTGTCCTTACGAATGGCGCCTCACTCTCGGTCACCGGCAACTTGTCCGTCCAAGGTTCGAGCACCTTGTCCCTCGGCACCACCAACATGCCGCAGGCGGCGCTATTGTCTGTAGGTGGAGACATGACGTTGTCGAATGGCGCCTCGCTCACGGTCTACTCGGCGGCCACGAACAACATCAACACCAACTACTATGGATCCCTTGTCTCCGTCGGTGGTACCCTGTTGCTGACCAGTAACGCCTGGGTCTATCCGTATTCCCATCCCACCAATGGGGGCTCGCCCACATTCCGGATGCGGGACCTGACCATCCTGACCAATGCCGGGTTCAATGCCAACAGCGCTGGTTATGCCGGCGGGTTGAACTCGGGCTTCGGCCCCGGTTTCGGATCGAAGGGCTCTGATACCTTCTCCGGCGGGGCAAGTTATGGCGGCCTGGGCGGACGGGGATACGCGCCTGTCACCTATGCAGGAACAGTCGGCCCGACCAACGGGTCGGTTCAGAGGCCGACTGGTCCCGGCAGCGGCGCAGGCGGGTACAGCACCGTTTTAGGCGGCACAGGCGGCGGACTGGTCCGCATCGAATCCACCGGGAAAGTCACGCTCAACGGAACGATCACGGCCAATGGGCAGAATGGCACCTCGATTCCCTCCGCTGGCGGTTCAGGAGGTGCGATCTACATCCAGTGCGTCGCCTTGGCGGGAGACACAGCCATTCTTTCCGCCAATGGCGGCAACTATGGTGACTACGGCAGTCCCGTGGACTTGGCCGGTGCCGGTGGCGGCGGACGGATTGCCATCTGGCGCGAAACGGGACCGGACAGCACAAACGCATGGTCGATCACAGTGACCGGTGGCGCAGGTAAGACAGGCTATAGCCCCGTATCAGGTGCTGACGGAACCATATTCTGGGGTACCACACTCGCTGGTGGAGTGATTTATACAATCAGGTAATTTGAAATCGCAAAGAGGTTTCATGTGATATGAAAAAAGAACGAATGTTCCATTCCTTCCGCATCTGCCTTTCTCTGGCGGCGGCACTTGCGATCATTGCTCCCCTCACTGCCGGTGCAGCTAACCGTATCTGGGTCGGGCCCACCAATGGGGACTGGTTTACAACGATTAACTGGGCGCCCGGTGACAACTGGCCGCAGGCGGGCGACACCGTATCGGTCACCAACGGTTCTGTTCTACTCACCAACTCCACGGCGTATCTCGGCACCTTTACTATCACCAACGCGTCGCTGACCTTTACCAATTGGAACTCGGCGTTACAGGCGGTGACCGTAAATGTCCAGTCCGGCGCCGTCATGCGGCACCCCCCACAGAACGCCACCACAACAAACGGATCGGGAGGCTGGGACGCTGACAGCCGCGTCTATATCCTCTGCACGAACCTGACGATAGATGCGGGAGGGACGATCGACGTGACCGGCAGGGGCTATGCTGGAGGTGGCAGATACACGAACGGGTTCGGCCCGGGCGGTGGGTACGGCAACACACAATGCGGCTTAGGGGGTGGTTATGGTGGACTCGGCGGCAACGGTGGCAACGGAGCCCTCCGTACCCAGGCTTTGGTCTATGGTTCCGCCGCGTTGCCGACGGACCCCGGCAGCGGTGGCGGTGGCGGCGATGCGAATGGCGGTGCCAGCGGCAATGGAGGCGGCGCGGTATGGCTGGTGGCCGCGAGCAACGCCACGGTAAATGGCTCGATCATCGCCGACGGGACCGGCCCGAATCCGGCCAGCTACCAAGGCGGTGGCTCGGGCGGTGGCGTATACCTGAAAGCGCAGAAGCTTCTTGGCACTGGCAGTATCACGGCCAGAGGGGGCAGCGGAACAGCCAACTACAGCAGTGGCGGTGGCGGCGGGCGCATTGGTTTGGACCTTGGGGATGCCGCCAACTGGACCGGAAAAATCGACGTGGCCGGGGGATGGACGTCTTTCATTTATTCGTCGCTACTACCGGCCCAGGTCGGAACGGTCTACGCCACAAACAACAGTTTTATGCGAGAGACTTTCACCAACCAGCAGTGGCGTCTCTTCGGCGTGAACGCATGGTCACCCAATCAGTTGATGGTCTCCTCGAATGCGTATCTCTCGTTCGAGGAACCAACCTTCAATCTGGTCGTAGGCTCCAACATGACGATCGCCGGCGGAAGCTATCTTGGGATGGGTGCCGGCGTGCTCACCAATTCCGCCTCCCTCTCCGTTACTGGCAACCTTTCTGTCCTGGGCTCAAGCACCTTGTCCCTCGGTACCACCAATATGCCACTGGCCTCACAATTGACGGTGGGCGGAAACATGATGTTGTCGAACGGCGCCTCACTCAATGTCTATTCGGCGGCAACAAACAACCTCAACACCAATTACTTTGGAGCGCTGGTTTCCGTTGGTGGTACCCTGTTGCTGGCCAGCAACTCCTGGATCTATCCCGCTTCCCAGGGAACCAATGGGGGCTCACCAACGTTCCGGATGCAGGACCTGACCATCCTGACCAATGCCGGCTTCAACGCCAATGCCCGCGGGTACATCGGTGGCACGACGGAAGGTTACGGGCCTGGCAGAGGGAGAAAGGTTGGATCCATGGCCAGCGGAGCATCCTATGGCGGCATGGGCGGCACCGGTATATGGACCACGGTTCAGAGTAATCCCACGAACACGTACGGATCCATGAATGCGCCTTCCGACCCGGGTAGCGGCGGCGCCTGGTACAACACAGGCGTAGGGTGTTCCGGCGGCGGGTTGGTACGCATCGAGGCCCGGGGCGATGTCACACTTAACGGCGTCATCACGGCATCCGGCGGGACCAGCCCCGGGGGCGATTATAAGAGCGGCGGGGCCGGCGGCGGAATTTACATTGCCTGCCGGTTTCTGAAAGGCGCTCAGGGCACGCTTTCGGCGACGGGCGGCAGCGCGAGCGTCTTCACCTCAACGGCCATGTCGGGCGCCGGTGGTGGCGGTCGTATCGCCGTCTGGTCATTGCTCTCGCAGGCAACAACAGGGACATGGACGATCACGGCAAGCGGCGGCAGCGCGCCGACGAACACCAGTGCCGGACTGCCGGGCACGGTCGTCTTCGGCCGCTCGCCCTCACCGCCCATGCTCACCAATTCACCAGCCACCGCCCTCACGGTCAACTCGGCCACCTTGAACGGAACCCTGCTCTCAACCGGCACCGCCCCGACCTATGTGTGGGTCTACTGGGGACCGGTGGACCAGACGACCAACAAGAATCTCTGGGCCAATACAAACGCCTTCCCCGGCGTTCAGTCCGCCGAAGGCGTGACTCTTTCAACCAACCTCACCGGCCTTGATTCGGGCGTAGCCTACTACTACCGGTACTATGCCACCAACAGTCAGGGCGAGGCCTGGGCAAGCCCCTCCCAGCCGTTCTCAACCATCGCCGGAGTGCCGGTCATCTCAAACGCCACCAGCGGGGCGACCAGCATAACCCCCACCTCGGCCGTGCTGAACGGGTATCTGGCCTCTACCGGTACAGCCCCGACGACCATCTCGGTATTCTGGGGGCCAACGGATGGCGGCACGAATGGAACCTGGGCCAACACCAACAGTTTCACCGGCTACCAGAGTGTGGGAAACTGGTCCACCAACGTGACCCTACCCTCTTCGAACACCTACTATTACTACACGTTCTATGCCACCAACAGCAGCGGCGGAGTATGGGCCAGTCCCTCGGTCTCCTTCATCGCCGCCGGCGTGTCCCTGACGGCAACGGTTCCGAACGCCATCGAGAAAGGCACCAATAACACCGGCCTCTTCACGGTCCAACGGCTTGTTGCGGTGACGAATCTGCCGCTCACGGTCAACTACCGGATCAGCGGCACGGCCTCCAACGGCATCGACTACAACTTCCTCCCCGGCACCGTGATCATTCCCGCCGGCGCGACCACCAACACCATCACGATCACACCGATCATGGATGGCGTCTATGACATCCCCGACAAACAGGTAACCCTCACCCTGGCGCCGGGCGCCTACGCCAGCGGCATACCGTCGAACGGCACCGTGACCATTCAGGATGTCGCCCCGTCCGCAACGAACACCTGGACTGGCATTGGATACTGGACGAATGCAGCGAACTGGAGTGATGCCATTCCCGGACTGCCGGGCCAGGTGGTTATGATCCAAGGCACGGCCACGCTCTCGACGGCTTCGGCGTCATTGGGAACGGTGACGATCCTCTCCAACAGCACCCTGATCTTCAGTGGCACGAACGCCGTCCTGAACGCAACCGACATAACGATTAACGGGTTGGTCACGCATGTGGCCAACAGCGCCGTCACAACCAACCAGTTCGGCCAGTGGATCGCCGATGGACGGGTTTACATCCTCTGTACCAACCTCACGGTCAGCAGTATCGGTTCGATTAACGTGCTCGGCAAGGGCTACGGCGGCGGCGGAAATCACACCAACGGCTTTGGGCCGGGCGGCGGGTTGTTCTTCAGTGCGGGCCAAGGCGCAGGTGGCGGCGGTTACGGTGGCCGGGGCGGGTTGTGGCAGTCTTCACTCGGTACCCAGGCCGTCACATACGGCTCAACCGCGCTGCCGGTTGACCCCGGTAGCGGGGGCGGAGGAGACACTGGATTCGCCGGCGGGGGCGGCGGCGGAGCGGTTTTGCTTGCGATCGCGGCCAACGCAACGGTCAATGGTCAGATCATTGCCGATGGCGCGGCTGGCGGCAATGGCTCCGGCGGCGGTTCGGGCGGCGGGGTATTCCTGAGCGCCCAGACAGTGCAGGGAACCGGCAGCATTACGGCCAAAGGCGGGAATGGCAGTGCCAGCTACGGCAGCGGTGGCGGTGGCGGACGCCTCGCCCTGTACGCCGGGAATGCCTCCGGCTGGGTTGGAAAAATCGACGTAAGCCTGGGAACCACCGCCGTGAACGCAACGCCGCTGTTGGCGCAGCTGGGGACTGTCTATGCGTCGAGCACCAGTCTCCTCCGGGAGACCTTCACCAACCAGCAGTGGCGCCTTTTCGGGGTGACCACGTGGTCGCCCGGCCAGTTGACAGTCTCGAACGCCTATCTCTCCTTTGAGGAAACCACCCTCGCTCTCTCCGTGAGTTCCAACCTCACCATTGCCGGCGGAAGTTATTTCGGATTAGGGGCAGGCGTTCTCACCAATGCCGCCTCACTCTCGGTCACCGGCAACCTGTCCGTCCAGGGTTCAAGCACTATGTCCCTCGGCACCACCAACATGCCGCAGGCGGCGCTATTGACAGTGGGCGGAGATATGACGTTGTCAAATGGCGCCTCGCTCGCGGTCTACTCGGCGGCCACAAACAACATCAACACCAACTACTATGGATCCCTTGTCTCCATCGGTGGCACCCTGTTGCTGACCAGTAACTCCTGGGTCTATCCGTATTCCCATTCCACCAATGGGGGCTCGCCCACATTCCGGATGCGGGACCTGACGATCCTGACCAATGCCGGGTTCAACGCCAACAGCGCCGGTTATGCCGGCGGGTTGAATTCCGGCTTCGGCCCCGGTTTCGGATCGAAGGGCTCTGATACCTTTTCCGGCGGCGCCAGTTATGGCGGCCTAGGCGGACGGGGATACGCGCCTGTGACCTATATGGGAGCAGTCGGACCGACTAACGGGTCGGTGCAGACGCCGAGTGGTCCTGGTAGCGGAGCGGGTGGGTACAGCACCGTTGCGGGTGGCGCAGGCGGCGGACTGGTCCGCATCGAATCTACCGGGAAGGTGACGCTCAACGGAACGATCACGGCCAATGGGCAGAATGGCACCTCGATTCCCTCCGCAGGCGGTTCAGGAGGTGCGATCTACATTCAGTGCGTCGCTCTGGCAGGAGACACAGCCATCCTCTCCGCCAATGGCGGCAGCTATGGTGACTACGGCAGTCCCGTGGACCTTGCCGGCGCCGGCGGCGGCGGGCGGATCGCCATCTGGCGCGAACGCGGCCCAGACAACACCAACACATGGACAATCACAGTGACCGGTGGCGCAGGCAAGATCGGCTATAGCCCTGTGTCAGGTGCCGATGGGACCCTCTTCTGGGGTAATATCCCCCTGCGTGGCACGGTCTTGATAATTCAATAATTGCCGAAATTCAAAAAGAAGATACCTGAATTTTGCATCACTTGATTAATTTTTCCGCGACATACACATTTTCATGACCTACCGATCACAATCTTCTCTCAGCCTTGCATTCGGAGCAAAATCTTTTTTGCACGGTAACAGGATGGATTTCATTGGGTTACGCCGCCTCCTTGCGGCGGCGATCCAAATAGCCGAGAAATTCCATCAGACCGGCCGAGCGCTGCTCATGCAGCGAGAAGCGCACCTCGTCCCGATTTCCATGGAAGAGGATTTTTGCCGCCACGAAGAGCATCTTCAGTCGTGCGATCCGAATGGTGTGGTCGGGTATGGTGATTTGCCGCCGATCATCCTTGGAGGCCCCCTCCTTCGCCTCACGCTGAGCATGTCCGGCCAGAAGTTTCATCCATCGCCACAAATTGTAGGCCAACATCACGATCTGAAAGAAGGCATGGTGGGCCTGGAATCGCTTCGAGGGAATCGCCAGAACGCCCTCGCGTTGTGCTTCCCCGATCAGGTTCTCCACATCAGCACGCTGGTCATAATCATCAATGACGTGATGGGGGCGGCCTTTCGCGTTGGTCACAAACACTCGATAGAGATAATTCTCCGACTCCAACAGTTTCAATTGCCGATCCCCTCTTTGGTCTTCGCGGATACGCATGGCGACAAACCGGAATGGCTGTTCCCAACCCATCGGTTGATAGACGCACTCGTTGTATTCGTACTCCCCATGCCGATACCACCCGTTTCCGGGAAACGGCGGAGTGCAGCGTTTATTGCCGAAGGTGAAGACAAAACCCTCATCCAAACAGGCTTTTATGCTCTCCCAACCGATGAACTCCCCGTCTCCACGCACACGAATCTCTTTCACGCACTCGGGCAACTGCTTGCGAAACTGCCGGATTTGATGAGCCACTTCCTCGTTGCTGATCGTCTCACCGCGCCGCTGCGTCCCGCACAAATATTCCCGCGTCTCCTCAATAAAGCACAGCACCGGCCGCAACCCTTTCTTGCCACGATGCTGGGTGTTATGCCCTTTGCGCGCCCCTTCGGTCTCCCCGTACACCGTGGCCACCGTCGTGTCAATGTTCACCGTCGCCCGGCGCGGCTTGTACTCACACAGCGCCCACACCTTTGTTCGCAAAGCCGCTCCCAATCTCAACAGCGAGGCCGACTGCATGATCCCCAGCGAGGTCAGATAGCGCCAGAACGTACTGACCACGGGCAACACCTTCACGTGCAACACGCCGCAGACCATCGCGTCCGTTCGCACATAGGCAATATGCCCCAACCGTTGAAATCCAATAAACAACATCATCAACATCCCCAGGACCATCCGGTAATCGCCCAATTCGGCTTCCCGCTTCGGACGAACGTAATGCCCTTCAAACGTCTTCTCGAAGCCGAGCAAATCCAGAAACTTCACCAGCGCCAGCAACCCGCCGAACGCCGTCAGCCGCTCCGAACATTCGTCATAGGGCGTGTCCGGCGTGATCACCGTCTTTCTCGCGCCCGCATCCCGCCCGTTTTCGACTTGTCCACGACTCGTTTTTCCCGCATCTTTCCGCATAACCATCTGGGTGACCTCCGTTTAGGTTTAACCGACTTGAACTTCAGTCAATCCTATTGGGGTTCCTAGATGGTTTTTCAATCTCAAATCACATCCTTAGGTGCAAAATTCAGGAGATAAAATGGAGTGCGTTAGGGGGGGATAAATAATGAAAGTCCGATTCCTGTTTTTTGGGGCGTTTCTTTTATTGCTTGCTGACCAAACAGCCCTTGCGGCCAACCGCACGTGGGTAGGGCCCACCAATGGCGACTGGTTTTCTACCAATAACTGGTCACCTAATGACAACTGGCCACAAGCTGGGGACATTGTCGCCATCACCAATGGGTCCATCATACTCACAAACAGCACGGCTTATCTCGGCACCTTCTCCCTGACCAACGCCACGCTGTTCTTCACCAACCTGAACGCCGCCCTCCAGGCGACAAACGTGTTTGTGCGGAGCGGCGCCCTCATGCGGCATTACCCCCAAATTGCCACGACCACCAACTTGTCCGGCGGGTGGGACATCGATAGCCGCGTCTATATTGTTTGCAGCAACCTCACCGTCGATGCCAATGGCACGATCAGCGCCACCACGAACGGATATGCGGGCGGACCGGCGGGTGGCGTCGGATACGGTCCGGGTGGCGGCCCCATTCTCGGCGGGCGCGGTAATGGCGGCGGCTACGGCGGGCAAGGCGGACTCGGTGGTGGCGGTGGAACAATTAGCGCCGTCTATGGATCCGCAGCCACGCCCACGCAGCCGGGTAGCGGTGGTGGCGCGAAGAACGGAGCCGCCAACACAACGGGTATCGGCGGCGGCCTGATCCTGATCCAGGCGTCGGGACTTGTCACCGTCAACGGCACGGTCAGTTGTGCCGGCGGTACGGGACTTGACGACAGCGGCGGCGGCGGGGCTGGCGGAACCATTTCAATCAACTGCGGCGCGCTGGCCGGCTCAGGCACGATATCGGCCAACGGCGGTCCGGGTGCTTCGTACGCCGGCCCCGGCGGCGGCGGTCGCATCGCAATCGTCTACAGTACCGCCATACAGGCGCTTCAAAATCAAACCGCGCCACCCACGGTGACGTTCGCGGTCAATTATGCGCCGAAACCAACCAATGGGCAGAGCGCCTCGCGCCCTGGCACGCTGTACCTGACGGACAACAGTTTCCTGCCCTCGCTCCAACTACAGAGCCTTCAATTCGCGGGGGTGACCAACTGGGCGATGGGCAGTCTTACCGTCACCAACCGGTGGCTCATTTTCCCGAACTTCGCCCTGACCGTGACCAACGACCTCATAGTCGGCACCAATGGCTTCTTTGAGATTTCAAACTCCACGGTCTCGGTGGGAGGCAGTCTCTATGTAACGAACGCGGCAGTCATCAACGCCTACGGAGGAGGAACTAACAGCGTCGGCCCAGACTACGGCGCGTTGATTGCCGTGACCAATAACCTCATTGTCAACACGAACTGCACGGTCTTCCTGTATTCCCATCCCACCAATGGCGGCTCCGCCCTGATCCGTGCAAGTAATGTCACCGTCGCAGCCGGAGGAAAATTCATGGCGGACAACAACGGCTTTGACGGCGGCTACACAGGCAGTGTGAAAGGCTACGGTCCCGGGGGAAGCACCAACGGTTCAAACTCGGGAGGCGCCGGCTACGGTGGCCTCGGAGGAAGCGGATCGGGTACTCCGGGTGGTCCGACCTATGGTGACCCGACCGCTCCGATCCTGCCAGGCAGCGGCGCAGGCACCGCGAGCGGCCTCCTGCATCCCCGCGGGGGCGGGCTGGTGCGCATCGACACCACAGGCGGAAAGATCACGCTCAACGGAACGTTGAGCGCTAACGGCCAGGGCTACACGACCGACCGGGACGGGGGCGCATCGGGCGGCGGGATTTTCCTCAAGTGTCAGACCCTCGAAGGCAATGGAGCAATGAATGCCAACGGAGGCAATGGCGGTAGCTTTGGAGGAGGAGGAGGTGGTGGTGGCCGGATTGCCATCTGGTTCATGTACTCGAACTATACCGGCATTGCCTCCTCCACCGGCGGGCTGAAGGGTGCCAGTGCCGGCGCCCCTGCCGCGAACGGCGCCACCAATGCCACTGTCTGGTATCGGCTGCCCACTCCGCCGGTCATCACGAACACCACCGCCACAGCGCTCTCCTATTTCTCCGCCTCGATGAATGCCACCCTGGTCACAACCGGGACCGCACCCACTTACGTCAGCGTGTTCTGGGGACCGACCGACCAAGGAACCAATAAGGGCTTGTGGCCACACACCAATGACTTCCCGAATCCGCAGACGGAGGGCACCGCCCTCTCCACCAACATCTCCGGGCTTCAATCGGGCTTCTCCTACACCTACCGCTATTATGCCAGCAACAGTGTGGGTGAAGCCTGGGCTCCCCTGCCCACCTCGTTCACCACCATCGCCGGGGTGCCGGTCATCTCCAACGCCGCCAGCGGCGCAACGGATGTTACCCTGACATCGGCCACACTCAACGGGAGCCTGGTTTCTACCGGCACGGCGGTGACCAGTCTGAAGGTGTTCTGGGGACCCACCGACGGTGGCACGAACTGGGGTTCCTGGGCCCACACGAATTCCTTTGCCGGCACCCAGGCCGTAGGACTCTGGTCAACCAACGTCAGCTTGGAAGCCCCCAACCTTTACTATTACTACACCTTCTATGCCACCAACAGCGGGGGCGAAGTCTGGGCCACGCCGTCCAGTCCGTTCATCGCGGGCAATGTGACCCTGGTGGCGACCCATGCAAACGCGGTGGAGAACGGACCGAATAATACCGGGACCTTTACCGTGTACCGGCCCGCGACCCTGACGAATCTGCCATTGACCGTCAACTACGCCGTCAGCGGAACGGCCAGCAATGGCGTGGACTATCAGCCGCTTTCGGGTTCCGTCGTCATTCCGGCCGGATCCTCAAGCAACACGATCACGATCACGCCAATCATGGATGCCGTGTTCGACAGCCCCAATAAATGGGTTATGCTGACGCTGGCACCCGGCAACTACGCCATCGGATCGCCGTCGAACGACACGGTCACCATTCAAGATGTCGCTCTCGCCGCCACGAATACCTTTACCGGTACCGGTCTCTGGCAGAGCGTCACCAACTGGAGCGATGGAATCGTGCCAATGACCGGCCAGAGCGTGGTCATCAACGGCAGTGCTACCCTCTCGAATGCGACCGCCAATCTGCCTTCACTCACCGTGATGTCCAACAAGACGCTCACCTTCTCGACGACGAATGCCATCGTGTTCGCGACCGACGTCTCGGTGGCGGGCACCATCACCCACAATGTCAACACGGCGACAAACAGTCCCTGGACCATGGACAACTACGTCCACATCATCTGCACCAATCTCACGGTGACTTCCAGCGGTTCCATTGACGTGACCGGCAAGGGTTACCAACCTCCTCCGGGAAATACTAACGGGTACGGTCCCGGGGGGGGGACACTTCCCTTCAACCGGGGGAATGGCGGTGCCTACGGTGGGCGTGGTGGCGGAGGTCAGGGGACAACGTCCATCGTCGGGGGCTACGGTTCCGCTTCAGCACCCTTGCTCCCCGGCAGCAGCGGGGCCTCCGCGAATGGTTATGCAGGCGGCGCGGGTGGCGGATTAATCCGTATCGAGGCCTCCGGCCTCGTTACCGTCAACGGCACCCTGAAAGCAACCGGCGGCACAGGACTCGAGGATAGCGGCGGCGGCGGCTCCGGCGGCGGTCTCTACGTCACCTGTGCGGCCCTGGCCGGGGCCGGCACTATATCGGCTAACGGGGGAACGTCCTCAAGCTACGGCGGACCTGGGGGTGGTGGACGTGTGGCCATCGTTTTTGATCCCGTCGCACAGAGTAACCAGAACCAGACGGCCTCCCCCACCGTATCGTTCGGAGTCAATCCCGGGGCCATGGGCGTTGGTTCATCGATCAGCGCCTGGCCGGGATCACTGTATCTGCCAAACAACAGCTTCCTTTCCCCGGCCAGCCTCCAGAGTTGCGAGTTGGCCGGGTTCACAAACTTCGCCCCCTCCAGCGCCACACTGACCGGCAAATGGTGGGTCACAACGAGCGGGTACGCATTGTCCGTGTCCAACAACCTCACCATCGGGGCCGCAGGAAGACTGGATCTCAGCAATGGGGTGCTGCAAGTGGGCGGAGATCTCATCCTCACCAACAGCGCCACCCTCGTAACCAAAAGCGGGGTCTTGAGTAATTCAGCTCTCGTGAATGTAACCGGCCTGATGTATGTCGGTTCCAACTGCACCGTCTATCCCTATTGCGACCCCACCAATGGAACGGCCCCCCTGTTCACCATGCAGAACTTCACTCTGGCCACCGGCGGCACGATCAATGCCGATGGCAAAGGCTATGCCACCATCCTGGGGAAAGGACACGGCACCTACGGCTCCGGCGGCGGGTATGGCGGCACGGGCGGCCAGGAAATGTTTTCTATATATCACTACGTCGGCGGCATTACATATGGTTCCTCCAATGCACCCGTCGAGCCCGGCAGCGGCGGAGGCAGGGTCGTTTACGATGCCTTTGGGGGCGGGCTGGTCCTCATAACAGCCTCCGGCCTGGTGCAACTTGACGGCCTCATCACCGCCAACGGACAAGCCGATATCGGGGGGGATCGCTCGGGCGGTGGGTCCGGCGGCGGAATCTATGTCCGTTGCCATCATTTCATCGGCAGCGGCTCACTCAGCGCCAACGGCGCAGGTACGGCCAATTGGTCCGGAGGAGGCGGAGGGGGAGGACGAATTGCGGTCTGGATGTCTGATCCACTTCACACCATTACCGCCAACGCCAACGGGGGCATTGGGAAGGACAACAACGGCCTGAACGGCACCATCGTATTCGGCTTGCTGCCCGCTCAGGGAACGTATTTGTTGATTCAATAACAAACCATGATCTGTGCCCTTTTCTCTTTCAGGTTTGTACGCCTTTCGGCTCTACTGCTCGGCACCACTCTGGCTATATCTGCCCTGGCCTATCCGCCGGATGAGCAAACCTGGCTGAACCAGCTGGGCGCTCCCGACGGCTTTCCACCGGCGCCGGAGTTCCGCTACCCGTCCGATAATGCCCGCACGGCGGCCGTCAGCGCCGTGACCCTGCGCTACAGCACCATCCAGACGACCGGCATCGACTTCGATAGCCCCTGGGCCCAGATGGGCCGGGGAGGCCGGTTGGAAAAATGCGGAGCCGTGCTGCAGACAACACCGGGCCAGATGGCTTTGTTGAAAACAAGCCCGACCGGAGGAATCTACCGGGCCATCAACCCGTTCATTGATCCCGTCGATTTCGAGTTCACCACCCCCAACGGGATCGTGGTGAAATCCGATGGCCCGCTCGGACTGGCGCGGATAACAGTCGAAGCGCTCACCGGAAATCTACGGGTTGATTGCGCGGTCCCCACAGGGAGCGGGGATATCGGCGCAGAATGGCTTCAGGACGAAGTCCGCCAGGGCGTGTCGGCACAAGGCTACGCCTACAACACCCGCCAACTCGACTGGTTTTACCGGCCCGGCCTCGATGTGCATCAGGCCAACCAAAACAGTGCCCGTTTCCTGCTCGTTCGGGGACTGGCCTCTCCGCCTTCCCTGACGCTCAACGGCAACGTGTCGCTGGGTGGCGTGAAGACGGTTGAACGGGATGGGTATACGTGGTGGCGGTTGCGAATTGCGGCAGACGCTCAGCCAGGATCCTTACTTATCTTCAAGTAATCCCATTGTCCGTCGTGAAAGATGCCTTCCACAACGGTGTTCCGCGGAGCATGCAGCTTGAACTCGACATTCCAGTCTTTCGGCCATGCCGGCAGAACTTGAATGGTCCCATCGACTTCCTGGACCAGCATGGCCTGCACCGCCAGCATTCCCACCGCCCCATGATCCTGATCGGGCACCCAATCGCAGTTCGGCCCCCAAAATGCCGGGAAACGACAGTGCGGATTGGTGGTGGCAAAGCGTTCGCCTACCGCTTTGGCGGCTTCATCAGTCAAGCCCAGCAAAGCCGCCTGGACATCGTCCTGGATCCACCCGGCATAATCCGTCCGGAAGGCGAACGGATACCACCAGGGCAAGGGCACGAGTTCCTTGCGCAGGGCATAGGCGGTGCGTCCGGCCTCGAGATCCGGGCGGCCCACCTGCAACAGGCGGTAGGGAAAAACCGCGTAAAGTTCGGGTGATTCCCAGTTGGATATCGGGCCGCGAATCTTTTCCGCAGGATAAAGGGTACGCCGTGAATCCGTCCCCGGCGCGGGAACCTCAATCGCCACCGGGCATCCCCCCTCGCCCAACGGCATTTTCGGCTTGGCATAGGCCGCCAGGTGTTCGGGCACAAAGCGTTGACCCCGCTCATCCACGCGGCCAATTGGCAAAGGAGGTATCTGGGGAAGCAATCGGCCCGCCAGTTCCAAAAGTCCGGCAGGGACAAGGTCCGCTGGCAGCCGCAACAAGCCCTCGCAGCAGAAACGCAGGCCGGCGATTTCCGGCACGGGATTGACGGTGTCCTGCCACGTCTCCAGCGCCTGCGACGGCTCGATGCGCAGCAACCCGTTTTCGTCCCGGAGGTAGTGCTGATCAAAAAACGTCAGCACGCCGCGGGCAAACGGTACAATTTCACGGGTAACGAACGCACCCTCGCCGGTATACACGGCATAATCCAGCATCATGGCCAGCGTCTCAAGATTGCCGGAAAAATGCAGGCGGATACAGGGGTTTGGCGACTCGCCCGGTTTGAGTCCGGTCCGGTCCCAGCCAAAATCGTCGCCCGCATAAGTACCAAAAAAGGTCATGGTCTCCGGGAACATGGCGCCGTCATGACCGTAACTGAGACGCACCCGATGTTCCGCCATACCGCGGTTATCGGAATAGAGCCGGAAGAACGGCGACATCATGTCAAAGTCACCCGCCGCCAACATGGCCCAATACGTCAGGCGCGTATTTTGATGCCAATAATGACCACCCCAGCAGCGATAATCCGCATCCAGCGTCGCGGTCCCGGCACTGTGGTGCAGGGTCCCTGGCTCGACCGTAAAGAGAGACCCATTAAACTTGATCGGGTAATGTCCGCGCCCGGCGCAGGCGGTGATGAATCGCTGGAGCGTGTAGCCACGGGTCACGACACGCGCGGCTTCGCAACCGTCGGCAAACACATAGCTGCGTTCCCAGAAGTTTCCCCACCACTCCTGGTGCGCCTCCCATGCCATCGCCCAGTCCCCCCCTGCCAGTTGTTTTGTCAGGCGAGAGATTTCCGACTGCCACTGCGCCGGGGTGGCGGGTTGCAAAGTGAGCAGCGTCACGGTCAACTGATGCCGGTGGGCCGGCGACTCCGCCTGCAGCACCCCGGGCGCCACCGTTTTCAGTCCCCCGCCCCACAGAGCGGCCCCGAAGATTCGATCCAGCAGCGGATCCGCAGGCAAGCCCGGCATATCAATGAGCGATTGCTGTTTCAACAGCGCCTCCCGGCAGGAGGTGGTGTTGTGGTGATACCACAGGACCGTATCACTCTTTTCCGCCACCAGAACGTCCGGCATGGAAACGAGAAATTCCGGCGCGCCGTTGAGCCCATAGGCGCTACCCGCCTCCTCGTGCTGCAGCCGCCGCTCCTGCGTGCGCCAGATCTCGGTGCGGGCCGTGAGACCGACGGGGTCATCACCATCCACTTCCAGCCGGATTACCGGAGCATGGGCATCCACCCAGACGCGCAAACGGACTTCATGGCCGGGTGAGCCGGCGCGAATCAGGATGGCCCCCTCCCGCAAGGAGAGCTGTTGCGAAAATGGCTGCAGAGGCCGGACCAACGCCGGAGACAACCGCACCCGGACCCGCCCGACCTTGAGCAGGCGCGCGGCGTGATCCCAGGCATCGCCCTTGGCAAGATAGAACACCAGATCGCCATTGGGTTCGACCCAGAGATTGATCGCGATATCGCCATTGCCCAACGGCATGGACCCGGCCGCATCGGCGCTGGGCGACTCCCAGATCACATCACAGGCTTTCAGTTTGGCTGGATTCATCAGCAGGAGGAGAGGATCACGGCGCGAAGATTCATCAGAATGCCGGGATCCAGAACATAGGGTTTCATGGTCAGGGTATGCACACCACGAGAGAGACGGAACGAACCCGCCATCGGGTAGCGTTCATACCGGCCATGCCGGCCTGTGATCGGGACGCTGGCACGGAGGGTCTGCCCCGCAACCGTCATCTCCAACCGCCGGCCATAGCAGTTCAAGGACTCGGGATTATTGAATTCAAAAGTCGGACTGAACCGGCCTGCACGATCCACCTGGAATGTCCATTCCACCGAATCCTCAACCCGCTTCCACCCCATGATCCGTCCCCCCAAGGCATCCGGCGAGAGGAATAGAACCGGTTTGCCATCCGCATGCGCCGTGGAAAAATTGGCCTGGTTGGCCGTCAAAACCACCGAGCCATCCAAACGCTGACGAACTCCCTGCGGCGTGACAGCGGGGGAACCGTCAAATTCCAGTGCCACCACTTGCGGGAGCATCTCGGCAGGGGGAAGCGTGAGGGACACCATCGTTCCTTTCTGGGTGAACCGGACCGGTTTACCGGTCTCGAGTAACCGTGCCGTCCGCACCTTCGACTCAATCCCCCTTACTGCCAACTGCGGTGCCGGCCGGAAAATATGCAAATAAACCGTCGTCCCCAACTTTTGACTTTCGACTTTGGACTTTGGACCTTGGACTTTCGACCTCTGACTACTCACTCCCCACTCCTGGCGTCCGGTCGGCCCGGCCTTCACGCCATAGATCGCCTCGCTGTTCTTTTTCATCCACGCACCGATCACCCGGAGTTGATCGAGGCTGGGCTGCGGGAAGGCACCATCCGCCTGCGGGCCATAATTCAACAGGAAATTACCGCCCAAGCCGGCGGCATCCGACAACAGCCCCAGCAGTTCCATCGGCGGGGAAAACAGCGCGGGATCATCCAGTGGGACCGTCCACGTGGTGAAGGCGGCGGAGCAATGGCATAACTCCCAGGCCCGGTCCGAGCCGTCCGTTGGCATGATTCCTTCAGGGCTGCCGAAGTCGCCCGGGAAGCCGGCGCGATCATTGATCAGGATTCCAGGCTGCAATCGGCGCATTTCGTCAACCAACTCGCGGGAGCGGTATTCCTCCACCGACAGGAAGCCGCCATCAAACCAGAACACATCAATCTTCCCGAACTGCGTCATCAATTCACGGACTTGGGCATGCAGATATTTCACCAGGCGCTCATGCTTGGCCGGATCCTTGAAGGGTTTTCGCCACGTGTTCAGGTCGCTCCAGATAAACTCCTTCGCCCAGTCGGGATAGTTCCAATCCACCCAGGACCAGTACAGGCCGACCCGCATCTTGTGCCGGCGGCAGGCCTCAACGAACTCCTTGACGACATCGCGGTGCGGGCCGACCTTGGCGGCATTGAATCCGGTGGTCTTTGTGTTCCAGAGGCAGAACCCGTCATGGTGTTTGGTGGTGAGAACCATATACTTCATCCCGGCGCGCTTGGCGGTACGCACCCAGGCATCGGCATCAAAATGTTCGGCCCGGAACTGTTTGGCCAGTTCATGGTAGTCCTTCACAGAAATCGAATCGGCATTCATCGTCCACTCGCCGGCCCGCTGGAGGGAATAGATGCCCCAGTGAATAAACATGCCGAACTTCGCCTCATTGAACCATTGCAATTTATCCATTGTCATGACGTCACTCCTGCTTGTTAATATGTGGCATCAACCCTATTTCATAGGGCGGAACAAATACAGTATTATATTATTCTTTTTTACTATTTATTTCATGTATTTATTGTTAAAACCTAATACGTTAGAACGGTTATCGCGGAAGATTTACAGTATGAAAAAGAAACGGATCAAAGAGAGTCGAGCGGAAACTGCGGAGACGATGTTGCGCGCCATTATGCGCGAAACGGGACCCGAGGGGCGGCTCCCCACCATTTCCAAATTGTGCAGCATGTTGCAGATCAGTCTCGGCACACTCGACCGCGTGCTGGAGCGGCTCGAACGGGAAGGCCTGGTCTTACGTCAACGGGGACGCGGACTCTTTGTGACAGCCGCGATCAGCCGGAAAACCGTCGCCCTGGTGTTCGGTCGCGGTTACGCCAAAGGCTTTCCCCCGTTCTGGCTTCAACTCGAAAGCGATTGCCGGAAACACGTGACGGCCACGGGCGATCGTTTCCGGTTCTACGTCGACCAGTGGTCAGATTCACCCGAAACGCCGTCGCACAGCGAATTGGATATGGCCTTGCATGCTCACGAGATTGACGGCCTGATCGTGGGTGCCCCGAACAATATCGAACAGATGGTCTGGTTGCAGAGTCAGAAGCTCCCCCTCGTCGCACTGACCAACACGGGCGAGAACCCCTGCCGGGTCACATTCAACAACGATTTGCTGATCCAATACGCCGTCGAGACGATGGTTGCCAGGAAAACCCGGCACGCGATCATTCTAGCCCCGATGGGTATTGCAACGGCTCCTCTCGAATCCCTTCTGCTGGAGCGAGGCATTGCATTTACGGCAGCCGAACTTGACTACACATCCGACTCAACCGATCCGATGCGGGAGAGCCCGACGATCGAGGAACATGGCTACCGGGCGATGCGCAACCTGTTGGCCCGCGGGTTGGATGCCGACACCGTGGTCAGTTTGGACGACATGATGACGCGCGGCGCCCTCATGGCAATCGCCCAGGCGGGGCTGACCATCGGCAAGGATCTGACGGTCATCACTCACGCCAACCGCAATACTTCCACACTCGCCCCCTATGACCGCAACCTGATCCTCATCGAATTCGATCCCGAGCAATTCGCCGTGACCGCAGTGGATATGCTGGAGCGCCTCATGATGGGCCGTACGCCCTCCCGCCCCATCATCCGGATCGATCCCAAAGTGCTCTCCGGGAATCGTTAGCGGATGCTGTATACCACACCCGTATCAAAGAAACCCCAATAGATCGTCCCGACAGCCCCTGCCGTGAAACCGTAACCTGGCGTTCCTGCGCCACCGTTCACCGAGACAGACCAGGTGTTCGTGCTGGAAGGTACGTTGACCGCCCAAACTGCAATCCGACCGCCGCCGCCGGCGCCACCACTGTAACTGCCTACCTGGCCAACGGCATTGCCGCCGTTCGCGGAAAGGATGGCGTTGTCACCGGCCAGTGTCATGCAGCGAAGGTAGATGGCGCCGCCGGAACCGCCCCCCACATAAGTCCCCCCCGGAGTCACTCCATTGGCTGTAATCATCCCGTTGATCGTCATCACGTCACTGGCTTCGATTCGGACTAATCCGCCCCCTGAGCTACCTGGAGCCGGGTCGTATCCGGCCGCTCCACTACCGGGGCCGGTCGGCATCTTTACAGACCCGTTTGTTGGCGCAATCGTCCCACTCGCGTTAGTTATGGCGGCTTGCCCGCCCAAGCCGCCATAACTGGCGCCCAGGGGTATGTTTATATTCCCCAGCCCGCTATAACCCGGACCAAAGCCGTAACCGGTGTAACCGCCATACCCGGTGCCATTCGCGTTAAACCCGGCATTCGTCAGGATGGTCAGGTTTCGCATCCGGAATGCCGCCGGCGAGATCCCATTCGTCGGATTGGAATGCGGATAGACCCATGAATTATCGGCGATAAGTACGTCGCCTCTAACAAAGACCCAGGATCCGTCGTAGAGTACAGCTCCGTTCGTCGGCCCCGCGTACACGTTGAACGACACGTTGTTCGAGAGCGTGATGTCACCACTCACCGTCAGCGTCGACGCCGCCTTCATGCCGGGGGTACCAACGGAAACTGTGTTTGAGCCCAGCACGGTCAGATTTCCACCCACCGAAAACGCGAGCGCATTCACCAACACGTTGGTGGTACCGAGAGCGAGGGTACTTCCATCCAATATAGTCACATTGCCGCTAACATTGAGGGCTGTTTCCTCGAAAGCAAGATAGGCATTGGAGACCGTCAACTGACTGAGAGCCCAAGGGACGGCCCCGTAAAGGCGCCACTGCTTGTTAAAGAAGGACTCATGAAGCAGACCGGCGCTCGTGGCGTAAACTGTCCCGGGCTGCGCCGCTATCCGGTGACCATTCACGAGATCGGTCCACCCCGCCGCCACATCGATCAGGCCACTCCAGTTGGCGACATCCCCGACATCCAGACTGATGCGCCCACCGCCACCGCCGCTACTGAGATTCTGGGTTCCACTGCCGCCCTTGGCCGTGATGCTGCCGTTGCCGAGCAGCGTCGGCGCTTTCAGGTATACACTGCCACCCGAGCCACCGCCTCCGAAGCCCCAGGAATCAGCCCCGTCGGCAAGGATCATGCCATCCACTGTGGCGTTCGCCGCGACCTCCAGCCATACCGTACCGCCACCATTACCGCTGGCACCCGAGTCGGGGGCACCGCCACCGCTGCCGGGGTCCACCGGCAGGGCGAAAGAACCATACGTGGGCGCCGGGTAAAAGGGCCCTGTGTTGGCTCCGTTGCCGCCTGTGCCGCCGTATCCACCGCCCATCCCGCAGTTTGCTGATCCGCCCGGCGTGCCATAGCTCGATCCGCCACCCGGGCCGTATCCGTTCACACCCACGACACCACCACGGTACCCCTTGCCTGTAACAGCGATCGCGCCATCGGCGGCGATCGAGAGGTTCGTGCACTGGATCCGGATGCGGTTGTCCGGCGTCCATGGCGCATTGGTTGCCGTGTTGGGGTTGTGCGTTATGACGCCGTGTAGGGTCACATCGGTTGCAATCAGGGCGGTGTTCGTTCCCAGGAATGTATTCGTAAAACCGTTATTCAGAACATACGATTTCAAGTGCAAGGACGAATGGCTCATTGTGATGTTCGCATTGACGGTCACATCATCGCCTGCCATCGGCTGCCGGCCCAGGCTCCAGATCGTGTCATCGTTCCAGTCACCCGCATTCGTGGCAACATTCGCGCCTGGCGTGAACACAAACGGCGCGATCGCCACGTCGTTACTTGCCGGAGTGCCGATGGCGTACTCACCGGGGAGCAACATCAGCCAGACCGTCGACCCCGGAATGATATTGGGGCCCCACAAGGGCGTGATCGTGATGTTCGTGCCAGCCACACCCGCCGGCAGCGTAATGCTCGTCTCTGCCGTCGATGGCGTGTAGTCCGAGTTCAGGACCGCCGACCCGCCCCATGCATAGTTAACCGTCAACGTATCGTTGGTCACTGACACATCACGCGAGATTCTAAACGTCCCTGTATCGGGCGTCCCGGTGCTCCACACCGCCGCAGCGTCCGGGTTGGTTACCGTCACTGAACCCGCCAGAAAATGTTCCGATGAGGGCGCCCAGGTAATTCCTCCCAAATTCGTCGCGCAATACCGATAGTAATAAATGACGTCGGAGGGGCTTAGCGTCACGTTGGTACTGTAAGAACCGGGCACCGCCTCACCGGCAAACTGTGCAGAATGCGCCCACGTCGCATTGGTGCCCCGATCGGTGGTGCCCCAATAGACAAACACTGTGGTTGCCGCCGTACCAGTGCTGGCCAGAAAGCCATTAAGGGTGGCGCTTGTCGTGCCGACCCCAGTGGCATTCGTGGTCAGAATATCAGGAGGATCATATATGCCCGCAAGATCGACGGCACCCCAATAGATCGTCCCGACTCCCCCGGCCGTGAAGGGGTAACCGGATACTCCCGCGCCGCCGTTCACCGAGATGGACCAGGTATTGGTGCTGGCCAACATCGTGCCCGTCCAAATTGAAATCCGACCGCCACCACCAGCGCCGCCACTGTAACTGCCCGGCACGCCCAAAGCATCGCCGCCATTCGCGGAGAGGATGGCGGTATCACCGGCCAGTTTCACGCAGCGAAGGTAGATGGCGCCACCGGACCCCCCACCCCCATAATTAACCCAATACAACGGAGTCATTCCATTGGCAGTAATCGTCCCGTTGATCGTCATGCGATTGCTGGCTTCGATTCGGACTAACCCGCCTCCTGCGCAGCCAGGAAACCCACCGCCTGGATAACCGGCCGCTCCACTGCCGGGTCCGGTCGGCATCTCCACAGACCCGTTTGTTGGCGCAACCCCCCATTCGGAGTCTGTTTGCCCGCCCAAGCCGCCATAACTGGCACCCGCGGGTATGCTTATGTTCCCCATCCCACTATAGCCCGGACCATAGCCGATACCACTGTAACCGCCATACCCGGCGCCATTCGCATTGAACCCGGCGGTGGCCATAATGTTCAGGTTATTCACTTGGAACTTCACCGAGGCGCCATTCGTGGGATTGGAATAAGGATAGACCCACGAGCCGCTGGCCAGCAGAAGGTCGCCGCCGACCGAGACCAGAAACCCGCAATCGGGAGCAACGCCGTTTGTTGTCGGCCCCGAATACACGTAGAGTGACGCGTTATTCGAGAGCGTCATGCTGCCGCCAACCGTCACTGTCCCGGTCGACGTCATGTTGGGGGATCCGATGACGAGGCTGTCATCGGATCCCATAACAGTGAGATTGCCGGCAACCGCCAGATTGACGCGATCGTCCTCAAAAGCAAGGGTGGCATTGGAGACCGTCAACTGACTGAGAGCCCACGGGACGGCCCCGTAGAGACGCCAGTGCTGATTGGTGAAGGTCTCAGGCAGAAGAGTGGCGCTCGTGACGTAAACCGTCCCGACCTGTGCCAGTACCCGGTAACCAGTCAAGGGATCCGCCAACCCGGCCGCCACATCGATCTGGCCAGCCCAGCCGGTGGCATCTCCGACATCCAGACTGATGCGACCGCCGCCGCCGCCGCTACTAAAGCTCCAGCTAGTACCGCACCCCTTGGCCGTGATACTGCCATTCCCGAGCAGCGTTGTCGCTTTCAGGTATACACTGCCGCCCGCACCACCGCCTCCTAGACCCCAGGAACCAGCCCCGTCGGCAAGGATCATGCCATCCACCGTGGCGGTCGCCGCGACCTCCAGCCATACCGCGCCGCCACCATTACCGCTGCTGCCCAATCTCGGATCGGGGTTACAGCTACCGCCACCGCTGCCGGGATCCGCCGGCAACATGATAGAACCATACGCGGCTCCCGGAGGATGCCACCCAGTGTTACCACCGTAACCACCGCTACCACCGTAACCACCGCCCGAGCCTTCGTTACCTGCTGTGCCGCCACCCGGGCCGTTCCCGTTCGCACTCGCTACGCCACCGAGGTAACCCTTGCCCGCCACATTGATCGCGCCATCGGCGGCAATTGATAGGTTCGTGCACTGGATCCGGATGCGGTTGTCAGGCGTCCATGGCGCCACCGTGGCCGTGTTGGCGTCGTGCGTCATGACGCCGTGAATGGTCACGTTGTCTGCAATCAGGGCGGTGTTCGTCCCGTGGAATGTATTCGTGAAGCCGTTATTCAGAACATACGAACTCAAGTGATCAGACGAATTGGTCATCGTCACATTCGCATTGATGGTCACATCGTCACCTGCCATCGGCCTGCGGTGAAGGCTCCAGATCGTCGCATCATTCCAATTGCCATTAGCGTTCGCCTGATTCACGCCGGGCACGTACGTATAGCTCGCGATCACCACGTCATTGCTCGCCGGCGTGCCGACGGCATACTCACCGGGAAGTAGCGACAACCAGACCGTCGACCCAACGCTGATGTTGGGGCCGAACAGGGGCGTGATCGTGATGTTCATGCTGGCCACACCCACTGGCAACGTCACGCTCGTCCCAGCCGGCGATGGCGCGTAGTCCGAGTTCAGGACCGCCGTCCCGCCCCATGCATAGTGAACCGTCAAGGACTCGTTGGTCACCGACGCATCACGCGAGATCGTCAACGTCCCCGTTTCGGGCATCACGGGATCCCAGACCGCCGAGCCGTCCGTGTTTGCGACGGTCACGGAGCCGGCGAGGAAATGTTCTGATGTGGGTGCCCAAGCGATCCCCTGCGAATTCGTCGCACAGTAACGGTAGTAGTAGATAACGCCGGAGGGGCTTAACGTTACATTGGTACTGTAAGCGCCGGGTACGGCCGCACCGGCGAATACATTCGTATGGGCCCAGAGATTGGCATTCGTTCCCTGATCCGTGGTGCCCCAGTAAACAAAAACCGTGGTTGCCGCCGTGCCCGTACTGGTCAGATCACCATTGAGAGTCGCACTGGCCGTCCCAACCCCGGTTGCCGCAGTGGTACTGATTGATGGCGCTCCGCTGCTTGCCTCAACGTCGGCGATGGTGACGAAATCGCTGTTGGACGCCGTATTAAACCAGGTGGCCCAGACCCAGTTGGAGGAACGACCGGTATTTGACACGCGCATTTCGTCCAAGGCGCCGGTAAAGAGGCGGTCCGGATTATCAACATTGTTTCCGAATCGCAGATTCTTTGTTATGTTTTTCTCAATCAAACCATAGAATTCGCCGCTACCCGTCTCGATGCCATTGATGTAACTCTTATAAGTGGTTCCAGCCTTCGTCAGCGTCACATGCATCCATTGCCCACCTATCAATGTGACTGTTCCACCAGTCACCCAGGTTCCATTAGCGCCCCTGACATACCAGCCGAAGTCTAAACCGGACGGATCACTGCCCTGTAATACAAAATTTTGGCTGGGTGTCATCGCATGGCCGTAGTCAATGATGTTCGGGTAGTGAGGACCCAACTGAGTGGCGGCGGCGTTGACCCAGAACTCTATCGTCAGATCTTCGCTTCCATTGTACAAATCGGGCGTCGCAACCGTAATACTGCCATTTGTGCCGTCGAATGAATTGGCGGAACCAATGAGACCGGATACTTGCGAGACCCCGGCGGCCGCCGTCCCACTGTAGCCGTTGGCCGTCGAGTCCGCCGCATTGATGCTCTGCATGTGCCAGACGCCCCGGTAATTGCCATTCCATGAAGCCCCGTTGGTCGTATACGCAGGCGCCGTCTGGCCGGCCAATCCCCAGAAGGCATGAATCACGGCGTTGTTCGTCACCGTGGGCACCTTGACCCAAACATACGATTTGCCGGCCGGATTCCAGCTCTCCACCTCATAGCTCAGTTCCGTGGTCTGTGTATCATCCGTAAACCGCAGGTCATCGTGATCGGGAGACTGAAAATCCGAATAATTGAATCCAAGGATGTCTGTGCTCAGCACCACCAGAACAGGAAAATCGGTCAACGTCTCCGGCTTCGCGTACCCGGAAAATGTGAGGGTCGTGTGTTTAGCCCACCCACTGAAGTCCGCTGCCGCGGCCAGTTGCGTCCCTACCGTCAAAACGATAAAGCCCAACCACCCACTCCTGCAAAATGCCTGCTTCATCAAGCTTCGCGCTTTATTCATCATAAATTACCTCTCATTCACGCGTGAAACCAATAAATCTCAATACCTTCAATTTATGCTCTGAAACGATAACTCAAATATCACAAAAACAAAAGTGTTATATTATTGTTTTTATAAACTTAATCATAATTTTTATCACTATATAGGCCTTATAATGTATTTTTATATATTGATTATATAACAGGTCGTTACGATCCTGGCGGTCCGCTCGAAAAATCGCTACGGCAGGTCTTTGAGTAGGCGCATTTCCAAGTTCAGACTTCCTGTCTCGATGGATTGGCCTACAATGCGGTTCCACTCTCTGGGGCCGACGGTCTCCGCCGGTAATTCGCCACCGGCCGGGGCCCCGACTTCACCACGCCTTCTTGATCTCCACTTCAGGCATCGGATAGTGTTTGGCGTTCAGGGAAAAGATGTGGCCGCCGTGAAGCATGGCTGTGGCGGCAAGCAACGCATCATTGGCATCGGTACCATGACTCGGATTCCACTTGCGAAACAAATCGCCCGCCCGATCCACGACGGTCTGATCCACAGGCGCTGTCTTGAATTGGGATAGGAACAATCGCGTCGTCTCCGCTTCCCCTGGCCGCATAAAAAACACCACTTCGGCACGCTGCATGGCGCCCGTCCAGAATTCATACACCCCGGAATCCCGAAGTGTCTTGAGGAACTTCAAAGCCTTGGCTTCGCCACGAAGATGCCAGATCAGCACGTCGGAATCGACATAGGCTCTCACGTCCGATGCCTTTCCATCGACTGCCGGAACGCGGCACGTGCGTGCCGCACCGTATGCTCCGCCGATTCACGCCTGTGCCAGGCGCCAAATGTCCGATCAAGGACATCCACTTTCCCGTCGGCCTCGACCGAATCAGCAAAGAGGGATATCGCCCGCTCCAGCACCTGTTTCTTCGACACACGCATGTGCCGCGACAAGCGGGTGAGTTGATCGACTATCGATTCATCGAGACGGGTTGAAACAACACGATCCATAATTCCTCCTTGCTTACGTAAGAAAACTAACGTAAGCATCCATTGGATGTCAATGCCCGAAAGAGGCAGGGCAGACGCATCTAAATTTCTATTATTCCGGCCTTTCTGGCTCAAATATTCAGGAGGAAAGGCCTTTTTTGGAGTGCGGCGGCTTGACGCCGCTTTGATTTCGGCGCGGCTTGACGCGCCGTGCTCTCGGCCTGTCAAGCCAGGCCTTATGAGAGCGGCGTCAAGCCGCCGCACTCCAAATCTTCAACGTAAGATTGAGCCAATATGACCGGAAATGAGAGAAATTAGATGCGTCTGCCCTGGAGGGTGGTTATCCTTCGCGACCTTTGCGGCTTGAGCGCAACGGGTGTGGGAATCCCCTCTGGATAACATCTGGATAATGCGCAAAGATCAGGCGCCGTTGTTCTTCCGAGAGTTGCGAGATCGGACGAGGCCGATCCTGGGGGCGGGTCTGCTTCTGGTTGATATCGCCGAAAAGCGTCCAATTGCGGGACAGGCCCTGCGGCTCCCGGGCCGGCTGATCATAGCGGGTGAAATCAATCACCACTTCGGAGCCGGGTCGGTCCAGTTCGCTCAACAACGCCAGGCGGAATTCCCGGTTCATAAACCAGCGGATTCGTTTATCGGCGTCTGATCCGCCAATGCCGGTGCCGGTCTGTTCGAAACGGTAGTTGAGAGCCGCATTGGTGGGATACGCTTGCCGCCACAGGTTGCCGAAATCGCCCTGCGTGATCAAATGCGCATCAGGCCAGCGGGCGCGAATCTGCCGCAACCACGCTGTCAGGCATTCAAGATGACCGATCGCAGCCACCAGGCAGAGTTCCCAACAGTTGGTTACCCAGCCGAAACCGTTCAGCGCAAAGCCCCGGTCGAAATGGACCGCCGTGGTCGCCATCATCTGCTGAAGGCCGACTTCAGGGCCATACTTGCCGAGGGTCTCGATCGGACCCACTCCCATCCGGCTGTTGAACCCATCGGCAAAACCCTCGCGCCGCGCCGCAAGAAAATCCATGGTCCACCCATCCAGATTGACGCAATCGATGAAATCAGCCACACCTTGCGCGGGCTTGCAGAAATGTTCGCGTGACGGATAGTACGGATAGCTGATCGAGCCGTCGCCATCGCCGTTATCGATCGCTAATTGGCTCCAGATGTTGCCCTGGCAAACGTGGATGCCTTCGGCTTCGGCCAGGTAGCGCTGGTTCTCCGCGGCGAGGTAGCCGGCAACGACGCTTTTCGGCCGGAAGCCGTCACCCATGAAGCGGCTGACCGCGTTCAGGCCGTCGTGCAGGTCCTGATTGACCTGTTCGCGGGTGTTGTACATGTTGGCGAAATAGGCGCCGGGAATAAACGTCACATCGTCGCCAAATTCGGCGGCATAGCGTTTGACCAGTGCCCGGATATCGCGATAGTTGGGCGCGTCGGAATGGAGCGCCAGCCAGCTGAAACTCCAGGTGATCTGCGCGCCCGGCCACCCCTCGGCAATGGCCGCACGAAACGCCTCAGCGGCGGCCGGCGTGTGATTGGCGGTCTCGTCGCTGCCTTCGTTCCGATCACGCGTCACCTCTATCTGGTTAACGCGCACCACGGTATTCAAAGTCAGAAACCGACCACCCATACAAGTAGCTGGCAAAGCATATTTATTCATGTGTGTCTCCCGATTCGTTTACTATCCATTGCCCAGTTCAGAAGAAGATTTCACCACTAATTAAGAAATGAAGAAATCCAGACTTTCATACAATAAAATACCCGAAAATGTTTTGCGATTTGTCATGGCTGGGTGGGTCGGTGAATTTTCCGATCATCGACGGATAGATGACTCCCAGCCAAGAAAAATCGCAAAACGGTATTCCCCGGACATTTAAGAAGCATAGATTCATGACACCTCGCTCATTTCTTCCTATTCCCCGAAAGACCGTTGCGGCATTTTTATGCGGTGGTATTTCCGCCGCATACAAATGCCGCAACATTCTTTTCCTGGCCTAAGGGTTCTCAAAGGAGTCGCTCGCGTCCGGATCTGGATTTCTTTATTTCTTAATTAGTGGTGAAAACTCTTAAGGTCATTTATTAGCGCCTCCTGATTCATGCGGAATAAAGAGCGAGGACAGGCGGGGGGCGGCGGCAGCACGTACAAATACTGGCACGCTTGCCAACGGAGCCTGGACGATAAATCTTTGTCCGCCGTCATGTTTAAGACCGGTCGCCACTTCCATCCAGCGTGTTCCAACCGGGAGATAGACCTCACGCTGTGAGGCCCCCTGCTCCAGCACGGGCGCCACAAGCAGATCGGGACCAAACATAAACTGGTCATTCACGGTCCAGGCGGCCGCGTCGCCGGGGAAATCCACAAACAGGGGCCGCATCGGGGGCAACCCGCGTTCATGTGCCACCTGCATCTGTTCCATGATGTAAGGGCGCAGCCGTTCCCGTAACTCCAGCAGGCCGCGGATGATGCCGTAAGCCTCGTCACCGAAACTCCACACTTCGTTCGGGCCGCCGGACTTGGCGCTACCGGGCGCCCGAACCCCGTGCAAACGGAACAGCGGACAGAAAACCCCATACTGGAACCAGCGCACAATCAGTTCGCGGAACACGGGATCATTGACATCGCCGCCATGGAAGCCGCCAATGTCCGTAGTCCACCAGGGAATGCCGCTCATGGCCACATTCAAACCGGCCCGCACCTGCTGGCGCAGACTCTCAAAGGTCGAGGCGATGTCACCCGACCACAAAGCCGCACCCCAGCGCTGACTGCCGGCCCAGGCGGACCGGCAAAGCATGATGATCTCCTTTTCGCCTTCGTGGGCCAAACCTTCGGATATTCCCTGCTGGTGGTAGAACGGATACATATTGCCGACCGCCTGGCCATTGCCCAGATGATAACGCAGGTTATCGTGATCCTTGTGATTGTATTCCGGCTCACAGGCATCCAGCCAGAACACCCGGATTCCATGGCGATAGTAATTCTGCCTCAGTTTGTTCCACAGATATTCACGTGCGCCGGGATGCGTTGCATCATAATACTGGATGTAAGACCGGCCGGCAGCATAGGTGTCGGTAAAACAATGCTCGGCCGGCAGGCCGCGCTCAGTGCGGGTGATAAAACCCTGATCGCACATCGCCCCATATTCCGGATGATCCGGATTTACGGTGGGCCACACGGAGACCATCAGTTCCACCCCCATCTCGCGCAGTTCGCGCACCATGGCGGCCGGATCCGGCCAGCACGCCGGATCAAAACTCCAGTCCCCCATCATGGCCCAGTGGAAATAATCAACCACAATGACCGACAGCGGAAGACCGCGCCGCTTGTACTCACGCGCCACATCCATCAATTCATCCTGGGTCTGGTAGCGCAGTTTGCACTGCCAGAAACCGGAGGCGAATTCCGGCAGCATGGGACTGTGGCCGGTGGCCGCCGCATAATTTGCCAGGATGCCGGCGGGTTCGGGACCGGCCGTGACCCAGTAATCGATCTGGGAGGCCGCCTCCGCGACCCAGCGGGTCCGGTTAACGCCCAGCTCAACGCAACCGATGGCCGGCAGATTCCAGAGAAAGCCATAGCCGCGACTGGAGACCAGAAACGGAATGGCAACCTGCGTGTTGCGCTGATCGAGTTCAATCACGCAGCCCTTCTGGTCAAGGAGCGCGTCGGTATGCTGGCCCAGACCGAAAAGCCGTTCGCCCTCATAAGCCCGGAAACGCTGTTCCAGATGATATTGTCCGCCACCCGGCAGGGAGTGAAAATCACGAACATAGGCGTGGGGATCCTCTTCCAGCAGGATGGCCCCGGTGTCGGTATGGTAAAAGCGGGTCCACCCGGTATTGGCCACCTTGACCGTAATCCTGCCGTTGACCAGAACGGATTCGGCCTCGGCCACCGTAATGCGGGCGTGGGTGTTGGCGGCAGGAAGCAAAGCGCCGGGAGATTCGGACAAGCCGGACTCCCGCGTGCAGCGAATCCGTACGCTGTCACGGCCCCAAGGTTCAATACGCAGCGTTTCATGGCCCCGTTGCCAAACCAGCGCCTGCCCATCAATTGTAAATCTTGTCATACGTATTCTCCTCAAACGCTTGTTGAGCCGCTGGCGAGGTAACGCCAGCCGCCGCCCATTCCCCGAGGCATGGCGCGGGGTCGTTCATCGAGTTCCGGTATCGAGGACACCACGCCGCCGATCAATTCCTCCACACGCCGGGCCAGTTCCCGGTGGCGCGAGGCCTGCTGCGCCATGCGGAGTTGAATCACCTCATAACCCTGTGGCTTATTGCGGCGCATCCAACCGCGACGCCAGGACGCCTCGAGGACCTCAAACCCCACCGCCAGCTCCCGGGCCGCATCACACACGGTGGCCAGCACGCCGAGATCACGCGTTTCGTAAGCCGCCATTAACTGCGCCCGCAAGGTCATCTTGCGTGCCAAAACATCCGCAAGTAGCCGGGCATGGTTGAGATCACCTGCATCCACGTTGCCACTACGGCCTTCCAACTCCCTGGCCAGCGCGGCAAAGTGATCCCGTATTTTATCCCAAGGCGGAAAGGCCGTCGGTGGCAGACCTTCGTTGGCGAAAATCCCGATGATCGGATCGTCCCAGAGCAGTGAAGAGGCACAGTATTCATTGAGATCCCCTGCCCTGTGAACCACTGCGTAGTCGCCCCCACAGATGGCCCGGTATCGGGCGGCCAGGCGGGCGGGATCAGGTTGCCCCTCCGTGAAGGCCCGTTCCGCCGTCCAGGTCAGTCCGGCCAGCGCCGAGTCAAAATCACAATAGGCGCCGTCATCGCCCCACATGGTGAAAAACACTTCCTTCACGCCTTCACTGCGACAGGCCTCCAGACAGGCCCCGGCATTGGCCTCGGTGATCTTGTTGTTATACCAGAACTGACCCCACGTCCAGACGCCCGAGCCCATGACCGGCTCGTAGCCCATCGCCCGGTGCCGCCCCATCCAGTCGCGGTAGAAGGCCGCATCATTGTGGTAGTAATCCCAGTAAACCAATTGCACTTCCTTGGGGATGGCGGCCACGACATCCGGCGGAATGACACAGCGGGTATCGTAATAGCCATGTGACGGACTCCCCATGGCAAAATACATATCCGACCAGATCATCGGTTGCAGGCCGCGTTCACGGCACAGGCTCACCACCTTGGCCAGATGTTCATTGAAGATATCAAACTTGCGGCGGCCCCCGTTGCGATCCAGATAGGCGCCCCGCCCCAGATGCCAGGCCTCGTCCATGCCGATGTGAATCCGCCGGGTTTTCAGGGCCCCACCGATGGCATCGAGCATCTTGCCGACAAGTTCGTAGGTCTTGGGCTCGCCCACCAGCAGGGTGGATTCGTAGTCCTTGACTTCCTGATACTCACCCCAGCGCAGGATCTGCTCCAGATGTGCGAGCGTCTGAATACAACCGACCAATTCAATGCCAAGACCGGCGGCGTAGCTGTCGAGGTCGCGCAGTTCCGCCTGGCTGTAACGCCCGCGTTGAAAGCCGAACCGCGGCTCGCCGGGGATTTCGTAGGTATCCTCGGTATAGAGCATCACCTGGTTGTAGCCGAGCAGGGCCAGGCGGCGGAGCCACTGCTTGAGATGATCCACCCGCATCACGGCATTGCGACTGCAGTCGAGCATGATGCCCACCGTGGTAAACGGGGTCGCCTCGTCCTGGGTTGCGCCCACCGGCAACAAGCCGGACAGGGCGGCCCCCACGGCACGCAGCCGGGCGGCCCGGGAACCGCCGGAAATGTGAATCCCGTCGGCCTCCCGCTTTGCCACACAATGATCCCCTCCGGGAGAGAATAAAAGTGCTGTCGTACCGGGCGTCGCCGTCGCAACTTCCCGGATGGTATAATCCTCCGCCAGAGTCCGTAGTGCCGTATACAAATCATTTGGTGTCGTTGTCTTATTCCATGTCAGATTCATGATATTGGTTCCTTTCTAGATAAATCAATTCAGGGCATTCACTTCACTCAACCGCCCGCTTCACTTGCTTTCTATCACCCACAACTCAAAAGGAAGACTTCACCACTAATTTAAGAAATGAAAGAAATTTAGATCCGTCCGATAAATCCCCTTCGAGTAACGTCCTTCAACAAAAATCAGGACAGAACAGAAAAAATGTTGCGGTATTTTTATTCGGGCCAATCGACCTATTTGCTGTGTTTAGCACCTCATGGGCAGGCCCGAACAATAATACCGCAACGGTGTTCTGTTTAATTTAAAGAAATAATGGATTATCACTACTGTCCGGTTTAATTTTTCTTAACATGCATTTCAGCCCTATAGAACCTACTCGAAATCGACGTCACAAGCGTTTTCGATTTCAATTTCCGGTCGAAATTCTGATGCTTTCTCCC
>Ga0118677_10003033_pt1 | contig 32671 bp, 24 predicted proteins | sample AliMusrvi5mmetaG_FD_86154 | JGI IMG/M metagenome (GOLD analysis project Ga0118677, IMG submission 86154) | reverse complement strand
GCAATTCAGCATCTTTCAATGCAATCAATTTGAGTTTGCTGAATTGTGCTGCAATGTCGTCTGAATCGCCGGTACCAAAGGTTTCGTTGTGCTCCAGCGAGGTAAATGCATCGGCTATGCAAAGTGGCGGATTATTGATGTAGTTAGAGACAATACGCCTTACCAAACCAAGAAGATCATTTGATACCAGACCATGTCTGCGTATGTAGCGCCCCATTTCTTTACTGGCATCTAAAATACCCTGCTGGACTTGCGCGACTTGATTCAGGATGATGTTTTCTTCGCCATCGAATATCTCTCGAATCGGCTCACCATTTTCTGAATAGCCAATCACAGAGCCACCTGTCCCATTCAAAATAAATTCAAGAGCTGCGACATCACCAAGCTCAAAAGTTCTTCCACTATTATCGTCAGATAAATATCCCGTCTTGCTGGTATTTCCTGGTTGCTTATTCAAGAACCCTTTTAACGCCAGATAGATGCCATGCAGCGAGCCGCTGCATAGTTCACTCAGATTATCTTGTATGGTGCCTCGCCATCCGATATCTACGATAACGCGCTGAATCGGATCGTTATGCTTGAAATTGATAAGATCTAAATGTGCGAGTAAACCTTCGCGTTGTTTGGCGAGATGCGCACTCGCATAACTCTGGAATTGCTCCGAATTAAAAAATATTTTGAATTGTTCATGCTGCCAAGGATATTGAATTGGTCTCGATGGGTCTACGCCACAAGATATTGCCATTTCGCCAACGATGACTGTATCCATATTGAGTGAGCGGGCAAACGCGTCAATCGTCTGGGTGGAATAGAGATTCCACATTCTCATTAACTCGTCGAGATCAAACTTCCTTAAGGCTGGGGCAAACGTAGCCCGTCTACTGACATATAACAACTTGGATTCAGGGTATTTTCCCAAATCATAGACATCCAAGTCGACTAAAAGATCATAGACTCGTTTGAAAAATATGCCTTCGCGTGAGAAAAAGTAGATGTGGGTCACTCCGCGTGCAAGTGCTGCTTCGATGCAGGAAAGAACAAAACCGACAACGATAGGCGCAAGTAATTTTCCAGCCTGAGCCAAGTCTTCTATTTTTGAAATATCAATAGAGCTGTCGAAACTGGCTGAGATTCCAGCGATATCCATAAAACGTTGCCAATGCGTTTCCGGCTTTTCATCCAGATAGTCTTCAAACCCCTTTTGATACCATTCTTGTCGTATCTTCTCGGAATCAATTAGATACAGATAGGTTCTGAAACCTTTTTCTAGTGCCTTCGCTTGATCCGCATGCGGGTTGTCGCCAACGTGGAATATACTGTCCGCTGTTGATTTTTCTTTTTCCAAGACTACATCGAAGAGTGTCCCCACACGTTTAGTCTTCCTCCAATCACACGATACGTAGAATGCATCAAAATGCTGGTCAAGATGGTGGTATCGTAGGATGGAAGACAGCCCTTCCTGCCCATGGTAGAAGTCAGAAACGGCGACTTTGCGCTTTCCTTTCAGGTTAGCTATTACTGCTAGCATGGTTGGATCAGGACGTGTTGAGGCGCATTCTGCCCTCAATTCTGATTCAAGTACCTGGTTGTGAATAAGTTGGGCATCGTGACTTTTATTTATGCCAAGTAAATCCAACCAGCGATTGAACACATCCTGAACCCGATATTCGTAATGTTCATCACCGACATCTTTTTCTGCATCTTTACGAAGTTGGTAGAGTTGCCGGGGAGTTATTCCTGATGTTGAACTGGCCGCCACACCACTCAGTAACCAAAGCACCCGCGCAGCCCGTAACTTGATCTCATCAGGATGACAATCGCGCCTTAGCACTGTATCCCAGATATCGAATGTGATAAGTTCATGCTGCAGCGCATTGTTGACAACATGATCTTTGATCGTGTGATCTATACTTGAAACCCCTGGTAACGGGCATTCGGTGAAATATTTCAGGAATGTTTTATTACTGATATTTTGATGCTGCGTTATACTGACCGCTGGCGACGAATGAACTGTGCTTGACGCAAATTGACTAATAGCAAAAAGCGGAAAAAGTATTTCTTTCGATACTTGAAATCCAGCAAATATTTTTTGCAGGGCTGGCGTTAAAGAGTTTTTGTTCTGCTCTGCGAGCTGCAAAGCATGCTGAAGCTTCGGCCGATTGGCGGCAAAGGAGATATATTCAGTGAAATACCGCTGGCTGGCCTCAAGTGAGCTTGAGTCGGGGGATTTTGTGTAGTCAAATGTTTCGGCGATTTTCTGGGCCAATGATTGGGGAGTGATCTGGACGACCGCGCCAGCGGCAATAACTTCAGACAAGGCAGGGGTGGCAGTGGTTAGTACCGGTATCTTCATCGCCAAAGCATCGCTTAGCTTGGCAGGGATCTGGAATTGCGACCAAGCGTGCCCAGTGTCTTGGAGTAATACTGAGCAGTCAGCAATCGCGAGGGTGGCGGCAAGGGAGGTTACTGACTTGTTTTCAAGAAAGAGATAGTTAATACCCTGCATACTCTGGAGTTGGCGATTGAATTCGGCGTTGGCAGCATCGAAGCTACCAACAATGACAAAGAGAATGTCTTCGCGATGCAAACTTTGTATGGCTTCGGCGACTTCGAGCAGGCCTTTGTGAGGGCGAGGTGTGCCCGAGAAGAGAACGACTTTCTGTTCAGGGAGGATGCCAAGAGCCTGCCGACTTTGCTGGCGTAGTGTAAGACTAGGTTTGAACTCGTTTTCATTTCGGGCGTGAGCAACAATTTCACCGCCGTAACGGCATTGAAGAGCAGCGTTGGAGACAGTGATAGCATCGAACTCATGTACCAACCCAACCGCAATGCGGGTCCAGTCTTTCCCTGCCAAATTATTAAGTTCAGGCAGTTTGTCGTGTTGTTTGAGGTAGTCATCAATGCTGAGAGGAGTCTCTTCATCCACGAAGGCGAGTTCTTCGTCGTCAATGTCTATCAGTACCTTGGCATCCCAGATAATTTTGTAGAGCACACCGAAGAAAATATTGACCGCTCGGGGTTTGGAAAGGTGGACAATGTCGTAGGGGTTCACGGCAACCAGTTGGATGGCTTGCTCCAGAAAACGGTTTTCGTCCTCGACAATGAAGGTATGTTTGGTGATGGCGGTGTTGCGTATAGGTTGCCAAACCTCGTGACCAAAATTTGGGAACAAGCTGCCTATAATTTCGACGTCGGCGAAGGATTCATAGAGCATAGCTAGGGTATAGACACGGCCTGCCGCGTTGTGGGCAAGTTCCCAGCCGCAAACAGCAACGCGGGGCTTTTGTGTTAACCGTGCGATTTCACGGCTAGCGCGATATTTCTGCCTTGCAAACGCCATGTTAGCGGCAATGGTTTTACCTAAAGCGGGGGATTGTTGAAGCGCTTCAACGTATAGTGTTACGGCTTCGGCGTATTGGCCAGTGCGCAGAGCGTAGTTGCCAAGGGCAAAGGGTGTCGTTGGTAGGCTCCCTACTGTTTTGGAGGACTTTATGATCATAAATTTCAGTGAAAGATCATTTCAGGACATCATTAAGTGAACGTTCCGATTTCTGCGTTCAGTCCACATTACCATCGAACCGCTCACTACAATTTATAGTAGAGGTGCTTTTATTGAAAGTTACCAAGCTTAGTTTGCTATTGGACGATGTCGTTATTGAGTCGCTGGCTATATTGAGGTTGCTTCGGAAGTTATTTTACTGCCAGCGGGAGTGGTCGATGACTGGTTCGGCAAAGCCCAGGTCTCTGCTGATGCCATTGGGGGTATCCGAATAAAAAACTACAAGTGGCTGGTTGCAACCATCCATTGCAATGTAGATTTTTCGAACCATACAGAACAGTGGAGCTAAGACGATCGACGATTGCTGAGTTTTAAAGAGTAAGTGCTCTTGCCGAACCAGCTGGAAATTGATTCTGTTGTAGTGATTCAGGAGTTGGTATTCGCCTTGGAAATTGTTTGCCTGAAGCGTCTCGGACATTAGGTCGCTTTGCACCAGACACATGGTGAGTATGCCGACAAGCCACATTGGATGCGATGCTCATTGGCGTACCCTATATGATTGTTTAAAACAGTATGGTATCAACGTGGCACCAATGTTGCGCAAGAGCCATGTCAAATATTTTGCAGCAGTTTCATACACTGAGGACATTACATCATCGCCTATAAACAAAGGAAAACTCTATCTTCAGTCTAAAGATAGACAAGTTGAGATCAACGACTTTCCAGGTAGCCGTAAATCATAATAATTACTGGCAATGGTCGGTTAGTCTTTACATCTTCAATATGAGGTCAAGATACTATAGTCTAACATTTTATTCCGTTATTCCACTAAATTCCACGAAGAGCCCTTTGATGTGAGCAATCTGACCTTCGGCTTTCAGAATCTCAACATTCATCAACTGATGACGTTGCTCTAGTTCCGTTATTTGTAATTCTAAATTTTTTCTGATTTCAGTTCCTTCTTGAATTTGGGCCTTGAGGACAGAAATTTCATCCTGCCTCACAGCTACCAGTTTTGCCTGCTCCTCACGGGACTCCGCAAGAGTTGCTATCTTAACAGTTAATTCTTCATGCTGAGCCTTTAAGGCCCCCTCTTTGATTTTTTCAAATACGTCAAGTTGTTGTCGCAACTCTTGAGATATTTTCAGCTGTTCGTCATGTGAAAGAGTAAGTTGCTCTAGCTGAACCTGCCTTTCAGCAGCCAAATTTACGATTTGCCTTTGAGAATTCAGTAGCGTTACTTTTTCTCTTGTTGCCGCATCACGTTGTATCCTCCTTTTTTCAGCTTGTGTTACCGCCTCATCTGTGATTCGTCCAAGTGTATCAATTTTTTGCTGTAGCTCTTGTAAATGCTTTGTCTGCTCGTCATATGAATTGGTGATTTGCTCTAACTGTACCTGCCTCTCGAAGGCCAGTTTTGCGTGGTGATCCCGAGCCTCCAGAAGCGTAACCTTTTCAACAGCAAATGCTTCAAGCTCAGCATGGTTTATCCGATATTTGTCTTTCCAATCACGAATATATATATGTGAACCAAGGGATGGCTGTCGCTCCTCCTCCCATGCGATACTATGGAACCCGTAAGTTTCAAGAAAAGCATCAAGCTCTTTTTTTGTGGCGCCAATCTCTGAACAGCTCTCTTCTTTCACTATCGCACGAGCTATAATAACATCCAGACTTTCAATAAATTTCCCAGCTCCCTGGATAATCGGCAAAGCAGGCAGACAATCGACAACACACCAGTTAACAGCATCAGGCATAGTACTATGAGAATTCAAAACCGACTCTATAGTTGTCGTACTGATTTGCCGTTGTTCTTTTGATTTGAGGTTTCGCCAAAGGCAAGTGAGATTTTCAGGAGGGATAACACCGTGTTCATTTGGATTTGATGCAAGAAAAAATGTTTGTTCACACTCCTTATCGCTTATCAGCTCGTTATGAGCACTCCATCCTTTTTGGTTTTGAGCTAATGTTGCGAGTTGTTTGTAAAGTCCTTCTTCGGCCTCAATCAATAATGCAAAGGGTACATCCCATTCAGCATAGCGTTTTGCTCTCTGTCCATTGCCAGCACCAACATGCACAAGGGCTTTTATAGGAAATATAGATCGTAGATGGTCAAGCCATCCCTGCAACGGCTGATAAATTAACATCGGAACCCTGATTTAAATCTATGGTGATTGCTCTGGAACGCGTTTTGACTTGAGTATACGCTACAGGAGGTTTAACGATAGCGATTGAAGTCGTATTGCTAAAAGGCGGTGATCTTCGGCATCATGCTGTGTGGGAGAAATGAGTTTTGGAAATTTGAACTGTATTTCCCATATACTGGCTTTTGGTATGTCAGAGGTCGTAAATTCAGCTTCAAACAGTTCTGGTCCGCCGTAATATTCATGCACTATCAATTGCACAGGTACACCGTTCACTTTGAGCTCCAGTCCAGTCATAATTTCAGGATCACTTGCATCGGCTATATCAAGAATAATGCTGTAACGACCATTGCGAAGTTCAGGAATTTTGAGTGTGCTTGTATTGGCCGGACCTGCCCATCTGCCGTCAACCTCAGCATCATACCAATTTTCGCCTGTTATTTTGCCTTTCATATCAATATGAATTTCTGATGGCTGCTGTTCATGCCAGAACTGGGTAAGAAAGGAGATATGTCCCAATTCACGCTGTACATTACCATTCAAACCCTGGTATTGTAAAAAGTAATGTTCAAGTTCTTCCTGAACCTGATGAAGCTGAAGTAGCAATAGTTCATTTTCTTGCGTTAATTCACTCACCAGAACTTGCTGAGCATCAATTTCCGATTGCTTACTGTTTAATGAGTTAAGCAGGTCCCCGAGTTTTGCTGTGAGCTGTTCAAGGTTGCATTGGCGTTCCTTGACCAGATTCACATGCTCATCACGCTCAGCAATAGTTTGATCCAGGTCGGAAAGTAGGCTGGTATATTCTTGCCATGCAAGCAGTTTTTCTGCTGACTCTATGTCGAATGAACTTCCAGTGATATTCGCACTACTTTCGAGTTCACAATAGAGGGCTATGGTATCTTGATAGTCTGCTATAAGTCTTGATGCAAGAAGAGCAGGCATGGCACTCAACTCATACGATCTACCTTGATTTTCGATATTCGCGTTCTTAAGATCAAGCTCAAAAAAATCAGCAGCATGCTCTATAAACTGCTCAGGAGCATGCGTTATTGCCAATACATTAACAAGCATACACTGATCCGTGTGCCTATTGTAAAAACGAAGTAACTCACTATTGCAGGCTTCCCAGCCGGCTATGATATTTTGAATTGTCTCTTGTGTTGATTGATTTCTCAGAGCTTGAGCTACTGCAAATTCCGGTGAAGAATAGATCAACACAAAACATATTTCAGGCTCGATCTCTTTCCAAAAATCAAGAAGCTTTATCGTTCTTTCATCCGCCCAGCCCCATTCGCTATGATCAGAGTTGCTTATCAGAAGATTTGCAGCCAGCTCCTGCCATATTCTACCTGGAGAAAGTTGTAAACTGGTACCCTGCGACCCGGACTCTTTTTGATACGCTTTGAAAATCTTTTCCTGTATTTGATGTACAGTAAGGCCCTCCCGCTGTGATGCTCCAGCTTCCTGGAGACCTGCAGTGAGTAATATTTGATGTGCGGATTGAAAGCCAGAGTCAGAATATCCGGTGGAAACAATAATTTTCACGATGATTTTTTAAAACTTTGAAAAAAAGCATCCCATTTGGGTAGAATGTTATCCGGAGTGTAAAGAGCAGATACTTGACGGCCATTTTTGCGAAGGTTTTGGCGTATTGGCGCCCCTTCTTCAGCAAGAACACGTTGAATAACTATTGCCGCGTTTTCAGCAGAATATGGATTAAAGTATTCAGAGGCTTGTTGATAAACTTCGCGATGCACCGGGATATCCGACGAGATCACAACTCCTCCTGATTGCATGGCTTCGACACCTGAATAATCAAATCCTTCGCCTAAACTCGGACAGATAGTCGCTGCCGCATGCTTATAAAGCACCCGGAGTTCTGCTACAGGCAGGTTGCTGAGATGAAACAATTCGCCCTGCTTTGCCCAAGGCTGAAATCTCTCAATTACCTCTTCGTGATTCCACCCATTATTACCTACCACAACAAGTTTGAGGTTCGGCATCGAGGTGTATTTTAACTGCTCCCAAGCGGACACAAGGAGTAAGTGGTTTTTTCGAGGTTCCAGAGTCGAAACCATGAGGAGATATGTAAACTCTCGATCATTTTCCTTTGTAAAATCAAGTTCAAGCGTTGTTAAATCGGTAACAAACTCTTTTGAAGATGAAAGGCGATTACGAATAATCTGGATAATGATTCCTTTCGACGACTTTTCATCAAAATAGTCCGTGGAAACTATATTGTGAATAACGTTACTTTTTGTTTCAGCTTCCGGAAAAATTTTAATGAGATCATTTCTCGTTGCATCTGAAACACAGGAAAACCATGCCCCAGCTTTTATATTTTCCTGTAATGCATAATAATGTGAAGAGAGGTGGAATGCTTTGTCTTTAATGGTGTGTGGCATAAGGATAGGAACTGAATCGTGATAACGAACAACCATCCTGGTTCCCTTTGAGATTTTGCCTGGAAACGGGGTTTGTGCTAAAAATAAGTCATACCCACTCGTATTGATCGGAGCATATCTTGGAGGCAAAAATAATTTAAATCCTTCCAATGCTGCCCGGTGAAAGAGTTTTCGCGACTGTTTGAGAATTCGAAACCGGCTGAACGAAATTTGTTGCTTTTCATCGGCATGAAGCGTTTTACTGAACAGTGTACTCCAGATAAAGTCTTCAAAATGCTCAGCGTCAAAGTTACTCAATGAAATAGGAACCCCTGTAATTGCGCGGAGCTGCAATTGCAGAAGAGCAGTATAATTCCGAAAGAGTTGAACAGAGGTTTCCAGGATATTCTTAGGTGGACTTTTGAATAAAGAGACAACCAGACGGGAGTGTTGATAGATTTTCCGCGAAGATGAAATATCTGTTTTATTTGATGGAGACGCTGAACGCAATATTTTTCCGCCATGCTGAATAAGCCCTTCTCTATCGTAACCATCAAGAGTTCCCAACCAATGAAACAGTAGGCGACTCTCCTGTGGTATACCAGCGTACCCATCCAGAGCGGGTTTGAGGTCAAGCAGGATTTTTATTTTCGGCATTTCCTTTTTTTTACAAAAAATTCACACACTGACCGAATGTTCATGGTAAAATACCATAGCCTCATCTATCTGCTCAAAGGCATGCAATTTTCCTGCGACCAATACAGCGGCCTTATCGCAATGGGTTTTAATGAAATCCGGTTGATGCGAGACAATGATCATTGTACGGTTTTTGCGCTTTTCAAATAACTCATACTGACACTTATCATGAAACCGGCTGTCACCAACGGCGATTATCTCGTCGATCAGGAAACAATCAAATTCCACGGCCATTGAGATGGCGAATGCCAACCGAGCCCGCATACCTGAAGAATAGGTTTTGACAGGTTCCTTAAGGTATGGGCCCAGTTCGGAAAATTCCTGTACATAACTGATACGACTTTCAGCATCTACTCCATAAATTCTGCAGATAAAACGAAGGTTGTCCAACCCTGTTAGGGTTCCCTGAAATGCACCGCCAAAAGCCAGAGGCCAGGAAACACTCATTGAACGCTCAATAAAACCAGATGTAGGTTGTTCTGCCCCACTGATCAAGCGAATCATGGTTGATTTGCCCGAACCGTTACATCCGAGAATCCCTACCTTTTCTCCCTTATTAATGGTCAGATTAATATTATCCAACACTGTTACCTCTCCGTGGCGTGTATGGTATTTTTTTACGATGTTTTTAATACAAATCATTCAGGGGTCACCCTTTTACTGATATATCGCTCCTGGGCAAGAGCAAGAGCTGTCAGACCAAAACACACAGCCGCCATGTATGGAATGTCGTAATGAGCATGTACGAAAGAACCAAAATATCCTTCCCGCAATAATTCTACTCCATGGACCATTGGTAGAAAAAGGATAACTTTTTGCGCTGCCGGTGGCAGAAAATCCACCATAAAAGCCGCTCCCGACAAAGGAAAGAGAAGATATGCTGTGGGATGCCATATTTTATCAACAACTTCACTCCGCTCACTCAGGCATCCAAGAAGCAAAGCAAGCGATGCGCCAAACCAGGCCAGCATGAACCACCCAAATAAAACTTTTAAAATATCCTGCGGAGGCTGCATCCAGCCAATAGAAATCCATAAGATGGAAAGCACAAAAAATGAGGTTGTAGCACCCGCAGCCTCAAGCAGCAATCGGGCTGCAAAAACGTCAATGATTTTTACATTGCGATGATACATAAGCGACAAGTTCGGCTCAACCGCACCAACGGTGCGCCCTGGCATGTTACGCCAGAGTAATACGGATGAGTACCCAGTAACCGCAAATGCTACAATGGGAATATTTGAACCATGATGAGCATTTGAAAAGGTCCATAAAGCCGTAACCCCTAAAGTGAACAGCATGGGCTCGATAAAAAGCCATAAGAACCCAATGTTGTGCCTGCCATACCTAGTCAGCACTTCACGCATTAAAAGGGCCCCGATAACCCGCATCTGAATCCTGAATGACCGGAGCAAAGAGGTCTTGTGGAGTATTGGTTGCATCTGGTCAGTCATGATGTTCACGGATTCCGGCAATCAGCATGGTTAATATGCCCCAGACAACCAATCCCAGAAGAAAAATGCTCAGGATACCCCTCAGCCGGTATGGCTCAATTGCTATATCAGGTTTATTCGGCTGTACAATACGCTCAAGGTAAAGCTGCTTTCGCTGGGCATCACTCCGGGCTTGTTCCAGAGAAGCCATTGCTGCAGCAAGCTGCTTGTCGGCCACAGTGCGTTCCAAAACGAGCAGTTCGTATTCAACTGCTTTATTAGTGAGGGATGTGCCACCGCCAGCCACTTTAGCCATTTCACTCTCTATCGAGGCCTGAAGACTCCCTATCCTGTTTTTCAGAACAGGCAGTTGAGGACTTTCGGGAGTGAACGCCTGTACCTGACTAAGCTGTGTTTTACTTGCAATCAGCTCATCCTGCAATTTTGAAATTTGCTGCAATTGCAGTCCGGATTGTTTTTCGGGATCAAATATTCCTTGTTTGTTCCGAAAAGCCGAAAGCTTTCTTGCCGCTGCTTTTGATTTTTCTACAGCGACATCCACTTCGGAAGAGGCGAAGCGAATAAGATCCTGCCGTCCGCGTTCATTGAGCCGATTGATGAATTGCTCTCCTATCTGCAACAACATTTCATTAATACGATACGAGTCATCCGTATTGAAGGTCCTGACTTTTAGGATTGCGATTGAGGATGATGTGTTCAAGTTAATCTCAACATGATTCAGGTAGAAGCGAAACAACGCTTCAATGCTGTTATCCCAACCTAACGCATTAAATCGGCTGAAGATGTCAATACCACTTCTGGCGAAAGCCTCCCGGAGATTGATCTGATGGTTGATTTTACGTAACGCATCACGGGAGAGCATAAATTCCTGGACATTGTAGGTGTCGTCCTGGGAACGGGAAAATCCAGCCCCCTGGATAATGGCTCCCAGACCGGTGGGAATCTGACGCTCCGGATTTCGAACAACAAACCGGGACTCAGAGATATAAACATCACTCGCAATAATGCCAAAGTAGATGATTGAAAGAGCTGTCGGAATAATGACGGTAACAAGAAACAGACGGTTGATTTTGGTCAGGCGGATTTTCAGTTGCTTCAACAAGGAAATACTCTGGCTGTTGAAAGGTATTGTTGAACTCATTTTTATATTTATTTACGGTAACCTGATAAGCTCTATCGGCTCCATACTCTGAAATTGTTTTTTTTCTGCTGTACAGTTCTGATCAGCACCTCCCCAGACTAATCCCGCACCAAAGTCTGTGCTGTTAAGCCGTCTGTAGTAGCTTCCATTTAACTGGGTATGGGCAATCACATACCGGCGAAAACGATAGAATAAAGTACGGTCAAGCTGAACCGTTGCTGCTTGATTCCAAAAGTCGTCAAGGCAACCCTGAAAGGTCAATCCGTTCAGGTTATAAAGTGCCGAACCGAGAACTTTCAAGGGTTTACCCTGGTCAAGCGCTGAGAGACCTGCTGTGCTGTTAATCACTACAACACCTTGAGCGTGTTCCAGCAAGGTGGGCAAATGCTGATCGTGAATATAGAGAAGTTTTTTCTGCAGTGCATGTTTACGGATAAGTTGTTCGATCAGATGGGTATAGTCAACATACCCTCTGTCCAAAGGATGATGTTTAATCACCAGTATTGTGTCCTGCGGAGCATGCTTTTTGAACGAATCCACAACGTTTTCAATAAACACTCTGGCTGAAGCAAAATCAGAGTGTACCTCTATCTGAGAATCGTTATGCACCTGTAAAGGCACCAAAAAGTATTTTCCGTCAAAACCACTTGCAAGCTTTTTCTGGACACCTCTCTCTTTCATTTTATAATAATACTTACGCCAGGCACTTCGAATCCATGGGAATGCCTCTTTAAGCGTAAGTGGACGATGATGATGGTAATGAGGAAATATGGGTCTAAGAACCGCACTGGCAATGTAGTACAACACAGCCCATTGAGCCATGTACCAGTAGGTCCCCCTGCCGACAGGTTTTGTCGGGGAGGTATTACTGACTGGCTGAGTGAGATAAAAGGCCGGATCACGAGGGAGCTGTGAGTGCCCGTTTGTACCGTAAAGCTCAAGGGTAATGTAGTCCGGCCTCACATATCCCTCTTCAAAAACACCGGTTTTCAGGCCCCGCCTGGCAGCGATTGCTTTAACGACTCGGTGTACCGGTCGGCAATCGCCAAACAGGAATACCATATCGATTTTATACTTATCAAGTGTTCTTTCGAAAAAAGCCGGCCATTCCTCCAGCGATCCTCTGAATAAGATAGAGTCTCCTGGATAGAAGAGCCAGTCTCCGCCATTGAAGTTTATTTTGTAAACTTCGGCTCCTGCTTTTTCAAAGTCGCGAGAGAAGCGTCTGAAAAAAGGACCCATCGGCCCTTGCAGCATGAGGAGACGCTTACCGTTGAAAACCTGAAGGCCGTTCTTAATCATGGCTGGCTAAAAAGATTTTTTATAAAAAATCGCGCCATCTTCCGGCTTACTGATAACCTACGAAGGCTGTTCTCTTTCCAGGCCAATAACTCGTCCAGTACATTTTCGGGAGTTGTTACCTTCCCTGTTTTTCTGCTTACATAGATTGGATAAAGGATAAGTGCCCCCGCTGCGAGCATATCAAGCGATAACTGTCGGGTGCGACGTGACACTGGTTCCATATCTTTCGTCAAGCCCCATCCTGAATAAAACGGCTGCCCGTAACAGGTGACATGCTTTCCCCGGAGTAACGCTTCAAAACCTGTAAGCGAAGTCATCACATGTACCTCGTCGACCGCGGTCAGCAATTCACCCATTGAAACGTCAGACACTATTTCGTTGCACCATTGGTGCACCTTTTCTTCACCTTGCCCTCTGGCTCGCAAACCGGCAGCAACATCGGGATGTGGCTTATACACAATATACGCATCCGGCTCTGCTTCTTTTACTGCCTGCAGCAATCCGATATTTGTCTTTATTTCCGGCGCTCCGAATTGAATTGAAGCATCAGTTTCAACCTGGCCTGCAATAAGAAGTACACGTTGACCTGTTTCCAACAGTTCCGGCGATCGATGCCAGCTTTTACTGCCTACACTGTACTTGGTCACTCTGTGTTCGACAATTCTGCTGCGAAGTTGAGAGGCCCTCTCAAGCAGCTCTGGAGAAAATGCAGCTGTCTGCAAGAGCTGTTCGAGGTCGGAAGGCCTGGTTGCATCATAGTAAATACCGCTCCGATCGACCGCCAGCGAGAGCGGCTGTATGAGATCAGCACCCAAACCAACAGAACGTAAAAAGCCATCTTCAAGCCGGATTATCTGCACCCCTTGAGTCAGTCCTGATGGCACCGGATGACTTCCCCACAAAAGCAATGAACTGCCTGATGGCAGATGCGCCACTTGACTGATAAAACGAACCTTCCTGTTTCCGGCGAAGCGCCGGATAATTGGCTGCTTGCGCAAAGAGAAACCGTAAGCATAGAGCATTGAATCTGAACAGTCATCACTTGTATGGGAGACAATACCTGAAAGGGGTTTCTGCGGCTTCATACCATACGGTTCATCAAGTCTTCAACCAATTGAAAATGTTTTGCCCATGTGGGCTGAACGAAATTTACCCGGCGAAGCTTCTGCGCTCTACCTACTGGATTTGAAGGTAATGAAAATGTTTCTATACATTCCATCCAGCCGATGCTGTCAAGCGGATCAAAGTAATCAGGGATAGTTCCGGCAATTTCGTGGAAAACAGGCAAATTACTTGCAATAACCGGAACATCGGCTATCAATGCCTCCATGAGCGGCATACCATATCCTTCAGCAAATGAGGGAAACAATAATGCCTGTGCATGATGGAGATAGGTTGCAAGATCGGTATCGGAACATGCCGGCAGCTCCGTTACAAAGCCTTGAAGGGCTTCGCACCTTTCGAGTAAATCAACAACGTTCTCACATTCCCACCCTCTCTGGCCAATAATCACCAGTCTTGGCGTTCTGTCACCTAAACGCTCAATCATCTTCCGCCATATTTGCAGCAAGAGCAGATGATTTTTCCGCGGCTCTATGGTGCCGAGTATGAGAAAGTAGGGTTCAGCAACCGGGCGGTTTAAGGAAGGGGGTGGCAGTTCTGCAGCTGCTAATGGAGCAGCAATTGCAGGCGGTACCCTGTGACCGGTTTTTTGTGCATATCGGGTGAGATCATCTAGGGTGGTTTGTGAGTTTGTGATAACGCCACTTGCAAAGCGCATTATGTTGTTCATCCTTGAACGATGCTTTTCCATAATACCGGGACGGCAATACTCAGGATACCTGATTGGAATCAGGTCATGTACAAAAAAAAGGGGTTTAACTTGCATTCGCTGCATCCATAAAAGATATGGCTCATTCTCCAATCCATTGTGGCCTGTATGGATAAAAAATGAACCTGATACTTTTGGATGTCGAAAACCATTGAATAGCTCGTGTGCTGGCAATCGGGCCATCAACGGGTTTCTATCAATGTCAGGATTTAATAAGGTATCAAACAGTTTCAATGAACCTGTCTGAGACAAAAGCATTCTATAGTTACCGATCCTCACGACTGCCCTGGCGCGATTACCGAAGTAATGAATATAAGCCAGACTGACACGATCAACACCTGTCGGCAGACGTTGATTCATGAAACGCCCAAGCAATCGTGTCACATCTATTATTATTTCACTCATAGTTCATCCCTGTCAACATACACTCTCAGGGAAGTGAAGGAATGGCATTTATGACATTTACAACTGGATAGACTATTGAGACTACCATGTTGAGAAATTTCTGATAATCAGCAGCCTGTGCATTGGAAACATACAAGAGATCCTTGTTTTGCATTATAAAATTCTGGGCAATAAACAATGTCGCAGGGTCTTTAAGGTTAACCCGGTAAATCACCGGAACTTTTCCATCCGGCCTGGTGAATTGCCCTTGTCCATTCAAACCAAATGCTTTAGCTGATTCATAGCGAAAAATAAAAACTCCGTCAGCATTGGCACGATTATCCTGCAAACCACCAGACCGAGCAAGTGCCTGTGAAAGAGAAATACCCTGTGCTTCAAAATTTATCTCTTCATTTTTCCCTGTAGCCCCTAACACAGTGAAACTCAGTGGCTGATATGACAGGGTTACGACATCATCAGGCTGCAGCAATATATTTTGTTTCGGATCTCGAATAATCATATCGAGTGGCATGGCCTGAACCTGAATCCCGCGAGTAAGCTGCAAGGTCATTTTATTGACTGGCATCCGAACTCCCCCTGCTGCTGCAAGTGCATCAAGTACGCGCTCTTTTCTCGCCGTAAGCGGCATACGGATGCTTGAATTGACCTCACCTACTACAGTAACATTTGTAGTATTATTACGTACCGTTCTCACGAGCACTTGAGGCTGATTTGCCTTTCCTTTTAAGCCCCTTTTTATTTCCGACTCAATTTGCTCAGTACTTCGTCCTGCAACAGCAATTTGCCCGACAAAAGGAATATTGATCGTTCCTTCGCTATTTACCATCTGTTCCGGTAATGTGGTGACATGAGAGGCTGCAGAAGAGGAGCGAGAATCAAACACTACACCACTGAATAACGCAGGGGAGACCTCCCATATTGAAACTTCAATGACATCTCCGGCACCGATTACATTCCCTGAACGAGTTGAAACATTGAAGGTTTCTGAAAAGAAATTTTGTTTTTGCGACAACGATAATTTATTGACAACGGCATCATTGATATCTACAATCTGAATATCTTTAAGCCGTTGTGAATCCGAAGCATTGCTTACCTCACCAGTATTTGGCCCGGATGTTGGTACAAATGATCCACATCCGGAAAATGTTAACGTCATAGAGAGAAGTGCCGCGTGAAGGGTTTTGCTTCGAATATGATTGCAACGATGATGTTTCATGTATGTTTGCAGGCATAAGTCAAATTGAGCATACTGAGATTTTTTAACGATTGAATCAATCACATCGGTTATCTATAGAGTGAATGACATGAGTATTTATTAGCTAAAGCTCCGCTGCCTTCAGTCACATAATGAAGATTTTTCGGGGATAAATTGATAAACAGACTGAAAGTTACAAACATGTGAGTTAAAGCACTGGCTTTGTTAAACTTAACTTTTTTTTATTATATTTATTTATGTATCAGTTACATTTACTCATCCGGTATTTAATCCAACACTGATAACACAATGAAAGAATGAAAAATAAACTCTCCCTTCTTTTTGCATCTGTCATTGCGTTGGTTATGCTGACAGCTCCTGCCTATGCAGATGATAAATATATAAGCGGCAATGCCGGATTGATACTGTCAAAAGATATAGATATCAATAACATAAACGGCGGCACACTGGTAAAACTTCCTTTGAAAGAAGGTATGAATGTTTTGGGTGCTGCGGGTTTAGTTAATGAAAATTACAGGGTTGAAGCAGAATTTGGTTATCAGAAAAGTAGTATAAACGATCAGTTGGGAAAAGGGCATGAAAGAATACTCTCTTTGATGGCTAACGGTTACTATGATTTCACCACCGAAGGCATTCAACCCTATTTGACTGCAGGCATAGGCGCAGCTCAGGCACGTCTAAGCAGATTTTTAATCGGACTTCCTGACGCATTTATTTCTAATGACAGTGTTACAGGTTTTGCTTATCAACTTGGTGCGGGAGTCGGTTTCCCAATTGGTGAAACCATCTTGATTGATCTTCGATTCCGGCATTTTGCAATGGGTGAAATTACAGAAGCAAATACTCTTAAATATACTCCAACAAACAACTCGGTACTCCTTGGATTAAGAATCAATATATAGAGTATTTTAAGGGTAAGTAACTTTTTACTGAGGAGGCCGATGGCCTCCTTTTTTTGTGAGATAGATTGTTCTCGAATTTTATACGGCTCAGGTTTTGCTGTACGATCCAAGAAAGAGCTTGATAATTTTTGCGGCAAAACCAAGAACCTCTGTGTCTTTAAGAAGGGATACAAGTAAACCGGTCATCCGGCCGGGGTTGTTTCGTATCCATTCGTTTCGGTAGAGGACACTCATGAGTTTGTCCATAGAGACGCCGCAGGCACACTCTATCAATTCGTCAAGCCTGATCCGGGGACCGGTAAAAGGCCTGTTATTTTGTTGCACTGTCATGGTGAGCACCCGATTACCTGCCCTCTCAGTAAGAGAATAATCAATGCTTTTCCCTGATGAGTGCACTATCCGGAGAGCAATGGGCTGTTGCAGGGTTTTGCATTTGGCTGTGGCAGGTTGTTCTACAACGCCATGTTCGTGGTCAAGAAACCTTATCAGCGCATTGAACAAAAGAGCACTGATATCTTTGTTTGAAAGGTTCTTGTTGACCCTCATGAGCCAGCTGAGCTGGAAAAGGTCTATCATAAAGCTGAGCAGCACTGCATTGGTGCTGTTTCGCTTCATTGCTGACTTGTAGCGATTAAAGGCAACATTGCAGTATGCCAGCATGGCGATAAGGGTATCGCTGTCCATACTGCGGGTTTCGATAACCGGGCAGTAATTGTTGTAGAGATCCCAGTCAAATGAACGGATTTTCCCTTCGTTTTTATACTCATGGTAGATCCCGGTTCCCGGATAGGGTGTCATGATCATGAAAAGAGCCTGCCGGAGGCCAAGCGATCTTGCGAACTCGGGGTAGGCGAGGGTGTCCTGGATATTTTCGGTGTAGTGTCCGATAATGAAATACCCTTCGGCACCGATACTGTTTTTGCTGCAGAGTTCTATGGCCCGGGCGACATCGTCAAGGCTGTTTTTTTTGTTCATCAGTGCAAGAGTCTCTTCACTCGGGCTTTCGATACCGAGACCAACTTTACTCAACCCGACGCGGCGAAGCTTATCGAGAATCCGTTCAGCTCTGACAAGGTCTTTTGCTCTTGATTCCGTCATGATGCGGAAATTGGTCAATCCCCTTTCTAACATCATGTCGCAGATTTTTTCCGCCCTGCCGATGTTGGTAAGGAAGTTGGCATCCCAGATTTTAATGAGCTTTTTATTGTCGGGATCGTGCAGAAGGGCAATCTCTTCAACAACATTTTCTGCGCTTCTGCCTCTCCAGCCTTTATGCATCTGGTCATTGGCACAGAATGAGCATGACCACGGACAACCCCTTGATGTGTAGATAGTGTCGATGGAATAAGCATTACCTTTTTCGCCATATCGCTCGGGACGAAGTGAGCGCATCGGGAAACGAATAGAGTCAATATTGGCAATGACTTCCCTCTGACCAGTGTAGACAATACCTCCACCTTCGCGATATGCTATTCCTTTGACATCCCGGGATGGGCCATTGAGAACAAGCTCCCTGAAGGTTTCCTCGCCCTCGCCAATAACAACAACATCTACACAGGAAAGTTTGAGTACCTCTTCAGGCAGTGCGGTTGGATGGAAGCCGCCCATGACAACGAATTTACCTGCCTCCCTGGCGATTCGGGCAAGTTGTTCTGCCTGGTTAAAGGCTCCGGTCATCGAGGAGATGGCAACAAGGTCTACAGGACTTTTTTTCAGGAGTGAGCGCAGGCTGTCGAAAACTCCTTCGTTATAGAAGTTTTCGGGCATAACGAGGCTTTCAACATCATCCTGAACAGCTGCTGCGAGGTAGCAGACACCGATACAGTCTGTGATAAAACGGGGAAAGGGTATAATAATGGTCTGTGGAGCTTCTACGAGGCAGAGATGGTTAAAATATGCCATAAAACCTTGCTTTTGAACCTTATTATGCCTGTAATAATATTTGTAAAGATACGCATTATAGATTTTTTTGCATTGAATTATTAAAGTCAATAGAGAAAGGATGAAGTGATTTTTCTAAACGACCTCAGGCTGCGTATATTGTTTAAAAGTTGGAGATTGGGAAGATGCTGATATAAACCCGGATAACAAATACTATGCTGCAGCTGAAAACCGCCGGTTTTAAAGCCTTGGGTAATCTGCGTTCTTCGAGAGATTTCCCCACGGGATGGCTGGATATGGATGATCTGAACCTGAAAGCTGACAACACTGTTTCTCGTTTTCTCGAAGAACGGTTTGCTGCATCACAAAAGCTTGGCGGAGGTTTTTTGGCTGTTGAGCTTCTCGACAGGGCAGTACGCACTTCGGACAGCGAGCATATGGACAGGTTGAACCTGCCGGAAAGCGAAAGGCTTGAACTGGTGAAAGCTTTGGACAGGCAAAACATAATGATGCATCTTTACCCTCGTTATGTCGACATCCTGCTGCCATTAATCAACGAAGTGGCTGAACACAAAAAAAGGGAGGTGAGGGTACTTGAGCTGGCAAGCGGTGCTGGAGGACTTGCTTTGGCACTCGCTGAAGAGGTCCGGCACAATAAAATGGACGTGCGCATTACCGGATCGGATATTGTTCCTGCTTATATTGAACAAGGGAACCTTCAGACAACAAAAAATAATCTTCCTCTCAGCTTCCGCCTGCTCAATGCTTTTAATCTGCAGGAGCTTGATAATGGGGAATTTGACATTGTGGTCATGTCGCAAAGCCTTCATCATTTCACTCCCGGCCAGCTTGCCGTAATCATTGCCCAGTGTTCCAGACTTACGAAAACAGCGTTTGTCGGTATCGACGGATACCGCAGTCTGCTGCTTACCGGCGGTGTTCCGCTTATCGCCAGCCTGCAGGGCATCGGGTCATTTACCCTTGACGGGTTGACTTCTGCACGAAAATTCTACTCTGAGCTTGAACTGGATATTATTGCGGAGATAGCAACCGGGAAAAGAGATCATACGCTATCCTGTTCATGGCCGTTGAGTGTGCTGACGGTGAGGTTTTAAATCAGTCGGCAGTGGGCAGTTGGCGTGAATATTGAAAGTGCTGAGTGCTGAGTTCTGAGTGCTGAGGGAAGAGAGAAATCAGTTGGCAATCGGCAGTCGGCAGTCGGCATGAATATTGAAAGTGCTGAGTGCTGAGGGAAGACATTTGAGGGCGTATAGATCCCTCCCGTTGGTCGGGATGACACATTGGTGCCAAGTGAAATCAGTTGGCAGTCGGCAGTGGGCAGTTGGCTGTGAATGTTGACTGCTGACTGGCGACTGCTGACCGCTGACTGCCAAAGAGCGACTGAAGGAAAGAGGGGGATTTAGGAATTTCAGTTATATTGGTGTAATAATATTCCGAAAAAAAAAGAAAAGGAGTCGGTACTCATGAGGGTTGTCAAATTATTAGTGGGCGGTATTATTGTTCTTGCTGCTATTCAGTTTGTGCCTTACGGCCGGGACCACAAGAACCCCCCTGTCACAGGTGAACCTCAATGGGATTCTCCGAAAACACATGAACTTTTTAACCGTGCCTGCAAAGATTGCCACTCCAACGAAACCGTATGGCCATGGTACAGTTCCTATGCTCCGGTATCGTGGCTGACGACGCTTGACGTTACATTTGGAAGAAGTGTTTTCAACACATCAGAATGGGGACGACAAGGGAAAAATGAAGGTGATAAAGCTGCTGCTGAAGTAAGAAAAGGAAAAATGCCACTCTTTATCTATCTCCCGGCGCACCCTGAAGCCAAGCTGAATGCGGATGAAAAAAAGGAACTTGTTGATGGTCTGGTTGCAACTTTCGGTGAAAAGAAGAGCAGGAAAAAAGAGTAGTCCCGCAAGCCGACTGCCCTGCTGTTTGGCGGGGCAGTTTTTGATTTTCATGTAAAACCGCATTCCCGCACATGCTTGTTTAAGGAGAGCATATCTGTTTCATAACGGTTTCAGGATTGATTTAATGAATTTTCCTTTTTTTCAGACACGAACCACACCTGCAACTCAAAACTACCCGCTTCATATTACCCTCTTTCTTTTAACGGTGCTTTCAACACTTTGGGCGGGAGCATTCTGGGGCGGGAAGGAGACGCTTGTTTCAGGAATCCCCTACTCTTTCTGTCTGCTTCTCTTTTTAAGTGTTCATGAGTTCGGTCATTTTTTTGCAACATTGCACCATCGGGTTCGAGCAACACTCCCTTATTACATTCCTGTCCCGCCCCTGCCTTTTCTTCTCAGTCTCGGTACCATGGGAGCTGTCATCAAAATCAAAGAGAAAATACCGGGAACAAATGCCCTGTTCGATATCGGTATTGCAGGGCCATTGAGCGGTTTCGCTGTTTGCACAGGACTTCTTGTTTACGGCTTTCTGAATCTTCCTCCGGCTGACTTTATCTACTCCATTCATCCTGAATATCTGACCAAGGGCGGTATTCAGGCCCCATTGCCGCAGGGAGCTCTTTCTCTTGGAAAAAATCTGCTATGGATAGTACTGGAGTACTTTATCGCTCCGAAAAACCTCCCGCCAATGACTGAAATGTATCACTATCCCGCTCTCTTCACCGGATGGCTGGGTTCTCTTGTAACAGCGTTGAACCTGCTTCCCGTAGGCCAGCTTGATGGCGGGCATATCACTTACGCCATGTTTGGCAGGAAAGGACATGCAAAAGCCGCCAGGGTTTTTCTTCTGTTTATCGTACTTCTTGGCTTGCCGTCATTCCTGGAACTGCTGCTTAGCCTCTTCAAACCGGATGCCGTGTTGTTTATTCCACCTGTAATCCTGCAATGGTCATGGTCGGGCTGGATGCTGTGGGCATTCATTCTTTCACGACTCATCGGTATAAACCATCCTCCGACATGGCATGACCATCCCTTGACAACACCAAGAAAATTGCTCGGATGGATAGCAATTGCGATCTTTTTTCTGACATTTACACCAGTACCATTCGGCATAACCTGAAGTGAGAGTTCATGCGTACCGATAACATCAAAAAGGGACGGTTCCGGATCAACTGTGCAGACCGCATACTCGATCTTTCTGAACATCCGGTCATCATGGGCATTCTGAATACAACTCCCGATTCATTTTATGACGGAGGCACTCTTCAGAAAAAGTTATCCGGAGTTGATCTCGACCGGGCACTGGATCATGCCCTTGGAATGATCCGGGCTGGTGCTTCAATTATCGATATTGGCGGTGAATCTTCCCGACCCGGCGCGGAACTGATTTCAGCAGCTGAAGAGATTGATCGCACCATACCGCTTATTGCCCTGCTGCACAAAAAAACAGATATCCTGATTTCCATTGACACCTATAAGGCTGCAGTGGCCGAAAAGGCTTTGCAGGCCGGAGCCCATATTGTCAACGATATATCAGGGTTCACCTTTGACAACGATCTTCCTTGCGTCTGCAGCAAGTACCGGGCCGGCGTGATTTTGATGCATACTCCGGTAAAGCCCGATTCAATGAAGTGGAGTACTGGAATAGAATCAGGCGGAATAGACATTATTTCGAGGGTCAGCTGCTCTCTTCGGGAATCCATAGCAAGGGCTGAAGAACATGCAATCGATGACATTATCATCGATCCCGGTTTCGGATTCGGCAAAAGTGTGGCGGAAAATTTCCGGTTGCTCGGCCAGCTCAGCTCACTGCTCACACTCCAGCGGCCGATTCTTGCCGGACTTTCAAGAAAATCGTTCCTCGGCCATGCCATTACTGATCCCGGCCATGAAATCCTGCCGCCAGCTGAAAGACTTCCAGCAACCATCGCCGCTGAAACTATTGCACTCTGCAACGGGGCAAGTATTCTAAGAGTTCACGATGTTGAAGCTGCCTCGCAAAGCCTGCGCATCGTTGAAACACTGTTGAAAACAGAGTAACTGCTGACTGGAATGAACGCGGGTATTTTTTCTGTATTCTGTTTTTTTCTTAACTTTGCTCTCTTGGGCTGGATCAGGTCCGCTGAATTGAGATTGCTGAATTAAGATCGTCAACCGCACCGTTCAGATGTATCTTTCAAAAATTGAGCTTTTTGGCTTTAAAAGCTTTGCGCATAAAGTCAGAATAAAGTTTGACAAGGGTCTTACCGCAATTGTCGGCCCCAATGGATGCGGCAAGACTAATGTTGTCGATGCCATGCGCTGGGTGCTGGGCGAGCAGAAGTCCTCATTGCTCCGCTCTGCGAAGATGGAAAACATTATTTTTAACGGTTCAAAAAAACTCAAGCCCCTGAGTCTCACCGAAGTCTCTCTGACTATCGAAAATACACGAAATGTCCTGCCTGTTGAATATACCGAAGTAACCGTCACCCGCCGGCTTTACCGCAGCGGGGAGAGCGAGTTTCTCTTGAACCAGGTGAACTGCAGGTTAAAGGATATTCTTGACCTGTTTACCGACACCGGTATGGGAAGCGATGCCTATTCGGTTATTGAATTGAAGATGATCGAAGAAATTATCAGCAACAAAAGTGAAGAACGCCTGAAACTTTTTGAGGAAGCGGCAGGAATAACCCGCTATAAACAACGACGGAAACAAACATTCAAGCTGCTTGAAAGTGCCTCAAGAGACCTTTCCAGAGTTGACGATGTTCTGGCGGAAGTTGAAAAAAAGGTGAAAAGCCTCAAGCTGCAGGTCAGAAAAGCCCAAAAGCTCAGGGAATTGAAAAAAGAAATTCAAAATATTGATCTTACGCTCTCCTGGATAGCCATGGAGGAGTTCCGTGAAAAACTCGAACCGATGCAGCGGAGCATCCGCGAAGAGGAGCTGCTGAACCATGCATGTGCCGCAAAAATCGCTTCGGAGGACAGCACCGCTCAGACAACGGAACTTCTGCTGCTTCAGGAAGAAACAACTCTCTCCGGAATACAGAAAAAACTGAATGAAAGCAATCACGGGATTCATGCTCTTGAAAAGCAGCTTTTACATCATGAAGAGCATCAAAAGAACCTTACTGCGGAAACCGAACGGCTCAAAGCAATCATCAGTGAAAAAAAGCTGAAAATCCGTGAACAGGAGATTCTTGAAAGCGAACTGATGAAACGCAAGGCTCCTTGTGAAGAGTCCTGCCGCATACTGCACTCAGCGTTTCAAAATCTTGTTTCAGAACACGACCAGCTCAACACAACACTGAAGGCAGAGAGAACTCAACTGGCACTTGAACGGAAGTTGAGCGCTGAGGAACAAAGTGCCGCCAACCATCTCGCCTTGACAAAACACACGCTTGAATCTAAAAAGGAGTATTTGCGAACAAATGGTGAACGGCTTGAAATAAAGAAACAGGCAATTCTTGAAAAGCTTAATACATCACGATCGGATGAAGAGCAATTATCAAAAGAGATCACTATCAAAACCGCACAAATCGCCGAAGCAAAAAGCAGGGAGAGAGTGTTAAGGGAGCAGCAGGAAGAAGTTTCAACCGGGATCGAGGCAAAAAAAGAATCGCTTCTATTGCAGAGGTCCAGTCGGGATAAACTGCATAACCAGATTTTACTGGCTGATTCAGTACTCGACAATTTTGAAGGTATGCCGGAAGGAATAGGATTCCTTGAAAAGCAAAAAAATGGAAAACCCGGACTGGGCTGCATGACGGACCTTCTATCGCTTGATGTCTCATATAAAAAAGCCGTCAACGCTGCTCTTGGTGAGAGCATGAGCTACTATGTCTGCCAGTCGCTCAGTGAGGCCAAGGAGGGAATAGAAAATCTCAGGATTTCAAACAAGGGCAAGGTCAATTTCCTCGTTCTTGATCTTGTTGCTCCTGCAGCTGAAGGTTATTATCCGGAAATCAGCGGTGCAAAAAAAACTCTTGAGGTGATTACGTATCCGCCTGAACTTCATGATGCGCTTCTCTTGATGCTCAACAAAAGTTATATCGTATCTGACCTTGGAGCTGCGGAAACCCTTGCCCTCGTCAATCGCGACTCCTCATTTGTCACTATTGATGGAGAAACATTTTTCGGAAAAGGCCTGCTGTTCGGCGGAAGTTCCAAAAGTAATGAAGGACTGCGATTAGGAAAAAAAGCAGAACGCAGCATACTGCAGAAAGAGCTGGCAAGCCTTGAGAACACAATCAAAGAGGAGGAAGAGATTCTTCTTCAGCTGCGCCATAAACTGGCATCAATTAAAGTTGCAGAACAACGACGGGACATTGAACATTTGTCGACGGAACTTGGCGGACTTGAAAGGAGGCTTGCACGATTCGAAACAGAACAGAGTGAAAGAAAAAAAGACGAAATACAGACAGAAAAGGAGATTGCAGCAATACTTCAACAAAAAAAAGCCTGCGAAAAGGAGCTGGACGAGCTTCTTCCCTCACTCACTATGAGTGCTTCAAAAAGCACACTTTTCGTGAATAAAATCCGGCAGATGCAGGAAAACCTTACCACCCTTGAAGCCAGCCACCATCAGTTCGGTCTGGAAGTTCAAGCCAGTCAGAGCCGTTATAAAGACTCTCTTCTTGAACTTGAAAAAATAAGGTTGACCATTGCCACCTGCTCAGAGAACCGGCAGTCACTGCATGATGAAATAAAAAAACTGAATTCCGATATTGAAACCGCTGAAGGAAAAAAACAGAGCAGTCATCATGCTTTGAAAAAGGTGCATGAAGAGCTTGAGACCATGCTTATTATGGCTGCCGAGGAACAGAAAGCGGTCAATGATCTTGAATCGGCATATCGGGAACATCAGGCCCGGCATCATGAATGTCAGGCTACACTGAGAGATCTGCGACGAAAATACGAGGTGGGACAGCAACTGCTTTCGACACTCAACAACGAACGCCTGCAGCTCGAACATTCACTGGATCATCTGTTTACAGAGGCTCAGGTTAAATACAATTGCGACCTTGCCTCCATGATTCAACCGGTTATTGAACAATCATTTGACCGTAAAGCAGCACAGCAGAAACTTGAGCAGCTCACCCGGCAACGCGAACAATTTGGCGCTGTCAATGAGCTGGCACTTGATGAGTACGAAGGAGAAAAAGAGCGATTTGATTTTTTGACTGAACAGAAAGAGGACCTGCTCAGTGCAGAGCTACAGCTGCGTTCCACCATTGAAGAGATCAACAGAACCGCCCTGGAGAAATTTGACGAAACCTTTCGAGCTGTAAGAAAAAACTTTATCGGAATTTTCCGGGAACTCTTTGATGCGGAAGATGAAGTGGATCTGCTCATTCATGCCGCAGAAGACCCTCTGGATGCGAATATCGAAATTATTGCCAAACCAAGGGGTAAAAAACCGCTCTCGATTGAGCAGCTCAGCGGAGGTGAAAAGGCCCTGACCGCCCTTTCTCTCCTCTTTGCCATCTATCTGGTCAAGCCAAGTCCGTTCTGTATTCTTGATGAAGTTGACGCGCCGCTGGACGATGCCAATGTTACCCGTTTTATTAAACTCCTGAAAAAATTTGAGAATAACACCCAATTCATTATTGTTACGCACAACAAAAAAACCATGGCTTCATGCCAGGCCCTTTATGGTGTCACTATGGAAGAGGAAGGGGTATCAAAACTGATCCCCGTACGACTTGAAAAAATAAGGGGTTGAGAAGTACAGGATCACGATATGCCGAGAAAACTTGTGTTATTTGATATAGACGGAACGCTGCTGTCGGTGAACAGTATCAATCGCCGTATCCTTATGGATGCGCTGAGAGAGGTCTATGGCACTGAAGGGAGCGCAGGTACTCACAATTTCGCAGGCAAAATGGATAGTATCATTATCTATGAAGTGCTGCAAAATTCCGGCCTGAGTAACGCTGTGATTGCGGAGAATTTCGACAAAGCAAAACGAACCTATATTGAAATGTTCCGCACGCAAGCCAAACCTTCCGACATCATCCTGATGGAGGGCATCCGCGAGCTCCTTGATAAGCTTTCAGCAAATTCCGAACTTATGCTTGGTCTGCTCACCGGGAATTTCGAGGGATCAGGACGGCACAAATTACTTCTTCCCGATATAAACCATTATTTCCCGTTCGGTGCCTTCGCTGATGATGGCGAGAGCCGCAACGAACTTCCTCAGGTTGCTGTTGATAAAGCATACCGGCTCACCGGACAAAAATTTACAGGACATAATATCATCATTATCGGTGACACTGAGCACGATATCGCATGTGCAAGGGTATTGAACGCAAAGTCCATTGCTGTAGCAACCGGGACCTATTCAACGGAGGAACTGAAAAAACACAATCCGCATATTCTCTATGAAAACTTAACCGCGACCGATATTGTTATCAGTGAGATACTTCAATCCTCAATTAATTAACTGCTCTTTTATGAAGACCTACCGTCGACAAATTCGTGAAAAAATTTTACAGGCACTCTATACCATTGAAATCAGAGATACCGACATAGATTCTGCTGCAGGCTGGCTTTTGACCGAAGAGATTCTCGCTGACGCCAATGCAATGAAGTTTTTCAATATGCTTTTGAAAAACATCAAGGAGCATATGGAGGAGATTGATCGTTACATTGTAAAGCACACCTTTAACTGGGATATGAGCCGTATTGCCATCATCGATAAAAATATCATCCGGATGGCCCTGACAGAAATTCTCTATTGCGAGGATATTCCGCCAAAGGTTTCGATCAATGAAGCGATTGAAATAGCGAAAAAATTCAACAGCACCGATAAAAGCAGCAAGTTCGTCAATGGCATTCTTGACGCCATCTTCAATGATCTTAAAGCTGAAGGCAAAGTGCATAAAAACGGAAGAGGACTTATCGATCAGTCGGTCACAAAGCTCCAGAAAACAGAGGACAGCGTTGAGAAAACTGAAATCGATACCTGAACGGTATGACTCAAACGCCAAAAGAAAAAATTGTATTTCTCAATGAGGTTCTCGGAGCAAAATACCCGAACCCGAAAAGCGAACTGCAGTACGACAGCCCTTTTCAGCTGCTGGTCTCCACAATTATGGCTGCTCAGGCAACCGACAGGCAGGTTAATATCATAACCCGCGAATTGTTCAAGATTGCACCGGATGCCGAAAGTTTGAGCCGGTTGGAGCTTGACACGGTAATCGGCTTTGTTCGCTCGATCAATTATTTCAATACGAAGGCAAAAAACATCCTGGAAGTAAGCCGGATATTGGTTGCGCGCTATAACGGCAGGGTTCCCGAAACAAGGGAAGAACTTGAAAGTCTGCCTGGTGTAGGAAGAAAAACAGCGAATGTAGTCTTAAGCAATGCGTTCGGCTTGGCGGTCATGCCTGTGGATACCCATGTCCACAGGGTTTCAAATAGAATCGGTCTGGTTCATACAAATAAACCCGAACAAACCGAAACGGAACTGATGAAAATCATTCCTGAAGCGTGGGTTATCAATTTCCATCACTACCTGCTCCTTCACGGACGTTACACATGCAAGGCGAAAAAACCGGAGTGCTCGCGTTGTGAAGTAAGCAGCGTATGCGATTATACCCAAAAAAACTAACCAAGTTCTACTTTACGGTCGACGGCATAGATCCACTCACCCTCAGGTCGCTGCCGGTTGCCTGCCCATAGTTCAAGCGTGACACCTGTTTCTGAAGCTGCCTGTGAGGTAAAAATTTCAACCTGGTAGTACAGTTCATCGAGAAGATCGTCCCAGACATTGTTGAGGGTGAGCCCGTCGTTGATATAGGCTTGACTGGGCTTTAGCGTAGGGTGTGTGAGATCGCCGGATTGGAAGTAGTCGCTGATGTAGATGAAGCTGTCTGGCATGAGGAAGCCGGTCCTGAATGTGCCGCGTGGACGCTGAATGCCGGGGACTTCAATCCAGAATTCGAGATGGGTGTGGGGTGTGAGTTTGCCGTCGGCAAAGAGTTTTTCAATCAGCTGCTGAACAGTTTGACGAATGAGTGCTTTATTTCCTCTGGAAAGCTCATTCATTTTGAAGTCAGGAGTGTGGTCACGCATGTCGTTGAACAGTAAGTTTTTGAGTGGATTACCTACTACAAATATACAGTTCTTTTATGACAAGAGAAGAAGGTTTATAGGGCCTATAAAGTTATGCGATCACCAGTGAAAACGGCTTGGCGCAACCCCCGCACTGAATTTGCAATGAAGATCATGTCGGCGGAGAGAAGTTCCGGAAGGGTTATGAGTTTTTCTGAAGCAAAGGAACGGGTGCCAAGAAAGTATTGGCGGTAAATACCGTTCAAAAGCCCGGAACTGAGTGGGGGTGTAAAGAACTGCCGACCTTTACGGATAAAAAGATTGCTTATCGCCCCTTCAGCTAACTCCTCACGCTCATTGAGAAATAGAACTTCATCATAACCTTTTTTCAAAGCTACGCTGAAGTAGCGGTCATAAAGACCTCTCTCTGTTGTTTTGTGATAGAGTAAAGGCTTCGATGAGTCAGTTCTGTGGGTGGCCAGGCAGAGACGTACTGGAGAGCCCGGATTGTCTGCCGCTATCGGTTGACAGGAAGTGGAGAAGCTCCCCTGAAAAGAGAGAGTGAGCCTGACTTTGAAGCGATGCCCTGACCGGCGCATTTCCTCTTCAAGCTGAGTCATAATCATGATGGCTGCAACATGGTTATAAGGATAGCCTAATGCCCGGGCTGAAGATGCAAGACGCTGAAGATGCTCCTCAAGCCAGAGATAATTTCCTGCCCACAGAATGCTTTCAAACAGTTCAACAGGCGAACTGGCGGCATTTGTAAGAATTTTAGCTTTAAGCTGGCACTCCCGATACTCATCCTGTGCATCAGAGTCCCACACTATTCCACTCCCCGAGCCATAGAGCCCTCCATCACTGGATAATACAACCGTCCTGATTGCCACGTTAAAAACCATGTCGCGATCAGGTGTGATATAACCGATAGTTCCGGTATAGAGATCCCGTGGTTCTGTTTCAAGGGTTTGTATAAGTTTCATTGCCTTTATTTTGGGAGCTCCCGTTACTGATCCGGAAGGATAAAGCGCTTTGAACAGCTCATACAAGCCGATATTTTCCCTCACTTCACCACGGACTGTTGAAACCATCTGATGCAGCGTCGGGTAAGTTTCGATGGCGAACAACTCTTCGGTCACGATTGAACCTGGGCGGCAGATCCTTCCAAGATCATTGCGCAACAGATCAACAATCATGAGATTTTCAGCAAGGTTTTTCGGGCATTGAGTGAGGCCCTCTCTCAAACTTTTGTCCTCTTCGAAACTGCTGCCGCGCGGGGCAGTTCCCTTCATCGGCATAGTTTCAATAACCAATCCGTGTTTTGTAAAAAAAAGCTCGGGTGAAAAGGAGAGAATGGTTCGTTCACCGCTTTTGAGAAAGGCTGTGTATGATGAGGGTTGTACACCCCGTAACGCACCAAAAAGAGCCGATGCAGTCCCGCTGAAGGCAAACCTGTTACGCCCGGTAAAGTTCACCTGATAAACATTGCCTGCAGCAATTTCCTCTTTGATCATCCTTATCTTCTCTTCATACTCTTCTCTGGAGAGGTTGAACGATACAGCACCAGGGGAGAGTGCAGTATTTTCAGGAAACAGCTGTTCGACCGCTCTCGCGGAAAAATGCTCCGGCTCCCTGTACACACCAAACCAGCCAAGAGTTGAAGGGGCAGGTGTTGTAACATCAACCGCAAAAAGAGCAGGTTCAAAGCCATAGCCGACCTCATAACTCAGCCATCCGGCAAGAAAAAATCCTTCAGCAAGTTTTTCCTCAAGGGTCTGGAAAAAAACAGCCAGGCCGGCAAGAGAGGAGAGCATGACAACCTCCACCGGGTCCGAAAAAAGCAGCGCCCCACCATTACCCCCTTTACAAAAAGCTGATTCAAACCAGAGTGACCCTTCTTTCGTAAGAGTATCGGTGAAACGTTCATTGGCTGCCGATCCATCCATTTCAGACAGCTTCAATGATAATTGTTTTTTGCAGAACCGTTTCCATCCACGATTTCAGCTGTTCGGCTGCCCAGATTTCAATATCGGGTTCAAAACAAGGTTTGACTTGCAGGGTAATCACGCTTCCTTTCGCCGTCACATGAATATTCCGGATGTTCTGCCGATGTCCGCGTTCAAGGCCGTTAGCCAGTCGGAGAATACCTGACAGCACATCAACAGCCCTTTTCTGCAATGGCTTGAGCATACTGTATGCCGCATGCTTTTCAGAAGGCGGGGATTTGCGGTGATAGCGGGCAACATGTGCGATGATCTCGATTTCAATTGGAGAAAATCCGCGAAGTTCACCGTTGAGGATAATATACTGACTATGTTTGTGATGTGAAGAGATGGAAATAAAGGATCCGATGTTATGCAGAAGGGAGGCACATTCGAGGAGCTCCCGATAAGGTGCTTCAAGCTGGTGAAAAGGCGCCAGCCTGTCAAACAGCTGTAGGGAAAGACCGGCAACATGCTCTGAATGCTTAAGATTCCAGTCGCAACGACACCCGAGTTCATAAACACTCTCCTTTCGGATATCAAGTTCAAACTCATGTTCCTTTTCACTCGATCCATTAAAGCGATCCTTCAGATAGTGCAACACCATACCCTCCCGCAGGGCATAATCTGATACAACGATTTCATTGAGATTGAAAATCCTGAAAATCATATCAACAAGAATCAGGCCCGGGACAATCAAATCAACCCTGTTTGCATCAAGACCGTTAAATTTCCTGCGTTCAGCTGAGCTAAGAGGAATCAGTGCGGAATAAAGAGTCTGAAACTCCTTTCGGGTAAAAACGCTATTATTGAGTGACGCTTTGTTCGTCAGGCCATTCATCGAACATATCATACGGGCGATATTCTGAGCTGTCCCGGAAGATGCTATAGCACGACCAACCTTCAGCTCGGAGGCTTTTCCAACTGCGGAGACCATCTCTGCCGAAAAGAACTGTTCAAGCATTTTGATATCAGAATGGGCAATAGGATCTGTAGAAACGAACCGTTCATACATTCTGGCAACACCTATTTTGCGACTTTCAAGAAGTTGCACCCCCTTATTGTCAGCAATAATAAACTCGACCGACCCACCACCAATATCAAAAAGAAGGTCAAAACTTTTACCGATCTTAACGGCATTACGAACCCCGTAATAAATGAATTCAGCTTCCTCCCTTCCTGATATCACCCTGACTTTGAGGCCGGTTTCATCTCTGATCATACGAAGAAAATCAACCCGGTTTTTTGCTTCCCGGATAGCACTGGTAGCAAACGCAATAACATTTTCAGGTGCAACGCCATGATGAGCGGCAAGCACAAGAAAGTTCTTTAAAGCAGCAATACCTGACTGCATTGCCTCTTCATTGAGCATTTTCGTTGAAATACTGCCCCGCCCGATGCAAATCATATTTTTGACACGGTCAATCTCAACAATCCCCTTGCCCCGGCTCTCTTCGACAATAATCATGTGGAAGGAGTTGGTGCCGAGATCAATTGCGGCTACTCTTAATTTTTCTATGGTCATACAAATTATCTGAGGGCGATTTATCAAAGGGATATAAAATACATGTTTTGAAATCGAAAAGGAAAATTCTAAGTACTTAGGGATGGGGGAAATCAGCGGGCAGTCGGCAGTCGGCAATTGGCAGTTGGCAGTGGGCTTTTCTTCTTACGGAGTTTTCAGGTATATTCAAGCCTGATGTCAGCAAATATCCTGCATTTTCCGCGGTAATTTTTTTGGTGACTCGTACACTTTTTTTTAGCTATGAAAAAAATCGACCGGTTAAAATTTCGCTATGAAGTTGCGCGAAAAACCATTCATCTCTCATCTCTATCGATTCCAGTGATATATTACTTTATAAGCAG
>Ga0118677_10003032_pt1 | contig 32681 bp, 15 predicted proteins | sample AliMusrvi5mmetaG_FD_86154 | JGI IMG/M metagenome (GOLD analysis project Ga0118677, IMG submission 86154) | reverse complement strand
GTCTCCTCGCCGTAGGCCACCCGGCACTTGTTGCCGGTCAGGCTTTTCACGGTGGCGGCAACCAGCCTGCTGTCCTTCCCTTCGATGCCCACCTCGAAGCCACCGCGGGCGCGCAGGCCGCTGACGCTGCCCGACGGCCAGGCGGCGGGTAGGGCCGGGAGCAGTTGGATCTGCCCGGCGTGCGACTGCACGAGCATCTCGCACATTCCTGCGACAATGCCGAAGCTGCCATCCAGTTGCAGCGGCGGATGGGTGGCGATCATGTTCGGAAGCAGGTTGTATTGGATGAGCCCGTCGATCATGTGAGCGGCCTTGTCGCCTTGGCCGAGCCTCGCCCAGATCGCGCAGCGCCACGGCCAGGTCCACGAGCGGCGGGCGTCGCCGGTTTCACCGCGCGCCTCGAGCGAAACGGCGGCGGCCTTGGCGAATTCCGGGGTTTCCGCCGGCGAGATTTGCCGTCCCGGATAGACGGCGAAAAGGTGGGACGTGTGGCGGTGGTCGTCCTTGGGATCATCACGATCCTCCATCCACTCCTGCAACTGTCCCCACTTCCCGACTCGCGGGCCGATCAGGCGTTGCTGCATGTCCGTTAGACGCGCGCGCATCTCCGGATCGACATCCAGCGCCTTGCTCGCTTCGATGGTGTTGCGGAACAGGTCCCAGACGATCTGCTGGTCATGGGAAACGCCATCTTCCCGCGGCCCGTGCTCCGGCGACCAACCCTCGGGCACGACCAGCCTGCCGTCCGGCAGCGTCTTGAGGCGGGCTTCCCAGAACTGACAGGCCTGCTTCATGAACGGATAGCCCGTTTTCCGAAGGTAGCCGAGATCCTGCGTAAATGCATAATGCTCCCAGAAATGTTGGGCGATCCAGGCGCTGCCGATCATGTTCCACTCCCAGCCGGTGCCGCAGAAGACGTTGTAAACGGTCTGGAACGTGAATCCCGGCACGTCGCCGAAGCGGATCCGGGTGGCCTCGCGATGCACCGGGATGCCTGCCGTGAAGAGATCGAACAAGGGGAGCTGGCACTCGCCCAGGTTGGCCGGTTCCGCCAGCCAGTAATTCATCTGGACGTTGATGTTGGTGTGGTAGTCGCAGTGCCACTCGGGCGTGTTGCTATTATTCCAAACCCCTTGCAGGTTGGCTGGCAGCGAGCCTGGGCGCGAGCTGGCGATGAGCAGGTAGCGGCCGTATTGGAACAGCAACTCTGTTAGATCCGGATCCGCGTTTCCCTTGCGCCGCGCCTCGATCCGCCGGTCGGTCGGCAGCGCCGCCTGTTCCGGGTCGGTCCGGCCGACGTCAAGCGAGACGCGCTTGAACATCGATTGGTGGTCGGCGACGTGGGCCTTGAGCAGTTGGTCATAATCCCTGTCCGACACGGCATCGGCCCGTGCGGTCACGCGGGCGTGCGGGTGTTCGCCCTTCCAGCCCTTCGCGCGGTCCATCAGGTAGTCGGTGTCGGCGGCGAGCACCACGATCAGGGAGTCGCAGTTCTCGAACACCAGCGCGCCATCGCGGGCCGTGACCTTGCCACCCAGGTTGAGCAGGCGGACCTGCGATTCGTATTGCATCCCGTTGTCGAGCGCGCCGCTTGCAGTGAGTTTCGCGTCCCTCGCCACCGTCGGCGCCTTGTGCGCATCCTCCAGCACGAGGCGGCCCGAGTGGCGGCCCGGCCCATCCGCCGTGAGGCGCATGACTATCACTCCGGCCGGATGGCTGCAGAATGTCTCACGGGTGAAGCGGACGCCGTCGCGGGTGTAGGTCACGGTGTGGACCGCGCGGTCCAGATCGAGCTGGCGCCGGTAATCGGAGACTGTTCCGCCGCCATTCAACTCGATGAAAAGGCTGCCGAAATTCTGATAGAACCCCATGCCCGGGGCGAGGTAGGAGTCGTCCTTGGATTTTCCGGCCTCCTTGCCGACCATGTTCTCATTGCCGGTCCACAGGCTGTCGACGTTGAACTGGAGTTGTTCCTTGTCGATGCCGCCGAAGACCATGCAACCCATCGAGCCGTTGCCGAGCGGCAGCGCGTGGGTCTCCCAGTTGCCGGCTGCTTGGGCGAACCACAGTTTCCGGTCAGGCTGGCCTGCCACGGCGCGCGGCGGGTAGGCCGCTGCGGCCACGCATGGCAGCAAGGCCGCCAGCCATAGGGTGACCGGGCGTGTTTTCATTGGGTTCATTTGGTTGGTCAGGTTGTGGTGGACTGAGATGGTTGGCGGAAGTTTCGGAAGCCGGTCTTGTTCCCATGTCCGTGCGACCGGCGGGTCCCCGCAGTGCAGGGGTCTCCAAACATGGCCGACGGTCGAGGTGACAATGGGGGTTGCTTGCATTTTGCTGCAATACCCACAAATGGGGGTAGCTGACGAAGCACGGGCTGAAGTAGGCGGCCCGGCTTCGGTCCGCCGACTGTCCGTCCACATGGGCGGCGCGTGCCGGCCAACGCCGCTAAGATTCCGCTGATTTGGAATATTTTAACCGCGGATGAACGGATGGACGCGGATTTTGAAGAAATCACACCTTCTCGCTCACTTCTTCCAACCATCATGCGGAAAATTCGCGAAGTCTCGGTGTTTTCAGCGTCCATCTGCGGTTTGATTTCTGAAATCTTAGTGGCATTATGCGTGCCGGTTGCTGTCCAAGGTGAAGACCATGAAGCCTACCGGGTGCTGGCCCGATCGATTCACCGGGCACGAAGTCCGCCTTGCAGGGGATGAATTTGCGCTCCATTCGACTGCGGGCCACGCCGTCGATCCAACGCACGACGATGCCTTTTCATCGTTGACGGGACGGCGGGTGGCGGCTTGGTTGCGGGTGTTCGCCATGACCATAATCCGCCCCGCCATGACACCCCGCTCGGGAATCCTGCTGCTGGCCGCCTTCGCGCTGCCCTCCCTTGCCTGCTCTATGCTCGCCGCCACTTCCGGTTCTATCGAAATTGCCAGCCCATCCATCCCAAGCCACAAGGATTACCCGGTAACACCTGTGCCGTTCACTGCGGTGCGGGTGCGGGATGGATTCTGGTTGCCGCGCATGGAAACGAACCGGCGGGTCACGGTGAAAACCGACTTCAGGAAGTGTGAGGAAACCGGCCGCATTGACAATTTCGCCAAGGCCGGCGGACTCATGACGGGGGAATTCAAGGGCATGGTTTATGATGATTCGGATGTGTTCAAGGTCATCGAGGGCGCTTCGTATTCCCTGGCGATGCATCCGGATCCGGAGTTGGACAAATACCTCGATGGCGTCATCGCCAAGATCGCCTCCGCCCAAGAGCCGGATGGGTATCTCTATACCGCCCGCAAGCTGCTTGCCTCGGATAAAATGCCGGCCCAGGCAGGCAAGCAACGCTGGGCTAACGAAAAAGACAGCCATGAACTCTACAATGCCGGCCACCTGTATGAGGCGGCGGCGGCCCATTTCCAGGCCACCGGGAAGAAAACGTTGCTGGATGTCGCGACCAGGAATGCCGATCTGATCCGCAGGGAGTTTGCGCCGGGAAACCATCAGGATCCGCCGGGCCACGAGGGTATCGAAATCGGACTGTGCAAGCTCTATCGGGCAACCGGCGAGCAGAAGTATCTGGATCTGGCGAAGTTCCTGATCGATGTCCGGGGCCGGCCTGAAACGCACAAACTTTACGGTGCCCTTTACCAGGACCACAAGCCGGTGGTCGAGCAGGACGAGGCGGTGGGCCATGCGGTGCGCGCGGCCTATCTATACAGCGGCATGGCCGATGTGGCGGCTCTGACCGGCGACGAGTCCTATCTGAAGGCCATTGACCGGATATGGGAGAATGTGGTTTCCAGGAAACTCTATCTGACCGGCGGCATCGGCGCTGGCCGCGGCCGCGAGGCGTTTGGCAATAACTATGACCTGCCTAACAAAACCGCCTACAACGAAACCTGCGCGGCGATTGCCAACGCGCTGTGGAATTACCGGATGTTCCTGCTGCACGGCGAGGCCAGGTACCTGGATGTGTTGGAGCGCGTGATCTACAACGGGTTCCTTGCAGGCGTCGGGCTGACGGGTGACAGTTTTTTCTATCCGAACCCGCTGGCCAGCGACAAGGGCTACAAGCGCAGCGCTTGGTTCGACTGTGCGTGTTGCCCGGTCAATGTCGTGCGCTTCATGCCTTCGATTGCCGGTTATGTCTACGCGGCCAGTGACACGGACGTGTTCGTGAACCTGTTCATCGGAGGGACCGGGGAGGTCAGGCTCGGCAAGCAGGCCGTGAAAATCACCCAGCAAACGAACTATCCATGGGACGGCCGGATCAAAATCACCATCGATCCCGACGCTCCCGGGGAGTTTGCCTTGAATGTCAGGATCCCCGGCTGGGCGCAAGGAAGACCGGTACCGGGTGACCTTTATACCTACATGGATCAGACGATTGATCCCGTGGTTTTGAAGGTCAACGGCAAGGATGAAGCGCCCATCCTTGAGCATGGATTCGCCTCTATCAAGCGGCAGTGGCGGCAGGGTGACATCGTGGAGCTTTCCCTGCCGATGGCGATCCGGCGCGTGCTTGCCAATGATGCGGTCAAGGATGATGCCGGATTGGTGGCCATTGAACGTGGTCCGCTGGTTTACTGCCTGGAGGGCGCCGATCACGAACACGTCTTCAGCATGGTGATGCCCGATGACGCGAAGTTGGCGGCGGAGCGTCGCGATGATCTGTTAGGCGGCATCATGGTGATCAAGGGTGAGGTTCAATTGGCGGTCACGGATGAGACCGGCAAAACCCGCACCCAACCGGCCGCCATGCGGGCCATCCCCTATTACGCCTGGTGCAACCGCGGGCCGAATGAGATGAGTGTCTGGCTTGCCAGGACCGCGGACAAAGCCCAAGCCGTTCCTGCCACTGCAAGCGGCAAGTGAGACGGGTGGCCAACCTCAGGGGTGATGCAATTCCCTTTGACAAATCTGCTGTCAGGCGCTAGTGTCTGACGCATGACAACCCTGCCGTTGCGCGAATTGCTCCGACATCCAACCACCGTGAAAAGGCTCACGGCAGCCGGCCAGTGTGTACAGGTCACCGATAACGGCAAACCCTTGTGGCTGGTGCGCTCCGCAACCGCGCCGTCACTCGCGGACACTGACAGGCAGCTTGTGGATGATGAACTCGATGCCATGCTCGCGGAACGCCGCTCCCCGGTTTCAGCAGGGCAACTGGTGGTGGATTCCCGTATGCCATGACCTACGGAGACTCAAGTTTCGTGTTGCGTCTGCTGACCAACGAAACCGGTTCTGCACGAGCCGTGGCGGTTTTCCGCCGATTCGGGCGACCGTGCCTGGCCTTCGGTCCCCTTCATGAGATTGAGATAAGGAACGGATTGCGCATGAAGGCATTCATGGAAATCCGGTCGCGGACGGTCGCCAGCAAGACGGAATTGAATCGCGAATTATCAGCGTGGGAAGGGCGTTTGGAGCGCTTCCTGGAGCGCGGCACCTTGGTGAGGGTCGAGGTCTCATGGGATAAGGTTGTGGAGGCGGCGTTGAGGCTTTCGCGGGAGCAAACGTTGCGACTTGGAACCCGGTCCTACGACATTCTTCATGTCGCCATGGCCGCCGAACTGCATTGCCGGGATTTCATTACCTGTGACCTCAGGCAGGCGAAACTGGCCCGTACCGCCGGGATGAAGGTCACGATGGCGGAGGACCGAATGTGATCAAACCCTGTCTCTTCGCTCCCGGAGAGCGCGGCGGTCATGCGGCTCATGAACCTCAGGTGTTTATGTGAAATCTCGCACTCACTTCGCAAAGGTCATCTGCCACGCGACGGTCCTGGTGGACGTCGGCACGATGCGGACGGTGGCGGTCTCTTGCTGATTGGCGATTTCCACCTTCTCGCCGGCGACCGCCGCAGCCTTGAGCTTGAAGCCGGCCGGCAGATGGATGGTGAGCACATAAGGGTCACCGGCGATCACCTTGCTCTTGCCGGATAGAATGTTAGATACGTGGTCCCATTTCTCATCCATCAGGCACACGCCGCCCTGCGAGAGGTGGCGAGTGGTTGATAGAACCCACGGGTATGCGCGCGCCTCGCGGATGGCGAAGACCTGCATGCCGTTGTTCGTGTCCATGGCCGGGGCGGTGAACGAGCCTTTGCACTTGCCGAGGAAGGTCTGGGTCCAGAATTCGAAGACCAGGTATTCGCGGTCGGACTCCAGGCCGAGATCCGCGAACTTGACCTCCTGCTGCGGCGCGCCCTTGAAATGATAGACGTATTTGTCGCTCTCCTTCTCCCCCCACTGGATTCGCGCCAGCACCGACCAGTGGTCGAAGGGCCGGTCGATTTCCTGCAGCCACCAGGAAAGGGTATTGCCGCAACTGTAGAGTTGCCCCGGCACCGTGGAAAGCACCGGTGAGCTGCGCTTCATTCCCTCGATGTTGCGGTCGTCCTGATAGATCTCGACCTTGTCGCTGAGCATGAGCACGCCGCCTGCCATGGTGCAAAGGGCGGGCCGGATGACGGTGCGGGCCGGCACCGGTTCCTTCGCGCCGAAGATAGGCATCATGGCATTCGTATCCATGAGCCAATCCCCCATCACGTCGCAGTGATCCGGATCATTCCGCCAAACCACGCCCTCCAGGTGGTTGTATTGCGCCAGGGTGTTCGGCTGAAAGCCGTCGTTGCTCAGCCGGGCGCCGTCCGTCAGGCCGATCAGATGGCGGGTGTTGCCGACGGTGTGGCAGGCGAGGAGGTAAACCTCCGGCCCCAATTCCTCGCGGGCCACGGTTTCCCACAGGCGCAGCGACTGCTCCGGCGTGGTCGGATGGGTCTTGAAGAATTCCTCGCAATCCTTGTTCTTGTACGCATTGAGCAGGTCGCCGGTGCCGTCGATCTTGACATAATCCCAACCCTGCTTCTTGAGTCCGCGGAAGAGCGGGCGGATCATGTTCTCCACCGCCTCCTTGTTGGTGGTGTCGAGCACGTAGAACCTGCCCCGGAAGAACGATCCGTCGGCCTTGTGCACGAACCAGTCCGGGTGGTCCCTGACGATGTCGGCGATGTGCGGGTCGGTGGCGACGTGGACCCGGTGCACCCAGATGCCGGGCTTCATGCCGGCGTCGCGGACCGCCTTGATGGCATACTGCGAGCCGCCCGGAAACTTCTTCGTGTTCCAGTTCAGGAAGTTCTCGGGGCAACTTCCGGCACCCTGCTGGTAGGCGTCGTCGAACTGCATGTACTCGTATCCGAAATCGGGAAGACGCTTGGCGGCGAACACCCCCAGCATCCCGTCGAGCGTTTGCTGGGTGAAGCCCGCGCGGTAGGACCACCATGTGCAATAGCCGCTGAGCGATCCCTGCCACACCTTGTAGGTCCATGGCTCGAAGTCCGTGTAGCCATGGTGCTTCTGATAGAAACGGGGGCGGAAGGCCAGTCCGATGGACGGACCGCAGGATTTCAAGGCGAAGGCGATGTTAGATATGTCAGCATCTCCCCGCGCGGGCTTTGACGATTCGTTTGCGGAAGATGTCGGCGGGACGCCGGCACTCCTTGAGTTTGGCTGGAGGCGGGTGGTCCCGTCGCCCGGCCCGGAGAGCACCCAGTCCCAGCGGCGGTCGTAAATCGCGTTGTTGCGCAGGTTGCGGCTGAGGCCCACGCTGTTGCGGACCATGGGGAAGCGCTGCTGCGCGGCAGACTCGGTTTCGGTGGCAAACGCCTCGGCGCTGCCGGTGATTTCACCGCTCAGCGTGAGCGTGACGTCCTGGTCCGGCCCGGTCGGTGTGAACGTCAGGTTCTGCGTCACCTTGTCGTCCTTGCGGTCCGTCTGCTGGTCGAGCTTGACGGCCACCGCCTTGCCCGCGGCGTCGTTGGCCGTGACGGTGGCGCTCAGTATGGCGCCGCCGTGGTATTCCAGCGTCAGCCGTCCCGACGCAGCGTCCCAAGCGACGGTGGCCGGGCCATTGTCCGGGGGTGCGATGCCTTGGCGGGCGGGTGCCGCGGTGGTCAGCGCGAACATGGCCACGACGGTTAGAAGCGGCGTGGCTTGGAGTATGGTTTTCGGCATCATTCTCTTGGATGTCCTCATGCAAGCCATTTTTGTTAGGGGGCATTGGTCCGGATCAATTCGCCGATTTCGCGCAGCGTCCTGACATCGATGTCGCGCAAGCGTCCGGCGTAGTCCGGTCCGACATTGAGGGCGAAAACATTCCCGTGTTTCACGCCTTCCTGATAGTCTTTGTATAGGTCGCCTGCCTTCTTGCAGAGGTTGTCGTGTTCGGGCAGGGAATAGAACCAGTTGGCCCCGCCCTTGTGCGGGGGCAGGATCGGATAGGTGAATTCCGCCACCAGGTAGCCCCGTTCCTTTTCCACCTCATCAAACGGGCCGGGGCGGCCCATTTCACGCATGGTCATGCGCGGGCCGATGCCCTTGTGGGGGTATCCGACGAAGGCGTTGGGTTGGAATTCATGGATCCAGTCGATCGTCGGCTTGCGGTCCAGTCCGCCGACCCCGACCGCGGTATCGAGCCAGAAATACTCGATCGGGCCGTAGCGCGTCAGCAATTCCTTGAGCTGGGCCTTCTTCATTTCCGGGTCTTCGCCGCCGGCCATGTATTGCCCGTCCTTTGCTTTCGGCCAGGTCCAGTCGCCATCGGAGAAATACAAGGCCAGCTTGATCCCGTGCCGGTCGCAGGAATCCTTGAGCTTGGCGAGCACGTCGATGCCCAGCGGGCTGTTGGTCACTTTCTTGTCGGTCGTGTCGGTGTCCCACAGGCAGAATCCGTCGTGATGCTTGGTGAGAAACAGGATGTAGTTCATGCCGGCTTCCCTTGCGGTCTTGCACCACTGGTCGGTATCGCAGCCCGTGGCCTTGAAGTAGGACGCGTCCTTGCCGGTGGTCGGAGTCCATTCCTCGCCGTGGAAGGTGCTGAACGACCAGCAGATGAACATGCCGAACTTCAAGTCCTTGACTTGCTGGGCCCGGACTTCGTCGGGCAGTTTGGTCTTGTTGATCTGCTTCGCCCACTCGGCGGATTTCGCCGGGACCTTCCCGGCTGACGCGGACGGATGGGCAGCGCCCGCACCACCGCGAAAGCGCAAGATCGTGAAGGAGCCGCCGGGAAAGGTGTAGTCGGCGTTCCCATCCCGCAGGCGGAGCGCGTCGGGTTTGGTTTCCGGCACGATCCGCGCGGGTTCATCGGCGGTGTTGGTGTCGTCCGGGCGTCCGAGGAGTTGCACGGCCTCCGCGGTCGGCTCGGCGGGCGTGAAGCCGGCGATGACGATGCGTGCCGGGACGGGATCCCCGGAAGCATTCAACACCTGGAGAACCAGTGTGCCGCCGTCCTCGCTCCGGGTGGCGGTGACGTCCAGCGGGGATGCGGGGCCGTCCACGCGGGCAGACACGCAGAGCGGTTGGTAATTCCGCGAGACCATTTGGGTCACATGACCGGGGGGCTGGAGCCAGACTTGCGACGGGTTGAGGAAAAGTGTGCCCTGGTTCCAACCGTTGTCGTTCTGGTCGTCCGGCTGCAGGCCGTTGGCCGCGCAGAGGATCGGGAGCCCAAGCTTGGAGCGCTGGAACAGGTTGAGTGCGCGGGCATGTCCCAGGGCGCGCTTCATCGAGTGGTTGCCGGCGTTTTCTTCCAGCACGCAGATGCGGTAGTTGTCCATGCCGAACCCGGCGAGCCGTCCGACGAAGCGGTCAAAGGCGGCCAGGTCCGGCTCTTGCGGTTTGTCGTTCCAAACATGGACGTCGAACCAGACCGTCTGGTTCCGGTCGCGGGCGAACTCGATCAGGCACCGGTAATGTTCGGCATGCTGGTCGATGGATTGATCCGGGTCCCAATGCACGCCCACGATCAGGGTGATGCCGGCATCCTGCTTCCAGATCGCCCCGGCCAGCCGTGTGAATGCCTCGTAATAACCCCCGTCAACGTGCTGCTCGTTGCCGAGTTGGAGATACTTGAGCCGGTATGGCTCGGGGTGGCCGGCCTCGGCTCGTTTGCGCCCCCATTCGGAATCGGCCGGGCCGTTGACGTATTCGACGAAGTCGGCCATGTCCTGCGCCGACTCGCCGGTGTTGAAGCAGGGGACGCAGGCGAATTGCGCCGCTTCGCAGAGGTCGATGAAATCGAGGATGCCCCAGCCGTTCGACGAATACTCGTACCAGGTGCCGCGATACGGCGGCCGGAGGTCCCGCGGGCCGAGCATCTTTTTCCAGCGGTATTCGTCGGACCCGTTGACCATCGAGCCGCCGTAGCGGAGCGCCGTGAGCCCCTGCCGAAGCATCCCCTCGACGACGTCCTTCCGGACCGGCAGGCCCTTGAAACGCCCCCAGGCCCCGGGTTGCAGGAAGGCGTGGCCCAGGACCACGGTCCCCGGCCGGGTGAGCGTGATGCTGAACCGACCGGTGGAGTCGGCGGCGTCCGGGGTGAGCACGAAGTCCAGCCGCTGCCAGTGCTGCCGCGCGACGGCGAGTTCGGTGCGGGCGTGGAGTTTCGAGCCTTCGGCATTTTCCAGCGCCACCTGCAGCGCGACCGGGGCGGCGTCCGCGCCGGGGTCACGGCGCACCCAGACATATCCTTCGTATGGCTTGCCCGCCTGGAAACACATCCCCTGGCGGTTGAGCCCGCGGTTCTCGATGCCCACCGCTCCGGTGCCGCTGGCGAAGGTCATCCGCTGGCTTTGGCGACCGTTGAAGGGCGCGGCGGTTTCCACCGCGAACACCCCCTCGGCCGAGCCGGTGCGGAACGGTTGCCACGAGCGCACGTCGGAACCGGCGATCTCGCGCCGCGGCGCCCGGCAACTCACCGCCCCGGACAACCCGGCAAAGGCCGGTGTGTTCGCCGGCAGCGGCATCGCCGCTTCTTCAAAGCTCTCCCCGAAGATCATCTGGCTGTAGAGCCCGCCGTAGATCTCGTGGTTCACATCCTCGATGCACGCCCCGGTGAGGAAACGCGAGACCGGGTGAAGGACCTGGTCAGCCCGCACAGTGATCCGGGGCTTCCCCACGGGATCCAAACGCGTGGTTTCTTTGAACTCCAGGCAATCAATGCCGATCAGGGAATTACTGGATTGCGGGTTCTTTCCGTGGCAGGTGATCCTCAAGGAATGCTTCCCCTTCGCCAGCGTCATGGGCTTGAGCGTGATGATCGTTGGAGGCTGTAGTTTCGAATGGAAGAGGTCCATCGCTTCAGTCTCAGGACCATCGTCCAAGCGGACGCTGAATATCCCGTAATCCTCGGCTTTGGACAGGTGCAAGGCCAAGGCATACACCCCGGCTTTCTCGAGAGGGATTTCCAGTACCATGCTGTCGCCTTGTTCCAATCCACCCCACCAAACCATCTGGCTTCCGCCACTCCAGTGATTGCCGTAGGGAGACATGTCCTGAGGCTCGACCCTGCTCCTGCTCTTGGACTGGACTTTCAGGAACTCTGCTTCGATCGCGCCGGCAACAACCTTCGCATTTCGCGCCGTCGCCGTGAAATCCCAGCCGACTTTGACCGGATGGTAATCGCTGCGCAAACCATCAGCGCCTTCGGCCCAGACATAGAGATATTCGTTCTCCTGGATGGCGGCCCGACTACCGGGTTCCACCCTGGCGGTCCAGCATTGCGCCTCTTTGTCATAGCCGAGACCGTGCTGCCCCATCCACTTGAAGCCTGACTCGAAGAACATCACCCGCTTGATCCTCTCCGGCGGCAGATCAAGCTTGACGCGCAGTTCGGCCGATTCCCTCAGCGTCACATTCTCCATCATTTTCGCTTCGATCACCTTCGGCCCGTCCCCCTTGCGATAACGGGGTTGTGGAGCGGGGATCAGGGCGCGCGTGTAACGAACGGGCTTGTCCGTGGAGCCAGGTGACGGCAGCACACGGTCCGTGGCAGCTTCCTGCGGATATAGGAGAAACGGCCCCATGAACCGGTTGGGTGCCATGCCTTTGAGGGATAGGGTGACGCTGTTTTCCCCGTCGTATTTAACCCGGTCGGTCACATCGGCAAACGCGCTGCTGGAGGGATCGTCCCAACTCAACGGGTCAATCTTTTCGCCGTTGATCGCCAGTTCAACACCGGTGCGCGTCAAGAATGGAATGATCAACCAGAGTCGTGAGGGCCGTTCGCAGATGAAGTTGTGGTAGCTGTAGGAAGCGTTTCTTTTGCTCTCCGGCGTTTGCCAGCCGGCAATTCTTGCGTCCATCTCAGCGAAGTTCTTCGGCCTCGCCTTTTCGAGCAGTCGCCTGACATCCGCATTGAGTGTGAACGTTGTCGTGAGCTTGAGTTCGGGCTGCGCCGCGTGATAGGGAAAATCAAAGGGCTTGCCGTTGGCCTGGGTCCAGGCGTCCAGTTCGCGCACATGTTTTGCGCCGGCAAACCGCACTTCCAGGCAAACCTCACGCTCCGTCCTGACGAACTTCTGTTCGACGCCGTTGACGGTGACGGCTTGGACAGTTTTCGGATCGGTCAGACGCACGCAAACCCGGGCCGTCTCTCCCGCGTTGCCAGCAACGCCGGCAATCGCCAGCCGCCCCTTGGTCAAGGTCACCGCCCCGGCCAGACCGACCAGAACCGGCTGCGTCGGTTTCACGACCCTCCTCAACTCAAGGAGCTGACACGAGTTGGCCGGCACGGTCATGCTCGTTTTGTCCCCCAGAGCAAAGACGGACTTGCCGTTTTCATCACAGACCAGCTCCTCCTTTTCCGAGGGATAAAGCTCGGCGAACTGGTAGTCGCCCTTGGCCTGAAGGTTGATCTCGTCACCCACTTCAAACGTAATCAACGACGAGCGCGGGTTGCCATTGAAGAGGAAGATGAATCCATGGTCGCCTTTGATCCGGGCATAACCGTCCACCGCCCCAGGCTGGACCTGCTCGCCGAAGGGTTCGGTTGCGTTCACAGACGCGAAGTTGTCTTTGGCCCATCGCTGCCACTGTTTATAGAACTCGACATAGCCAGGGGCAAGGTCTTTATCATAAGGCAGAATCGTCGGCATGACGGAGCCGGAGGTGGCCAGTGCCGACATGACGCCGTATTGCCAACCATAATAATCCCAAGCCTTGATCAACTCGGGGTCGAACCCGCCCTCACTGACCCGGTGGGTCAGCGCATGGCCCATGACCGCCGGCGTGAAGCGGTAACGCATGCTCAGGTTGTTCTGATAACGGAGTCCGTCGGCATTCTGGCGGTCATCGCTGATCTGGTTGTGGCGGGTGCTCACAATGATCGACTGTTCGTTGAGGACCTCGTGCTGATCCACGTTCTTGAACCCCCAGAGGCCGAAGTTCTTGGTGCCGTAGAACCCCTGGATGAAAAGGCCCGGGTTGGCCGCTTTCAGACGCGCCATCAACTCCATGCACCGGCGCCAGCCCTTGTAGCCGCCCTTGCCCGCGATATGGCCGTGGGACTCGTCGTAACAATTCATGCCGGAGCCCAGGCTGGGATCCCAGCTCCAGTTGCTCAGGTGGTATTTCCGGATGGTGTTGTTCTGCACCGTGAACCACCACTCGAAATAGTCGTCGCAGGCCAGGCAGTTGTCGGGTGCGCGGCGGCCGGCGGCATCGCTCTTCTTCCATTCCGGCTTGTCGGGCCGGAAGTTGAGGCCCCCGGCATTGCCTTCGCCGCCGTGCGCCGCGCAGCCCATGTAGAACCCGTAGGAGATCCCCTTGCCGGCGGCGTGGTCGCAGATCTGCCGGGCTGTCGCGTTGGTGTCGTCCGGAACCACGTTCCAGTACGGCCGGTTGGCATCGGGCTTGGTGTACGGGTGCAGCGGCTTGAAAATGATCATGTCCCCGCCGATCGCGGAAAACATGTCGATGGTGTGGGTGAAGTAGTCTTTGTCCTTCTGCGTGCGCGGCATCTGCGGGAGCGGATGAAAGAACTGGTAGTTGATGTTGAGGAAGTTCTGCTGCGCCGGCGCCAGGTAATCCAGCGCAAAGGCGCGCATCGCCCGCATTTCGTTCCGGTCGATGGGCTTGTAGCCCGAACCATTCGAGTTGTAGCGAAAATCGCGGCCGGTGTCCTCGATCATGACGCCGGATTTCTTGTAAACCCCCATGAACTGCGGCTCACTGGTGTAGCCCTCACCGGCTTTCAGGATCAGGGCGGGCTCAAAGCCCAGCGTCACACCCTGTTCGGAGAGCCCCGCCTGGAAGTACGGATTCTCGATGCCGGTGAAGAGTCCGCCCTTGTCATGACGGATGAACTCCACCGTGGGCGCGGCGATGAACGTCACGTAGTGGACCGTCTCCCGGGCGGGCGAGCTGAAGGTCGTCCGCCCGAAAACCAGGTCTTTGACGCGCAGCGGGACGGCGTTCGAAACGCTGAGCGTACGGCGGAAGAATCCGCTGCCGGCGGTCAAAGTGTAGATCAGATCCAGCTTGACGCCGGCAACGCCGGCCGCGGTCTTAGGACCGAACTCGAATTCATACACGATCCGTTGCGTGTCGCCGGCGACCCGAACCGGAGAAGTCGTGACGTTCGAAAACATGCCGAGATCGGTATCGAGCGCAAAGCTGTCCGAACCGAACGAATAGGTTTCCGCCGCCAACAGATTTCCGACCGCTTCCAGCTTGCCGTCATCGGATAGCGCGACCCGGATCTTGTCGTTGGCCAACAGGTGCGAAGGTCCGGCCTGAAGCTGTGCGGGGAGCAGCGCCAAGAATGCGACCGCACAACACATGAGTCCATTCTTCAGACTCAACCAGGTTTTCACACCCTTGAACTTGAGTTCCTTTCTCATTCGGCTTTCAGCATGCGGCGGGGTCAGCGCGGCCAGTAAGGCGGACACTAACCGAACCAGGGAAACAATTTGCGTTGACCGAATCATACCTTGTTTTTTCCGTTAGATCTTGCCGGGGGTTTTGATCCGGAGGCTCTGAACCACGACGGTTCCCTGCGAATCCATGCGCAGCGTTTCTCCGCCAAGGTTGATGTTGCAGGTCGCCGCAACCCGGGAGTTCACGAAGATTTCGGCGACCCCATCCACCACGAAGGCCTGCAAGGTGACCGGACGGGTGAAGTCAATCGGCAGCGGTTGCGCGAACCCCGGGGTCTCGAGGCTCCTTTTCTCCGCCGACACGACGATGCGGGCAGCGCCTTGGCCCTCCGCCCCTCCCCGAACGCCGAACGCAAGCTCCCGCCCCTTGGACAAATCCACAGTCGCCTCCAGCAAGTAGTTTCGCGGCACTGCCTTCAGCACGGGCGTGCCCGCCGTCATCGGCAGGTCGGACACCGACAGCGCCACGTCACTGAAAACGTTCATTACCTCCGGCACGGGCTTCATGAACAACAAGCCGTCGGGCCCCTCGTAAACCTCACGGGGAATGCTCATGGGACCACCCAGCCAGCCACCGAACCAGACATGCCGCTTGCCGTCGAAGACCCGCTTGGCGGCCATGCGCCGGTCCACCCGGTTGTGGGACGGGAATTCCCACGGTCCGTCCTTGGTTTTGGCGCAGGCATAGACATTGCAGCCATGCAGGTACCAGGTCCCGCCCGACTTGAAGAAGTCGGGGCATTCATCGCCCGGGATGTTCTCCAGAGCGGGAAGTTGTTGCCACTGTTTGAGGTCCGGTGACGTCAGGTGCCCAAAGACGAATCCTCCTTTACCGGGTTGGTTCGCGTTGACATACATCACAAACTGTTTTTGTTCCGCATCCCACACCACGCACGGATCGCGGAAATCCCGCTCGCGGTGATTCGCGTAGTGAGTCCCATCAGGACCGAACATGTCCTCGGGGTGTTTGGTCCAGGTGACGAGATCCTTGCTGGTGGCATGACAGACGAACTCGCGCCCGGCCGGGTTCTCCGGATTCCAACTGGTATAGAACGCGTGGAACGTGCCGCGGTCCTCGATGATGGAACCCGTGAACATGCAGCCGCCTTCCGGGCCGGTCTTGTCGGCGGGATCGTGGACGATGGCCGGAGGCAGGTTCCGCCAGCGCACCAGGTCTTTTGAAACGGTGTGCTCCCAGTTGATGTCGTGGTTGCCCGAGGCGTTGAGCAGGTAAAACACGTGATACTCGCCGGCGTGATAGAACGGCATCACATCACCCACCGCCCTGGTTGGCGGGGTGAAACGGATGGCAGCGGAGGGCGTGGTTTCCGCGCGCAGCGGGGCCAACGCGGCCAGCAGCATGGCGACGAGGAGCGCGGGTCTCATCCTATTGCGTTTCGGACTCATCGTCGTGCGTTTCAAGGGTGAGGATTGTCGCGGTTTCGGATCTGGTATGGATTCATCGGGCGACCGGCGGTGGGCATGCGGTTCATTGCTTCCCCCACGCGGACTTGAGGCCGTGGACTTCGAGCGATTCGATTTCGCATTCACCGGCGAGCAACGTGAAACTCAGCTCCTTGTTTGCCGGCGACGTGCCGCACCCGGCCGGGATATAGACTTCGCCGTCGAAGGCGTAAGTCTCGAGGGTGCCCTGGTCCAGCAACATGCGGACCGTGATCCTGCCGTTGCGCGAGGCCAGCGGACTCTCGCCCTTGTCCGCCAATCCAAGCCGCTGCCCGGCACCATGCAGATTCATGTGGACCGCCGCGTCAGCGCTGGGCTTGAGAACGAGCGTCAGATCCAGCAACTCCTCGTCCGCGTCGAAGGACGCCTTTTTACCCTTCTCGAACTTCACGTTTTCCCAACGGTAGATCTTGTCCTTGCGGAGTTTGCTGATTTCGCGTACCGGGTTGGTGAAGAGGCGCGGGCCGTCCTTGGTGGTGCGCAGCGAAAGTTCGCATGGAAAGAGCAACTGCTGTTCCCAATACTTGTTGCCTCCGGTCCGGCCCCACGCAATCTGAATCCGCCGCCCGTCCGACTTCGGAATATCGTTCCATGTCTGCGCCGCGTAGAACGTGCCCGAGAGGCTCTGCATGAAGCCAGTCGGCAAGCCGTCTTTCGCGTGGTCGGACTTGAATTCGCGGCCATCAAACGCGCCGATGAAGTAGCGGCTGCTGGCATCCTGCAGAATCCATTTGCGTTTCGCCGGATCGCCATCACATGCCAATTCGAACAACTCCGGGCATTCGTACAGGTCACACTTGAGACGGCTCTCGAAATCCCAGTTGAGCAAGTCCTTCGAGCTATAGAACACGATCCCCGATCCTTCCGGGGGTTCACCCTGGGGCTTGCGCCCCCAGTCCCAAATCGCCGCGACCCACTTCTTCGTCGGTTCGTGCCAGATGACCTTCGGGTCGCGTCCGCCACTGCCGGGCGGATGCCGCAAGCCGGTTTCGCTAACAGGTCCGTGTTGGAACGTCAGGCCGTTGTCATTGCTGTAGGCCAGACACTCGATCATGGGCGTGTGGTCGCAATGCGTGAAATTCGCGAGGATGAGATCGCCCTTGTTGTCCTTGGATTTGAGGCCCGTCACGTTGTCGCGATCGACGATGGCGGAACCGGAATACGCCCGTGTGCCGGGCTCGGGGCGAATCGCGACGGGCAGTTCCTTCCAGTGGACCAGGTCGTCGCTAACGGCATGCCCCCAGCTCTTGGGGGCATCCACCGGATCATACTGGTAGAAAAGATGATACTGGCCGTTGGCGTAAACCAGTCCGTTCGGGTCGTTGAGCCAGCCACGCATCGCCGTGAAATGGAACTGCGGCCGCCCGGGCTCGGTGTAGATCTGATAGAACCGCATGCCGCCCTCGTCGGTGAAGCCCTTGGGCATGAACTCGTCGGACTGATAGATCCGGTCCCAGCCGCCGCGCTCATCGCTGTAATTGGACACCCGCAACGTGAGCTTGCGGCCCCGCAACACGGCAACGTCGCTGAACCGCCAGTCAATGATCCTGCTGCCGGCAAGCGGGGCGGGCCACTTCCGCAACGGTTTGGCGGTCGCGGAATCCGCGCCCTGTTCTAACAATTCCAGCGCGGGCGTCTCCTTCTCGCCGGCGCGTTCGCCGACCGGATAGATCAGGAATTTGCCGGTGATCTCGATTTCCTTCGAGCGTTCGGCGGCGCCCGCATGGGAGGACAGCGCGTACGCGAACACCGCGAGCGGCAGGAGTATCATAAGCAATGTTGGTTTCTTCATGGGGTTCTCCGGTTTATGTTCTCATGGTGTTAGCCGGATGGCCAGTTGGTCGGGGACGGGATCGATGTCGGCCTTGTGGGCGGCCATGGCTTGCCGCAGGCGCTCCACGATCTCCGGGTGCCGGTCCGCGACGTTGTGCGCCTCCGCGATATCCTGTTCCACATGGTAGAGTTCGGGCGCAGCCGGCGCTTCCACGCGCCAGTACTCGACCGGATGCCGCTTCATGACGTGCAGCTTCCAAGGCCCGTCGCGGAAAGCCTGTAATTCGCCGCGCGTCCAGTACGCCATGGACTTCCGCGGGCTTCTCCCGGTGCCCACCAGCGCGGGGGACAGATCGAGACTGTCCAGCTTACGGTCGGTCGGCAGCGGCGCACCGGTCAAGGCTGCCAGGGTTGCCATCAGGTCGGTCGCACAGCCAAGGTCGCTCACGACCGATCCGGGCTGGATCCTGCCCGGCCACCAGAAGATGGTGGGGGCGCGCTGTCCGCCTTCGAACGTCGTCCCCTTGCCGCCGCGCAGGGGACCCGGGGAACCGCCGTGGGTGTCGAAATGGAGCCACGGGCCGTTGTCGGAGCTGAACATCAGCAGCGTGTTGCACTCGATTTTCAATTCCTTGAGCGTGGTCAAGAGCCGCCCGACACTCCAATCGATTTCCTCGACGACGTCCCCGTAAAGCCCGCGGCGGCTTCGGCCCCGGAAGTCTTCGGAACAGAACAACGGCGCATGCGGCATGACGTGAGGCAGGTAAACGAAGAATGGTTTGCCCCGGCTGGTCCTGATGAAATCGATGGCCTGTTCCGTGCAGCGCCGGGTGAGCGTCCGCTGGTCCACGGGGCGTTCGATGATCTCCGCGTCCCGCATCAATGGGATGTTGTAGTGTGAGAAATCCGGCATGTAATCCGGATCCTTCCGCGCTTCCGTGAAGTAGTCGGGACCCCGGCCATCGAAGTCCATGTCGTTGGAGTACGGGATGCCGTAGAAGGTGTCGAATCCCAGGTCGTCGCAGAGCACAACGATGATGTTGGGTTGCGCGCGGGCCACATCGGCCCGGACGGGAGTCGCCGACGCCATACCAATGATTCCGGCCGTGATCGTCGTAAAAAGCTTGCCCCGGTCCGTGGTCTTCATGCTTCTGACTTTGCGTTTCAAGTGTGGGGATGGTCGCGGTTGCGGGCGTGGCGTGGATTCATCGGATGACAGCCGGCGAGCGGGTGGATCATGGCATGAGCACCCGCAGGCGCGCGAACCATTCCCCCCCCGCCGTGCATTGGCCTTCTGGCATGGCCGACAGCCGCCATGACAATGGGGCTTGTTTGTGTTTTCTCACAATACCCACAATTGGGGGTAGCTGACGAAGCATGGGCCGAGCGAAGGAAGCCGGTGCGGCCGGCTCGCTGTCGATCCCCTTCTATCTGGCTGGCCAACTCTCGCGGGTTCTCAGCCATGCGTGAGCGATGCTTCATCCTTCCTCACGATGTGGCCTAGCATGAAACTGTCACGGCCCGGCTTCTGGAACCCCATGTCCGGTCGCATCAAGCCTCCACTTTGTGGTTGACTGTCATCCGTGGCGTGGTTGATTATCCGGCCATGATTCGTCGCCACCTGACCGAACCTATCCTTGCGGCTTTGGCGGACACCCCGGCGGTCCTCGTCAACGGTGCCCGGCAGACCGGCAAAAGCACTTTGGTGCAATCGGCGGAACTGACGCGACAAGGCCGCCAGTATTTGACGTTCGACGATCCCGGCGTGTTGGCGGCGGCCAAGCGCGATCCCAACGGCTTCGTTGCCGGTTTGAACGGACCTGTCACCCTCGATGAGGTGCAGCATGCGCCCGAACTCTTTCCTGTCATCAAAGGGGTCATTGACCGGAAGCGGGAAGCGGGCCGGTTTTTGCTCACGGGTTCCGCCAATGTGATGGTCCTGCCAAAACTGTCCGAGTCGTTGGCGGGACGCATGGAGTTGCTGACGCTCTGGCCGTTTTCGCAGGGCGAAATGAACGGTGTCAGGGAGGGTTTCATTGACGCCTTATTCGCCAGGCAACCGGATTGGGCTGCCCTAAAATCCAACGAACTCCGGCGTGATGAACTGTTTGAGAGAATTCTGGCAGGCGGCTATCCGCTGGTGCTTGCCCGCAAGCCCGGCGCGCGCCGCAAGGCTTGGTTTCAATCCTATTTGACGACGCTTCTCCAGCGCGATGTCCGGGATCTGGCGAGTATTGCGGATGTGACGGCGGTGCCGCGCCTGCTCTCGGTCGTCGCCAACCGTGTCGGTGGTTTGCTCAATTTCGCCGATTTGTCGCGCACCCTTGGGTTGCCGCAAACCACCTTGCAACGGTACTTCGCCCTGTTGGAAGCAACGTTTCTGGTCCAACTGTTGCGGCCCTGGTCGGGCAATTTGGGGCAAAGGCTCATCCAAACCCCGAAGGTCTATTTGGACGATGCCGGGCTGTTGGCCCATTTGTCAGGATTGACCGTGGAACGGTTGCGGGTGGACGGGACACTGGCCGGCGGGCTCCTGGAGAATTTCGTGTTGATGGAACTGCGCAAGCAAGCGGCTTGGAGCGAGACCCAGCCGGAATTCTTTTACTGGCGCACCGCCTCCGGGCAGGAAGTGGATATCGTGCTGGAGGACAGTGCGGGACGCGTGGTGGGGATTGAAATCAAAGCCAGTTCCACCTTGGGCAGCGGCGACGTCCGGGGATTGCAAGCAATGGCCAAGGCGCTGGGCAAACGCTGGATCCGCGGGGTGGTGCTTTACACCGGCACCGAAGTCATTCCGTTTGCCGCCAACCTGCACGGGGTGCCAGTGGCGCACATGTGGGCGGCAAACAGCTAAGCCTCAACCAACAATCGTCAATCAATCCGGATCGCCGGGCTGCTCGCGAACTTGACCTAACAGATACAAGTTCCGGTTTTCAAGCACCCTTGTTGAGGGTTGTGGTTCGGTCGGTTGTCTGATTTCGGTCATGATGGCTCCTTTAGTCGATCAGATTGACAGCTTACTTGAATTGGATCTCCCACTTCACATCCGCATTGTCCTTGCTGGAAATTGCCAGCACGGTGAGTCCGTCGGTGCCGGGCAAGGGCTTGATGGTGGCCGCGGCATTGCCGGCGGAGGCCGCGACGGTGGTGAGGCCATTGCAAGCGATGACCACCCGGTAATCCTCCCCACCGATCACCTTGCTGGTGCCGGTCAGGATTTTCCTATCGCCGATCCAGCGCGGTTTTTCTAACAGGTCAAGATACCCTTGCATGATGTGGCGGTTGGTTGAGAGGAACTGCGGATTCGTTTCCACCCGGTGCAGTGCGATCATCCTCGCCTCGCTGGCGGCCAGTTCCTGCTCCAGCCGCTGGCTGCCCTTGAAGCGCCCGAGGAAGCGGTCGTTCCAGAAATCATAGGCATAGTATTCGGCCTCCGGGTCCAGGCCCAGTGCGCCATCGACGGTCTCGCCGCGCAGCGCGACGGGAATCGTCGCCTTGTTCGCGAAGTCGGGGTTGAAGAGGGTGAGTTGGTGCCAGTCCGGGTTCACCTCGAAATCGAAAACCCGCAGGCAATTCCCGCCTGCGGGCGTGAACGCATCGACCGGCCGGGCGCTGCGCGCCTCGCGATGGATCGGATAGATCCGCGACATGTCCCGCACCATTTCCGGAGTCAGCGTGCGGAACGAATCCGCCAGCAGCACGCGCCCGGCGGTGACATAGAGCATGGTGAGGATCGCCCGGCGCCGCACGGCGGGCAGCGGCGGGCGCTCGCCCTCGCGCGGTTCGAAGAACGTCTTGGAATCCATGTCATAGGTGTAAAGGGCGCGGGTCTTGTACCAGCGCAGGGCGCAGCGTTTGACCATGCCCGGATGGAAATCCACGGTGTCGCCCTCGACACGCTGGGAATCGACCAAGCCGACGCTGACATCAACCAGCGGCGTGGGCGGTGAGTTTTCCTTCGCCTTCTCGCCGAGGATCCGTTCGTGGAGGCAGGCGTCGGGTCCGAGCCCCTCGCGGGCAAGTTCGAAGATTTTCCGATAGGCGCTGGCGGTGGTGGCCTGTTTGTCCTCGAAGCCGCCGTCGTGCCGCCAGCCGGTCTCCGGGTAATCGAACATCACGCCGGCAAGGCCGGCACGGCCGAGATCACCCCATACTTTCTTCATGTGCGCCTGAAACTCCGGATCGGTATAGTCGTAGGCGACGCCGTGCCATTGCTTGAGCGTGCTGATGTCGTTGGAAAGAATGTGGCCCGGAAAGGCCTGGGCGTAATCGTGCGAGACAAAGCCGGTCTGGACATAGGTGAAGGGCAGGCCGCCGCGTTCGCGGATGGCCTGGCACCACTTCGCGCTCGTTTCGTAGGGCTTGGTGTAGTGGCCGAACTTCTGCCAATGCTCCTCGTCCCACCATCCCTGCTCGGTGGTCTCGCCGTAGGTGTCCGGCACGAGCCGCAGTGCCACCGGCGAGTATTTCAAAAAACCGCTCTTACTCACTTCATCCATTTCCCCGACCAAGCCGGCCGAGTTGTTGATCTTCGCCCCGTGGGTCTTCTCCTGCACATACCAGGCGCAGACCGTGGGAAAATCATAGATGTTGGGCTTCGCGGGCTGCCGTTCCCGCACGGCAAGACCATATCGCTCAAGCGCGAGGAACGGGTCGCTTGTTAGAATGTCAAGATAGAACAAGTCATCCGACGCATATGTCTCCCCTGCGGCGACCCGCCTGCCCACTTGGTCTTTGGCGGTTGCCGTCAGCGAAGGTTTGCCGGCCGGGTCGGCGGCGATGTCCAACCACTTGGCGAAATCATGATACGTCAGGCCGCCGGCGACCACGGATTGCCGCCGGGTGCCGTCGGTGAAGGTGAGCAGCAGGTTGTTCGGGGAATTGCGCGTCAAGCCCCCTACCGAGTTGCCGCCCGAACCTGCCACGCCATCCAGCGTTTTCGGGTCCTTCATTTCCTTGGCCTCGGGAAACAGCCTCGCGCCGGAGAGCGGGCTGAACTCCATCACCCGGATCTCGTTGCCCAGGACATTCTTCACGCCGCCGCCGAGCACGATGCAGTTAGAGTCTTCGTAGAGCGTGATGCGCGACAACAACACCGGCTGACCCGGCGCGCTGCTGCGCACCAGCAGGGTGCGGCCGGCTCCCAGCTTGTCCCAGGCCTTGAACGATTCTGACTGGTGCGTGGCGCCCGGCGCGGCGGTGGACCAGCCGTTCACGCGGCTCACGGCTCCGATAATGAGCTTGGCGCCGCCGGGCAGCGCCTCGGCGCTCCAGGTGCCTCGCGTGGTGTCGAAAATGACCCGCAACTTCCCGTTGGATATGGTGGCTGCGGCAGCGGCGCTCTCCACGGTCACCGGGGCTGCCGCTGCGCACAGTGACATCATGCCGAGGGCCAGCGCAAAACACAGTTTGTTTGATGAAATGGTCTTCATCGGGTTCCTGATGTTGGGATTGGTAAGGTCACTCGAAGCAGGGCATTACGTTGATTGGCACGCATCACCCGGCTCATCTCTTGTTAGAGACAGCACACTAGCGGTCCTTCTTCTGCACCAGGCTGAAATCATCCACCCAGCCTTGGGCACCGGGGTTGGCGGCGGTGCGCACGCGCACCGTGTAGGTGCCGGCCGGCAGATTCTTGTAGTTGCGCGTCCAATTCACCCAGCCTGCCGGAGGCGTGAACGCCGGCGAGGCGGCAGTGGCCGGGACCACCGGCTTGCCGGCCTTGTCTAGCAACTCGAAGGTGAGGGCGGGGTCGAGTTGGTAGCCGGCGAGGCGGCGGCTCTGGACCCACAGGCCCAGCGCGTAGTCACCGGCCGCCAGCGCGACGGTCTGGGACAAGCCAACCGCCGGACCCTGGAGGCGGCACATGTTGGCACCCTGATGCGGGGTGTATGACGGTTGGCCTTCTTCCCACAGGATGACCCTGTCCACTCCCATATAACCGCCATCGCCGGGTGCCCAGCCCTTCAGGTTGCCGGTTTCGAATCCCGGGTTCTGCAGGATCTGGGTGCCCGGCTCGCTCGCATAAACCGTGACTTTGTAAACGCGGGTGTAGTGGGTCGCCTGAGCGGTGACGGTATATCTAACAGGAGTCTGCTTTGAATTGGAAAAATCCACTTTCGCGCCCGCGGCCGGCGCGACGGTGGCGAAGGGCGAGACCGTGCAGACGGGCGTCAGTTTTGTTAGATCCGTGCCTTGCGGCAGGACCAGCGTGATGGCGTCCTCATTGGCGGCAATCATCGCGGCGTTGCCGTTGCAGGTGAAGCTCAGCAGGTCACAGGCCGCGCTGAGGGTGGGCTCGGCGCCAGCCAGCGGCGGATAGAGGCCCCATTCCTCGATGGTCGGGGTGTCCGCGGCCTCGGCGATGTTGAGGCGGAACTTCCGGGCGGTGACCGGCGTGAAGTCCAGCACCCGGACGACGCCAACCTTCGTCGCGCCGGCGAGCGGTTTCCACGTTTCGCCCTCCAGCACCTCGACGGCGAACTGGCGGATGCGGGGGCCTGCCAATTCGCGGACCACCGCGCGGCCCACCAGCGCCGGTTGACCGAGGTCCACTTCCAACCAGGCGCTGCGCTGGCCACCCGCCGCGGACCAGCGTGTTGTTAGATCGCCGTCGGCGGCCTTGGCGGCTTCGTAGCCGGCACCCTGCGTGCTCGAAGCGGTCATTGCCTTGCCTTGGTTCAACGACGGCGCCAGCACGCGCGGCGGCGTTTTGGACGCCGGATCCTTGACTCCCCACGGATTCGCCCACGTCGCGGCGACCGGCGCGACCACCGGGATGATCCGCGCCGTTTTTGTTAGAATGGCCTCGTCCCCCTTGGCGAGCGGAAGTTCGAACACGCCGGCGCCGGACGGCTTCACCTGTCCCGGCTTGCCATTGATGCGGACGACCATGTTTTCCGGTAGGTCGGTCTTGATCCGGCATGGTTCGCCGGCCAGGCTCTTGATGCGGATCCAGGATGTCCTGCCGTCTTTCCATGCGGCGCTGACCAGGAACGCGCCTTCCGCGCGCAGGTCGTGGAAGACCGCATCGTTCCACCGGTTCCAGGAGCGCGGTACCGCCGGAAACACATGGATCGAGTCACCCCAGCTTTGCAACAGCATGTCCTGCACCGAGCGGTTCAGGATGATCGAGCATTCGACAACGGGGTTGCCGCCCTCGATATACATGGTGTTGGGCTGGACGAAGCCCCTGCCGGCCATGTGCCGCTGGATTTGATCGATCGCATTGTCGCCATCGCCGAGGGTCGCGTAGAGCGAGGCCCCGGCAGCGCGCGACCAGGGCCAAGTCTGCTCTTGGTTGCCGACGGTGAGCCAGTGGTCGATCGAACGTTTCATCAGGTCCCGTTCCCGCGGCGTCTCACCGGTCATGCTGTGGAGCGGATGGATCATCAGCAGGTGTGACCAATGGCGGTGCGACGCGTGCATCGCCACGTTCGGGCCGATGCGCAGACCGGTTTCGTCCACCGCGTAGGGAACCAGCCGGTCGAGGGCGTCCCGCCACTTGGACGCCAGCGGGTCGTTGAGTTGGTAGCGGCGGTTCAAATCTAACAATGTCTGGCAGCCCCAGCGGAACAGTGACAACTGGTAGTTGTTGTCCACATCGTCGGCGAATTCCGGCGAGTTCAGCTTCGGCAGGTGGAGTTTGCCGTCGCCGCCCTCGGTCATGATGTGAAGGTAGAGGTTCATGGCACCGCGCAGCAGCGGATAGAACGCGTGCTTGTCGTGGTCGGTCACCATGGAATGATCCATCGTGGTGCGGTAGTGCAGGTAGTAATCGTGCAGCGCCCAGGGGAAATCCGCCGGGTTGATATAGCCGCCGCGGGATCCGTTGCCGCCCAGGCCCTGGTTGTCGGTGGTGTGCGGCACCGTGGCAACGTCGTCGAAGTGCCAGATGTCCCTGCCGTTGCAGAAGAAGTTGGCGCGTTTCTGATCGATGAAGTTCACCAGCGCTTCGCCCAGCTCGAGGCGGTTGCCGGTATAGACCGGCAGATAGACCGTCTGGATGTTGAGGTTCCACCAGATGCGCGGCCATTGGGTCTTGCGGAACCACGGCCCGAGTTCGTCCAACGGCGGGCTGTCGGGGCGCGACGCGCTGGCCAGCTTATACCACTGGATCCAATAGAAACTTTCGGCCTGCGCATCGGGGATCGAGACAAAACTTTTCGGATAGAAATCGTGCCACCACGCGCGGTGGGATGCCAACATGGCCTCGAAATTCGCGGCGGTGTTGGCCTTGACCGTCTTCGCCACTTCGTTGCGGGCGGCGTTGCCGGGGTAGGAATTGGCGATGGACAGGATGACCCGGCGGCCATTGGGAATGGGCTTTTCGGTCCACGCCGTGGCGTGCTCACCGCCGCCGCCGTTCGGGTCGTCCATGCCATGGCCGTAACGTTCCTGGATGCACACCGGGATCCCGTCGATGGTCTCGGTTCGGGCGGGCGGATTGGCAGGCTCATTCCAGAAGCCGTTCGGGTGGGTGTCCGGCCAATTGATGAAATCCCGGCAGAGGGTGGCGTCCCACGCGAACTTGGCAGCCGACTCCCCGCCCGTCGTTTCAAGGTCGATGAACATCACCATCTCCTTGGTGTGGATGAATGATCGGAACTTGAGCGTGCCCTTATCGGTTCTCACCTCGCCACGGAGTTCCGCGTTCCAGAGGTCCATGCGCAGCGTCCCGCCCTCGATTTTTCCGTTAGTGGTGAGCACCAGCCCGCCGATCGGCAGGCGATTGTTGTCACGCCGGTGCTCGGTCACGTCCTGGCGGCCCATCTCCCAGCGCAGGGTGCCAGGCCCGGTCTGATAGATCGTCGCGCCTAACAGACCGTTGCCGAGGAAGGCGCCCGTGTCGAACTGGTCGGGCAGCTTCTCGAAGATCAAGTCCAGACGGGCGAGGAAGGCGGGGTAATCCACGTCCACCCTGACGGCGGAGGACGAAACCCGTTCCGCGCGGGTAGTGCCGGCGAACAGCAACGCAAAGAGCAACAATCTGAGGCAGGGCTTCTTCATCGTTTTGGTTCTCGATCCATGGACTTGGTTTTTCAGGACTCTCACCGAACCTTCGTCTGGAGCAGGCTGACATCATCGACCCAGCCCTGCTTGAACAACTTGTCGCTCGGCGTGCCGGTGGAGATTTTCACGGTGTAGTCGCCGGTTTTCAGGCCGGGGTAGCGGCGCGTCCAGCGGACGTATTTGCCCATCGGCGCGAGGTGGTCCGGCGACGAGACTTGATCCGGCGCGACGGGCTGGGCGCGTTCGTCTAACAAATCGAGCGTGACGTCGGGCCCGATGTTGTTGGTGACGGAATCCCGGCTCATCAGCCACATCGCGAGTTCCCAATCGCCGGCGGGAATGGCCACCGCCTGGGTGAGGGTGACGGTTTCGCCGCGACCGGCCTGCAGGCGGAAATGCTTCTTGCCAACATGTGGGCCGTGGCGGACGCCATCGACGACATCCTGCTCGCCATCGATCAGCACCGGGGCGCTGTAGAGCCAGGGGGAGGAACCTTCTTCAAAACCCGGGTTGGTGATGAGCTGGCGGTCCGGCCGGGCCTCGCGCATCTCGAACTCGATGGCCCGGCTCAGCCCGCCGCCGGGCCACACCGCGCGCGCCTTGACCACCGTGTCGCAGGTGATCGCGATTGGATTCTGATAGACCGCCGACTTTGCGGTCGGGTCCGAGCCATCGAGCGTGTAAACGATTCTAACATTATCAGCGGGCGCCTCCAACGCGACGCGTCCCGTGCCGACGAACATGCACGCCGGGCTGGTCTTGCGCGGCGGCAGCCAGCCGTTGAGCAGGGCCTTCGTGACCTCCGGTTTGATCTTGTGGACGGCGCGGTCGTAGGTCAGCAGCCCGTTGTTCTCGGTCTCGATGTCGGAAAGCTGGGTGTAGACGACGCCGCTGATGCCGTTTTCCTTGCCGAGCTTCAACCCGGCCGCGAGGACCTCCTCGTAGCGGGCGGCGAGTTCCTGCCCGTTGGGAAACACGCCGCAGAGGCCCGGGCGGATGTATCCCCAGCCCTCGTCGTTCCACGTGTGACCCTTGACATTGAAACCGAGCCCGCCGCACTCGCCGGCCACCGAGGCGCGGGTTGCGGTTGGCTTGGGACCGGACGGAAGCGGATAGAGATGATCGTCGATCACCTCGCCGGCACCCTTGAACATCCCGCCGCTGGCCTCGTTGACCAGACGGAAAGGATCCCACTCCTTCACCAACCCGGCGAGCCGCTCCGTGTCGTGCTGGCCCCAGCCCTCGTTGAAAATGATCCACATGACGACACTCGGATGGTTGTAGTGCGTCTCAACCATCCGGCGCAATTCGAGTTCGAACTGCGGCTTCTCCGCAGGCGACGGACTGTCACCCGGGATGCCACGGCCGCAGGAGGGCATGTCCTGCCAAACCATCACACCGAGCTTGTCGCACCAGTAATGCCAGCGTTCCGGTTCAACCTTGACGTGCTTGCGAACCATGTTGAACCCATGCGCCTTGATCGTCTCGACGTCATACCTCAGGGCCTCGTCGGTCGGCGCGGTGTAGAGCCCGTCCGGCCACCAGCCTTGGTCGAGGGGTCCGGCCTGGAACACGAACTTGTTATTCAGCAAAATGCGGGTGACGCCTTTTTCATCCGGGCCGATCGAGACCTTGCGCATGCCGAAATAACTCCGCACCGTGTCGTTTGACGTGCCGTCTGTTAGAGTGATGTCGAGGTCGTAGAGGAATGGCGTGTCGGGCGTCCACAACTTCGCGTCAGGCACGCGCAGCGTGATCGTCTCGCCGGGCTTGCCGCTTGCCTCGCCGACCTTCGTCTGACCGTCGCGCGCCGTTGCCCGCACCGCACCGGCGTCGGCACTAACAGTTAGTTTGAGCATACCGGCGTCGATGTCTGGCACCATTTTGATACCTTTGACATAATTTTTCGGCACGGCTTCGAGCCATACCGTGCCCCAGATACCGCTGCTGGACGTGTAGAAGATGTTGTGTTTGACCAACGTCTGCTTGCCGTGCGGCTGGGCACCTTCGGCGGTGGGGTCCCAGACCGAAACGACCAGCGACTGTCCGCCGTTTGGTGTTAGAAAATCGGTGACATCGAATTCGAACGGGTCATAGCCACCGTCGTGCTTGCCAACCGGCTTGCCATTGACGAAGACCTCGGTGCTCCAATCGGAGGCGGTGAAATGCAGGAGCACGCGGCCCTTGCGCCATGCGTCCGGCACCGTGAAGCTGCGCTGATACCACAAGCGGTCCTTCTGCGAGACGCGTTGCTTGATGCCCGACAGCGCGGACTCGACCGGATACGGCACGAGGATCTGTTTGGAGAACTGCGCCGGTTGAGGCGCCTCCTTGGCGGCGATCTCGAATTGCCACAGGCCGTTGAGGTTCTGCCATGCCTCGCGCACCAGTTGCGGGCGCGGATGTTCGGGCAGCGGCTTGGCCGGGTCCACCTTGGCGGCCCAGCGGGTCATCAACTGGCCCGACACCGGCTGCCATTCGGCGGCGCTGGCTGTTAGACCAACCGCCAGCAGGATTGACCACATTGCCCGGGCAGTCCCGATTGTCCCCTTGCGTGCATTCATGCGGTTCGTTTGGTTCGTATTCATCATGCGGTTCGTTTGGTTCGTATTCATCATGCGGTTCTCCGATCACGCTTGGGCAAGGCGCTCAAAGCGGTCTGCCCCCGATCCGCAGTAGCACGCAGCCGTGCTGCGGCACCGCGACCGTGTATTCATCCTGCACGATTGTTAGATCTTGCTGGCGCCAGAGATCACGAACCGGCTGCCGCCCGCTCAAGCCGATGTCCTTCCAGCGCGCCGTCACCTCCGCGGCTTTGGGTCCGCGGTTGAACAAGCCCACGGCGCGCGAACCGTCCTCCATTTCCTTGGCCCAGACTTCGAGTTCGCCCACCACCAGTTTCAGCACGCGGCGCGCCACGCCTTTGCTGTTAGATGCGGCCAAGTCGATTCGATAGGTGCCCGGTTGGGCCACGCGACCGGTGATGCGGCCGGTCTGCGGGTCGAGGGCGAGGCCCTGCGGCAAGTTCCCGGCGGCGAACCGCATCGGCCACTCGCCGGAGGCGGCGATCGTATAGAGGCAGGGTTTGCCCGGCCTGACCCCACAATCTTGTGCGCCGTTAATGCGGGGGGTCGGGGGAACCGGCGGCGTGAGTAGTCCCGGCGGCGGAGCCTTGCTGGTCGTCAACGCCGCGCCGGCTGCGACTTCAAACTTCGCCTCGGCCCAGTCCGCGTGATCGTGCGCCTTGCCGTCGCCGGCGTCGCCCACCTCCAGCAGGAGCGTCTTTTTTCCTGTTAGATCCACTTCGCACGCCTTCGGCTCCTGGCCCGCCTTCATCACGCCGCTTTCCCACAACAGTTTGCCGTCGCCATAGACGAGGAATTCCACACTGGCCGCCTTATCGTTGATTTCACCGTCCACGCCGACACTGGCGGAAAACCTGAGCGCTGCGCCCTTCAAGTTGACCTGGAGCTGGCTTTCGGCATGCGTGCCGAACCCGCGGTCGAATTTCCTGCCGCCCAGCGTAAGCGGTTGGCCGCCCACGGATTTGTTCTTCTGGAGCGAGCCCCAGCCTTGGGTGGCGAGACCGAGGTCCAGGTCGTCGAGCCAGACGGTGCTGTTGGCGGCCGGCGCAGCCAACAGCGGTGCGGCGACGGTCGTGACCAGCACGGCACCCGCCGCCAAAACGAACGGAACACCGCGCACATTCCCCGCGCCAATCTCGCGCAACATCCATTTCATGGTTTGGTATGGTTTCGTGTTCATCATTTGTGCAATTCTCAAGAACCCTTTCATGTAGGATCAGTTACGTGGAATGACATCTTCACTTCCCGGCCTGGATCACAACCCGCGCGCTGGTCAGGGCGTCCGACTCCGCAGTGAGTGTGAGTGTCCCCGCTTGCCCCGGCAGGCCCCTGATGATGACTTGGCACAGGCCGTTGAACGCCTTGCGCTGCGTTGCCTGGAAGGAATCGGGATCCGCGGAATCGCCGTTGCCGACCGCGACGATTTCGCCCGGGCCTGTTAGATCGAAGCGGACCAGATTGTGGCTCCGCGGAACGATCAGTCCGTCCTTGTCCATGATCGAAACAGTGACGAACGCCAAGTCGCGGCCGTCGGCAGTGATCTTCGGGCGATCGATAGCTAACAGCACCTTGGCCGCCGGGCCGGTCGTCTTCACCGCATCGCGTCGTCCTGTCGTCGCTGCCGGGGAGGTTCCGGGGCACCTCCCCGGCGGGACGAGGAATAAGGGTTCTGGAAGGATCAGGGATCAATGATGTGTTGTCGGCAAAAAATTGGAGACGGCTCGTAATCTGTTAGATTGTGGCGGCCGACCCGGACATCACGGTGCGGGCGTGACCACCAGCCGGGCGAATTGCTTGCCGGCAGGCAGCGTGAACTCGATGCGATCCGGGCCCGTCAACAGGGTGATGAACTCGCTGGGCGGCCCAATGTCCGTCCACGCCGACAAGTCGTCGGAAACCTGGAAGTAGTAGCTGGCGGCGGCGGTCGGGTCATACGGAATCGTCCACGTCCACGTGCCAGCATTGTCCACCAACGGCGGCAGTACCGCCGGGCTGGCAAGCGTGCCGCCCATGAAGTACTCGATGCCGTTGGGCACTCCGTTGTGGTTGGAATCCTCTGCGGGATCGGTGCTTGCACCGTTGTTCGCGGCCCACAGGGCATAGCCGCCGGACGGGCTGCTCTCCGTCAGGGTGAAATCGTCCACCCAGCCTTGGTTGGCCCCGGCACCGACGCCGTTCGAGACCTTCACGGTGTAATCGCCTGCGGGCAGATTGACGTAAGATCGCGTCCAATTCACGTAGGTGCCCAACGGAGCCGTGTAGTCGGGGGATGAGAATGTGCTCGGCGTTACCACGTTCGATCCGTTGTCAAGCAACTCGAGGGTGAACTGGCCGGCCACGAAATGGTGGGTCGGTTCGTTGCGGCTGCAGACCCAAACGCCCAGCGAGTAATTGCCGGCCGCCAGGTAGACGGTCTGCTGGAGCACGGTGTTGTTCCCCTGCAGGCGCCAATGCGCGTTGCCACCGTGCGGAGTTCCCCCCATGGTGCCGGTGAGGTCGATCCCCTGATAGCCGCCGTTCAACACCTTCGTCCACGGCGCGGCAGTGGTCTTGTCTTGAGCCGGCGCGTCATCTTGAAACCCCGGATTGAGCAGGCGATTCGCGTTCGCGGCCTGGACCGTGAACGCAGCGCTCTCGCCTTCCGCCAGGTTCGTTGACGTGGCGCCCAGCGTGAAGCTGCCCGTTTGATCGAGGCTCAGGCCGTTGCCGGTGATGGTGCCGTTGCCCGCCGCCGTGCCAATGTCATAGGTCAAGGTACCTGCCAATGTGCCGGTGCCGCTCTTGATTGCGATGGTAACGATCTCGCTTGCGGCCAAGCCGACCGTCGAATTGTTGCCGAACTCGTCCTGTGTCTTGACCATCGGCTGGGTGCCGAACGGGCTGCCGGCATAAGCGTTTGCCGGGGCGGTGGTGAAGACCAACACGGCCGCCGGGCCCGGATCGACCGTCTGGCCACCGCTCAGGGTACCGGTGCTGCGGTCCACGCCATCGGCGGAACTGAATACCACCGTGACCTCGTGCGGTGAACCGGCGACGGTAAGCGAACTGGTGCTGACCACGGCGGTGCCATCCGGGCTGGTCCCGGGGGTGACTTCAACCGGATAACCCAGGTTCGAGCCATCCACCTT
>Ga0118677_10003030_pt1 | contig 32689 bp, 23 predicted proteins | sample AliMusrvi5mmetaG_FD_86154 | JGI IMG/M metagenome (GOLD analysis project Ga0118677, IMG submission 86154) | reverse complement strand
CGGTGTGCGTTTACCTGATGGTGGCCATCATTCACAAGGAATTGAACCTGCCGGGAACCTTGCACAGAACTTTGCAGCTTTTGAGCGTTCACCCGTTTGAAAAAACACCTATGCATGAGCTACTTACAGAAAATGGCTTCAAACATTTGGAACCATTAGATTCTAACCAGTTGCTATTGTGGCACTTATAACCGGACGCTTGTGAGAATTCCTCTACAAGAAACGCCGTTTTCGGGTTAAAATTTCTAATAACATGAAACAAATCCCGCTTATCCCACGCCGGTTATTCTTCGGCAACCCCGACCGCGCCTCAGTCCAAATCAGTCCTGATGGCCAGCACCTTTCATGGCTGGCTCCACTGGACGGGGTGCTCAACGTTTGGGTTGCGCGGCGGGATGATATCGCATCCGCCAAGCCGGTGACAAAGGATACCGGGCGAGGAATTCGCACTTATCTTTGGGCCCATAACAACAGCCACTTGCTCTATGTGCAAGATAGCAACGGGGACGAGAACTGGCGGTTGTATGCCGTGGAACTTGCAACCGGAAACATCCGGAACCTTACCCCGTTTGAAGGAGTGCTGGCCCATATTTTCACCACCAGCCATAAGTTCCCGGATGAGATTGCAGTCGGACTCAACCACCGCAATCCTCAATGGCATGATGTTTACCGAATCAACATTGTCACGGGAGAAATGAACCTGATGCTGCAGAATGATCGTTTTTGCTATTTTGCCGTGGATGATGATTACTGTATCCGGAGCGCGGATCAGGTTATGCCGGACGGCAGCCACAACCATTACGTTCCTGACAACGGTGACTGGCGGCTTTGGGACACGATTCCCGCCGAGGACTCACTGACGACTCAGTCTGTCGGCTTTGACAAGACCAACCGTTTCATTTTTTGCAAGGACAGCCGGGGGCGCAACACGTCCGCGATGGTGGAGATCGATTCTGAAACGAAGTCAACCCGGGTTCTGGCCGCCGACCCGCAAGCCGACGCCGCAGATGTTATGCAGCATCCGACAGAAAGGCATATCCAGGCTGTTTCCTTCATCTACGAAAGGAAGCGCTGGCAGATTCTTGATCCGGCCATCGAACCCGACTTTGCCCATTTGCGCACGGTGGCAGAGGGGGAGGTCGAGATCGTCAGCCGCTCGCTCGATGACCGTTATTGGGTGGTCAGTTATCTGGTGGATGACGGCCCGGCCCGATTCTATCTCTACGACCGCAGCAACCGCGCCGCGACGTTTCTTTTCACCAACCGCAAGGAACTGGAGGGTCAGCCTCTGGCCAAAATGCGATCCGTCGTCATCAAGTCCAGGGACGGGCTTGATCTTGTGGCTTATTATTCCCTGCCCCCAGGCAGTGACAGGAATAATGACGGCATCCCTGATCAACCGCTGCCGATGATCTTCGCGCCTCATGGCGGGCCCTGGCACCGGGATTACTGGGGGTACAATCCTTGTCACCAGTGGCTTGCCAACAGGGGTTATGCGGTGTTGTGCGTCAACTTCCGGGCTTCCACCGGTTTTGGCAAAGCTTTCATCAATGCCGGAAACCGTGAGTGGGGAGGCAAAATCATCGAGGACCAGGTGGATGCGGTGCAGTGGGCCATTCAAACCGGCCTGGCGAATCCAAAACGGGTCGCCGTCCTCGGCGGCAGTTTTGGCGGATACTCCACGCTGGCGGGGCTGACTTTTCATCCGGAGCTGTTTGCCTGCGGGGTGGATCTGGTTGGGGTCGCGAATCTCATCACCTGGATGGAATCCATTCCTCCTTACTGGAAGCCGCTTCTGAGTCTTTTTATCTCGCGTGTGGGAGACAACCGCACCGAGGAAGGGCGCTCGCTTTTGAACAAGCATTCGCCGCTGACTTATGTGGATCGAATCTGCAAACCGCTGCTGATCGGACAGGGAGCCAACGACCAGCGGGTCAGGCAGGCGGAATCGGATCAGGTTGCGCAGGCCATGCAGGCAAAGAATATTCCCGTCACGTATTTGCTGTATCCGGACGAGGGGCACGGTTTTGCCCGTCCGGAAAACAATCTATCCTTCTTCGCAATCACCGAGGGTTTCCTTGCGAAACATATCGGCGGACGCTGCGAACCGGTTGGAAAGGATTGCGATGGATCGAGTCTTCAAGTGCTGGCCTGCGCGGAGGATATCCCCGGTTTAAAACATCGATGACCATGCGCCTTGAGAAAGTGGTGCCCTGGGGGCGTTCCAAAAGGGAATATTTTGGGATGTTCAACCTCACCGATGAATGCCTGCAACACACCATTTTGGGATGCGGGGACGGCCCGGCAAGTTTTAATGCGGAGATGACTGCATGCGGCGGGCATGTCATATCATGCGATCCATTATTTGATTTTTCCGGACAGGAGATCTATCAGCGTTTCGAGGAGAGTCTGGAGGAAGTTTTACGGCAGGTGAAAGCCACGCCGGACCGATGGGTTTGGAAATATCACGCTGATCCGGACGATCTGAAGCGCAACCGGACGGAGGCGATCAGGAAATTCGTTGCTGATTACGAGCAGGGGAAACAGCAGGGCAGGTATGTGACAGCAGAGTTACCCGTCCTGCCCTTCCAGGACAACCAGTTCGACCTGGCGCTTTGCTCTCATTTCCTGTTCCTTTATTCTGATCATTTTTCCGAGGAGTTTCATGTTCAATCGGCGCTTGAGTTGTGCCGGGTTGCGAGAGATATCCGCATTTTTCCGGTTCTTACTTTGGAACAAAAGACGTCGCCTCACCTCGAGGCGGTTTGCCGGGCGGCACAAAATGCCGGGCTTCATGCGGAAATCGTCAGCGTGGACTACGAACTCCAAAAGGGAGGAAATCAGATGTTGCGGATTAGAAAGAAAATCGTGCCTGCGCACGCTGCCTCGTTTACATCTTTGTAGCATGAAGCCTATCTGGACACGCCTTGAACCCGGCATCGTCGCTGTGTTTGCCTTTTTCTGCCTGCTATTGCAACCGGGCCGGGCCGGGGACACCGGTGTCGCCGCAAAACCGGTGATCGATGTGAGAAACGCCGCCATGGCGTCATGCGATACCGTCAAGGCAAGGATCCCGCGGGTGCGTGATGAGACCGCTTTCTGGGAAAATGCGACTCCGCTGTTTGAGCTCAGCGATGAGACCGGAAAGTTTTCTGCGCGGGGATGGGCTGCTCTTTCGGAGGAAAATTTTCTTTTGCATATCGTCGTCAAGGTGCCCGAACACCTCAACAATCGCACGGGGACCGATATTTGGAACGGGGACAGCGTGCAGGTCTGTCTCGACACCATGCCGCTTGCCGCATTGCAGGAGTCCGCCACGGAAGCCTACGCGAACCGGTTCGTCGGAGCGGTCGCATTCGCGCTCGCAAAGGATGGGCCCAAGGCGTGGGCGCATCATTTGGGGAAGATCTATGGACACGGTGCGGGCAATCCGGACGGCGGCGTGGATCGCTGGAAACCGGAGATTACCCGGGATGATGCGGCGGGAGTTACCACGTATCAACTGCGGTTGCCGACCCGCGAGTTTGGAGTGCCGTCCGGCCTGATTGCCTGCGTTGGTTTGTCTGTGCAGGTCAACCACGGTTGCGCTCCGAGCCAAAAACGCCTCAGTTGGGGTAACGGACTCAAAGGAGTCACTGTGCCCGGTTTGAACAAATTGGTTCCGGTGGAGGATGCGCCGGGGAATGAAATCTTCTGGGCTCCGGCGAGGGACAGCATATGGAAGGCGAACGATGAACTCCTGTTTCTGGCTTCATTCCCGGCAAAACAGAAGACGAGCCTGAAAGTCACCGCGCTGGCCGCCGATCGCGAGTTCGAAATCTCCGAAGAGCAACCCACAGGCCGGCAACTCCGCGAGATCGCCGTTCGATGCGGCAAGCCCCCAGCCAGCCCCTTCAAGGTTTCCCTTGCCGCAAATCTCGCAAAGACCGGAGGCGGGCAGCCGAAACGCGAAGAGTTTGCCATCGCGGTTCCTTCAAAAAAGCTGGATGAACTCGCGGAACGAATCAAGACGATCAAGGCTGCGGCAAAAAACCCGGCGGCGCGGGCCTCGCTGGAGAGCATCCTCACAGCAGCCCGGCACGAGTGGGCCGAACTCGCGGTACCCGAACGGCAGTTCGTGCTGGATAACACCGAAGCCCTGATTGGCCATCTCGATGATTCGATGGCTGACAACGCCAATTATATCAGCCGATTATACCAGCGGATGGTGGCGTTTCCTTCGAAAACACCGCGCGCTATCAACTTTTACAAGATCCGTCTCCCGAAAGGTTATCAAAAGGATCGCGCTTATCCCGTGATCTATGAACTGCACGGCGGAGGGGTTCAAAGCCTTACCCAGTTTGCGTGGCTGGATCTTTCAAAAGAACAGCTCGATGCGTTCCGATCCATCCCGGAGCTGGCAGACGGCGAGCATTATGAAGTGAAGCTCTATGCGGGCAAACGGGCTTTCCTCGGTGACGGATCGGACATGATCTGGGAGCAGATCAACCATTTCGAGCATTCGGGTTATCTTGTGGACGCTGACCGGCGTTATTTGTCGGGCGGATCAAAAGGTGGCTACGGCACTTGGAGCCTCGGCCTGAGAACCCCGGACCGTTGGGCGGCGCTGGCGATTGATTGCGGCGGTTTCCACAAGGATGACGACACTTACGGTCTTGCGCGGAACGCGAACGCGCTTCCCATTATCATCACCCACGGCGACGCGGACGAGACTGTCCCGTTCGCCAACGGTGAGGCCATGTGCCGGGAACTGCGAAAATGGGGCAACCAGCCGGAGTTCCGGGTTTTGCCGGGAGTCGGTCATGCCCTGACGCGCGAATCTTGGATGGCTCGCAACGCCTGGATCCTCGGCCACGTCCGTAAAAAACCGTCTTCCTTTAAATTTGTCGTGCTGCCAGGAGAAGACCGTTACAACACGGCCTGGGGTGTCCGGCTGCATCCCGAAGACCCGGCGAAACCGGGCGAAATCGAGTGCCGTGCAAGCCAAGACGGGAAGGTGAGTATTCACACGACCAATGTGAAAGCCATCGATATCGGGTTTGGCGAAAACGGCCTTTCGGTTCTTGAAAATACGGTGGAAATCAACTGGAACGGCACTGTCGTCCGGGCTAAGGGGCAGCCAGGGTTTGCAGCAGGCGGGTCATCAAGGCGCGTTTTTTATCTTCCTGGCGGGCCGGTTGAGGGGATGCCGCCGCCTTGACTTGGCTGAGCAGGATGCCGCCTTTGCCGCGCGGGTAGGAAACCAGAAGGGCCGGATTGAGCAGCGGATGCACGCGCCGGCGGAAATCTTTGCTGCGCTCCACGCGCAACCAAAGATTGGCAACGCCGAGAATCGGAGCCGCCACCGACGGTTCCCAGTCCACAAGTTCCACGGTCAGGATATTTGCGGGCATGGGCGGGATTTTGAAGTCTTGACGACCGGAACCCACAGCGATGGTCAGATCGGCAGCGGGCACGCCCGGAACATCGGAAACCAGGCGGATGCGTCGAATCCGCCCGTATGGTCCCGGAAAGAAACTGAACCCGGTCACCGTTTCCCGGCGTGGCAGGCGCAGCGGGATGCTGGTATGGGCTCCCTTGTCCAGGTTGAACACGAATTGCAGCCGCCAGTTTTCGTCCGTGAAACCATTCACCATATTGCGCGGCCACCGGTCGGTCTTTGGTTTCCCGTCGGGGAAACCCCAAAACTCCGGTCCGGGCAGGGTGCAGAAAGGGGCAATGTCATCAAAATCAAGCGCGCCATACCAGGCATCCGGCGCGGGATAATGCAGGTCGCTTCCGGGTTCTTCGATCAGAAGATCGTTCTCTTTGATGCCAGGCAGGAAACGCGAGGCATCGGCGGGCGTCACTTTTTCCACTTCGACAGGACGCAGCAAATGTTCTACCCCCACAATCCGGTTAAATAACGCCAGCCCTTGGGGTTCGAGCCCCCAGAGCACCAGCCATCCGCCGCGCGCCGTGAATGTTTTCAATGCGTCCGGGGAGTCCGCCAATCGCTGGAGCGTTGCCGGGTCGGCATCGGCGACCACCACCTTAAATCGGTTGTCAGCAAGCGCGGCCAGAATATCCCCGGTTTGTTCAACGGGCAGTTTGGCGGTTTTCAACAATTGACTTCGGGCGTCATCCGGGGGCAGCGCCACGGCAATGGGGCGCAATTCCGGCGGTGCTGCCTGTTTCTGGACTGCCGCAGGCGCAGGCGCGGCGGCGTCGGAGGGGGCGGCTGACTGGATGGGAAAACTGATCACGCTACCGTCCTCCAACGCAACGACCAAGAGGCCGGATCCAACCGCCATGCCGTCAAAACGCGGAGCAGCAGGCAGCATGACGCGGCTGAATTCATGGCCATCGGCGGCTGACAGAAAACGGATATCGCCGACGGACGACCCTTTCTTTGCACCCTCGACCCTGCTTGCCACCACCAGGCGATCCCCCGCGACAACCAGCGCCTTGATGATCATCCCCTTCCCTTCCAATCCGACCAGCCATTTTTGTCCGCCGTCCAAGGATTGCGCGCTGATATGGTCGGGGAATTTAACGCAGAAGGCCGTGCTTGCGGAGAGAGCGATCAGGTTGCCCTTGGGAACTTTGTTCGAGTTGGCTGCCATCCACGACGGGCGATTCGCCTTGCCGGAAAAGAGCCAGCTCAAACGCTCAAAGTAAACGCCCCAAATCAAGTTATCCACCGGCATGCCGACACCGTGGGTAAAGATCGCCTGCCCGACAGGAGGACCGGCTTTGTGAGTCACCTCATCAATGCCGAGGCCGCCGAGAAACAGAGTCTTGCCGTTACTGATCAGCACATCGTTAAAAAATGTTTGACCGAGGCCGGCCACCAATTTTGGATCGGCGGCCGCCATGGCGGATTCGGTCGGTTCCTCGGGAATTTTCCCGCGCGCCTCGATCAGGCGGGTGGTTGAGTCGGTGCGATAGGGCGGATAGCCGTGAAGATTCTCTCGCCAGAGCACGCGCCCGGTCGCGGGATCGAGCGCGGCGGCCCAGACACCGCCATCCGCATCGCCATGAAGCCCCGCCGCCGCCCAGACCGTGTCGTGGTCAACCAGGACCGCCCCAAAGAGGGGCCATGCGGATTCCAGCCGCCCGCGAACCGAGATGAGGCGGTCTTCCGGGGCAAGGCGGACCCGCCAAGCCATGAGGCCGTCCGTCGCGCGCAAAGCATAGAGCCACCCGTCGCGGCATCCGAACAGGACGAGCCCGCGATAAAAAGTCGGCGGGGTGTCTATGCGTCCGCCAGCGAGATAATCCCAGAGGGGTTTGCCGTTGCGGGCATCGAGAGCAACCACGCGATTTTGATCGGTGCAGGCGAGATAGACGGCACCGTTTGCAACCACGGGAGCAGATAGCTGAGCACCCAGCGCCGTGCGCCAGAGCGCGGTTGCCGATGTCGTGAAAGGCGCGGGATAGCAGCCGCTGCGGAACGGGTCGTGCCTGAAGGTCGGCCAGTCGTCCGACCCCGAACTTCCAACAACGGAATCCGCGCCCTGACGTTGATTGGTCGAAAGTTTTTCAACGGCCCCATAAGCCTGGCCGTGTTCGCATGGCGGGTCGCCGACGGTCGCCGGGTTCGGAGGCGGCGCGCAGGAAATGCCCTGGATGCCCCGGATATAATCGGTGCAACTGCAGGTATGCGCATAGTTGTAGTAGAGGCCATAGGCCGGGGTATAGCCCGTGGTGCAGGCGGCTCGGGTGAAAAACTGGTCATACGTCCGGCCGGTGGAAAAATCGGTGATCTGCAATTCCTGGCCGAGTATCAGGCGATCCGTGGCGAGGTCTTCGGCGCAGCGTCCAAATTCCTTGAAGCGACCGGAGTCCCCTTTGATCACCTTTCCAGTGGCGGGGTCGTAGGCTTGGTACCATGCATGTTTTGGAATATATCCCCAGATCGTGTCACCCATGTAAAACGCCGCAGTCCAGCCAAACATCTTAGTTCCCATTGCCTGCGACCAACCAAAGGATCCCTCTTTTGCGTCAAAGACATTCATATTGCCGTCGCTGTTGCGGGTCATCAAAAGGCCTTTTCGCAACCAGTATGGCCAGCCGTTGCCGACGTTCGGTTTTTTCCATCGGACGGCACCGGTTTTCAAGTCGAAGCAGACGAGCGATCCGCGCGCAGGACCGGATTGTTTGAACAGGGAGGTGCGCCAGTCGGGATCATCACCATGTTTTGAATCAGCGCTCTCCGCCGGGCCAGCTTCGAGTGTTATCAAAATCCCATCGTCAGCCAGGGCCTGGGCGTCGCGATAGGAATTCGTGACCTCGAAACGCCGCTCTTCCCTGCCGGTAGCCTGGTCGATGGCGATCCAAAGGGCTGGTCCCGCGCGCACGATAAGCAGGCCGTCGCTACAGAAAAACTCGCCGTGAATTTTGCTGGACCAGAGGAGTTGGCCGGTGGCGGCATCCAGGGCGACTAGGGCGACCAGGGGAGCGGGCCGGGTGGCAGCGACGGGACTTCTGCCGGATGGCAAATGGGCGAAGACGCGTCCGCCGGCTGCGGCGGCCCATCCTTTGCCCCAGGTCTGGTCGAGGGCGATTTTGCGGCTCCAGAGTTGCTGGCCGTTGAAGGCATCGCGGGCCACAAGATCGGCGGCGGACTTGTCCGGGGAGTTCGTTTCCACATAAAACGCGCGTCCGTTTTCGGCAAGGATTTCCTGGCCCAACCCGCCCGTGGGCGATGAGGCCCAGATTCGGCCTTGCATCCAGCGCAACCCGGTGGCCGGGCCGACCTGTTGATCGTGCGAAACGCGGCCATGCCCGGCGTCGTGGAAACGCTCCGGCCACGCATCCATCACCGCCGGGAGGGGTTTGACCACCCAGAACCAGCGGCCCTTTTGATGGAGGGCATCCGGGGCGCATCCGGCCTTCGCCAACTCGCGGACGAGCTCCTCCCGGTCATCAACGCCGCCAAGAACCAAGGTATTGAAGGGAGCCACGACACGCCACAATTCGGCGAACGACACGCCGCTTTTCCGCAGCGCGGCTGCATTGTCAGCCACCAGCAGGTTCAGCAAATTGTCAGCATACGGGAGCCGCGTTCCAGACTGCGCCTCGATGCTCACCTGTCCGGAAACGCCGGCAGCAAGCGCATTCCGGCGGGCCTGCTCCACCGCCGTTGCGTCGGTCGCGAGACCGTGAACCACTTGCACGCCGCCGCGCGCCAATTCAATGGCCAGCTTCCCGTCGCCGCAGCCAACGTGGGCGGCAACGCCGGGCCGGAGACCTGGAATCGAAAGGATTTCCGCAGCCGTTGCCAAATGCGGATCAGGCGCGCTCCGCACGGCTAACAGCGCGCTTGCGGTGGCAATGGATAGTATCGCGAGGAGATTCACATTTCAAAGCCCGACCGCCCGGCGGACGCGGGCCATCACGGCATCGGATATTTCCCGGGCTTTCAGGGCGCCTTCGGCGAGGATCTTGTCCACCAAGCCGGGGTCCGCGAGGATCTCCGCGCGGCGGGCGCGTTGCGCGGAAAAATGCTCCCAGATTCCGGCGAAGAGGCGTTTTTTCAAATCCCCGTATCCGACCCCGCCGTTGAGGAAATCGGCTTCCATGGCCTGGTAGTCGGTCGGCGAGGCGACGAGTTTGAAGAGGCCGAGGATCGAGGAATTTTCAACCGGCTTCGGCGCTTCGACCGGGGTCGAGTCGGTCTTGATGCCCATGACCTTTTTTTTGAGAACGTTTTCCGGGGCAAAAATCTCGATCGTGTTCCCGTAGCTCTTGCTCATCTTCGCGCCGTCGAGGCCGGGGACGATCGCGGTGTCGTCGCGGATGCTCGGCTCCGGGAGTTTGAAGACCTCGCCGAACGTGTCGTTCATTTTTCCGGCGATATCGCGGGTGACCTCGACGTGCTGTTTTTGGTCGCGGCCGACCGGCACGAGGTCGCTGTCGTAGATGAGGATGTCCGCCGCCATGAGGACCGGATACGCGAAGAGCCCGTGCGAGGCCGCGAAGCCGTGGGCGGTTTTGTCCTTGTAGGAATGGCACCGTTCGAGGAGGCCCATCGGCGTCACCGTGCTCAGGATCCAGGCGAGCTCCGTGACCGCCGGCACGTCCGACTGGCGGAAAAACACCGAGCGCACCGGGTCGAGCCCGCACGCGAGAAAATCCACCGCCACCTCTCGCGCATTCGCCCGCAGGGTCCCCGGGTCCTGGACCGTCGTGAGCGCGTGCAGGTCCGCGATAAAGTAATACGCGTCGCCCTTTTCCTGGAGTTCGATCGCCGGCTTCATCATGCCGAAATAGTTGCCCAGATGGAGGGTGCCAGATGGCTGGATGCCGGAAAGAATGCGCATGGGGCGGGAGACTAGCAGGGGGAGCCCGGGATTTGGAATGCGAAATTTGGAATGGGGAATGAAGGCTCGAAAGCGAGGGGCGGGCCGCCTCACCTTCCCACGACAAGCGCCACACCGGGTGTGGCGGAGGAAATGGCGTTGATCTCAAGCAGCACACGCATGGACGACCTGCTCCAGCATCAACCGCTTGGGCTCCTCAAGATAAGCAATGACCTGCTCTTTGGAGACAGTCGGAAATCCGTCCGGAAACCCATCGATCAAATCCCCCGCCTTCACGTAATCCAGAAGCGTCTGGATCGGAACCCGCGTGCCGGCAAAGCACGGCTTCCCGCCCATGATTTCGGGGTCGATGGAAACAACGGGCGGCTTCCTGCCGCAAGCATCGCACAGGTGGGGTCTCTTGCTAAGGCCAGGTTGAGGCTCCGCCCCCTCTTATTTCTTTCTCGAAATGTTGGGGGGCAGTTCGCGAATGAAAGCCCAAGATACCTCGGCCACCTGTCCATTGTCGTAATGAACGAAGAACCCGTGTCGTAAATCCGCATCCAGTTCGACAGAGGTGGGCAAGGCTTTCCCTGCAATCTTGTTTGCCTTGCGGATCGCGGAGTGGGGCTCCAAGAAGCAGAAGCCGTCGTCAAATTCCACGTCGAAGGCATCCTCCCACTGCAGGTAACGCACATGGCGCACCCGGCTGAACTTTGCGGTGCCGAACGGGGCCTTGAGCGGGTTGAGTGTTTTCACAGGCGGTTTTCTTTTTGTAGTTCCTTCATAAGGGATAGCACCTTTTTGGGAGGTGTCCAAGCATCCAAGGGTGCTCCCGTCGCCACAACAACACGGCCGAGAAGGTTTCCCTGGTCGTCAAAAACATGGATGTGACGCGGCTCATGGTCGCCGATCCACCATTCGAAAATGTATCCGCCACGACGAATTCGACCCATCAGTTCTGCAAGCTATGCCCGGCGAGGTTTCGGTTCAAGTCGCATTCATTCACGGGAGAACCGTGTGAGCCGAAATATTTGGGCTCACACGGAGGTTCGCCCTCCCGAGGTCAGGATCTCGTTGGCTTCGGCATCCGCGAGGTCGGCGGCTTTGTCGAGTGCGGCGGCTTCTTCGGTGAGATCTTCGGCGAGGAGAGCTTTGGCGGCGCGGCGTTTTTTTGCGGCGAGGGTGCGGAGGGATTCGATGCGGAGGAGTTGCTCCGGGGTGAGCGGCGGCGGAAGTTGCTGGCCGTCGGCGGGAAGCAGCGGGCGGGTGGCGCGGGTGTGGATGGTGATCATTCCCGCCGCGACGGATTTTCGCTTTTTACGATTCATGGGAAAACGCAAATGAGCCGGGAGATTGGCAGGACCTCGGGGAAAAGGGAATCTCTTCCTCCGGGCGAGGCATGGAATTGAGCGATCAACCACAGGGTAGGTGAAGACCCAACAAAAAACCTGTATGGCGGAATGCCGCTCGCGGGTTATACTTCGCTGTCTCACAAATATCTTCAGGTGCGGATGAGATGAAAAAAACTATGGCTCAGATAAATCCACTCGGCGAGAGGCAAGAGAATTCCGCCGGGGGCGGGCGGTTTTTTACCAACAACCCGGAGTCCCCTTCCCAACTGAGAAAGATCGCATTTCTCGGCGATTACCTCCCCCGGAAGTGCGGCATCGCGACGTTCACTTCGGACCTGCGGAATGCGGTCAGCACCCTCTATCCGCGGCTGGAATGCCCGGTGGTGGTGGTGAATGACCGGGAGGAAGGATACGATTACCCCCCGGAGGTTCGGTTCGAAATCCCGGGGCAGGAAGTCGGCGCCTACCAGCGGGCGGCGGATTTTTTGAATTTGGGCAACATCGACGTGCTGAGTGTCCAGCACGAGTTCGGCATCTATGGGGGAGCCTCCGGCGGGCATGTGCTCAGCCTCCTGCGGTCGGTGCGCATGCCGGTGGTGACCACCCTCCACACCGTCCTCAAGGAGCCATCGCGCGAGCAACGGCACATCTTCGAGGAAATCCTGTCCCTCTCCTCGCGGCTGGTTGTCATGGCCGGGCAGGGGGCGGAATTTCTCCGGGATGTTTATCACGTCACCGAGGAGAAGATCGACATCATCCCGCACGGGATTCCGGATGTGCCGTTCACGGACCCCACTTTTTTCAAAGACCAGTTCGGCGTGGAAGGAAAGCAGGTCCTGCTGACGTTCGGCCTGCTGTCGCCCAACAAGGGGATCGAAAACGTGCTGAACGCGCTGCCCGACATCGTCGCGGAGTTCCCGGATGTCGTCTATATCGTTCTGGGTGCCACGCACCCGAGCCTGATCCGCGACCAGGGGGAAACCTACCGGCTGTCGCTCGAGAGGCTGGCAAAGAAGATCGGGGTGGACAAGAACGTGATCTTCTTCAACCAGTTTGTCGGGATTTCCGAGCTGATGGAGTTCATCGGGGCGGCCGATATTTACATCACGCCGTATTTGAACGAAGCGCAGATCACCAGCGGCACCTTGGCCTACAGTTTCGGCGCGGGCAAAGCCGTCATTTCGACCCCCTATTGGCACGCGAAGGAACTGCTCGCCGACGGGCGCGGGGTGCTGGTGCCGTTCCGCGATTCCCCGGCGATCGCGGCGGCGGTGAAGGAGATGCTGGGGAACGAGACCAAGCGCCACGCGATGCGGAAGAACGCTTACCTCATGGGACGCGACATGGTCTGGTCAAACGTGGCCCACCTCTACGCGGCCACCTTCTCCCGGGCGCGCCGCGAGGATGTGAACTCCAACCGGAAGACGTTCCACATCGCGACCCTCGGCCAGCGCGAAGGCGAGTTGCCGACATGGCGGTTCGACCACCTCCTCCGGATGACCGACCACGTCGGGATTTTCCAACACGCGATTTTCACGATCCCGAACTACAGCCACGGCTATTGCACCGACGACAATGCCCGGGCGCTGATCCTGATGACCCTCCTCCGAGAGCTGGGAGAAAAAATGCCCCAGCAGTATCCGCTCACCGGTGCTTACGCGGCTTTTCTCCAGCATGCGTTCAACCCGGACACCGGACGTTTCCGCAATTTCATGGGATTCAACCGGGAGTGGCTGGAAGACGTGGGGTCGGAAGACAGCCACGGGCGGGCGCTGTGGGCGCTCGGCACGTGCGTGGGCCGCTCACCGCGGGAAGATCTGCGCGGCTGGGCCGCCAATATTTTCGAGTCCGGCCTGGCCGCCGTCGAGAGCTTCACCTCTCCCCGCGCTTGGGCATTCACGATTCTGGGCGTGCAGGAATATCTGCGCACCCTGTCCGGCGACCGCATGGCCAACCGGTTCCGCGAAGAGCTGACCGACCGGCTCATGACCCTCTTCCGGAATGTCTCGTCGCCGGAATGGATGTGGTTCGAAGACATCGTGACCTACGACAACGCCAAGATCCCGCATGCCCTGATCCTGAGCGGGAAGTGGACCAGCCGAGGGGACGTGCTCGATGTCGGGCTCAACACCCTGCGATGGCTGGCAAAATACCAGACCGGTTCGGGAGGGTGCTTCCGCCCAGTCGGATCCGACGGATTCTGGAAAAAAGGGGGAGATCCCGCGCCGTTCGACCAGCAGCCGATCGAAGCCCACGCCATGGTCAGCGCGTGCCTGGAAGCCTACGGAGTCACCAAAGATCCCTTCTGGCTGCAAGAGGCCCGGAGGGCATTCGACTGGTTCCTCGGCACGAACGAGCTCGGCATCCCGGTTTACAACCCCCAGACCGGCGGGTGCCGGGACGGGCTGCATGTGGACCGCGTCAACCAGAACGAAGGAGCCGAGTCCACCCTGGCCTTCCTGCTGTCGCTGACGGAGATGAAGCGCGTCCAGGATCTGGCCCTCACTTTTCACCCCGTTTGAAATACCCGACCATGCCATCCAATTCCCTGCCCTTGAAACGTCAGCCCGTCTTCCTCAAACCGGACCCCCGGAGGGTGCTCATCCGCCCGTTTTTTCCGACTGTGGAGCCGCGAGCGCTCAATCCCACCGATGCTCCCCGCGCGTTGAAAATCCTGACCCGGATCCTGTCGCTGACCGATACGGAGGTGGATGCGCTGCTCGACGAGGTGCTCCGCGACTTCGGCGACCGCCACCAGGAAATCCGCAGCATTTTTACCGAGCGGTTCCGGCAGGTGGAAAAGTATATCCCCACCGACCGACCGCTTTCCGAGAACCGGAAACTCCTCACGGGATCGTATTTCACCAACGAGTATTCCTTTGAATGCGCGGCGCTTTTCAACCCGAGCATCGTCCCCCACCCGGATCAATCCGATGTCCCGGACGGTTCTCTGAGGATCATTCTCAGCCTGCGGGCCACGGGAGAGGGCCACATCTCCTCGATCACCTTCCGCTCCGGGCTGGTGGATGCGTCGGCCGAATTGCGTATCGACCCCTCATCCCGGTTCATCAGGGAGCCGCGGTATTTTCCCAACACATCCTACAACCGGGAATTGTTTCTGAAAAAGCTGGGCGAGCTCGGCCTCGCGGACGATTTCAACCTGCGCGTGCTGGAAGGGGTGCAGGAAACATTCACGCTAGACGAGCTGCGCGCCGCCATCGAAATCCACAGGCGGTATCACGGCAATGAGGACACCGGGCAGAAGATGCTCATGGTGGCGAAGTCGAACTACGAGTTTTCCTTCGAGCCGAGCCAGCCGGTCTCCGAGCGGATCGTCTTCCCGTTTTCCCCGAGCCAGAGCAACGGGATCGAGGACGCGCGGTTCGTGCGGTTCATCGAGCAGGACAACTCCGCCTGCTACTACGCGACCTACACCGCCTATGACGGGCGCACGATCCTGCCGCAGCTTGTGGAGACCCGCGATTTCCTGCATTTCAAGGTCTGCACGCTAAACGGCCCGGCCGTCCAAAACAAAGGCATGGCCCTTTTCCCGAGGCGGGTGAACGGCCTGTATTGCATGCTCTCGCGCCAGGACAACGAAAACATCCGGATCATGTTTTCGGACGACCTGCATTTCTGGTATGAGTCGAAGATCCTGCTGCGCCCGACCGAGCCCTGGGAATTCATCCAGATGGGAAACTGCGGGTCGCCCCTGGAAACATCCGCCGGATGGCTGGTCCTCACGCACGGGGTGGGAGCCATGCGGAGATATTGCATCGGGGCGATTCTTCTGGACCGGGACGACCCCTCGCGGGTCATCGGGAGGCTGAAAGAACCGCTGATCAAGCCGGAAGCGGAGGAGCGGGAGGGCTATGTGCCCAATGTCGTCTATACCTGCGGGTCTCTCATCCACAACGGCACGCTCGTCATCCCCTACGCGATTTCGGACTCGGTCTCGACCGTCGCAACCGTGCCCGTGGATGCGGTCATTGCGGCGATGGCTCCCGTGTGAGAGGAATCGCCTCGCCGGGAAGCAGCAGCGGGATCCCGTCCCTCACCGGATAAAGCACCCGCCCGTCCTCGCGGACCAGGCCGGCTGTTGGCTCTTTGTCGAAACCATCCCGTGGCACGGGCATCTTGCCCATGTCTTGCTGGATTGTGACGCATTGGCAGGATGCCCGTGCCACAGATGAAGCGTCAGAAGACTTGCAACCCTCAGTTTCCTCTGGGCCGTTTATTGTCAACCTGAAACCAAAAGCCTCCAGTTCCTTCGGCGATGCCTCCCGCAGCGGCAGATGCGTCACCGGACAACAGAGGATCTGCAGCAGTTCGTGGTCGATCATTCGTGGAAGCTTTCCATCTTTTCCATCACCGGAAGTCCATTGCTTCCCAGCAATGCTGGCAAGGAGGATTTTCGGTGGCGCGCGATTCCCTTCATCAAGCCCCGGCTGAATTTTGCGGTGCCGAACGGGACCTTGAGCGGGTTGAGTGTTTTCGCAGGCGGCTTTCTTGTTGCGCTCAGTATTTCGGCATCGAGGGATCGACCTTCTCCCACCAGTCGCGGAGGCCGCCGGCGAGGTTGAAGGTTTTTGTGAACCCGGCTTTCTGGAGTTCGCGGACGGCCGTCGCGCTGCGGGGCCCGAGCTTGCAGATGAAGACCATCTCGTCCGTGGAATCGAGTTCGCTCATCCGCGACGCGAGTTCGCCGAGCGGGATCAATTTCGATCCGGGGATCCGGGCGATGTCCCACTCGAATGATTCCCGGACATCGACGAGGACCAGCTTGTCGCCGCGTTCGAGGCGGGTTTTGAGTTCCTCGGCGGACATTTCCGGGATCGGCGGCTCGGCGGCCTCGGCTTCCTTCGCCTGCGGGATCCCGCAGAACTGCTCGTAGTCGATCAACTCGGTGATCGTCGGGTTTTCCGAGCAGACCGGGCACTTCGGATCCCTGCGGACCTTGAACTCGCGGAACTTCATTTTCAGGGCATCGAAATGCACGAGCCGGCCGACGAGCGGCTCGCCGATTCCGACGACCAGCTTGATCGCCTCGATCGCCTGCATCACGCCGATGACTCCGGGCAGGACGCCGAGCACGCCGCCTTCGGCGCAACTCGGCACCATCCCCGGCGGCGGAGGTTCGGGATAGAGGCAGCGGTAGCAGGGGCCGCCGAGGTGCGGGGCAAAAACCGTGCACTGCCCGTCGAAGCGGAAGATCGAACCGTAGATGTTCGGCTTCTTCAAAAAGACGCAGATGTCGTTGGAAAGGTAGCGCGTGGGGAAATTGTCGGTGCCGTCGATCACGATGTCGTAGGGCTCGACCAGCTCCCTCGCGTTTTCCGACGTGAAGAACGCATCGTGGAGCTCGACCTGTACGTTCGGGTTGATCTCCTTGATCCGGTCCCGCGCGCTGTTGATCTTTTTCCGCCCGACGTCCTTCGTGCCGTGAAGGATCTGCCGCTGGAGGTTCGAGTAATCGACGACATCAAAATCCACCATCCCGACCGTCCCGATGCCGGCGGCGGCGAGGTAGAGACCGATCGGCGACCCCAGCCCGCCTGCCCCGATGCAAAGAACTTTCGCCGCCTTGATCCGGCGCTGCCCCTCGAGCGTGACCTCGGGCATGATGAGATGCCGCGAGTATCGCGCGATCTCGTCGTTGCTGAATTCCACGGATTCCCACCGGGACGGGTCCAAAATGCTCTTGCTCATATCGGTCAATGAAAGGGCGGAAACAATACGGGCAACACGGCGGATTGCAAGGAATCAGGGCTTGCGGTAAAACCTCAGGGCCTCGATCGGGCCACCGAAATCCTTGAGCGGATACACGCCCCTGACCCCGCCGGGGCCGGGGTCACGCACGAGATAATCCCATCCGCGCTTCCCGCACACGACCATGAAATGCGTCGTCCCGTTCGCGTAGCGTAGCCGGATGATGACCGGGTTCCCCCGCAGAAGATTGCAGTCGATCAGGCAGAAGGACGGCCTGTCCTCGTAGTGCGGGAGAAGTTTTGCGGCGAACGCCGGATCCACCAGCGCCGCCTTTTCCCAGTAGAGCCAGCCCTCGGGCGTGTAGCCGTCTTTCGTGGTGGCCAGAAACGTGTTCAGCCGGCCGGGGTCGGTGTCGATCCCGTATCCTGCGAGAACCATCGCCGCGGAGGCCACCGCGCAGCCGACGGTGGAAAGCGAATCCGTGGTCGGCCCCAGCATGTCCCCTCCCCACTTTGAGTCGAACTGCAGGAAATGCGGGCCGGGAACCAAGATCTCCCCCGGGACGAAAAGCCCGCCCGACGGTGCGAGCGGGCGTTTTTCCATCCAACCGGAAAGCCAGAATGCCGCAGCCGCGCAACCAGCGGCCAGGACGAGCACCAGCAGGGATAAAATGCGTCTTGCGCTCATGGGATTCGAAATGGCTGTTTTACATGCATCCCGTGAAGGGCGGAGCAAAAAATGCGCCTTGCGTTCATGGGAAAACAACCGTTGTTAGACCCAATGCGAACATGCCCAGCAGAAAACATCGGTTCCCAGGCGCTATTTCGAATAGCGCGCGCGGCATGGGCATCCTGCCCATGCGTCGCAATCCGGCAAGACATGGGCAGGATGCCCATGCCACGGAATGTTTTCGGCAAAGCAATGCGGGCCCTGGTTTTTCTGCTGGCCTTCACGCTCGCCGCGCGAGCCGGGAATTTCAATGATGTCGTGCTGCAGCAGGTCCGTGCGATGCCGCAGGGAGGCGGCTATGCCACGACCACATCCGCGCACGAAGCGCTGATCGCCGCCGTGCGCATCGACGCCGGCGGCGTCCGCATCCAGGCCAGCAGAGCTGTGCCGAGCTTCTGTTCGGGGGCGACCTATCTGGTTTTTTTGAAGACGCTGGGAGAGCTTCAGCGGCGCGGATCCCTTTCCATCGACCGCTCCCAGTGGGCGGCGCTGCTCCCGTTAAGAATGGCCGACGGCGAAGGCGCGTGGGGGCGGTGGAACGCCAACGGCCCCGGCACGCCCCGCCTCTTCTACGAACTCGGCCTCGGCAGGAATTTCTCCTCGTTCGAGGACGCTAAGCCGGGAGATTTTCTCAAGATTTTCTGGACCGATGCCGTGGGACAAAACGAGCGCGGCCACTCGGTCGTCTTCCTCGGGCTGGAAACAAAAGACGGGCTCGAACACGTCCGGTTCTGGTCGAGCAACAAGCCCGGCGGCTACGGCGAAAAATCGGTGCCGCGCACAAAAGTGGCGAGAGCCATCTTCTCGCGCTTCGAGAACCCGGCGAATATTTCCCGGCTCTCCCTCATCCCCGCCCGCGACCCCTACCTCGCCGGCCTCCTCACAAAAAATTCCAGCTTCTCCGAGGCCGTGCGCATGTGCGGGATCCGGTGATCCGCTTTCATCGCGGGCTTGTGACCGTTTGACCCTTAGAAAGCCAATCCTGTTGACTGCCGGCGGCCCCATCTCGCTCGATCTGACGCTGCGGAGCGGGCAGGTTTTCCATTGGGACAGGCAGGCGGACGGATCGTGGACCGGGCTTATCGGCGAAATGCCCGTGCGGGTTTTTGAAAACGGCGGGGTTTTGCATGTCCGAAAGGAAGCCGCAGCTTTCGCGAACAACTATTTTGCGCTCGATCATCCGCTGGAGGAAATTTACGCGGAGTTTCCATCCGACGCGATGAGCGTGGAGGCCTTGGCGCTCTGCCGCGGCCTGCGCATCATCCGTCAGCCTCGCTGGGAATGCCTCGCCACCTTTATCACCTCGTCCATGAAGCAGGTCGCCCATATCCGCTCGATGTCCTTGGCCCTGCGGAAAACCTTCGGACGACCGACGAAATACGGCCACACGTATCCCTCTCCGGCAAGGCTGGCGGCTTCCGACGAGGATGCCCTCAGGGCCTGCGGCCTTGGCTACCGGGCGAAATATCTTCTCGCGACCGCCCGGATGATCGCGCGGGGCGAGGTCGATCTGGACGTGATCGCGGAGTTGGAAACCCCGGTTCTGCGCGCAGCGCTGGTGAAGTTGCCAGGAGTCGGCGTGAAGGTGGCCAACTGCGTGCTCCTCTTCGCCTACGAGCGGCTGGAGGCCGTCCCGATCGATGTCTGGATCCGCCGGGTGCTGATCGCCATGCGGCATGGCAGGGGCGGCACGGCATCCCAGCTGTCCCGGTATGCCCGCGATAAACTCGGCCCCTACGCGGGCTACGTCCAACAATACCTCTTCCATCGGGCGAGGGTTTTGGCAAAATAAAGCGATGACTTCGATGGAATGGACAGATTCGCGCCGCGAGACGGTTCTGGCCGCCCTCGCGTCTCTGGTGCTCCATCTTTTGCTCATTCTTTGTGTGGCGTTGGCCCTGACCGTGCCCGCCTGGCAGTTTCCTGTGTCGCCCGCCGAGAAGGAAGAGCCGCCGATCGAAGTGACGGTTCTTCCCGTGGAGCCACCGAAGCCCCAGGAACCCATCTTCGTCAACACCACGGTGCAGAACGCCCCTGAGCCGCCGAAAAACGCGCCTTTCGAATCCGACAAAAACACCCGCGCCGCCAGCGAAGCGGCTCCCAGCGGCACAGCCCCCATGCCATCGCTCGCTGGACGGGATTCGCCGGTTTTGGAACTCGCCAACAAAGACTACACGGCCGGGAAGCCAAGCCGGTCCGCCGCACCTCCCCGCGAGCAAACCGCGCAGCGCCCTCCCGCCGCGGAGCCGCAGGCGACGCCGGTTTCGGCTCCTCCCGCCCCGAGCGAATTGGCTCTGCGCGAGGCTCCTCCGCGACCTAAAACCGAAGAGCAGAAGAAAGCCGCGCAGCCCGCACAACCCGCCCAGCCGAAGGCGTCAGCCGCCTCGGGTTTTCAACCGCAAACCCGGATCACCCGGATCAAAGGGAACATCTCCAACCGCGGCAAAGCCTCGGTGGATGCGACCGCCACGCCGCTCGGCCGCTACAAAAAAATGGTTTCCGACGCCATCGGTTCGCGCTGGTATTACTATGTGAACGACCAGATCGGGCTGCTGAACATCGGCACGGTCGAGGTCCGGTTCATTGTCTCCTCCACGGGAAAAGTCGGCGGGATCAAGGTTCTTTCCAACACCTCGAACGAAAGCTTTGCCTCCGTGAGCGTAAACTCCATTATCGAGGCTGAGATCCCGCCGATCCCCGACGAAGTGGCAAAACTCCTCGACAACGGGCGGCTGGAAATCGACTACACCTTCACTATTCTCGGCAACTGATGACATCCCTATTCGCACACACCGTCGATTTTTTCGTGAGAGGCGGGCCATTCATGGTCCTGCTTCTGCTTCTCTCGCTCGTCTCCTGCACGGTGATGCTGCTGCGGGGGCGGGCGCTCCGGGAAAAAATCGTGATCCCTCCCGCGGTGGCGGTCGCCCTCGAGAAGCTGTCGCCGGGCGATGATATCGGCCTCCTGCAATTCGCCCTCGAGAGGAACCCGGCCCCCATTTCGCGCATCCTGAATGTCCTCATCGCCCACCTGAACTGGCCGAAGGCCGAGAACCTCGAAGCGGTTCAAACCCGCGCCCGGCACGAGGTCGCACATCTCGAGAAAGGACTGGTGATCCTCGAAATCGCCACCGGAGTGGCCCCGCTTCTCGGGCTGCTGGGAACTTTGTCCGGGCTCGTGGGGATTTTTGCGACGCTCGGCTCCAGCGGCGACCCCGTCCTCATTGCCCGGGGAATTTCCGAAGCCCTCAACTGCACGATCGTCGGTCTCGGGGTCGCGGTCCCGTGCCTGATCGCCTTCAATTATTTCCAGCGCAAAGTCGAGGTGATGGCCATCGGCATGGAGTCGATGGCGTCCGACCTCCTCGCCAAATGCTACCCGCACGGCGAGCTGCCGCAGGTCGAGAAACAGATCTTCAAGTAATCCATGCGTTTTTACACACGCAAAAAGCGCGCGCCCCAGCTGATCATCGTTTCGCTGATCGACATCCTCGCGATCCTGCTGATCTTTTTCATCGTCAGCACGACGTTCCGCAAGGAGCAGCCGCGGCTCCAGATCAACCTCCCGGAATCCAAGTCCGCCGAAGTCGTCGCCGCGGGAAAAACCGAGCCGCTCGTCCTCCGCGTGAAGAGCGCCGACGAGATCTCGCTGGGCGCGGATCCCGTCGCCCTCGACGCCCTGGCGGCCACATTGAAAACGGCGCGGGCCGCTTCGCCGGGCCGCCCGATCGCCATGCAGGCCGACCGCGAGGCACCGTTCGGCGTCGTGGTCAGAGTTCTCGACGCCCTGAAGCAGGCCGGTGTAAAAAACATCCCTGCCTTCACCCAACCCGAGCCCCGATGATTCTGGAGATCACGCAACACGACCACCCCGCGCTCCGCACCAAGGGACGCCGGGTCGAAAAAGCGGACGCGACAATCCGCCGGCTCGCGGAGGAGATGATCGAGACGATGCGTGCGGCGGAGGGCATCGGCCTGGCCGCCCAGCAGGTCGGTCTCCCGCTCCAGTTGTTCGTCTTGGATGTCCCGCACATGAAAGACCGCCCGAGTGCGATGCGGTTGCAAGGCAAGACGGTAGATTTCGAACCCCTCATGCCGATGGCGCTCGTCAATCCCCAGATCGAAACCTTCGGAAGAACCCGTATCGGAAACGAAGGCTGCCTCAGCTTTCCCGGCCTTCGCGGCGATGTCCCCCGCCCGTTTTCCGTCCGGGTCAAAGCACTGGCCCTCACCGGCGAGGAGATGGAGTTCGAAGCCGATGGCCTCCTCGCCCGCGCGGTCCAGCACGAGTTCGACCACCTGCAAGGGATCCTCTTCATCGACCGCATGAGCGAAGAGGACCGGCTGGAGGAACTCCCCGAAGAAATCCGCCAGCTCGCCCGCCCGGCCCTCGTCTCCAGTCGCTGAGGGCGGTTTAAAGAAAATCATGGCCAAAGCAGAAATCGGATTTGAACGCACGCTCGAAGACGGCACGAAGCGCGATGTCTATGTGGCCCACAACGGGGGCCAATACCGGTTTTTTGCGAGGGAGAAGAGATTCGACCAGTGGGAGCCGGTGAAGGCGCCCCCGGTCGAGGACTGGCTCGAGTTCCTGGATTGCGTCCGGCGGCGGATCGCGCGGCGAAAGCTGATGCCCTCGGAGGAAAACCGGGTGATGCGAGCCATCCGCGAACATTTTCCCGGCCAGGAGTTCTGAATCTGAAAATTTTTTGAACCGGTGGAGTTTGCCAAGACCAAAACCAATGCGCTTCGCGCATGAGGGATGAGTCAATCCACGGTCTCGAGGTGGAGCCCGCACTTCGTTGACCTACACGTCAAATTGAAGGTCGTAGAGCTTCCGGTATATGCCCGAATGGTCGAGCAGTTCTTGGTGGGTTCCGATCTCCTGCACCCGCCCCTGGTCGAGCACGACGATCTGGTCGGCCTTCAAAATCGTCGAGAGCCGGTGCGCGATGGCGATCACGGTCCGCCCGGAGGCCAGAACTTCGAGCGCCTCCTGGATCTGCTTTTCCGACGCGGAATCGAGAGCCGACGTCGCCTCATCCAGCAGCAGGACCGGCGCATTTTTGAGCAGGGCACGGGCAATGGCAATCCGCTGCTGCTGCCCGCCGGAGAGCATGCAGCCTTTGTCGCCGACCACGGTGTCGTAGCCGTTCTGCTGGGCCAGAATAAACTCGTGGGCGTGCGCCTGCTTGGCGGCCGCAACGATCTCCTCCCCGGTGGCATCCAGCCGGCCGTAGGCGATATTTTTTTTGATGGATTCGTGGAACAGGAACGTGTCCTGCGTGACGATGCCGATCTGTTCGCGAAGAGAATCCTGGGTGAGAGATCTCATGTCCTGCCCGTCGATGAGCACCCGTCCCGAGTCGGGATCATAGAACCTCATGATCAGGGAGAGCAGGGTGCTTTTGCCGGCGCCGCTGGCTCCGACGAGAGCGTAATATTTTCCCTGCTCGAACCGGAAGTCGAACTCCTGCAAGGCGGGGATTCCTTTGCGGTAGCTGAAAGTGACATTCTCGAACGCGATCTCGCCGCGGCAGCTTTCCAGCAGCTTCGCATCCGGAGCATCCGCGACCGACGGCTTGCGCCGCATCATCTCGAACACGCTCGTCAGCACGACGTGGCTCCGGACGAGGATCAGGTGGGTCTTGCTGAGGGTTTTCATCGGCTGGTAGAGAAGGAAAACGCCGATGCAGAGGGAAAGGAACGTAATCCCGCTCATGCCGACGGAGTAGATGTAGAAAAGCCCCCAGGCCACCCCGAAGGCGGCGAGGCTTTCCACGAGCGGCGAGGTGGTCTCCATCAGATACCTCGTCCGCATGGCCTGCCGGAACTGCGTCTGGCTCGAGGCGTTGAAACGGGCGACTTCGTATTTCGTGCGGGAAAAGGACTTGATCACTTTGATGCCGGCGATCATCTCGTGCAGGACCACCATCATCGCCCGCCCTTCCCCTTCCTCGCCCCGCGAGGCCTGCCGGATTTTTTTCCCGAGATAGACGGCCGGCCCCACGCAGCAGGGCATGAGAACCAGCGCCCCCAGCGTGAATTTCCAGTCCAGCTTGAACAGGACGATCAGGCCGGAAACCATGGTGGCCGGCTGGGAAATCAACTGCGTGTTGATGGTGGTCAGGACGCTCTGGACTTCGCGGGTTTCATAGATGATGCGCTGGAAGAGGTTGCCGGCGTGCTCCGCGTTGAAATAATCGAGCGACTGCGCGGTGATCCGCTCCATGAGCTTGGCGCGGATGTCGATGAGCACCCGCTGGCTCGTCCATTCGCTGCAACAATTGTTCAGAAAATCGAGCGCGCTCCTCACCATCATCACCGCCGGAAGCAGCAGGCAGGCCACGGCGACCAGAAACGATTTGGAGACGTGGTCCAAGTGGAAGACATGGAGGGCCAGGCTCTGGATCGGCTTGGCCATGGCCCCAAGATTTTCCATCTCGGCGGCAAGGTTGGCGTCGGGCCCGGTGGAGAAAACCACTTTGCCGACAAAGTTGATGATGAAGGGAAGCGCCCCGCTGACGGCCCCAAAGCCGAGGCCGCAAAGCGTCCCGAGCGCGAAGATCAGACCGTAGGGTTTGAGATAGCACGCCAGCTCCACATAGGGGCCGGTCGCCTTGCGGATGCGTGAAAAGATCTGTGCTGGGCTGCGGGACATATCGGCTGGCAAATACAAACGGTTTGCGTGCCCCGTGGCAAGTGAGACAAACTTTGCACCGAATGGCTCAATACTGATGCAATCGCCTGCAGGAACATGTAAAAACCACGCGATGGAAAAACACGAACCGATCGCGATCACCGGAATCGGCTGCCGTTTCCCCGGAGGAGCCCGCGGGCCCGATGCCTTTTGGAACGTGCTCCGCAACGGCATCGACACGATCACGGAAATCCCGCCGGACCGCTGGAACATCCCCGCTTATTACGATGCCGAGCCGGGCCTTCCCGGAAAAACGAACTCGCGATGGGGCGGTTTCATCGACGGGATCGACCAGTTCGATCCCGCCTTTTTCGGGATTTCGCCGCGGGAGGCCGCTTTCATGGACCCGCAGCAAAGGCTTCTGCTCGAGACGGCGTGGGAATCCGTCGAGGACGCGGGGCTTGTCGCGGATCCGGCGACCGGTTCCGACACCGGCGTGTTCATCGGGATTTCGACGCACGATTACTCGCAAATCCAGGCGAGCTTCAGCGACAAAACTTCGATCGACACGCACACCACGACCGGCAGCGTGCTGAGCATTGCGGCCAACCGCATTTCCTACCTGTTCGGTTTTCATGGCCCGAGTTTTGCCGTGGACACGGCCTGCTCGTCCTCGCTGGTGGCGGTCCATCTCGCCTGCCAGAGCCTGAAAAATGGCGAGTGCGCCACGGCGCTGGCCGGAGGCGTCAACGCGATCCTCGTCCCGGACACCTACGTCGGCTTCAGCAAAATGTCGATGCTCTCGCCCGACGGCCGCTGCAAGGCGTTCGACGCCCGCGGAAACGGGTTTGTGCGCGGCGAAGGCGCGGGCGTCATCGTGCTGAAACCGCTCTCCGCCGCCATCGCGGACGGCGACCGGATTTACGCGGTGATCCGCGGCAGCGCGGTGAACCAAGACGGGCGGACGAGCAGCCTCACGGTGCCGGGTCGCGAGGCGCAAAAACGCCTGATCCGCGAGGCCTGCCGCGATGCCGGGGTCGATCCGCTGGAAATCGATTACGTCGAGGCGCACGGCACGGGGACCGCGGTCGGCGACCCGATCGAGGCCTCCGCGATCGGTGCCGTCATCGGCGAAAACCGCACACGGCGGGCCTGCGTCATCGGCTCGGTCAAAACGAATATCGGCCACCTCGAAGCCGGCTCCGGGATTGCCGGGATCATCAAAACGGCGCTGGTTCTCCACCACGGCGAAGTGCCTCCCAACCTGCATTTCGAAAAGCCAAACCCGGACATCGATTTCAAGAAATGGATGCTCCGCGTGCCGGTCGCGGCCGAAAACCTGCCCCGCGAGGATGCGGTCGCGGCGATCAACTCGTTCGGGTTCGGCGGAACGAACGCCCATGCGGTTTTGCAGCGCGCCCCGCGGCAGGATCCGGATGTCGCCAGCGAGCCCGCGCAGCCGCGCCTGTTCGCGCTCTCGGCGCGAGATGCGGAGGGGCTGCGCTCGATCGCGGCGCAGTATTCCGCGTGGCTTGCCACCGCCGGTGAGTCGCTGGAGGATATTTGTCACACCCTCGCGACGAGGCGGCAGCACGGCCCGCACCGGATCGCGCTCGCGGCGGGTTCGAAGCCGGAGGTGGCCGCGAAACTCGATGCGTTTCTCGCCGGGGAAACCCGCCCGGGCCTCTCCTCGGGGATCGCCGCGGCACCGCAGAAAATCGCGTTCGTGTTCACCGGCCAAGGCCCCCAATGGTGGGCGATGGGCCGCGAGCTGATCGCAAGCCATCGGGCCTCCCGGGACAAGATCTCTGAGTGTGACGCGCTCTTCCGCCAGTGGGGCGACTGGTCCCTGATCGAAGAGCTGTCCCGCGACGAAGCGGACTCGCGGATGGACCGTCCGGCCATCGCGCAGCCCGCGATCTTCGCGCTGCAGGTCGCGCTCGCCGCCTGGTGGCGGGAGCACGGCGTCGAACCCTGCGCCGTCATCGGGCACAGCGTGGGAGAGGCGGCGGCGGCGCATCTCTCCGGCGCGCTCGATCTGCCCTCCGCCGCAAAAGTGATTTTCGAACGGGGCCGCTGCATGCAGGTCCTGCCTCCGACGGGAAAAATGCTGGCCGTGGCCCTGACGCCCGAAGCCGCCGCGCCATGGCTGGCCGGTTTCGGGAAGCGGGCGGAGATCGGCGCGGTGAACAGCCCTCGCTCGGTTGTTGTTTCCGGCGAGCCGGCCGCGCTCGAGCAGATCGCGCGCAAGCTCGAGGCCGCGAACATCTGGTGCCGGTTTCTCCGCGTGAACTACGCCTTCCACAGCGCGCAGATGGAGCCGGCAAAATCCGCGCTCAAAGCCGCGCTGCGCAAGATCACATCCCAGACGCCGACGGTTCCGCTTTGCTCGTCGGTCACGGCAAAGATTTCCCCCGCCGAAAAACTCCATGCGGATTACTGGTGGCACAATGTCCGGCAGCCGGTGCAGTTTGCCGCAGGGATCCAGACGCTGATCGAGGCCGGATTCACTGCGTTCTTGGAGATCGGCCCGCATCCCGCGCTTTCCGGCTCGGTGTCCGAATGCCTCAAAGCCAGTGGCGCGGGCGGGTTTGTCGCCGGCTCTCTCCGGCGCGACGAACGCGATACGAACAGCCTCATGGGTTCGCTCGGTGCGCTCCACGTCCGCGGCCTTCCGGTCAAGTGGGGCGGCCACGGCCGCAGCGTGGCTCTTCCGCTTCACCCGTGGCGGCATGAGCGCTACTGGCACGAGGTCGAGGAATCCAGCGCCATGCGGCTCGGGCCGCCGGGGCACCCGTTGCTCGGCCGCGCGGCGAACACCTCGGATCCCCAGTGGGGAGCGCAGATCCATCCGGAGCTCCTGCCTTACCTCGACGACCACCGCCTGAACGGACGCGTGGTTTTTCCGGCGGCTGCCTACGTCGAAATGGCGCTCGCAGCGGGCCGTCAACTCCACGCGGAATCTCCGCTCATTATCGAGGAGCTCGAATTCCATCGCGCCCTGTTCCTCCCCGGACCCGGGCATTCCACCCGCCTGGAATTCCGCGGCAGCGCGGACGACGGCACGTTTCGCATCCACTCGCAAACCGGTTCGAGCCAGGGCTGGACCTCCCATTGCTCGGGCAAAATCCGCGCGGCCGCCGGCACGGCGGACCCGGCCGCCCTCGACGCCATCAAGGCCCTCTGCCCGGAGGAACAATCCGGTGCGGCAAGCTACGAGCTATTCCAAAAAAACGGGTTTCATTTCGGCGAATCGTTCCGCGCCATTTCGCGCGTCTGGCGTCGCGACGGCGAGGCGCTCGGCGAGATTTGCGCCCCGGCAACATTGCGCGCGGACGGGTATCTTTTCCATCCGGCGATGCTCGACTCCTGCTTTCAGGTCCTTCTCTCGACCCTGACACCGGACGAGAGCGCCCGCGGCCTGTTTCTGCCCGTGCGCATCGAACGGATCCGCTTCTTCGCGCCTCCAACCGGAAAAATCTGGAGCCATGTCCGCTTGATCAAAGCCGGTGAAACCGCCATCACCGCCGATCTTCGCCTGTTTGACGAGAATGGGAATACGCTGGCCGAGATCCACAAATTCCGCTGCGTGGCCATCGAACAGCCGGTCGCTGCGCCCGGCACTCTCGACGACTGCTTTTATGAAATCCGATGGAAAGAGACCGAGCCTGTTCCTCCGCAAGCCGCAAGCGCCGGATGGTTGCTCATCGGCGGAGGAACGTCCCTGGCCAACCAAATCGCATCGCAACTGGAATCCGCCGGTGCCTCTTGCGAAGTTGTGGCGGATGCTTCCGGATTAAATGCAGGAAACGCTGAGATCGCGAACATCGCGTATCTTGCAGATAATTCGGGCGACGGGAATGCTGTTTCGGCAAACTCTCTTTGCGCTCAGCTACTTGATGTAGTTCAATATATTGCTGCTAATGGAGATAAACATAGTTTTTCACTCATCACTCGTGGCGGTCAGCCAGTGGATTCTAGGCCTGTATCCGCCGCCCAGGGCGCATTGACCGGCCTGGCACGGGTCGTGATGAACGAGCACCAGAACTTGCGCTGTCGGGTCATAGACCTCGATGACACAGGCACGGAAACCGGGGTGCTTGTGGCGGAGTTGCTCAACGGCGGAGGGGAAGAGGAAGTCGCGCTGCGCGGAACCCGGCGGCTCGTCCCGCGCCTTGTCCGGTTCGAACCGAAGCTCAAGGGCCTGAGCGGGCAGGACGAGCCGTTCCGGCTGGAAATCGTCAAACCTGGCGCTTTCGACCAGATCGCATTTCGCAGGTGCGCGCGGCGGGTGCCGCAGGCGGGCGAAGTCGAGGTCGAGGTCCATGCGGCGGGCCTGAACTTCCGTGACGTGATGAAAGTGCTCGGGATTTATCCTGTCGAGCAGCCGCTCGATCACCTGCTGGGAGATGAATGTGCGGGACGGGTGGTCGCGGTGGGGAGCGGGGTCGATCACCTGAACGAGGGCGACGAGGTGATCGTCATTTCGCCTGGGTGTTTTTCGAAGTATGTCACGGCCCACTCCGCGTTCGTCGTCCGGAAGCCGGCGCATCTTTCCATGGAGGAAGCGGCGACCGTTCCTGTCACTTTTCTCACGGCGCACTACGCGCTCGACCATCTGGCGCGCCTCGGGCACGGCGAACGGGTCTTGATTCACGCCGCGGCGGGCGGGGTCGGCCTGGCCGCGCTCCAGATCGCCCGGCTCGCGGGGGCCGAGATTTTTGCGACGGCAGGGAACGACGCCAAGCGGGAGCTCGTGCGGAGCCTGGGGGCTGCGCATGTGATGGATTCCCGCTCGTTGGATTTTGCGGAGCAAGTCCTGGAGACGACCGGCGGGCGGGGCGTGGATGTCGTCCTGAACTCGCTCTCGGGCGAGGCCATCCCGAAAAGCCTTTCGACCCTCGCCCCATTCGGGCGCTTTCTGGAAATCGGCAAGCGGGACATCTATCAAAACAGCCGCCTGGGCCTGCGTCCGTTCAGCCGGAACCTCTCCTTCTTTGCGATCGATCTGAGCCAACTCCTGCGCGACCGCCCCGCCTCCATCGCGCGGATGGCGGCCGACCTGATGCGGCGGTTCGAGGCCCGGGAACTCGCGCCACTGCCTCACAAAGTCTATCCGATCTCGCAGGCCGCCGACGCCTTCCGCGAAATGGCGCAGGGCAAACACATCGGGAAAATCGTGTTCTCCGTGAACGCCGCCGACGTGGAAGTCGAACCGGACCCCGCCGACCGCGTCGTGTTCCGCCCGGACGCGACGTATCTGGTCACCGGCGGCGTGCGCGGGTTCGGGCTGGCGGTCGCGGAATGGATGATCGGGCGCGGTGCCCGGAACCTGGCTCTGGTCGGGGCAACCGGTGCTTCGGCGCAGGCCGCTAAGGACCGGCTTGCCGGGCCGCACGGGGCGAACATCCTCGCCGCCGCCGTGGACGTGTCGGACGAAGCCTCGCTGGCCGATTTTCTCTCGGACATCCAAGCGACCATGCCGCCGCTGCGCGGCGTCATCCACGCGGCGATGAGGATGGACGACGGCCTCCTGCAAGCGCTCACGCCCGCCCGCCTCTGGAACGTGCTCGGCCCGAAGGCGGGCGGCGCATGGAACCTCCACTCCCAAACGAAGGGCCTGCCGCTCGATTTCTTCGTGATGACCTCGTCGGTCTCGTCGCTGATCGGCAACCCCGGCCAGGGAAATTACGCGGCGGCCAACGCCTTCCTCGATGCCTTGGCGCACCATCGCCGCTCCCTCGGCCTCCCGGCCCTGACCATCAATTGGGGACATCTCGGCGAGGTCGGCTATGCGGCGCGCCATGCCGATGTCAGCGGGCATCTCGAACGCTATGGCGTCCCGCCCATTGCCTTGAACGATGCCTTGGCCATGCTCGAACGCTTGCTCCGGTCGGATGTCGCGCAGGCAGCCGCGATGCGCGTGGACTGGGCCCGCTGGGCGGAATCAAATCCGCGGGTCAAAAAATCCCCCCGCTACGAAGAACTCCTATCGTTCGAACCGTCCGGGAACCAGGAATCCGGTGCCGGGATCGCCGGCTCCATCCGGGATGCCTCCGGGGCCGAGCGCATGAAGCTCTTGGAAACATTCATCCGGGAGGTGGCCGCGCGGGTCCTAGGAATGTCGGCATCCCAAATCGACCCGGCCCGCCCGCTCACGGAATTCGGCCTGGATTCGCTGCTGGGCATCGAGCTGGTCAACCGGATCGAGGACGGGCTCGGGCTCCGGTTCCCGGTGGAAAAAATTCTGCGCGGGCCGAGCGTCCTTGGGCTGGCGCAGATCCTGGCGGATTCTATCAACCACTAATGGCCACTAAATACCACTATTATATGAAGCAGTGCAGTGACTTGTGCAAACCACACGACCCGCCGATCAGGGGAATGGTCCATTGATCTTCCGAGCTCTGTTGATTAGTGACTTTTAGTGAAAATTAGTGGTTCAACTGCGGGATTTAGGCTGCTCAAACTGCTGCACCTCGCCGGATACGCGGTCTATCTCGGGGGCATCGCACTCGCGAGACTGGTTCCTTTGACGCTCGTTTTTCTGCTCGGAAAATCCCTCGGGGCACTCGCGTATTATCTGCTCCGCAAACGGCGGTTGCTGGCCGAGTCGAACATGAGGGCCGCCCTGGGGATCAGCGGAGCCGAGGCGCGAAGGCTCGCCCGCCGGCATTTCATGGTCCTCGGGGCGAACCTGCTCTCGATGCTGAAAATCCCCACGATGAGCGACGCCCGGATCTGGCGGCATGTCACGTTTGACATCGTGCCGAAAATCTCCGACGCGGCGGAGGGCAAAGGCTGGGTGGCCGTCCTCAGCCACATGAGCAACTGGGAATTGCTGGGACGCCTCACCAAGCTTTTCCCCCAATACCGGTTTGGGGCGATTTACCAAAAGCTCGCGAACGGGCATGTCAACCGGCACTTCAACAACAACCGCGCCCGCATGGGGGTCACCCTCTTCGACCGGCGGGAAGAATTTTGGAGCTCCGTGGCGTTTCTGGAATCCGGGGGCGTTGTCGGCGTGCTCGCGGACCAGTATGCGGGGGTTTCGGGCACATGGATGCCGTTTTTCGGGCGGCTGACCTCCACCTCGACGCTTGCCGCTGCGATGGCGCACCGGGTCGGAGTCGAACTGGTGCCCGTCACCATCAACACCACGGGGGTGGCCCGCTGGCATGTCTCCGTCGGGAACCCGCTCGCCAAAGGGACCACGCCCGAAATCGCCACGGCCGCCATCAACCGCGAACTGGAAACGCAGATCATCGCTTCCCCCGCCGACTGGCTTTGGTCGCACGACCGGTGGAAAACGCCGCGTTTCGGGTTTCTTCTGACCGTCAGCCAGCGCCGGGTATTTTTCCCCCCGGGATTCAACCGCTCGAAGCTGGCACCCTTCCGCATCCTCGTGCGCTCGGTGGACGATCCGGCCGAGGCGGAGATCACGGTTCCCGCCGTGCGGGCGATCAGGCGCGGGCGGCCGGATGCGCACGTGACGGTTGTCGCCTGCGAACGGCTCGCGGAATTTTGGAAAGCGGTGGAAGAGGCCGACGAAGTCGTCTCGTTTCTCCCGGGCGAAACGGCCCGTGCCGTGGCCAGAAAAATCGCGGCTGCCGGCCGGTTCGACGCAGGCATTCTTCTCCCGGCCGCGCGGCGTGCCGCAGTGGAAATGTTTCTGGCGGGCGTCCCCCGCCGGCTCGGCCCCCCCAACCGGTTTTTGTTGAACACCTGGTGGAACCCGCCCGGGATGCACGACCCGGATGCCGCCGGGGCGGAACGCTACCACCGCATCGCCGGAACAGCCGGTGCCGCAATGTCAGATGTCCTGACGCGCAAGGAAAACGCGTGAGAAGCTAACCCGTATATCTCACACTGCAGCGTGGGGACGCAAACGTCTGGGGAGCGCACCCGTCTCGGGTGCGGGCGGCAGCGTCTCGCTGCCGCGAACTTCCTGCATTTGGGAAGGGAAGCCTGTA
>Ga0118677_10003029_pt1 | contig 32703 bp, 20 predicted proteins | sample AliMusrvi5mmetaG_FD_86154 | JGI IMG/M metagenome (GOLD analysis project Ga0118677, IMG submission 86154) | reverse complement strand
ATCCATGGCCAGGGCATCAGCCAGTTCTCGCATGGTCGGAGGATCGTCGGCGCGCCGCCCGATCACCGTGAGGATCCCAAACTGTGTCGTCTTCAGCCCGGCGGGAGCCAAAGCCGCGTCATACATCTGCGACAACCGTCGCGATGCCATGCGCATGGCGCCGCAATTGCAGACGCAGGAAGCTTACTTGCATCGGCTCGAAAAGCTGGCGGAATCCAACAACGCGCCGCTCAGCGATCTGGAGCGCGCCCGCAACGAAGCGCGCACCACCCGCGAGGAAGTGCGCCGGCAACAACTCGAATTGGAGCGGGCAGTAACCGTCTTCACCGAGGCTGAGAAAACGTTGCGTGAGCACAAACAACGCAGCCAGATTATCGCGGTGGCCCTGGCGCTCCTCGGCACGGCTTCAGTGGGTTCCACTCGTGGGGAACAGCTTAAGGACTGGCAAAATCCAAAGCTCACCGGTCTCAACAACCAGCCGCCCCACGCCACTATGGTGCTGTGTCCCGATGCGCGAACGGCTCAGCGCATCGAATTCGTCGCCAACAGCGAGCGCATCAAATCGCCGCTCTATCGCTCGCTCAACGGCGATTGGAAGTTCGCTGCCGACTATCAGGATTGGGGCGAACGCTACCGCTGGTTCGATGCTGCTTATGCCGACGGCGTGTGGGATCGCGTTGCGGTGCCGCATACCTGGTCGGTCGATCCGCGCTTTCCGTCGTATGTCGGCGCCGGCTGGTACCGCTTGCGCTTCAACACCCCCGCCACCACGCAAGCAGAGCATGTACGGCTGGCGTTTGAGGCTGTCGGGTCGCAAGCCAAAGTATGGCTGAATGGCAAGCTTCTTGGCGAGCACCAAGGCCCCTACCTGCCTTTCGAGTTCGATGTTACTGCGGCACTGATTCCAGGCAAGCCGAATCTTCTGGTGGTGCGCGCAGACAATCGCTGGAATGAACACACGATCCCCGGCGCGCATCCCGGCCCCAATCCGCAAGATCAACTCAAAGCCTGGTGGGATGATGGCGGCATCCTGCGCGACGTCAATCTCATTGTCACTCCGCCGGTCTACATCGCGCGCCAGAAGATTGAAGCTGTTCCCGATCTTGCCACCGGCCGCGCCACGGTGCGTGCCAGCGTCTGGGTACACAACACGCTCGACCGGCCATCGGAAGTGCGGCTGACGGCTGAACTGATGCGCGAAGAAGAGTCGCTCAATGTTCAGCCCGCACGGGCGAACGCCACCATCGCCCCCGGCATGACCCAGGCCCTCGATCTCACGTATTCGCTTGAACCCGCGCAGGTCAGCCTGTGGAGCATTGATACGCCCGTACTCTACCGGCTGCGCAGTTCTCTTGATAGCGGTGCGCAGGATACGGACTCATTCGGCATACGCACTTTTACCGCAAGCGGCACGCGGCTTTTGCTGAACGGAAAACCTATTCGCCTCGCCGGTGCGAACCGCATTCCCAGCCATCCGGCGTGGGGACAAAACGATCCGCCGGAAGCGGTCGCACGCGACCTGCAGCTGATGAAGGATGCCGGACTGGTCTTCATGCGCCTTTCGCACTACCCGCTCTCGCGCGCCGTACTTGATTGGGGGGATCGTCACGGAATGATGTTTGTTGAGGAACCAGCCAGCCCGGCTCACGTTGACGTCAAGGACGCAGCGCTGGCCGCCGAACTCCGCGAGAAATTCAACGGGTATCTGCGCGACACGATCGAGCGCGATTGGAACCGGCCGAGCATCGTCGCCTGGAGTGTGGGCAATGAGTTCGCCTCGGAAACGCCGGCCGGCGTCGAATCCGTGAAGCAGTCGCGCGAACTGGTTCGGGCGCTCGATCCTACGCGCCTAGTCACGTTCGCCACGAACCGCGTTGTCACCAAAGTCCCTCCCGAGCAGGAAGGGTCGTACTATGTTGACTTCGTGTCCATGAACACCTACAGCGACGCAATTGGCAATGGCAATAATATCGATACGATGCATGCACGTTATCCCGGCAAGCCACTTGTGGTGAGCGAATTCGGTCAGCGTGCCGATTTCGTTGGAGATGAGACCGAGCGCGAAGACTGGTTCCGCCAGATGGTTGCGGAGTTGCGCAAGCGGCCGTTTCTTTCGGGCGCGTCTATCTGGAGCTTCAATGATTATCGCAGCCGCTACGTTGGCACGAACGCGAACGGCTGGCGCCCGTGGGGACTGGTTGATCCGGAACGAAATCTGCGCGGCAGTTACGAGGTGCTGCGCCGCGAGTTCTCCGGCTTTGCTGTGCGCCAGGCGCAAATCCTATCGGGCTATGTGGTGTTGCGCCTCGCCGCGCGGGCGGACTTTCCGGTATACTCGCCTGCGCCCGTCGAAGTGAAGGTGCGGATGATGGATGGGCAGGGCCGCCTGCTCGAAATCAAAAGCGTCTCCGTTCCCGCCCTGGAACCGGGCGCCGAACACGAAGTGCGAGTACCCATTGCTCCAGGTACCGGGATGTTCCGCGGCGAAGTTTGGCGCAGCAAAGCTCGGACGCTCACATTCGGGGTGGTGCGTCCATGATGCGCGCGGCTTGTGCGCTCCTGATGTTGGCGGCCTGTGCCTGCGCAGAGCCGGTGCTGTGGTACCGCCAACCTGCGGCAAAGTGGGAGGAGGCCCTGCCGGTAGGCAATGGCCGGTTGGGCGCGATGGTGCGCGGGGGCGTCCGCGAAGAACTGCTCAACCTGAATGAAAACTCCGTCTGGAGCGGCCATCCGTACTTCATCGAGAAGCCTGAAATGCGCGAGAACCTTCCCCGGTTACGCGAACTGCTCTTCACCGGAAAGTACGCCGAGGCCGAAGCCCTCGCGCAACGGACAATGACCATCCGGCCAGATCCGCGCTACGGCACTTACAAGCCGCTTGGCGACATGCGTCTTGCATTCGATCTTCCCGATGGTGAGCCTTCCGGCTACCGCCGTTCACTCGATCTTGATTCCGCTGTTGCAGAAACATCGTTCACTTCGGGCGGGGTCAAATACACACGTCGCGTCTTCGCCAGCGCCCCGGCAGAGGTGCTTGTGATTCGACTAGAGGCTTCGCGGCCCGGTTCCATTTCCCTCACTGTTGCGCTCACACGGGAGAAGGAAGCAACTACTGTCGCCAGCGGGCCTGACACGCTGTTGTTGAGCGGTGAATGCGACAATGGCGGCGTCCGCTTCCACGCCCTTCTGCGCGCAATCCCGACGGGCGGTACGGTTACGCTGACAAACAATAAGCTTCGCATCACTGCCGCCGATTCCGTCACATTGCTGCTTGCTGCCAATACGAGCTATCGTCTCTCTGATCCGGTGGGCCGAGCGAAGGCCCAACTCACCGCCGCGCCCCTCTTCGATCGCCTCCTGGCGGATCACCTGAAAGACTATCGATCCTGGTTCCGCCGTGTTTCGCTGAAGCTCGACGGCCCTGATCTAAACGGAGTTCCGACGGACGAGCGTTTGCACCGCATCGCCGCCGGCGCCGCCGATCCGCAACTCGCAGCCGCCTACTTTCAATTCGGCCGCTATCTGCTGATCTCAAGCTCCCGCCCCGGAGGACTTCCGGCGAACCTGCAGGGCCTGTGGAATCCGCTCTTCAATCCTCCCTGGTTCTCAGACTACACCATCAACATCAACGCCCAGATGAACTATTGGCTTGCTGGCCCTGGCAATCTAGCGGAACTCGAGCAACCGTTGTTCACCCTTACCGAGAGCCTCCGCGAGCCTGGCCGCAGGGCAGCCCGCGACCGTTTCGGTGCACGCGGATTCGCGCTCTCGACTCGCACCAATATCTGGGGGAACACCGATCTGCGCGGTACATCCGGACTACTGTGGTATGACAGCGCGGCTTGGCTCGCGCTCCACTTTTGGGAAGCATACCGTTTCTCCGGCGACCGCACGTTCTTGAAGAACCGCGCGTGGCCGGTCCTTCGCGAAGCCGCCGAATTCTATTTCGATACGCTCGCCGAAGACCCGCGTACTCACAAGCTTGTTACCGGCCCGGCAGCATCTCCTGAGAATACCTTCCTCGCGCCCACCGGAGAAAAGGTTTCGCTCACCATGGGGCCGGCGATGAGTATGGAGATCGTCCGCGAGCTGCTCACCGCCTGCGTGGAAGCGTCGCGCACTCTCGGTATCGATGCTGCGTTTCGAGCGGAAGCGGAATCGCGCCTCGCGCGCCTGGCGCCACTACGAACGGGCTCAAAAGGCCAGCTTCTCGAATGGAACGAAGAGTTCCAGGAATCCGATCCACACCATCGCCATGTTTCGCACCTGTTCGCGCTCCACCCGGCCACACAGATTACGCCTCGCGGTACTCCGGCTCTTGCCAGTGCAGCGCGCAGATCGCTCGAACTTCGCGGCGACGCCGGCACCGGGTGGAGCACGGCATGGAAAGTCAATTTCTGGGCGCGCCTTTGCGATGGACAACGCGCCGGAGAATTGTTGCAGCGATTGATAGGCGCGAGCACTCTGCCAAATATGCTCGACACACATCCGCCGTTCCAGATCGACGGCAACTTCGGCGGCGCGGCGGGCATTGCCGAGATGCTGCTACAAAGCCACTCCGGCGAAATTGAACTTCTCCCAGCGCTTCCCTCCGCGTGGTCTGGCGGAACAGTGAAAGGGCTCCGCGCGCGTGGTGGTTACACGTTGGATCTGGAATGGAGCGCGGGAGAACTGCGCCGCTTTTCGATCCGTTCCGATCACGACGCCACTCCAACCATACGTTACCGGGCCCAGGTGATCCGTTCAAAACTCAAAGCAGGAGGCACGCGCGCACGTGAGTTCCGTAATGGCGAGTTTGTTTCTGCCAGGGCAGTGCGGCCCGTGCGGTAAGGGGAACTGCCACGCGCCGGGCTCGGAGAGTTCCACACACGTCACTGGATGATGCCGTTGCCACCTTTGAATTGCGGCCCCAGAGCCGCCCGGACCCGCAGTGCCAGTTCTTCCGGAGTGAAGGGCTTCTGGATTACTTCCACGCCTGCGTTCAGGGTTCCTTTCTCTGCGATAAAGTCCTCGGCATAGCCGGTCATCAATACGCTCCTGATCGCCGGTTGTGCCTGCCGCAACCGCTGCACCAGTTCAAGGCCGCTCATGTACGGCATGACCATGTCCGATAACACAAGGTCGATCGGGGCTTCGCTTCGTTCGACGATCAGCAACGCTTCGCCGGCATTGCTGGCGGCGATCACATGATATCCGAAGGTCTTTAAGGAGGCTGCCGTGAATTCCCGGACCTCCTCCTGATCCTCCACAATCAAGATGGTTTCGGTTCCGGCAACATTCGGGACGGGCGCCCCTGCCGGAGTCTCCAGAACGCATGCGGTTATCGCCGGCAAGTAGATCCGGAATGTCGTCCCCATGCCGGGTGCGCTCTCCAGATCGATGCAGCCATTGCTCTGCGCGATGATGCCCTGCACTGTGGCCAGGCCAAGCCCGGTGCCCTTTCCGGCGGCCTTGGTCGTAAAGAAAGGCTCGAAGACTCTGCTTCGCGTCGCCTCGTCCATGCCCGCACCGGTATCGATCACCGCCACCACAACGTAGATCCCGGCGGCCGGTTCAAAGGGAAACGCGGACCTCACCTCCGCGCTGGTGACGTTGCCGGTCTCGATCCGCAACCGCCCACCTTGCGGCATGGCATCGCGCGCATTTACGGCCAGGTTCATGATTACCTGTTCTAACTGATGCGGATCTGCGTAAACATGCAGCTCCGCGGGAAACAACGTGAAGGTCACCAGGACGTCCTCTCCCACCAGACGCTCCAGCATGGTATGCATCTCTTTGACCACAACATTCAGGTCGAGCACGCGCGGCTGCAGAACCTGCTTGCGGCTGAACGCCAGTAGTTGCCTGGTCAGCGCTGTGGCTCTGTCTCCGCAAGTCTTGATCTCGTACAGGTATCTATGGAGCGGGTCGCCGGGCCTTAACTTTCGTAGTGCAAGTTCACTGTAACCGTTGATAACGGTCAACAAGTTGTTGAAGTCGTGGGCAACACCGCCTGCCAGGCGGCCTACGCATTCCATTTTCTGGGCTTGGGCCAATTCGGCCCTGAGCTTCTCTCTCTCCTCTTCGGCACGCTTGCGGTCGCCTATATCCTGCCCGATCCCTATGGATCGGCCATCGGACATCTTCACGTTTATCCAGCTTGTCACGACGATGCTGCCATCCTTGGCCGTCGTACGACAGTCCACCCAGCCGCTCCCGGACTGCATGAACTGGATCACCCGCTCGCGTTCCTTTACGTCCGGGTAGCAAAGCTGCGTGAAATCTTCCCGCTGGCAGTCCTCCAGTGTCCATCCTAGAATCCGGGTCAGCGCCTGGTTCACGAGTGCGAAACTGTGCGGTGATTCGTAGAACGCGAGCATCACCGGGATATTGGCGAAGATTGACTCGATGAGTTCCACGCGCTGTTTCTTTTCAGCTTCCGCCAACTTCCTAGACGTGACGTCGCGGCTCAGGCCGAGTAGCCTGACGGGGACACCTTGACTGTCGCGCACTACGGTAGCATTGCCTCGTATATGACGGATTCCGCCGTTCGGATGCACGATGCGAAACTCAGTCTCGTAGCGGTGCCCATTGGCCAGTGCCGAACTGACCTCCGCCATCACCCTGCCCTGGTCTTCGGGATGAACTCTCTCCCGCCATGCTTCAAAGCGCGGTGCAAACTCGCCTTTCGTAAACCCGTACAGCGCTAAGTTCCGTTCATCCCAGTGCAGGTGTTTTGCGTCGATATCCCATTCCCAGAGACCGAATTTTCCCGACTCCAGGGCAAGATTCACCCGGAGGTTCGCCCGCAGCAACTCCTGTTGTGCGCGCTTTCGCTCCGTGATGTCAATGTACGATGCCACAACGCCCAGAAGATGTCCGGTTCGTTCCCGGACTGGTTGGGCATTGGCGATCAGCCAGGTAATGCGTCCGCCCGGATTTGGGATACCCAATTCCAGGCCGCTAACGCGCTCCCCTTTGCGAAGCGCCTTCCAAACTGGCCTTTCCTCCTCCATTAGCACCTTGCCGTCGCTGCCCAGTACATCGACCAGTTGATGCGGAAATGGACCGCCCAATTCCACGATGCGTTCGCCGAGCAATTGCCTGGCGGCATCGTTCGCGCTCTGGAGCCGGCCTTGATTATCGACAAAGATGACGCCTTCTACAAGCGATTCCACGATCGCACGGGCCTTGGCTTCGCTCTGCTGCAACTCCGCCTCGGCGCGCTTCTTCCCGGTGGCGTCACGGACAAATCCCACCAGATAGCCGGCGCCGTCGGCTGAACACTGAACGTTGACTTCTGTGGGAAAGACGCTGCCGTCTTTCCGCCGCAGCCAACCTTCAAACCTGCATTCCCGCTCATTCAGGATTTGCTGCAACCGTCGGAGCGTTTGCTCTTGGGAATCGGCCGGCACCAGATCGGTAGCTTGCATCTGGAGCAACTCCTGCTCGCTGTAACCGGTCATGCGGCAACCGGCTTCGTTGACCTCCAGAATTCGCCCGTCCATGCCGAGGCGCCATATGCCATCCATGGCGGAGTGCAGGATAGTCCGGTAGCGCGCCTCGCTTTCGCGAAGTGCCTTTTCGGCCTGTTCGCGCTCGGTGATGTCACGCGCCAACGCCAGATAGACAGGCGCATCGTGCAGTTCGATACGCCCGACGCGGACCTCAACGGGAAACATCGTGCCGTCCTTGTGGCGATGCGTGCCATTGAAGGTGACCGCGCCTCCCGGCGGAATGCTGCGCCACGCTTCTCGTGCCTCGGCGATGCCGGCATCCATTTCGATGTCGAAGATCGTCAGGCTCAATAATTCTTCGCGGCTGTAGGCGAGGCTCAAACAGGCCTGCTGGTTCACCTCCAGGATCTTCCCATCAGCATCGTGGACGTAAAGCGCATCGGCCGCCTGTTCCACCAGAGACCGGAATCGCTCCTCGCTCTGGCGAAGCGCGTACTGCATTTTCGTGTGTTCGGTGACGTCCTGGATAACACCGGTAGAGCGGAGGAGCTTTCCCGATGCATCCACCGTCAGACCGTTTCTGGTATCGATGTAGCGGATCTCTCCCGTGCTCTTTTGCACGATCCGGTGCTGGCTGTCCCAGGCTTCGCCTTCGGCGTTGCGGTACTTTGCATAGGTCGCCAGGACCTGATCCCGGTCATCCACATGAATCCGCTGGAAGTAGGTTTCAAATGACGGTACAGTGTGCTCGGGATCGAGGCCCAGGATGCTGAAGAGTTCCGGCGACCAGGTCACCTCGCCTGTCGCCGCATCTTCGCTGAAACTTCCAATGTGGGCGATTTGCTGGGCAGCCGAAAGTTGGGTCTCGCTGTGGCGCAGGGAATCCTCGGCCGCGCGCTGTTCCGTAATATCAATAAAAATGCAGGCCAGCCGGTTCGCTTCGAAGGGAAACATAATCACCTCGAAGATCCTGTCCAGGAAGGAGGTAGAACCCTCGATGCGCACCGGCTCTCCGCTCGCGGCCACCCGGTTGCCGCGCTCGAACCAGAAGTCCTCCAGCCTCGGCAGGACCTCGCGAACGGACCGGCCGGTCAAGGCCTGCGCCTTCGTGCCGGTCATCTTCTCAAATGCAGGGTTGACGGCCAGTACGCGGTAATCCACGGGTTTCCCAGCCGCATTCCTGACCACCTCGAACAGGCCATAGCCCTCCTGCATCGAGTGGAACAGCCAGCCAGTCTCGTACTGCACGGCAGAGCGGGATTGGGCCTCCAGTTCACCTATTCGAGCGTGCAGCAGCGTGTTTTCCCTGCGTAGCTGCTCGAGTTCACCCAGCATGGTTTCGCCCACGGTCTATCCTCCAGCACCGCTATTGAGAGCCGACAGATGCGACCGGCAAACATTCCCACGCATGTTATCCGCGCGCGATGCGGGCGGCGGTGCCCTACGCATCGTGTTATTTTCCGAATAACACGATAAAGAGACTTGATTCTCTTATACCGCCATCTCATCTGCGATGCAAGCGACCACCCCGATGGCTGATCATGTTGCCAGTGGTGCAAGGCTGGGCTAGACTGTTGGTACGTTTTGATTCATCTCGGAGGATGGACTATGGCTCGCGTATACATTACCAGCGCAAATGTGAGAGTGCTATTTACGAACGATTCTGCTGTCGGGACAGGGTGCCCGAACAAGCATGACGATGTTCTGCTCGTGCAGTTCTTTCTGAAGGTGATCTCCGAAGGTCCCGACGCGGCACGCTACAAACCGGTGAATAAACCGGCATTGACCTGCGACGGCCTGTGGGGCTCAAACTCGCAGGCATACCTGAACCAATACATCTCCGCCAACAGCGCCGCGAACCCGGGCGCTCCGCTTAAGGATGACGGCCGGGTTGACCCGGTAGTCAATGGAAGGTTCATGGGCAGCCTGAGCGGTACACTTTATACCATTCTTGCTTTGAACAACAGCTATATGAAGGCACGAGGTCTCAGTTCGTTGAGCGACATTACTACTGACGCCGCGTTTCCAACTGTGCTGCGGCCTTCATTGAAGGTTCAATAGTTTAAGTAGTCGCGGCTCTGCTACATTGGGCTCATGAGCCGATGGATTTGTGTGCTTGCATTGTCCGGCGCGTTTGCGGCGGAGGCTCCTAACCGGGCTGCGGTGGAATCGTTTCGCGCTGGAATGGCGAAGTCAGTGGAGAGCCTGGAGCGGGCTCTCGCCAAGCCCAATGCGCAGCCTTCGATTCGCGATCTTCCCAATGGCGCGCTGGCGAAACTGGTGTTGGGACAAGACCCGGCGGGCGCGGAACGCCTGCTGCGCATGACCTTCGAACAGCAACTGCCCGATGGCACCGTGCCGTGGCAGATCGGCCGCCCGGAGATAAAGGATCCGAACGCCATTGAGTTCACCATGCAGGGCGTGGGGCCGATCCTCAAGGGCTACGGCGGCAAAATCTCTGAGGAATTCAAGGCCTGGCTGAAGCCGCACGTGGTGCTGGCTTTCACGGCGATGCGGAACCACAAAGTGCCGGTGAGTTACACCAACATCTTTCTGATGAAGACGGTGAACATGGTGCTGAATGGCGAGGCGGTGGGAGATGCGCAGGCCGCCGCCGAGGGCTATCAACAACTGGATGCGTGGATCGAATACACGCGGCAAAACGGCATCCATGAATTCAGCAGCCCGACCTATTACTGCACCGATCTCAACACGCTGGTGACGGCGCTACGGTACATGGATCGTGCCGAGGGGCGGGAAAAGGTCCGGCACATTCTGGATTATTACTGGACCGATATCGGGGCCAACTTCTTTGAGGGGCGGCGGCGCATGGCTGGTCCGCACAGCCGCGACTACGATTTCCTCACCGGGCACGGAGGGATTGAGTTCTTCCTTGCTGCCGCGGGGTGGCGCGAGCGGCCTTACACCGATAAGCCCGATCTGGAAAAGATCTACCTGTTGCTGAACGATTGGCCGGGCGGCTATCAACCTTCATCGGCGATGCGTGCATTGGCGGCAATTCCGCAGAGGACCGTGGTGCAGGTGTGGGGCGAGAAGCCGGACAACGTACGGACACATTTCGTGACTCCGGAGTTTTCCATCGGCAGCACGAACAGCGACTACAATCCACAGGACAAGCTGCTCTCCATGGAATTCGCGTCGGAGGCGGACATTCCGGCGGTTACGGTGGTGCCCGATCCGTTCGATGCGCCGTGGGGCAAGGCTCGGATGAATGATCGCTCCGGACATTCGAAGCCGTGGCATGCGCCACTGCACGTGACCTCGGCGCAGGCGGAGGGAGCGGTGCTCGCGCTGCTGGATATCGAGCCATCGTCATCACGGGCGCAGACAACGTTTTCGACAAGCGTGATTCTGCCGGCGGTGGCTGATGTGGTGCGACTCGATGGGCGCAAGGTTTCGCTGGCGCAACCGGGGAAGTTCACGGTGGAGACGGACTCTGTGATTGGGCTGCGATTGGGGAATGCTGCGTTGGCGATCAAGGTCATTCACAGCAGCGGCTTCGTTGCGGGATACAAGCCGCGCATTGCGCTGCAGAGCGATCACGAGGGCCTGAAATTCGGCGCTGCGCGCTTGACGGTTTATCAGTATGAAGGCGAAGTGACGACATTCAAGGACAAGCACTGTCCGCTGGCGCTGTTGATTGTGGCGGGGAAGGCCACCTCCGATGCGGAGCTCGAGCAATTGATGCGGCGAGTGAAGGATGCGAAGATCGAGGATTCGACGACCGGTTCGACGTGGCGCATTGCGGTACAAGCGGGCGAGGCAAAACTGGAGGCCTCTCGCGACATGGCGAAATCGCAGACCATCAGCCGGCGCGTGAATGGAACCGAACCGGCACGGGCGCTGTTTACGATCAACGGTAAGGACTATTCGCAGACGCTAATTGGGAAGTGACAGCGCATCGCCTTCGCGGCGGATTCCGAAGGTGAGTTGCTTGGCTGCGCCTGCGGCGGTGTAGGCGTCAATGGCGTATTGCCATGTCCGGCGCACGTCGGGCAGCAGGGCACGCGGCCCGGCAGGTACGCGCGTATCGACGAGTGCGACCGGCCGGGGCGCCATGGCGGCGGCGAGGTCGGGCAGATCGTAGTGACCCAGCACGCCCGGCACCACGGCAGTCATCACCTGGCGGTGGACCGGAGTGTTGACGATATCGTGATAGGAGACCGGCATCGCTTCCAGCACCACTGCTTTGATTCGGGTATCGATTGCCGCGGCATGGAGCAAGGCAACGGCGGAAGTGCCGTGCGCGACTCCAACCACACGGGTGAAACCTTCGCGCTCCATCAAATCCAGACCGCGAAGCAGGTCCTCAATGCCGAGACCGGGCAGCGGTTTTCCAACCATCATGGCGAGCCAGGCGAGTTTGTCGGGACCGAACCAGGAGTCCGAGTAGCTGGTCCATTTGCCTGCGGTGGAGCCGAAGCCAGCGACATCGATGGCGAGTACGGGATGACCGGCGCGGGCGAGCGCGTCGGCATCGCTTCCGGTTTTGAACGCGGCGGCAGAGCCGGCGTCATTGACGTACAGCACCGGTTGATTTTTGGATTCAACGGGCCGGGCTAGGAATGCTGCCACTCGCCGCGTGCCGACCAGGTATGTCAACGGCAGTAGTGTGTACGCTTCGCGAGTGGTTGTTTTTCCAGCCGTGACTTCGACAGATCCGGTGGCTGCCTCATACCGGGTGAACTGCTTCACTTGATCGAGGATGCGAAGCCGTGGTGCAGGGCGGGGAGGCAGCTTCGGGCCGAAGCGTTTGATATTCAGAGTGCTGGCAGTTTCGCCTCCGAGCGACACTGAGACCTGACCGGAGGGCGTGCAGTAGAGATCATCTTCCACCTCCGTTTGAAATACCGGTTCGGGCAGCGGACCGGCGGGGCCGCCTTTGAGCCAGCGATTCATCCAGCCATAGATCGCTTCGCGCACCTCGACCGGAACACCGTGGCCGCCGGGGCCGATGGCGTGATCGATCTTCTCCTGCCCATCGAACAGGCTGTAGATACGGCGCCCTTCGGCAACGGCGCGGCGCGCTCCTGCGATAGGAAAGAAATCTTCGGACGTCGAGACCACAAGGTACGGCTTGGGCGCGAAGGCGGTGATGAAGTCGGCGTGATCCAAGCCCGCGGCCAGTTGATCTGGGAACTGCTGTTCTGCATCCTGCGGACCGGTGCCGGGCATCTGCTCCTCCCACGCCGTGATGTAGCAGGCCGGAGCAGCGACTTTGAGGCGGTCATCCAGCGTTGCTATGTATGCGGTAAGCGTTCCGCCACCGGAGCAGCCGGAGACGGCTAGTTTCGTTGTATCCACATCCGGCTGTGCGGCCAGGACGTCGAGGCTGCGGATGGCGTCCCACACCATGTAGCGCGCGATGCTCTCGCCGCCGAGCAGGTTTTGAATACCCACCATCTGATGCTCCACCGTGGTGCCGCCGGCTTTCGAATCGCCAAGAGCGCGGTCATAGAAGATGCGTCGCTCGCCCTGTCCGATGGGGTCATAGGTGAGGACGACGAAGCCACTCTTCACCAGTCCGAGAGCCAGCGTTTGATAGAACGCGCGCGCCTTCGCGGCCTGGCTGTGGCCGACCGGTTGCAGCACGGCAGGGAAGGGTCCGCGGCCTTTCTGCGGAATGTAGAGATTGGCGGTGACGAAGAAGTTGGGCTGGCTTTCGTAGATGATGTTTTCGATGCGGTAGTCACCGCGATCGATGTTGCGCGTGCGGCGCAGATTGAGCGGCGTGCGTTTTTCGGGCAGGCCGCCTAGGAAGCCCAGGAGCGTCTTTCGGGTCCAGGCGGCGCGGGCCTGGGCATCGGCACGGGTCTGGATTTTCGAGACCTGCTCGCGCCGCGCGGTTAGCTGCTGGCCGGCGCGATTGAGGAGCCAGTCGCGAAGGTCGCTGCTCTGCGCCATGGCCGCAGAGCAGGAGAGAACGAACAGCAGCGTGCGCATTAGAACCTCGCCGGCGGTTGTCCGGTGGCGAACAGGCGGGCGAGCCAGTTTTCGATGATGCGGTCCTCTTCCGGCACGCGGTTGTGGCCTGTTTCGAGGGCGAGCAATAGCTGCTTGGGCGCGGTGATCACGTTGTAGGCCGCGTACATGGAAGTGGGCGGACAGGTGGCGTCGTTGTAGCCCCAGGCGTAGACTCCGGGTGCGCGGATGCGGCGGGCGAAGTTGACCACGTCATAGTAGTAGGACGTTTCGAGGTTCGCCTGCGTGCGCATGGAGCCGGGACCGTCTTCTCGGAACATGTGGGGCCAGCCGCCGGCGCGATTTTTCAGATAGCCGGTGACATCGGCGAGGGCAGGGTAGAAGGCGGCCAGCGCTTTGACGCGAGGATCGAACCCGGCGGTGACGAGAGAGAGTGCACCGCCCTGGCTGCCTCCGGTGACGGCGAGCGTCTTGCCGTCCCAATTATCGAGTGAGGTCAGATAGTCATTGGCGCGCAGGCAGCCGAGATAGACGCGGCGATAGTAGTAGCGGTCGCGCGATTCGAGTCCCCAGTTCTGGTAGCCGTTGAGGGCGCCCTGTGCGAGCAGCTGATAGACGCTCAAATCCATGGTGAGCGGAATGCCGTGGATGCCGATCGCGAGTGTGATCGCTCCCATCTCGGCGTACTTGATGGCCGGGTTGATCTTGGAAACGCCCGCGCCGGGAACCAGCAGCAGCGCCGGATACTTGCCGGGCTTGGTGGGCACGGAGAGCATGCCGAAGACCCGGGTGCGGGTGCCTCGGGTGCGGCCGACGTTTTGCAGGCTCAAATGATAGACGTTCACTTTCGAAGTGCTGAGTTCGGGGATCAGCGTACGCTGGGCATCGATCGGGATTTCGGCCAGCTCTTTCTTGCCTGCATCCCAAAAGGCGTCGAAGTCCGCGGGATTCTGCGCGGCGGGGCGGATCGCTTCGGGATCGAAGCCGGCGGTGCCGTTGCCGCGATAGGTCATGCCGTTTTCTTCGATGGTGGCGGTGCACCGCAGGAAGCCGGGCTCCTTCATGGTGCCGCCATCGACTCGGAGCGGATCGCCATCGAGCGTGACGGTCCTGGTGACGGTGGGGTTCATCTGCTCGGGGCCGATGCGATAGGTGAGCTTCACGCCCTTCATGACGTTTCCGTCGCGGATGGCGCGGATGAGGAAGGTGGCATTTTCGCCGGCCTTGTATTTCCAATCGGCGTGGTCAGGGGCGACGAATACCTGGATGGTCCCGGTGCGGGTCTGGGCGGAGAGAGCCGTGACCGCGAGGGCGAATAACAGCGACTTGATCATATTGATAATCATCTGATTTCATCTGATAAACTGCAAGACATGTCAGAACCTTTATTGATGGGCATTGCGGGCATTGGCCGCATGGGCTGGGTACACGCGCAGCATTTGCTGGAACTGGAACGCGAAGAGGGTGTGTGCCGCCTGGCCGCGGTAGTGGATGTGGATGGGGCAAAGCTGGAGCGCTTCGTCGCCAAGACCGGCTTCACCGGCCGGACATTCCTCTCGATCGAAGAGTACATCCAGGCGGACGTCTGCAAGGCCACCATGATTGTGACGCCCACGGCGATGCATCGCGACCATGCGTCGATTCTTGTGAAGGCGGGGCACCGGGTTATCTCAGAGAAGCCGCTCACCGGCACGCTCGAAGGCGATTTGGAGTTTTGCGCGGAGCTTGACCGCGACGCACCGAATGGCGTGATGCTGGCATTTCAACGGCGCTTCGACGCTGCATTGGTGTACGGGCGCGAGTTGATGCACTCCGGTGCGATCGGCAGGGTGGTCAAGGTCTATTCGGCGTTGGAGGATTCCGGCCCCGCACCCAATGGCTATGCGAGTGGCGGCATTTTGCCCGATATGTCGGTCCACAACGTGGACGAAATTTTGTGGCTCACCGATAAGATGCCGGATCGGGCCATGGCCATCGGCTCGCGGGTTTACAGTCACGCGCTGACGACCTGCGATGAGGACTTTGACGATGCGTCGCTGTACATGTGGTTCGGCGAAGACCTGCTGGCCCAGGTGCAGGTATCGCGCAATCACGTTTCGGGCTATCGGGTGGAGACGGTGATTTTCGGCGATCAGGGACAGATCCAGATCGGCCACTTTTTCCAGCGTCCGGACGAGATCATTGTGGAGGCGTTTGGCCGCCGCGGGAAGATGGAGCCGATTGCGCGCCGCTCTTTTCCGGGTGGAATCGGGGAGCCCGGCGCGCCGGAGTTCGTGGAGCGGTTTGGGCCGGCGTATAAGGCAGAGGCGGCGGCGTTTATCGATTGCTGCCGGCGCGGAGTGGCGTTCCCGGCGACTCATAACGATGGCTTGCGTGCGCAGAAGGTGATCAGCGCGGGGATGCGCAACGCGCTCACGAAGGCGAACGGTTCGGAGATTTAGTGGACAGGCGGTTTCGCCCCATGCCGCATAGTTTTTCAAAAAACCAAAGCTGCGCGGTCGAAATCGTAGCGCGGACATTCATGTCCGTTGCGTCGAGATTCGTCTCGACGTGTGTTTTCTACGCCGCGCCAAACCTCGACAAGAATGTCGAGGCGGTACGCAAGAATGCGCGCGCTACTAAGCCGCGAAAACTATGTGGCATTGGGCGGTTTCGCCTGTTCCCTCGAATACGATGTGACCGATGTCATTACTGATTCCAGATACTCCGCTACTTACCTGATCTGCCCCCCCACGGCAAGCCTTCTGACTATCGGACGTATTTTCGTGATAGCGGCTTCCGTTTATACGATAATCATTTAGATCGTTCGCTGAAGGACCTATGAAACGCCTACTTACTTTTTCACTCCTGCTGCCGGCGGCTGCACTGCTGTGTCACGCCCAACCGGCGCCTCCGGTGCTGGCTGCCTTACAGGCCGAACTGAACCGCTCCATGACCGCGTTGAAATCTCAACCGGTGCCGCCTTACTTCATTAGTTATGAAGTTACCGAGCTGCATTCGGTAGACGTCAGTGGTTCCTTTGGAACGCTGGCGCGCAGTGGCGAATCGCGGCGCCGGAATCTTGATATTGATTTGCGAGTGGGCGATTACCAGCTCGATAACAGCCGTCCGATCCGTGGAGGCGCGCAGATGGGAGGCGGCCGGGGGTATATCAATATGCCGGTGGACGATAATCCGGAAGCGATCCGGGCCAGCGTCTGGTATAACACGGACTCCTATTACAAGCGCGCAGTGGAACAACTTACTTCCGTGAAGACGAACTCGCGGGTGAAAGTGGAGCAGGAGGATAAGTCCGGTGACTTCTCGCCGGCGCCTGCCGTGGTCGCCGCCGAACCGGTGACGCCCATTCGCGTCAACCGCAAGGCGTGGGAGGAGAAGGTTCGCAAGTACACTGCTCCGTTTCAGCGTTACGGCAATATCTATCAGGCCAGCGCGACCCTCACCGCCAGCACGGAGACGCGCTGGTATGTTTCGACGGATGGCTCGCGCATCCAGACTTCACAGACGTCCTATCGCCTGATGATCTACGGCTTCACCAAAGCCGACGACGGCATGGAGCTGCCGCGTTACGAGAGCTTCTTTTCGTTCACGCCGGAGGGACTGCCTGACGATGCGACTGTGTTGAAGGCCGTCAACAAGGTGATCACCGACCTGAAGGCTTTGAAAGTTGCGCCGATTGTGGACCCTTATGTCGGCCCGGCGATTCTTACCGGACGCGCCACCGGCGTGTTTTTCCATGAGGTCTTCGGCCACCGCCTGGAAGGCCATCGCAACAAGGGCGAGGACCAGAGCCAGACGTTTAAGAAGTTTTTGAATGACCGCGTGCTGCCGGACTTCATCTCCGTCTACGCGGATCCGACGCTGAAGAAGCGCGCGGGAATCGATCTCAACGGATCGTACAGTTTCGACAACCAGGGAGTGAAGGCGAGGCGGGTGACCGTAGTAGACAAGGGGATCTTGAAGACCTTCTTGCTGTCGCGGACTCCGATTGAGGGCTTCCCTGAGTCGAACGGACACGGGCGCAAGCAGGCCGGCTACTCTCCCGTTGCGCGGCAGTCGAATCTGCTTGTGGAGGCCTCCGGCGCGGTGAGCCGCGCGGACCTCAAGAAGAAGTTACTGGAGGAAGTGAAGAAGCAGGGCAAGGGCTTCGGTCTTCTGTTTGACGATATTCAGGGCGGGTTCACCACCACCGGCCGCACGATGCCGAATGCGTTCAATGTGCTGCCGGTGATGGTCTATCGCATCTATCCGGATGGGCGCGAGGAGCTGGTGCGAGGCGTGGATCTGATCGGCACGCCGCTTACGGTCTTCACGCGCATCATCGGCGCGGATGATGACGTGGCGGTGTTCAATGGAACCTGCGGCGCGGAGTCGGGAGGAGTGCCGGTATCGGCCTCAGGACCGGGCCTGCTGGTGAGCCAACTGGAAGTGCAGAAGAAGCAGAAGTCGCAGGAGCGGTCGCCGATTCTTGCGCCGCCGTTCGATGACAAGTAGACCACAGGAGCATAGACATGAAACGTACACTGAACAGCCTCATTTTAGGAACCTTCATTGCCTGCTTCGCGGCTACCGGCTTCGGGCAGGACGACATTGTCATGAAGGCGATGCGCGACGAGATGAACCGGTCGATGAAGAAGCTCCAGCTGGAGAATCTGGAGAAGCCGTACTTCCTTTCGTATTCCATCATCGATACAGAGACCGCCAATGTGTCGGCCAGTTTCGGCAGCCTGCTTGGCAAAGTAGAGCCGCAGCACGGCCGGTATGCCAAGATCCAGTTACGAGTCGGCGACTATAAACTCGATAACCGCAATTTCTTCTCGCTGTCATCGAGCCGCGGCGGCAGCATAGTGACATTGCCTCTGGACGACAATTACGACGAGATCCGGCGGCAGCTCTGGCTCGCTACCGACTCCGCTTACAAGAAAGCGGTGGAGGACCTCTCCAAGAAGCGCGCACTGCTGCAGAACAAGAATCGCACGGAGATCATTCCGGATTTCAGCAAGGAGAAGCCGGTGACGATGACGGACGTGCTGCCGGCTGTTCCGATCAACGCCGCTGAAATGGAAAGCCTGGTACGCGGTCTCTCCGGACTGTTCAAACAGTCGCCGGCGATCGCGACTTCGCAAGTAAGCCTGCAGATCTCCAACGAATACAGCCGCTATGTGAACAGCGAAGGCGCAGCCACCACTATCCGCCAGCCCGAGATCTATATCGCCGTTACCACGTCATCGCAGGCTGCGGATGGACAACCGGTTGCGGCGGGCTTCTCCTACCGCGGCCGGTCAATGAAAGACCTTCCTCCGCGCGCGGAGATGGAAGCGAAAATCCGGCTGCGCAGCAAACAGGTGGCGGAGTTGCGCAGCGCACCACTGCCTGACCGCTATGCCGGTCCTGTCCTGTTTGAAGGCGAGGCGGCTCCAGAGATCGTCTATCGCTCCTTTCTTCCGCACCTGATGGCGGCTCCGGAGGTGCTGGTGGACAATCAGCAGTTCCGGTCAATGATGCCGCGCGATAGCGAGAATCTGGTGGAGAAGATCGGCCTGCGGGTGCTGCCGGAGTTCCTCAGCCTGACCGACGATCCCACGGCCACTGCAGCGGGCAAGACTCACCTGTTGGGCACATACAAAGTGGACGACGAGGCGGTGCCTTCGCGGAAGATGCAACTGGTGGAGAACGGTTTGCTGCTGAAACTGCTGACCGGCCGGGCACCGGTGCTGGGGATCGCGCAAAGCAGCGGCAGCTTTCACTATGGGGGCGTCACGCCGTCGAACGTGATCGTCAGCTCCACGAAAGCCATGACGCTGGACCAGCTTCGGGCCGAATTGCTGCGCCGGGCCAAACTGCGCGGCAAGGAGTATGGAGTGATTGTCCGGAAGGTGGATTTCACCACCCGCGGAGCGGATGGAGGCGGACTGGCTGCCGGCTCCCTGCCTGTGTTGCTGGCCTACAAGCGCTTCCTGGACGGCCATGAAGAGCTGATGCGGAATGCGGTGATTAACGGGATCAGCTTCGGGAGCTTCAAGGACATTCTGGCGGTCTCCGATTCGCCGGACGTCTGGAATGTCTCTTTTTCGCCTCGCCCGGCAAACCCGCTGGAGGGCGCAGGCAGTTCGTTTGTGTCGGTGGTGGTGCCTGCGTTGTTGTTTGAGGACGCCACGGTGCAGAAGCCCACGGGCAACGTCAACAAGCCTCCGTTTATCGAACATCCTTATTTTTCAAAGGCTCAGTAGCGGGGCAGGCTAATCATCCGGTCCTGTTGGGCCGATAGACGGTAAGACATGATGCCGGCAGATAAGAACAGGACAACTCTTTTCGTATCTGCCGGCATTTTTGCGTCTGTCGCGGGGTTGCTGACGGTGATCCACGGGCATCGCTTGGTGCTGGATGCGATTGACGAGGGGATTGTGCTCGATTCGGCACAGCGCATGGCGGGCGGCGCGGTGCCTTACGTGGACTTCTTTGCCTACATGAGTCCGGGCGGGTATTGGATTCAGTCGCTGGTTTTCCAGCTGTTCGGCATCTCGCTTTTCACCGGGCGCATTCCCATGATTTTCGAAGTCGCGCTGCAATGCGGGCTGGTGTTCTGGCTGACGTCGAGACTGGCGTCACGGAAGGCCGGAGCCGTGGCGGCGTTTCTGTTCACCGGGTTTGAGATCGCCAACGCCGGCAACCTGATCGGGCAGCACCGTTGGGACAGTTCGGCGCTGGCGCTGGGGGCGCTTTGCCTGATGTTGGCTGGGTTGGAGCGCCCGAGGCCTGCTGTGTGGTGGTTAGGCGGCGGCGTTGCGATGGGAATGGCGGCCTGGTGCACACCCTCGATGGCGATCCCGATTGGCGCTGTCTTCCTTTGGGCCTGCGCGCGGAAGGAGCACCGTTGTCTTGTGATTCCGTTCGCGGCTGGGATTGGGATCATTGGGTTGGCCGGCGTCGGAATACTGGCGGCGCAGGGCGCGCTGGGCGCTTTCCTGAAGCACCTCGCATGGCTGAAGACCAATTACTCTGTGGTCAATGTGATGCCCTATGGTGCGGTGAATGGCGGAATGGCAGATCTGTTGAAGGGCGCTCAGGGAATGGAGCGTGCAATGCTGCTGGTGATCGTGACGTTCATGGAACTGCCAGCGATTCTGCCCGTCCTGGCTGTGGCGCTGTGGTTGTTGGTTTGGAAGTTGGGAAGGATCAACAAAGAGGAGAGAGGCGTGATCGCGCTGCTCCTGTTGTTGATGATCGCCCTGATTGCCACCGCCTATCCACGGCCCGATGTGGCGCATCTGGTTTTTGTCGCGGCGATTCCTTATGTGTTGACGGTTGCGGCGATTGCGAGGCTGATTCCCAGTTCGGCCGGAATCTGGGTCTCCGTCGTGCCTTGCCTGTTTTCCCTAATGTTCGGCGGCACTCTGGTGCGGGAGTGGATGGACTCGCGGACCATGCCCAGCCCTGTTGGACCGCTGCAGGTCTCGCGGCGGCACGTCGATGCCATGCAGGATCTGTTGTCGACCGTGCATCCCGGCCAGGGATTGTACGTGCATCCCTACATGCCGGTCTATTATTTCCTGACCCAGGGCCGGAACCCTACTCGATTTTGCTATCTCGCGCCAGGCATGATGACGGTGAATGAAGAGCTGGAAACCCTGGAGGGACTGAAGGCGAATCCCCCGCAGTGGGTACTCTATCTCCAACTTTCGAGGGAGGCCTTCCTGCGAGTGTTCCCTTCGGGCGCCGGGGTGGATAACCGCTACCGTACTCTGGAGCAGTGGCTGGAGCAGAACTACAAGCCTTTGGATGACAAGAAAGTGAACGTCATGGGCTACGAGCTTTGGCAACGAAGGAACTAGGTCGTCCATAATAGAAGGTGGTTATGGATGAGAAGTTCTTAAATATCTCCGCATACCGGTTTGTGGAGTTGGATGGCCTTGCCGAAATGCGCGAGGCGATGCGCAGCCGCTGTGTTGAGGCCAATCTGAAGGGTACGATCCTGCTTGCGCCGGAGGGCATCAACATGTTCCTGGCGGGCGAACCGGACAAATTGAATTCCTGGATCGAATGGTTGAAGACGGATTCGCGCTTTGCCGCGGTGGAACCGAAGGAGAGCTGGTCTGACCATCAGCCCTTCAACCGCATGCTGGTGAAGCTGAAGAAAGAGATCATCACCATGCGCCAACCGCAGGTGCGGCCGATCGGCGTCCGCGCCCCCGTGGTGAAGGCCGTGGACCTGAAGCGCTGGCTCGACGTGGGTCATGACGATACGGGCAGGCCAGTTGTGATGCTGGATACGCGCAACGGCTTCGAAGTTGAGATCGGGACCTTCGATGGAGCCGTAGATCCGGGGATTCTGCATTTCAGCCAGTTCCCGCAACGAGTGATCGACTTCCAGAATGAATGGAAGGAGAAAACCGTGGTGACGTTCTGCACCGGTGGAATCCGTTGTGAAAAGGCCGTGCTCTACATGCAGGAGAAGGGCTTTGACAATGTGCTGCAGTTGGATGGCGGCATCCTGAAGTACTTCGAAGAGGTTGGCGGCGCTCATTACAAAGGCGAGTGCTTTGTATTTGACCGGCGTGTGGCTTTGACTCCGGACTTGAAAGAGGCCGGCAACGTGGAGTGCTTTAACTGCAGGGCGATTGTGTCGCCTGAGGACCAGAGGTTGCCGGCGTATGTTTACGGTAAATCGTGCAAACGGTGCGTGCAGTAGCCGAACCGCTAAACGGTGATGGCGGCGATTTTTCTGGAGAGCTCCGCGGCTTTGGCTTGATCCATCAATAGGCCACCCGAGATCTCCATCCACTTTGCCAGATTGGCCATATCAGCTGTCATCAGGGCGCCGGGATCTTTCTTCAGGTGCGACTTGCACTGGCGTGCGATGAATGACTCTGTTGCCGGGCCCAGATAATTCTTGCTGATAAGAACTACTTTTTCGTATACCTTCATCTCACTCGCCTCCCGCTGAATCGTGTTCGGCCTGAACGGTTTCGGCTTCCATCCGGAAGAACTTCACGGCCGTTACCATGCGTGAGAAGGAATCGGCCAGATCGCCGATTTCGTCGTCGGAGTAACGGCGCACCGCGACCTCGAGATTGCCGAGGCTGACGTTTTCCGCCACGTCTTTCAAGTGCTCCACCGGCAACAGGATGGCGCGACTCAATTTATAGCTCATGGTGATTCCCAGGATCATGCCAACCAGCGACATGCCGATCGCCATACTGACAGAGCTTTTGCTCGTACGGTCGATGTCTTCCTGTGAGGTCTGGCTGGCCTCGCGGCCCGCGGCCTCTCCGTCTTCGGCGTAATCGTGCAGTCTGTCGGCGGCGCTGAAGTAGGCCTTTGCGGTGTCTGCGGCTTCTTCATTTTCGGCATTTGTGACCGCGGCGGCCATAGCTATTTTGTAAGTGGCGGTTTCGTTGACGATCTTCTGGAACTTCTCACGCTTCTCCGCAGTGGGGGCAATTTTCGCTGCTTTCAAAGCTAGTGATTCGATGGCTGAGAGTTCGAAATCCGCTTCATCCAGATACTTTTCGCGTGCCTTGTCCGCACCTAGCTGTTTCACCTCGCGCAGGTAGCTCTTCACCCGCCGTTCGGCCTCCAGGTTATGGACCTGGATTTCGAGTGCGGTGGCGTTGAGGCGGCCGCCGATTCTGGTTGCGTCCTGCGCACTTTGGCGAAGGCTGAAAACTGCATAGATCCCGATGCCAGCCACTGCGCCCAACAAAAGCAGGACGCCGCTGAATCCCCAGATCAGTTTATTTCTAATGGTCGCATTCATATGGTTTTTGATCTCCCAATCTAGAGTGGATAACCGGGTTCGCCCGGCTGCTTTCCGTTGATGCGCAGCACCCGGACTGCAGGTGCGATGGAGGGCAGGATTCCCGATTCCACGATCGCGATACTGCCTGCGAAACTGGAGACCGCTTTGGCGGCGGCTGGCCCTGTAGAGGCTGTACGTAACTGCACGGGCTCTTCACCGCGGAATTCGGCGTTGGCGATGTAGCGGCGGTATTCCGCTTGCGACATCCGGACAACGGCTGAAAGAACGCATTTGAATGCCTCGCTTTGCGGATCGGGCGCGACCAGTGATACCTGTTTCTTATCGGGCCAGTTCCGCAGATCGCCGAGGAGAAGCCTGCGCAGTTGTGCCATGGATAGACCTTCCGTGGCGTTGGCCTTATTGACCACAACGGCCAGGCCATTGGTTGGACATTCGGCGCGCACTGAGGCGCTGAAACTGAGCGTGAGGACAACGGTTGATAGGAATGTGATTCTCATGTGCGGCATATTCGATCGCTCCTTAGAAAGTGAATGCCATCTGGACAAGAAGCCCATTGGCTGTGGGAACCAGGCGCTGTTTGAGCAGGTTGTATTGGACTTTGACCGCGGCATAGTCGGTGACGTCTTTGCGCAGGCCGATGGAGGGTCCCGCATACCGGCCGGTAAACTGATTCACCGGATCGCCGGCGATGGCGTTCACAAACTGATAGCGCACGTAAGGACGGAACGAGCCGAATTTCCGAGAGATCTGGCCGTAACTGAGTGGCGTGTTGTACGACTTGTTGGTGCCATACAGGTGGTTCGAAAGCAAGACTCCTTCCCCGAGGAACTCCCAGACGGAGTTGTTGTACACGACGTAGCCGCTGGAGATGGCCTGGTCCACCCGGCGGATTCCGGTTTCTGCGGGGAAGATGCGATCCCTGTAATAGGAGCCGCCGATCTGCAAGCCCTGGGCCCACATCGGCTTGATGTAGGTCGCGAAGTTGTAGGCCTTTGAGGTCTTGTCGGATGCGAAGTTCTGAACCGCCGGTCCTGTTGGATCTGCTGAGTGACCGTTACTGATTTCAGCGATCCAATGCAGCCCGAGCGATCCGGTACCCGGGACAAGTCCCGTCGTCGTCATGCCCACTCCGTGAACAGGCAGCAATCCGCCGGAGTCCTCAAAGTAGTACATGAACGGGCGGCCACCTGCGGTTTGGAACCATGTGCCATGGTGGAAGGCCGTATTGTAGTAACCGATTGAGGTATGGAAACGGCCACCGCTTACTTCGAGATACTTGCTGGCCTTGTACGTCAATTGGACGCGCTCAATGTCCAGGCCCCAGCCGTTGCCTTTATCGGAGCCAATGACCAGCTCACTGACGAAACTCAATTTGTTTGTTAGCTTGGAGGACATGAAGAGATCGAATTCGCCGGTCTGGAAGGTGCTGCGGCCGCCGGTCACGATGGGAAACACCAACGGATTGGAATTGGTGCCCGCGCCGAAGTTGAGGTCATAGAAGCCGCGAATCTTCAACGCCGGTCCACCGCCGGGCATTTGCAGCATATGGTCATGAGAACCGCCTTCCGGTTCGGGCTCAGGAGGAGCCGGTTGGATCGGAGCGGCCGGTACTGCGGCGGGCGCTTCCGCCGGTGCCATCGAGAGGGGTGCTGAACTATGGTTCATGGCTGGCACCACCATAGCCTGATGCGAGCCGGTCCCATGACCGGAGCCCCGGCGTTCCGCCTCCAGTTCTTGAATGCGCTGATCCTGCGCAGCAACCTGATTGGCAAGGCGCTCAATCAGCACTAGTGCTTTTTTCAACTGGGTATCTGTATCTAGTTGGATAGATTGGGCCGATGCGGTCTGGATTGCACACATTACCGCAGCCACAAGTGTGTTCTTAAGAGCCATAGCTTAGGGTCTTATCGTCCCGAACTATAATCTAGTGAGGAAAAGTTAAACAAATTTCGATCAGCTGCACAATGTTTGATAAGATTTATCAACCTATGAAGAAGCTGGATTGAGCTGACGGCCGTTGGCGCGGAAGCGATGTTCACCTGGTGGGTAAATGAGAAACCTGGGAAGTACGGCGTGGAGCAATCCGGGACGGACGGCCAAATTCCGGCAAAATACGCCGGAAACTGGTGTCCGTCCCTGGTTTGCAGAGTCTCGGCTGGGTCAGGATATCTCGTCAACTGCTTTATCAAGGATCAACACCCACGGGGTGTGAAGGATGCAGGTATGATGGCACGCTGGGCGTTGGCCCTTGTTACGCTCTCCACAATCTACGCTGAGACCGCTGCCGAAAAGGCGCTCGCCGTGCTCGACAAACGCTGCCTGCAATGCCATGGCGAGCAGATGTCCATGGGCGGGTTGAAGCTGGTGACTCGCGAGCATCTCTTGAAAGGCGGATCGCGCGGACCAGCCATCGTTGCAGGTAAGGCCGGCGACAGCCTGCTGATCAAAGCCGTGCTGCATGAGAACAAACTGGCGATGCCTCCGGGCGGCGCTAAGCTCGCGGATGCGGATATCGCGGCACTTCGCGAGTGGATCGATGGCGGCGCCATATGGCCTGCCACGCAAAGCGCACGGAAGAAGCCTGCGGACTGGTGGGCGTTCCGCAAACCCGTTCGTCCGGCCGTTCCAGCGATCGCCGCGAAGAATCCCATCGATGCCTTCCTGTTAGAGAAGATGGCGAAGGGTGGTTTGGAGCCGGCAACGCGCGCGAACAAGCTGACCTTGTTGAAGCGCGCGACGTTCGATCTGTACGGACTGCCTCCGGCTCAGGCTCAAGTTGAATCCTTTCTCACCGACACCCGGCCCGACGCGTGGGAGAAGCTGATCGATTCGCTGCTCAACTCCCCGCGCTATGGCGAAAAGTGGGGCCGCCACTGGCTCGACCTTGTCCGCTACGGTGACACCTCCGGTTTCGAGCAGGACCCTTATGCTCTGGAGGCCTTCCGCTATCGCGACTACGTGATCAAGTCATTCAACGAAGACAAGCCGTACGACCGCTTCACCAAGGAACAGTTGGCGGGTGACGAACTCTACCCCGACGATGCGGATTCGCGCATGGGCACCGGTTACTTCCGCGTGGGCCCCAATCGCGACATGTTGTTCAAGGTTGAGGACCTGAACGTGGTGGAGAAGATGACCGACTACGTGGACACAACGTCGCAGGTCTTTCTGGCGATGACCACGGGCTGCGCCCGTTGCCACGACCACAAGTTCGATCCGATTCCGCAGCGCGATTTCTACCGCATGCAGGCCGTCTTCGCTCCGGCCGTGAACGACCGTATCTTCCTCGAATACAACGCCGGCCGCAATTACGATCTGAATTGGAACGGCCGTGAGTTCCGGCTGCGCCAGGTCGCCGATCAGATTGAGCGCATCTTCAAACCCTACCGGGATCGCATCACAAAAGAGAAGACGGCGAGGCTCTCCGCCGAAGCGCAGGCGGCGTTGAAACTGAATCCGGAAGAGCGGACCGCCGATCAGCAACTGCTGGCGCTGTCATCACTGCCGAAGACAAAGCCTACCGACGATCAACTCCGCGACGCTCTTTCGCAAGCCGATGCGGAAGTGCTGCATGCGCTGGAAAAGAAACTGGTTTCGATGTTCGCCGGCTACGGACCTCCACCAATGGCTCCGGGGATTGTCGATGTGGGTCGCGAAGCACCCCGTACGTTTGTGGCGTTGCGCGGGAACTGGGAGAATCGCGGCGAAGAAGTGAAGCCGGGATTCCTCACGGCACTGGGTGGCGGCGATATTCCCGAGCCGCCGGTGGAATCGAAGTCCACCCTGCGCCGCAAGGCATTCGCCGAGTGGCTGGCCTCTGCCGACAACCCAATGTTCGGCCGCGTCATGGCGAACCGGATCTGGATGTATCACTTCGGCAATCCACTGGTGGGTACGCCGAGCGACTTCGGTACGCGCGCCGGGCAGGCGACGCATCCGGAACTGCTGGACTGGCTGGCCACGGAGTTCGCACAGCGGAAGTGGTCTATCAAAGCCATGCACCGGCTGATCATGACTTCAGACGCGTATCAACGCTCCACGGACTCATCAGCCAAAGCGCGCGCGACCGATCCGCAGAACCTGATGCTCTCGCACATGAACCGGCGGCGGTTGCTGTCCGAAGAGATTCGTGATTCCGTTTTGCAGGTCAGCGGTAATTTGAATCTGAAGATGGGAGGCGTACCGGTGGTGGTTCCGCTTGAGGCGGAAGAGTTGTATGGCATGATCGGCAATCCATCGAACAACTGGAGCGTGACTCCCGATAAGAAGGAGCACACCCGGCGGAGCGTTTACCTGCTGACCCGCCGCACCTTCAAACAGCCGATGATGGAGGCCTTCGATTCGCCTGACGGCGTGGCCTCGTGTTCGCGCCGCAATGAAAGCACCACCGCGCCGCAATCGCTGGCGATGCTGAACAGCCGGTTTATGCTGGAGCAGGCGCGCATACTGGCGGCGAAGGAGAAATCGGTGGATGGTTTGTGGCGGCGTGTGTTGGGTCGAGCCGCAACCGACGGCGAACGCAAAGCGGCTGAAGAGTTTCTGTCGAAGCAGGCGGGGCTTTCGGGGTCGAAGGAATCCGCGATGGCCGAACTGGCAAGAAGTCTGATAAATCTGAACGAGTTTCTCTATGTTGACTAGACGCGAACTACTGCTCAAATCGGGCCAGGGCTTTGGCGCCGTGGCGCTGGCCGGCATGCTCAATGCCGCAAACGAATCCACGAAGAAGGCCAGGAGCATCATCTACCTGTTCATGCACGGCGGCGTTAGTCACGTGGACACCTTCGATCCCAAGCCGGAGCTGCAGAAGCGCACCGGCCAACCGCTTTCGGTGGAGCTGGCCAAGACTATCAAGACCAGCTTCATTCACGATCCGACCAAGGCGATTCTGCGCGGCAGTCCGTGGGCCTTCAAGCCGGGCGGCAAGTCCGGCCTGCCGGTGAGTGACCTGTATCCTCATGTTCGCGACCGGGCAGACGACATCGCGGTGATCCGCAGCTGCTTCAGTGATGTGTTTGACCATGCTCCGGCGATCTATCTGCGCAACTCCGGCTCGCAGTTTCCTGGGCGGCCGTGCCTGGGATCGTGGGTGACTTACGGCTTGGGATCGTTGAACAAGAACCTGCCGTCGTTTGTGGTGATGTCCGATGGATCAACGAAGTCGGGCCCCGTTGCTTATGGAGCAGGCTTCCTGCCGGCGATGTATCAGGGGACTGTTTTCCGTGGCGGCGAGAATCCGATCCTGTATTTGCGGACGCCGAATGGCGTGACGGAAGAGGCGCAGAAAGAGACGCTGAGTTTCATTCAGAAAATGGACCACCTCCATCAGGCCGCGCACACAGCCGATTCCACGCTCGACGCGCGCATCGCATCGTATGAACTCGCGTACCGGATGCAGAGCGCCGCGCCGGAGGCGGTCGACATCACGAAGGAGACTGCGGCGACCAAGGCGCTTTACGGCATCGGCGAAACCCGCACGGACGACTTCGGCCGCAAGTGCCTTCTCGCCCGGCGACTGGTAGAGCGCGGCGTGCGGTTCATCCAGATCTATTCCGGCACCAACGTCGGCGACGATTGGGACCAGGCGCACGAAGACCTGGTCGGTTCGCACACAAAGATGGCGGGCAAGACCGATAAGCCGATCGCGGGGCTGCTGGCCGATTTGAAGTCGCGCGGCTTGCTCGATGAGACGCTGGTTGTATGGGGCGGGGAATTCGGACGCACGCCATTATCGCAAGGCAAGAACGGCCGCGATCACCATCCGTATGGATATTCCATGTGGATGGCCGGTGCTGGGATCAAGGGCGGCCAGGCGCTGGGAGCAACCGACGACTTCGGAGTGCAGGCCTCGGAGATGCGCGTGGATTCGCATGACGTGAACGCGACGCTGTTGCGGTTGATGGGCATCGATCATGAGAAGCTGACATACTTCTATACGGGACGCGATATGAGGCTGACGGATGTCCACGGCTACAACGAGTTCACCAAGAAACTCGTCTAGCCGCAAACTGTAACATTGCGTGGGAGTTATGCTAACCTGGACTCCGTCGGGGCGAGAGCGGCCGTAGCCCTTCTGCGCCTCCGTCTTCACACGAGGTCAGCTTGACGAATAGAATCCCCCGCCGCCGCTTTCTGCAATCGATTCCCCTGGGCGCCGCCGTCGCGCAAGGCGTCCTTCCTGCCCAGCATCCAGGCTTCGCCCCTGCGGCCGCCGAATCCCCGGCCGCTACCGCCACCTGCCGGTACTCGGTGGAAGACGGCGCCATCACGATTCGCAATGGCACGTACTTTAACAACCGCCCGCTGTACTGCGCGCATCGCGCCGCGGCCGTGCTCGGCGGGGATCGTCCGCTGCTGCGGTTCATCCAGGATAACCAGGTATGCGGCGTGCTTTCGATCGCAATCGTAAAAGACGGCGCGGCCCGCTGGCTGCACGAAGCCGCGGACGTTCGGATGGAGTATCGCTGCGGCCACCTCACGTGGCACATTGCGGACCCTGCCTTCCCTGGCGCTGCTTTCACACTGGAAGCCGTGCCCTTTGACGACCGCGCCGGATTCGCGGTGCGCCTGAGGTCGACTGGAGTTCCGCCGGGGACGCGGTTGCTGTGGAGCTTCGGCGCAGCGCACGAGGAGCCCAACGTGATGTGGGCGTTTGACCCCGTTCTGATGGCGCAAGACGAAGGTTGGCGCGAACCGCTCTCCAAGGTGTTGTTCCGCGGATTGGAACCGGAGCGTGCGCGCGGCAACTCCGTCGCGATTGACGGCAGAGTGATACGGGTTGCCCGCGCGGGAGCCAAGATTGTCACGTTTGCCGGCGATGGCGGCGTCTCTAATCTGTCGATCGGCGACGCGGCGCAGTACGCCGATCCTTCACGGCTGCTCTCCAGCGGCGGCGGTGACGCTCCGGTCGGCTTAGGAGTTCATGCTCTCAAGCCGGAAACCCACTGGGTGGTTGAGAGCGCGCCTGCTGGCGGCGCAGTAGACCAGTCACGGACCGGCCAACCAGCCGCGTCCTTTGACCGCGCACTGGCAACTGCGCGGGCTCTGGCCGGCCGGGTTGTGGTGAAGACCCCGGAGCCGCGACTCGACGCCTCCGTAACCAGCGCTCTGCACGCGATCGACTCCATCTTCTATCCGCCTGTGCATCGCCATGGCTGCATGGCTTGGAACGTGCGGTTACCGGGCTGGCGCACGCAGTATGGAGCGACGGTATTTGGCTGGATCGATCGCGTGGTGGAGCAGGCGAAATTCTACCTGTCGTCACAGGTGAAGGAGTCCAAGTTTACGACAGCCGAACCGGAACCGGCGACGAGGCTGTGCGAGCAGTCGTCACGGTCGCGGCTGAACGGAGTGGGCCGCATTCCGCGCGATTCCGGCCATTACGATTTTCAATCGCAACTGATTGACCAGTTGATCCATGCCTGGCGCTGGACCGGGTCGCCCGAACTGGCTCGTCTGCTGCGCGAGACACTGCCGTTGCACGCGGTCTGGATGCAGGAATGCTTCGACCCCGACGATGACGGCCTTTACGAAAGCTACATCAACACCTGGCCGACGGATTCGGTCTGGTACAACGGCGGCGGCAGCGTCGAAGAGTCGTGCTATGCCTACACGACGCACCGCGCGCTTGCCGATCTGGACCCGGCGAACGCGCCCCAGCACCGCGCCCGGATGGACAAGATTGCTCGTGCGCTTGCCCGTGTGCTGTGGATCGGCGACCGCGGCCACTACGGCGCTTATATCGAGCAGGGCGGGCATCACCGCGTCCACTCTGATTCCTGGCTGTACAGCCAGTTCCTGCCGATCGACGCCGGTATCGCCGGCTACGAGGAATCGCTGCAGGCGCTGTACTACTGCGAGTGGGCGCTGGAGAACGTGCGGCCTCCCTATGGCGGGAGGCGTGTGTGGATCAGCAACTGGGTGCCTTCCAAGTGGAGCGTGCGCGAGTTGTACCACGGCGACAATTACCACCTCGCGCTGGCCTGCTTCCAGAGCGGACTCGCGGACGATGGCTGGGAGATCCTGAAAGGCAACCTGCTCGACTCGGGCTACGCCCGCGTAGTGCCGGGATCGCAGTCCAGTGCCGGCGCCGGAACCGATTTCGGCGACATTCTTAATCCGTTCTGCCGCGCGGTGGTGGAAGGGCTGTTCGGCTACGCACCCGACCTTCCCAACAACGTGGTGCACCTGCGGCCAGCGTTTCCCACAGCCTGGCCCACCGCATCGATTTCCACGCCAGATTTCTCGCTGCGCTACTGGCGTGAGGGCGACGCGGACCTTTATGAGTTGACTCTCGCCCGCGCCGCGCGTGTGGAATGCCGCATTCCGGTGCGGGCCGAGGCGGTGCGCGCAGTCACGGCCAATGGGGCGCCTGTGCAGTGGACGCCCGAACCCGGCGTCGGCCACACGGTGCTGCTTGTGACTGCGCCCGAGGGCAAGAGGCTCGCGCTGCGCGTCGATTTGGACCGCCGGGTTGAAGCAGTAGCTCCGCCCACGATCGAGGGAGCGGTGGGCGCACCGGTCCAACTCACAGTACCGCGCGGTGAAATCGAGCAGGTGCGTGACCTGCAGGGCGCGTTGACGGAAGTGACACGCGGCAAGTCAACGCTCCGAGCGCGCCTCGCTGCCCGCCCCGGACACCATCTGGTGTTGGCGCGCACGCTCATCGGACAACTGCCGCAATGGACCATGTTCCGTGTCCTGATCACCGATCGGGAGGGCGATGCGCGCCGCGCCGCACGCACCCCTGTGATTGCGCCGGCCAATGCCAAGTGGCAGCCGCTCGATTTGTCGCGCGTCCACAACGGTGACATCCGTGCGATCTTCCGCCAGCAGTACCTGTCACCCCGCCCGGCGACGGTCTCGGTGCGGATCGGCGTCGACGGCTACTCGCCGTGGACGTTCGCTCCGTGGAAGCTCGCCGTGCCGGAAATCGACCTGAGCCGCACCTCCGGCCAAGTGGTCACGCCGCAGGGCGCACGCTTCTCGCCGATCGATCCCGCGCGCAATATCGCCTTCACGTCGCTTTGGGACAACTGGCCGTCGAGCATTGCGTTGCCGGTGAATCAGCGGGCGAAGGCGATGTGGATGCTGGTGGCCGGATCCACGAATCCCATGCAGACGCAGATCGCAAATGCGGTGCTGCGCTTCCGGTACGCGGACGGCGTGGAGGAGACACTGGAGCTGGTTCCTCCGCTGAACTTCTGGTCGCTATGTCCGTTGGGCGGCCGTGACTACTCTTACTCGCGTGACGGATTCTCTCTGCCGAAAGCTGCCCCGCCTACGGTGCAGCTGGGAAACAATTGCCGCGCCATGGTGCTGTCCTGGGTTTTGCGGGACGAACCGCTGAGTAGCCTGACGCTGGAGGCGCTCTCGCAGGAAGTGGTGATCGGCCTAATGGCGGCAAGTCTGATCGTGTAGGGGCAACGGCTTAGTTCCATTGGTGTATGTCAAGGCAAAGTAGAAATGTCCTAATGGGCGCAAAGTAGAAATGTCCTGTTTTGCGGTCATGCTGCGGAGTGCGGGTTTACAGTGGAGAGGATTCTCTTGGAGGTCGCGCTTCAGGGG
>Ga0118677_10003028_pt1 | contig 32715 bp, 24 predicted proteins | sample AliMusrvi5mmetaG_FD_86154 | JGI IMG/M metagenome (GOLD analysis project Ga0118677, IMG submission 86154) | reverse complement strand
TAAAGGGCAGGTTTACATTGTGCTGCTCAACAGTTGCCCACAAATCATCAATAACACCATCAATAACCGGTTTAACTGTACCGGCTTTGGCAATTACTGCTTCCGGCCTTACCGATTGTGCCATAGCTACAGTACAAATACAGGCACTCAATAAAAAAGTAAAGAGTTTTTTCATAATTTTTAGTTCAAATGATTAAAATTAATTACAATTATATTTATTAGAAAGAACACATAAAGATATTACAAGAATTCCCATAAACAAGACTATAAACCAATAAATAACCTGTTGTGCATACACAATACAGGCTTGAAAACATCCTGTTTACTAATTAAACACAGTTAAAAATTTCGTTATGCTGTAAGATAGCAGATCGTCCATCAATTACCAACCTTTTTCTGCTGAAGGGAAGTGAAAGCGAGAAGAAAAAACTATAAACACCCAATAAAAAAACTCTTAATTATTCAAATAACCAAGGAATTTTAGAACTATTTTCTAAAATTCCCCGGTTTTTATTGTATTTTGTAATAAAGTATTATTTAAATGGTAAATACCAGTTTGCCGGATCCATTAATTTCGAACGAATAGCATCATAGTCCGCAGTACCAGCAAATTTTTCAGCAACTTTATTGGCCAGATAAGAAGGATCATTACGGCGGGTAGCTATACGAACCAGATCAAACCAACGCTTACCTTCGAAAGCAAGTTCCAAAGACCTTTCTTGGATGATTAAGTCTTCAATATAATTAATACGATCGTCACCAGCCAGAACAACCTTTGTAGTATCATTGCCATTTATAACTTTGATACTGTCTGGTACAAGTTTTGGAGCAAGTAATGCTCTTCCTCTGATACCAAGGTTATTATTCCATTTATAATATGCAGCAGGTTTTGTTTTCTCTGAACTGAAACCTGCGTTCAGAATAATAAGTGCAGTCTTGGAATCACCGGAACGGTTAAGGGCTTCAGCAAGTTCCAAGTGCAAATCGGCAGCTCTCGACATGATAATATCTGTACTGAATGGTTCGGCTTTGTCGAGTGCATACTTATTAATGAAAGGTACACCGGCACTGGTTGTATCAATACTCACTTTCATTCCGCGATAGATATCTCCGGGATGTTTTGTTATAGCCATTTGAGTATTGAACGAATCAATCAACATCTGAGTAGGTTTAACCATAAACATATCATAAGGCATCATCCATTTAGGCAGCGGATTGAACTGGGCCAGGCCTTGGTTCTGATTATAAGGCATCACAGCAACATTTTCACTTTGGCCATTTTCTGCACTGATAAAAATATTTTTCCAGCTATCCTTGGTGTAAGTTTTGTCAACCTTATATTGGTTCGGAGTATTAGCATAACTTTCAATCCCCATCTTGATGTATTTGGCAGCATTAACGAAATCACCTTTTTCAAGATATAATTCGCCAAGAACAGCTTTTGAATTTGGGTAATGAACCGACAACTGCTCTTCTACATGTTTATCCACATTTGGATCAAAAATATAAGGTAAAGTCTGATTAATCAGAGTATCAATCAATACATCCTTTGTCATTATATTCTGGGTCAGGTTTGCAGGAAGTGAAGCTAAATTTCCATCAATCCATGCTGCTTTTCCATAAAGCTTAAGCAGATTTAGGTAGGTCCAGCTACGCAGACCAATCAGTGCAGATTTGTAATAATGAGCCATATTGACATCAAAGTTCCTATCCAGGGCAGTAACTTTATCAATATTTAAAAGAACTTCATTGACATTAACAATGACCTTATAATAATCAGAAGCATCCAGGTAAGGGTTATCAATAGATAAAATCTGATTATTGATATCCTGTAAAAAGACATCAGCACTCGGAGTGACACTCATCTGGTCCGATCTCAAACCATCAAGTATAATAGATTTAGGCAACACATTCTGAAGCGGCATCACTGCGCCTTCCAAAGAAACGTTGGCATCAGTCATCGACTTATAATGTTGATCAGGAGTAATTCGTGAACCTGCCTGTTCGTCAAAGAATTTGTCACCACAAGAAGTCATTGTTAATACAAGACCGATGAGTACGACCAGCTGGTAGATTTTTATATTTGATCTCTTTTTCATTTTATATGAATTTATCCTGTTATAAATCTAGTTTTACGCCTACAATAAACGATCGGACCTGAGGCATTTTCCCATAATCGATACCCATGTAAAATGGATTGTTGGAGTAAAGGAAATCAGGATCATAACCAGAGTACTTTGTAATAGTAAGCAAGTTGGTTGCTGTAACATAAAGAGTAATTCCCTTATAAACTCCGGTCATTGCCGGAAAATTATAATTTAAGGTTAATTGTTTCAACCTCAGGAAAGAACCGTCTTCAATCCAACGATCTGAAAATGCAGTGTTTCCGGTAGGATCACCGATCGAAGCTCTTGGCAGTTTTCCGTTTGGATTGGTAGGAGTCCACCGATCAAGCACTGAGGTAAACTGATTGCTATAAGTACTCATCGATTCAGCCTGATACCTGACATAGTTGAAAATGTCGTTCCCAAGAGAATAGGTGAAAAAGGCCGAAAGTTCAAAATTCTTATAAGTTAGCGTTGTATTAATCCCACCAAACAACTTTGGATTTGGATTTCCGATGATCTGTTTATCTTTCCCATCGATGATATTGTCATGATTGACATCAACGTATTTCACATCACCTTGTTGCATTTTCACCCCATTCGGACCGGTTATCGTCCCTGCCTCAGCAGCAGAAATAAGACCATTGGTTTTATAGCCATAAAAAGCATTCACAGCATTACCCACTGAAGTAACATACTCACCACCTTCAACCGGAGTAATAATGTTTGTGCTTGCAGGGTTGATAAATTTCAGACTTGTAATTTCACTGGATTGTTTGGTAACTGAACCACCAATTGTCCAAACCACCTGACCTGCATGAACTCTGACATCAGCCGAAATTTCCAATCCTTTTGACTGAAGCTTTCCTCCATTGTCAAAATAGTTGGTGTAACCGTATGTCTGTGGCAGATCCTGATCAATAATCAGATTATTCACATTCGATTGATAATAATCGACATGAAAATTAAGTACCTGTTTGAACAAAGAAACATCGACACCACCATTAACAGTCATTTTCTTCTCAAGTGCGAGATTATCATTAGGTATAGCTTCGCGGGTAATTACGCCTTCGCTGTTTTGCCTTTGTTCAATGTAATACAATTTGGAAAAATCATAAACACTGCTAAACATGTTGCCGGTAACAGACCATGATCCCCTGAATTTCAAATTATCAAGCCATTTGGCCTGCGACAGGAATTTTTCAGAAGATGCTCTCCAGGCTGCTGCAACAGACGGATAATAATTATAGCGGTTAGTTTTATTAACTGCCGAGTTTCCGTCATACGAAACATTACCATCCAAAAAATATTTATCTCTGAAATTGTAATTCAAACTTCCAAAATAGGATATCCAGGTTAAACCCCTGTCATCACCGGTCGCTGACCTAAGAAAAGTATATTTCGAACCCTGGCCCAGACTCTTGAAATCATCGGAAGGTGTATTCAGGTCAATCGCCTGATCATACTTATACGTGTTTTTCATGTACCTGACTCCACCCTGAGCCGTAAATGAATTTCCTGTAGAAGTTTTATTAGTGTAGGTAAGAGTGGCATGGTTTTGACTTGAACGGAATTCGTTCACAAAATCGCCTGGACTATTACTGGCTGAATCGACTTGAACAACGCCAACATGAGGGATGAAAATATTCTGTCGGGCATTATTGAAATCTATTCCCATCAGGTCAGAGAGAAGAAAATGTTCATTGAACTTATATTGCGCATTCACCGAAGCCAAAAAATGATAATTCCTGCTGGTTCCCATCGCATTCTGCACCAGAGCAGTAGGATTACTCACATTAAATGCGCCAACATCATCTAAATATGGAAGTTGTATTCCAGTTGCATTATCCCTGGCATACGCACCCATAATAGGAGGCATAAGCAATGAGGAAGTAATAGGATTTTTATAAACACTTGGGCCCAGGTTTGGCAATTTACTGTCAGCCATTGAAAGCTTTGCATTTGGAGTAATCGAAAACTTATCAGAGATATTAATTTTACCGTTAATACGTAAGTTAAATCTGGTATAGCTTGATCCTTCGAGAATACCTGTCTGAGAAAGATAACCAGTAGAAATGTTATAAGTAGCAATATCATCACCCCCTTTTAAGAAAAAATGATATTTCTGCAAAGAGGATGGTTTGAAAATCGATTTCTGCCAGTCCGTATTGTTGTTATACCTGTAATATTCACTGGATGAAGAATTTCCGTTCAACCAGGGATATTTTGTATTGATATCAACAGTATTCAGCGGATTTGAATTATAAATATCAGTTAAGTAATTTTTATACTGCGATCCATTCATCACATCAAGACTCTGAGGGGCAAAGGTGATGCCCGCATATGCTTCCATCTTTATTATAGTACTGGTTTCACCCTTTTGTTCGGTGTTCACATTAATAATTCCGTTTGAACCCGCAGCTCCCAGATAGGAAGCACCATCCTTCAAAATTGAAATGTCAGAAATGTCATCGATGTCAATGATATCCATAGGATTGTCTGAGTAACCCTCCATAACACTGTTCTTGGCATAGCTATAGTCATGTATCATTCCATCGATAAACAACAACGGTTCAGTATTTCCATACAATGACGAAATACCACGAATATTCATAAACGTTTTGTGACCAGGCATTCCTGACTGTTCAATAACAGACAGGCCTGAAACCTTACCCTGTAAGGCCTGATCAAAAGAACTGACTGTCGATGATTTTAAATCATCTGAAGTAAGCGTTGATAACGAATAGCTGGCATCTTTGATAAGATTGTTTCCAAGAGGATTGTTATAATAATTATCAAATGAGCTGTAAATGGACGAAACCAATGAAACATTAATAAAATCACGTCCATTCAGGTAGATATTTCTCTTATTATATCCCGGAAGATCAATAATTAATTCTGCCTGTTTATCAGGAACTGTAATTGTAAAAGCTCCCTTTTCGTCAGTCTCTGACGATGTTCCTGTTGAGGCCACAGAAATCGAAACCTGCTTCAGCGGAAGACCCGTCCCGGATTCTATAACAACACCTTTTATACTTATCCCAGGATTTTGAGACCAGACAGATTGGTAACCCAAACAGGCCATAAACAATATCAGTAATGAGAAACAGGTCGAATATGAGAATCTTTTTTTCATATCAAGTCGGTATTTTTTTATCATTTCAAAGCGATATTAGGTTAATGGGCAGATATACAAATTATTTAATCGGGGTGAAAATAACAGTATTCCAGAATAACATCCCCCAGGTAATGTCAACTACTTTAATTTTGTGCTCCACTGTATTAGGCCAGTTGAATTCACCCCAGCTTGTTGTTTTTGCAGGATCAGTCTTTTTGATTGTTGCAGTATGCACTCCATCGACATAGACTTCATAATCCATCTGCCCTGACCATAAATTTGCAGTCAGATTATAATGGCCTTTCATGATTTTAGGGGTGATGATCTCAATCCACCAGAAACCATTCATGTTCAGACAATCCCAGGTAGTACCCAAATCGCCGGTATCATGATTTTTGTAATAATACTGCATATAATCCCCCTGCCAGTGAATCTTTGCAAATGGACCTGTTGCATATGATCCGTCATACCATTTCATATAATATTTCCCGTAATAATCACCTTGTTTCAAGTCAAAGTAATCGGTACAGTAAAAAGTCATGATACTAGGAGCAGGTTGAGTAACCGGCAACAGATCATTGATCGTATGAATCGCGGCATTTTTAGTAGGAATATTTGATTGTGGAATGTTAAAGCTTGTATAGGTCTTTGTCGTCAGATTGTAATTCAATTTGTAGTCTGTATCGATTGTAATTGAGATATTGTTATCGCTTGACAGAATTGGGTACAACTTTGTACCAAGTGCAAAATCAGAAAGATAATAAGTACCCCCCATACAATGGTATTCCATGTATCGGTAAAATCCATTCTTTAAAAAAGTAATACTATCAGGACTATTGGTATAACGTGAAATCAAATCATCAACAGTATTAATGCCGTTAAGTTTGTAAATGGAATCGGGCACCGCCAGTATGGTAAACCTTGTACGTGCATTTTTCTTTCCATACAGGAAATTAACTATCTGAAGGGTATCTTTCAAACCTGAACGTTTCAATCCTTCAGTAAAAATCGAAAATGAAGGATCGGAAGCAAGTTTATCGTAACCACTGACTGTTACAGGATCAATAACCCTATCGATATAATCGATATAACCATTTGCTACAGCAATATCCCTTTTTGTTATTTTCGATTGTTTATTAATAATAATATCGGAGCCCTGAAACTCAGTAACCAGGAAATCACCGATTGCATTGGTATCGCGCAAAGCGCCAAGACCAACATCACCTGTCTGAATCGAATTGGCAATCAAATGATTATAGACCAATGTCAGTTTTTGTGCTTTCGTCATCTGATCAAATGAAGTATTATTATCCTTGTAATATTTAAGGATCGCTGTATTATCAGGCAGAAAAAGCGTAAAAGGTCCACGCACGCTCAACTGAGCGCTTAGGCCAGTACTCTCCAGCAATTTACCAAATTCCGAAAACTGATCCGGTCTGGTCGCAATATAGTCAGTTATAACTTGCTGGGTGGATTTTACACTCCACAGTACAGGAGTTTGAGTACATCCAAACAGGATCACAACAAACAACAGTATATGGAATGATCCTGCAATTTTAGGCAAAAGAATATGTTTCATAATTCTGAATTTACTGCGATTAGCGAGCGTAAAATGGGTTCTGTACAAGATTCTGGTTATACAGAATATCATTCTGTGGAATTGGCAGATAATAACTTAGGGTATCATATACCTTGGTTTTTAATACAGCCTGCTGTTGAATATCAGCGCCGGCTAGGATCATATTAATGATAATTTGTTTGTTTTCGAAATGATTCCTTTTGGCAGCCCGTAATAGGTCGAACCAACGTTTGCCTTCAATAATAAATTCCCTGGCACGTTCATCCAAAATAGCTTTTCGTAAGTCTTCTTTTACAACATAGCCAGCATAATTAATTCCGGCCCGGTCAGAAGTCTGCCTGACCAAATCATTTGCATCCGAATAACGGTCAAGTTCAGTTAATGCTTCAGCTTTCATCAAAAGCACATCGGCGTAACGGTAATAGATAAAATGTCCATCCCGTTGGCTTTCGGATCTTTGAACCTGACTATTCAGCGATATTCCCAGATATTTCCAGTCCGGCTTATTCGGAGTACACATCCTTAAGTCTTGCTTATCCATGATTGTAGTGAAATTCTGGGTAAAAGTCAACTGACCCTTATTAAAAAACATCCCATCATAGGTAGGATTTTCCTGGTTATCCAGATTGTCATTATACTGAATCTCAAAAATACCTTCAACCGGTGAATTACCAGGATTGTAAATATTAAACCAGGTATCAGGTGGTTCCAGAGAGAAAAGACCAGTATTGCTGATCGAATCACAATAGTCAGAACATTTTTGATACTGTTGATCCCAAAGGTAAACATCGGCCAGAAGAGCCATAATAGAGTATTTATTGGCCCGCCCGTTAAAATATCCCGGATGATTCGCATCATTGCGATACTCTGTTGTATAGGCCATATCCTTTGCGACTAAAAGATCCTTGATAACCTGAGTCAATACAACCTTTTCACTCGATTTTGGAAGAAAAAGTTTTGTAGTATCCGATATGGAAGGTTCAAGCACCAGCGGGACATCCTTCCATAAGCGAACCAAATAGAAATAGCTTAGCGAACGGATAAACAAGGCTTCAGCATCTACTCCGTTTTTTATTTTCTGAGTAAAGGTTTTATCTTTCAAAAACACTTGTTTGTCATAGTACATTACTGTATTTGCCAGATTGATGGCATTATAATAACTTGCCCACGAAATTGATCCATTGCTGGCGCTAATATTACTGCCTGCAATTTTATTATAATCGCCAAACAAATCGCCAAATTTAACCATGTCGGCTCGTAGTTCGCCCCAGATAAACGATTGTTCGCCACCGGCACGAAAAGCATTGTAGGTAGCTGCCAGAGCTTCGTCAACATCTCCCTTTTTCTGCCAGAATTTTGATTTCACCAAATTATCTTCTGGCATTAAGGTTAACCAATTTTTGCATGAGGGTGAAACAAGAGCCACCAGAAGCAATGCAAAGTATATCGGGTTGAATATGCGGTATTTTACCATGGAAGTATATTTTATAGTTTTAGAATATGACATTTACACCAAACATAACCTTCTCACTCGGAGGAGTACGACTGTAGTCCATAGGTAATATACTAGGATTCGTTGGAGGAGCAACATCCGGATCCTGTCCTGAATATTTGGTCCAGGTATAGAGATCGTAGACAGTGGCATAAATTTTTAATTGTTTAACTCCAATTGTCTTACAGATGTTTGGATTGAACATGTAACTCAGCGATACGGTTTTTAACCTTAGGTACGAACCGTCTTCAACAAAACGGTCAGATCCTAACCAGTTGAACCCTTCGTTGTAAAGCGCTCTCGGCATATCCGTAATATCCCCATCTCTTCTCCAGCGCCAGTTTGTAGCGGTACTTTGATTATCGTAACCATACATGTTTTCAGTCATCATACGTGTTTCGTTGATAATTTTCTGACCTACTTTGAAGTAAAAGAAAGTATTCAGAATAATACCTTTATACTGAATGCGGTTACCAAAACCACCCATAAATTTAGGATTCAGATCGCCCAGATAAACCAAATCATTCTCGTCAATTTTACCATCATGATTAATGTCGGCATATTTGGCGTCACCGCCCTGGAAAACATATCCGCTTGAACCACCCATTATCATGTTTAGAGGAACATTTTTATTCAGTCCATAAACCGGATTACCATTTTTGTCACGTACAATTGCATCGGCATCACTGGTATAAACTCCCAGGTATTTGTAACCGAAGAAACCTCCCATAGCTTCACCGGGAGTGATACTGATTTTATAATTCCCGTTGGTGAGCATATCTCCGTATGTAGTACTATAATTGTCAGGCAGCCTGATAATCACGTTTTTATTATTCGATAAATTAAGATTGAAATTCAATGAAAAATCTTTGTGTTTAACCACACTATAATCCATCATGAACTCAAATCCACGGTTTTCCATTTCTCCATTGTTCTGATTCAAAGTGGTAAAACCGGTCTGAGAAGGAATACCTGAATTTTCAAGATATAAATTCAATGTTCTTTTACGGTAATAGTCAATCTCAACATTTAATTTATTATCCAATCCGTAAAATGAAATACCAGGGTTAATCTGGTCGATCGTTTCCCACTTCAGACTGGTTAATTCCAGCGCGTCTGGTCGAACACCCTGCATATCCATATATGCCAGGTTTGAACCTGCTGACAATGTAGGAACAGACAGATAATTGCTATTTGGTGAATTACCGGTCTGACCCCAGCTTGCTCTAAGTTTAAGGTCGTCGATCCATTTAACATCTTTCAGGAAGTTTTCCTTGTTTATTCGCCATGCGGCAGATACAGTAGGAAATAATCCCCAACGGCTTTCAGCGCTGTACTTTGAGTTACCTTCATACTTGGCACCGGCAGTAAAGATATATTTGTCATTAAATTTATAATTCGCATTTAAGTAAAATCCAAGTGCGCGATATTTACTGTAATATGAAGATAACCCAACAATATTTTCATCACCAACTGGAAGCTGCATATCCGGAGAAGCTGAATTACTCGTAGTGATTGTTAAGGCCCTCTGAAGCGTTTCCTCTGTATCAACCTGTCCCAGGATTGCAAGATCATGTTTCTCGCCTAATTTCGGACTATAAATAAACTGGTTAAAGGTATAGATCGAACTTTTCTTTGTAAATTCATCAGAGGCTTGATTGGTGACATTACTGCCATAATCATATCCGATGGCTTTATAAGGCAAAAACTTTGATCGTTTGTTATCGAAAATATCCAGTGTTACCGTTGAGTTGAGAATAAGATTTTTAAGAATATCCCATTTAATCGTGAATAAGGCACGGGCATTATCCCTTAATTGTCTGTTTACACCCAGGTTGGCAAAAGCCACCGGATTATACACGTCGCTTGCAAGTCCCTGAAGGGTTGAAAGCGGTGTAAAATAAGCACCATGCGAAACGTTGCTGGTATCACGATCCATGACCGACAAATTCGGCATTTTACGATAGGCAATCGAACGCAATAAATGGTTGTTATCATATGCCTCAACGTCATAGGTATTATTCTGATCATACCTGGTAAACATGATATCCGACTTAAACTGAAGTTTTGAAGACAAGTCATAGTCTAATGAACTGCGTAGGTTTAGTTTCTTCAATCCGTTGTTAATGGTAGTTCCCTGGTCATCAAAGAAACCAACCGACATATTGTACTTCGATTTATCTCCACCCCCGCGTACTGAAAAGTCATGTTGCTGTGTATGACCCGTCTGGGTGATTTCTTTTACCCAATTTGTGTTTTGAGAATAGTTATTATACTGATTCCATGACGGATCGAAAGCAATTTGCTGATAATCTTTAGTCGTCGAAAACACATTTCGGTTCCAGTTATAGTATTCTTCTGTGATCAAACGGGCGTAACCTGCACCATCGAGCATTGGAATCGAAGGTGGTTCCCAGGAAGTAGTATTCTTATAGGTATATTCAAAAATAGGTTTCGATTTGACACCACGCTTTGTCTTGATCATCAGAACCCCATTTGCAGCCCTTGAACCCCAGATTGCAGTAGAAGCCGCATCTTTCAAAACTTCGATGGATTCAATATCTTCCGGTGAAACGTCAATCAGGGTACCAAATTTTTCAACATCGGCGCTTCCGAAGTCAAAACTGGCATCAATCTGAGCATCGTAAGGAATACCATTGATAACGATCAACGGATTGTTCTGGGCATTAAGGGTAGCAGTACCACGGATTCGGATATTCAATCCGGCTCCCGGGTCACCCGATATGGTTGAAATATCAACATTACCAATACGTCCCTGTAACAAGTCTTCAACCGAGGTTGACATCAGTGTTCCCATTTCCTTCATCTCGATGCGGGCAACCGAAGTGGCACGGTCACGTACCTTTGTAAAACCGTCATTACTCATCTTTGATGCCGATACTTTGATTTCACTAAGATTCTGACCTTCAGATTCGAGTTTAATATTGATTTGTGATCTGTTATTTATAACAATACTCTGTTTTTTATAGCCAATAAATGAGGCCTGTATCGGATTCTGATCATTGGTTACCTTGAAAACGTAATTCCCGTTTACATCGGTAACAGTACCTGACACAAACCTTCCGTTTTTATCGATTTCAACAACGTTTACAGACATCAGCGATTCATTGGTCACCGCATCAACGATGTGACCCTTTATAATCGCAGATTTTTGTCCGTATACATTGCTTAATCCAGATAATAATGATATTATTAGTAATCCTGAAAGTTGAATGATTTTTTTCATATTCGATCTGGTTAGATTTTTTTAATTACTAATATTTTAATACTGTGTCTATTTTATGAACTACGCCTTTCCTAACCAATCTATCGGCTTTGGAATGATCTATAGTAACAACCTGACCTGAATGATCCGTAATAGTAAGGTTATTTTTAACGTTACTGACTTGAAGGGTCGCATAGGTTGTTCCGGTAGCATCAACATGAGAAACTTTTTCAGATGGGAAAACTCCAGAAAGATTCCCATCATCAAAAATGACACTTTTACGAATGAAATGATAATTGAGCCATGCCTTTAATGAATCAGAATTAGTTGGAATAAGTCCAGCCGCACTGGCTGCAGTCATAGCAGCATTTGTTGGAATAAATGCTGTCCAGTAATCAGCTTCATTGGTATAAAATTTCAAATTCGGAACAGTATCTCTGGTTAATTGATCAACAAATCTGGCATCAAGCATTTTGGTACTTACAAGCAAATCTTTGAATTTAGATACATCCTTGTCGTAAACCAGGTATTTTCCCATTACATAATTTGAATTAATAGGTTTGTCGACTTCATATAAAATACCATTTTTATCGTTTGGTATGGTCTGAGTAACGTTAACCATTTGTCTTACCCTGAGATTATCAGCTCCCTGAACTGCACCATTGTATATATGCATGAAATTCTTTGAACTCATTTCGACATATTGGTCGGTATTAAGATCCGACAGTTTGCCCATATAGACATGATCCTGAACAAACATATTCAGATCAGTCGGTCTCATTGGGTTCCATTTTTTGTCATCACCCAAAAACAGAATGGTAGCTGTAATAGGGTCGTATCTGATACCATAAATTTCCATCTCATTATTCGATGGTGCAAATATGGTAACATTCTGAGTCGGATTTGAAAGGCCTGTCAGTAACCCGGACTGATTCAATGCATATAAGAAGGTAGAATAGTTTGCATCGAAAAACAAAGTCCCCGGTACACAGGTAAATACATTGGGCTCAAGAACCTTATTCATCTCATAAACAATGCCATTACTACACATGTGAGCTGACTTGATATCGCTCTTCAGAATAATTGTCGGATCGCCAAATGAATTAAAATAGCTATTCGTAATTTTAGATAATAACCCAATCGATCTTGAAATTTGCGTCTGGAGGATATAAAATAAGGTAACCGAAGGTACACTATCCAGTGAAGAATATGTTTTCAATACGGTCCTGTTCAGATAATCCTGAAGAACCTGATCGGATGGAAGATACAAAGTGTACATATCCTTCATGCGTGATTCATTCCCTGTGAAGGCTCCCTGTTCTTCTGCCAGATTGGAAACCAGGTTGTAATTCTTTGTATACAACTGATTTTTATTCTTATCGACACCTCCGGCAGCATAAGTTGCAAATCGTTGCAAAAGATCATAATACACTCCGTATTTATCCTGATTGGCCAACAGATATTGATCTATATTTTTCTGTGGCGGAACTACCTGGTCAACGAAATAGATAAATCCATTCGCCGTTCTGACTTCAGACTCAGTGACCATTGCATTTCCCCAGTTCATATCACCATGACCTGATTCCCATTTGCTTCCCGGATACATAAAAAGATAATCCGAGCCATCAACAGCGCCGAAGAAATCCTGGAAATAATCCAAACTAAAAAGCGGCATCAGTTTTATGCCTGTTGACATCAGCAATTCTTTTCCTTTCAGTGCCGGATAGTAGCGGGCAGTCTCCTTATAAGGTATAGAAGTACTATTTGTCGGCTTTCTGAAAAATAATGCGGCATACTCTCCATTTGGTCCCTGCAGCTCCGAATATAAATATTCGTAGATCAACTGAAATCTGGAACGTGGATTGGGAAGTACATGAAGTGTAAATAATTCCCTGGCACTTTCCACTGAAATACTGTCGACCGATTTAATATTATTTGCTGTGAAATAAGTGTTAAAAGCAGCGTCATTTGGAGCAAATAAAGTAAAAAGCTGATTGGTAATAGGAATGGTATATTGCGCCTTGTCCATTAATTTGAGAAAAATGGTATAGTTACCCCTTTTCTGCAGCGTTTCAATACTTGAACCCCCAAGCCATGGCGGATTTCCGTACCTTTCCTGGTGTTTAGAACAACCGAATACCCCTAACAACAAAACTATAGCAAGTATTGGTATTTGGAGAAGCTGGTTTCTTTTCTTCATGTTAGGTTATTTTAAAATTTCGAGTTAGATTATTAAAAAATATTCGAGCTGTAAATATAGAATTAAAAGTTAATGAATGTTATTTCAATGTCATTTTTATGGCAATATTTGTTAAAAAATCATAAAGTTCTTAAATTCAGTTAAATATATGGTTAAGGATTGATTTATACTATTTATGGGGTTATTTGTATGATTTTTTAGCCCAAAGTCATTGATTATTGAATTTCCAGTATAATTTAAATCAGCTTTCAAGTATCAATTCTTATTCAATTATTGTATTCCTAACAGGCTCACTATGTAATAAGGTTCATTGCAAACATCGAATAGAACCATTCTGTTCTGGTATGCCCGACAAATCTATATTTCTCAAATGCTTAATCAAAATTGTTCCCAATGTTATATAACATTAACATGTTATTTCCCAAAGGCGGGTCCTACTCCAATAATATGCTCCTGCAGAATAAGAATTCAAATATTAAGACTCCGATGACCGTTTGTATCTGGAATAACATTATTTTCGTTTCCGAAAACAATAATGCTGAGTCTGCGCCAAAAAGCAACATTATCCGTCATTTCGAGGAACTGCCTGTCCCGATGGGAATCGGGAAAGCAATCTCATTCTATTGATAAACTATATGTTGAGATTGCTTCACTTTGTTCACAATGAAGGAAAAACACTTTTCCTGGCGGACTCAATGAATATTTTTAAATTTAAACAGTCACTAACTTACCGATGAAACATATCTTAAAAATTACGCTATTATTATTGTGTCTGTCGCACCTTGCCTCAGCCCAGTACCTTCACCGTGCGGGTAAATACATCTATGACGGCAATAACAAAGAATTTATCATCCACAGTATGGGCCTTGGCGGATGGATGATTCAGGAGGGCTACATGCTGGGGACCAGTGCATTCGCCGGAACACAACATGAGATTCGCGCCAAAATAGAAGGATTGATCGGTGTGGCCAATACCGATTCGTTTTACAATGCCTGGCTTCAGAACCATTGCACCCGAACTGACATCGATTCCATGGCAGCCTGGGGCTTCAATGCAATACGGTTGCCTATGCATTACAATTTATTTACCATTCCTATCGACGAAGAACCGGTCGTTGGCGCCGACACCTGGTTACCAAAAGGATTTGCAATGGTCGATAGTTTGCTGGATTGGTGTAAGCAGGCTCATATTTATTTAATTCTTGACTTACATGGTGCTCCGGGAGGCCAGGGAAAAGATGCAAACATTTCAGACTATGATTCCAGTAAACCATCCTTATGGGAAAGTACCGAAAACCAAAGGAAAACAATCGCCCTTTGGAGCAAGCTGGCTGAAAGATATGCCAACGAGCAATATATTGGCGGTTACGATTTGATCAACGAAACCAACTGGGCATTTACAGCTGGCGGAAACATCAATGGTTGCGGTGAAACCAACAATTTACCCCTCAGACAACTATATATAAGTATAACCAATGCAATTCGGGCTGTTGACAAAAACCACCTTCTTTTTATTGAAGGAAACTGCTGGTCAGGAAACTTTACTGAATTGACTCCTATTTGGGATACCAATATGGCTTACAGCTTTCATAAATACTGGAATGCAACTGATGTGGGAACGATCCAAAGCCAGCTGAGTATGCGTGATGCTCAAAACACTCCACTCTGGATGGGTGAATCGGGAGAAAACTCGAATGAGTGGTTTTACGAAACCATCAAAATGCTCGAAACCGCTCATGTGGGCTGGTCATGGTGGCCCCTGAAAAAAATCGATTCTGTAGTTTGTCCGCTGACAGTTAAAAAAACAACCAACTATCAAACCCTACTGAATTACTGGACCAATGGCGGGACCATGCCAACGATAACTTTTGCAACCAATACCTTGCTCGAGATTGCCGACAACCTTAAATTCAAAAACTGCATTTATCACCCCGACTATATCGATGCCATGTTTCGTCAGCAAACTACCGATGCAACGAAACCCTATATTATTCATGAAATACCAGGCCTTATCAGTTCTACCGACTATGATATGGGCAAATCAGGAATAGCCTATGCTGACAAAGTGGTCCTAAATGACGGCTCAACTACAAATACGGTAGGAAATAGTGGATATAATTACCGGAATGACGGTGTGGACATCGATGTATGCTCCGATACCGACACCCGAAACAATAACTATTGCATCGGTTGGATCGATGCCGGCGAATGGGCCTTGTATACAGTTAATGTCAAACAAACGGCTGCCTATACACTTACTTTCAGATATGCTTCAGGCAGTTCGGGCGGAACCTTCCATGTGGAGAATAACGGGGTTAATATTTCTGGGTCGGTCAAGGTTTCAGGTACAGGCGGCTGGCAGTCCTGGCGAAGTATGGTTGTGCCAAATGTAATTCTTTACCAGGGGTCACAAAAATTAAAGGTGGTATTCGAAACTGCCGGATATAACCTGAGTTTTATGGAATGGAAAGATCCTGTCTCTGTTACCGGAGTCCCAACCAAAATAACCAATGCAGCCACTTCTGCAGATGGAAACTCAATCCTTGTATATATTAATAAACAGTTCGATAATAGTGTGTCATTAAACGCACATGATTTTACTGTTAAAACCGGGTCCAATACAATACCTGTTTCATCTCTTTCCTACAGCGTTGATTCTCCCGGAACCATTGTCTTAAACATTGGTCAGATGGTTCTGTATGGAAACATTGTCAAAGTGTCTTATTCAGGCACAAGCCTGAAATCTGATGACGGTGGAATTCTAAGTCCTATTACAGACATTGCCGTTCAAAATAATACTCCTTTCCGCACTACCCTACCCGGCAAGATTGAAGCCGAACAATTCCAGGTGAATTCCGGCTTATCTGCTGAAACATGTACGGATACTGGAGGCGGACAGGATATGGGATACACCGATGCAGGTGATTACCTCGACTACCTGGTCTATGTTCCTTCTGATGCCGATTTTACATTCGAGTACAGAGTTGCATCCACCATCGGCGGAACCATCGAATTACGGCAGGTTGATCAACCTGCCACGCCAGTCCTCATTCATACCGTTGCAGTTCCAAATACAGGCGGATGGCAAACCTGGAAATCAGTGTTTGCTTCAGGCTCCCTGACCCAGGGTCCGCACGTCTTAAGGGTTTATATCAAACAGGCACAATTTAACTTTAACTGGTTCAAAATCTCATTTGTTAGCGGAGTAAACAACATTAATGGATCAAAGAATCTTGAAGTATTTCCAAACCCGGTACGTGATCTGATCAATTTAAAAACGGAAGGACTCTTCGGGTCCTTTACAGTGAACATTATCAACCAGCAAGGAGCAGTTGTGAAACAATTTCCAATTACTTTAGGCGAAGGGTCGCCTGACCAGATAAATGTCTCAAACCTGCCAGATGGTTTCTATATCTTCAGCATTGAAAATAGGTCTGAAAAATATCATTACAGCATCGTCAAACTGGGTAAATAGGTCATTATTTTTGGTTTTATGACATTTTGCAAAAATGCATTAATATGGATGGCCGTTATAATAAGCTATTTACTCCTTTTTTGACAGTCATTCAATGGTCATTATATAACTATTTATCGTATCATGACAATTGAATGACCACCAAAATGACTATTGAGTGAGTACTATAATGACTGTTGAATTACAATTGAATGAATCTAATCGAAATATCGCACTCCAGGTTGCACAACCAGCAGATTACTGCAAGTAAATTTAAGCGTGTAAAAGATCTGGTCGCCTGGATGGGTGCCCTGCAGGCCCAGGACTACAACATGGCCAAATGGGCCATCGGGATTCGTCTGCCATCTTCAACCGATCAATCGGTTGAAGATGCATTGAATAATGGGGAAATCATTCGGACACACTTACTTCGCCCGACCTGGCATATCGTATCCTCATCAGATATCTACTGGATGCTTGAATTAACCGCTCCTCATCTGAAACCTATACTAAGGGCCAGGTTCAAACAGCTGGAAATATCCGAAGAGCTCGTCAGTAAAAGCAAATCGGTTATCGAAAAAGCCCTCATTGGCGGGAATCATCTTACCCGGGATGAAATAATGCTTCAGCTCGAAAAGGCAAACATTGAGGCCGTCAATCTGCGTCTTTCCCATCTGATGATGGCCTGCGAATTGGATGGAATGTTTTGCAGCGGGGCCGCCAAAGGTAAAAAACTAACCTATGCCCTGCTCGAAGAACGGATATCCAAACCATCCTCAGTTCCCCGGAGTGAAGCATTGGCTGAACTGGCCCGCAGGTATTTCACCAGTCATGGTCCTGCGACCCTTCAGGATTTTATCTGGTGGTCAGGTCTGCCCGTTAAAGATGCCAGAAGTGCTTTGGAATCAGTCAAAGGTGAGTTTATTTCCGCACAGGTGAGTCAACAAACCCTATGGTTCAGTGAACCCTGCACGCCTGACCAGATTGACAATGAATCAGCACATTTGCTCCCGGCATACGATGAATTTATCATCAGTTACCGTGACCGTAATGCTTCGATTGCCGCTAAAAATCACAAGAATGCAATTTCCGATAATGGAATATTCAGGCCAATCCTGGTGGCAAACGGACAGATAAAAGGAATTTGGAAACGAACACAAAAAAAGGAAAAGGTATTGATTGAACCCGAATACTTTGAAGCCAATGAACCTTTGTCCAATGAATTAATTGAAAAAGCGTCAGCTCATTACAGTCATTTTCTGAACTGCAAAACGGAAATTCAAAATCAAACGCATTAGTTCCTTTTCCTGAACATTGATTCTGTAACTTTGTTTTCCATTTATTCAATCAATCCTCACGTGTCATGATGATCGTTATTTCGCCGGCCAAATCGCTTTATGCCCACTCTCCCATTCAATTGGACAAATATACTGAGGCTGAGTTTTTACCTGAGGCTGAGAAAATTGTTTCAGTGATGAAAAAGAAGAAACCGGCACAATTGAGCAAACTGATGGACATCTCACCCAAGCTGGCTGAACTAAATTTTCAGCGTTTTCAGGAATGGTCCCTGCCCTTTTCACCTGAAAATTCGTGGCAGGCCGTATTGATGTTTAATGGGGATGTATACCAGGGCCTGAAGGCTGATACCTTTACCCCGGAGGAATTCGATACTGCCCAGAATCATCTGCGCATTCTTTCAGGCGTTTACGGATTGCTCAAACCCCTTGATTTGATTCAGGCTTATCGATTGGAAATGGGAACCTCTGTTGCAATCGCCCGCAAAAAGAACCTTTATGAATTCTGGAAAACAAAAATCACTGCCCGGCTCAATGAGGAAATGGCTCAAACCAATCAGAATATATTAATCAACCTTGCATCTACCGAATACTTCAGTGCGATTGACACCAAAAAACTTAAAGCCCGGATAATCACCCCTTCATTCAAGGAATACAAAAACGGGCAATACCAAATGGTGTCTTTCTTTGCCAAAAGGGCGCGGGGATTGATGAGCCGGTTTATCATTCAGAATCAGATCAGCGACCCTGAAGAAATAAAAGCCCTCACCGAGGAAGGATATTATTTTAATAATCAGCTCTCAAAAGCGGACAACTGGTTATTTACAAGATAGCATCATTTTGTATTAAAAGTCAGAACTAATTCATTACCGATACATTCCTAATCTGTATCTTTTGTGTTCTCCCTTTTGGTCGACAAAAACCCTTTCTGCGATTGCTCCTCAATATAGTATTGAGCAAGGAAACGGTGATACCAGAGTGTCTACTTGTGTGCTTCTTGTGTGCATATGCTGTGCTTCTTGTGTGCTCATGTTTTTCCCAGACACACAAGAAGCACAGCATATGCACACAAGAAGCACACAAGTAGAATCCCCATCATAGTTTTGGAGTTGCCCTGAAATAAGGATAACAGTCAATAAATCCATAACATTCGGAATTGATTCAATCCAAATACATTGAAAGTTCAATACATGAAGAGTTCGTCAGCTAATAACAGTTTCCGGGAGTCAGGTAATTGCAGACGTAATCGTGAATACCTTCTTCGAGTGTAAAGAAAGAATCCGTGTAACCAATTCCTCTAAGTTTTTCAATATTGGCACAGGTATAATATTGATATTTCCCAAGTAAATCATCCGGTGTATCAATAAAACCAATATTTTCATTCTTTTCCATGGCATTAAATACAGCCCGGGTCAAACTCAGGTATGATCGTGCTTCACCTGTTCCGACATTATATATACCGGAATCTTTGAGGTGATTCATGAAGAAAAGGATGACTTTGGCCACATCTTCCACGTAAACAAAGTCACGGACCTGTTCGCCGTCCTTATATTCAGGATGGTGTGAACGGAACAGTTTCATATTGCCTGTTTCGGTTATGGTATTAAATGCCTGAAAGATCACAGAGGCCATTCGATCCTTATGGTATTCGTTTGGACCAAATACATTGAAGAATTTTAGTCCGGCCCAAAAGTAAGGTCGTTGTTTTTGTTTCAGCGCCCAACAATCGAAATCATGCTTCGACTGGGCATACAGATTCATTGGTTTTAGTTCAGGAATTAGCGAATGGTCGTCGTTAAAACCAAAGTGCCCGTCACCATAGGTGGAGGCGGAAGAGGCATAGACCAGGGGCAAGCCATATTGGACACAGGCTTTCCATATTTTTTGTGAATATTCCAGATTCAGTTGCTGGTATATTTCAGGCTCCTGACCAACGGTGTCGGTACGGGCACCCAAATGGATGATGATCTGGACTTGCTTCTCATGACCGGCTAACCAGTCAAAGAAATCATCGCGATCGACCATTTCTGTATAAATTTTTGTCTGATAATTCTGAAACTTGAGGGGATCGTCGTATTTATCGACTAAAACAATGTCTTTAAATCCATCACGGTTAAGTTTCCCAACAATATAACTTCCAATAAAACCAGCGGCTCCGGTAACTACAATCATAAGTACAGTTAATTAACGTTAGTTAATTTCTGAGACATTGTTTTCATTAATACAAACTTCGATTTGTCGCCTATATTGTACGGAAACAAAAATAAAATTAACTTTTATTCACAATTTTAAACAACCCGGTCCAACCTCCTGAAAAACATATATTTAATAAAGATATAATTTTCTATTTCTGATTGTTGGAAGGACAATATCTAAAAACAGATGCAAAAGTAAAAAAATATGACCATCCGAAGTCTGTTTTATAACCTGTTTTTTAAAAACGGTGAAGCAATCTCTTTATGAACACTTTCGGATAATTTCCAATATTCAGAACACTTCTAAGAATGAACTTATTACCTTTGTGGTTGCGTGGAACATCACAAATAGATTACAGAAAGAAAACTGATATGGAATTTTCATTAAACGGTGAAGATGGCAACTACAGGAAAGTTGAACGATACGATCCTGAAACAACTGCAAAGTTAAGCGAGTATTATCAGAAGATTATTGACTTGCTGGGAGAGAACTCGGCACGTGATGGGCTGAAACAGACTCCCATGCGTGTTGCCAAATCAATGCAGTTCCTTTTACAGGGGTATGAACAGGATCCGGAGGAGATTCTTCGTTCGGCCTGCTTTAAAGAAGATTACCGGCAGATGGTCATCGTGAAGGATATCGAGATCTATTCGATGTGCGAACATCATATGCTTCCATTTATCGGGAAGGCTCATATCGGGTATATACCCAACGGATATATCACCGGCCTCAGTAAAATTGCCCGTGTCGTCGATGCATATGCCCGCCGGCTCCAGGTTCAGGAACGGCTGACGACACAGATTAAAGAGTGTATACAGAATACACTGAACCCGCTTGGCGTTGCTGTAGTGATTGAAGCTCAGCACCTTTGCATGCAAATGCGCGGGGTACAGAAACAAAATTCGACCACTACTACTTCCGACTTCACAGGGGCCTTTGAACGGGTAGCTACCCGGGAGGAATTTATAAGGCTGATCAAGGGATGATATTCTTGTAGAGACATTTCATGAAATGTCTCTACAAATCCATGAAATATCTCTATGAACCCATTGAATTATCTCAGGAACTGCAAACAAACAGGTGATTGATTAGGAACCTTGAATCCGGTAAAAGCAATTTTCCCGGTAGTTTCATCGATTCTGAACACGGTAATATCATTGCTTTTCTCGTTGGCCACCAATATAAAACGGCCAGACGGATCAATGGTGAAATTTCGCGGCCAATTCCCCTCAACAGAAACAGTTTGTGCCCATATCAATTTACCATTAGTTGGGTCACGTTTGAAGACTGAGATGCTGTTGTGTCCGCGGTTTGATCCATAAACAAATCGTCCGTCAGCAGAGAGGTGAATATCGGCACACCAGTTCTCGCCCTTAAAATCTTTCGGTATCGTTTTTATAGTCTGAACCTGTTTCCAGTCACCACCATATTTCATCAGAACCGCAATCGTGGAGTTTAACTCACAGATCACATATATAAAACGGCCGTCAGGTGAAAAATCAAAATGACGGGGACCTGACCCCGGGGTCAGCTTGACGAAAGGTTGCGAATCAGGGATATAGGCAACCTCCCCCAATCCGACATTGTAAATTTTAAGTTCATCAATACCCAGATCTGCAGCAAACAGCAGTTTCCCGGTAGAATTGAATTGTGATGAATGTGCATGAGCTTGTGTTTGCCTTCCGGGAAAGGGACCATTGCCTGTATCCTGAATGCGCTGAACCATTTCAGAAAGACTCCCGTCTGGAAGCACATTGAACATGGAAAGGCTTCCACCGGAATAATTTGAGACCACCATCTTTTTCCCGTCCGGTGAAATCGTTAAATGACATGGATCAGCGCCATGAGTCAGTACGTGATTGATTAAAGTGAGCTTCAGATCATCTTCTATCCGGAAGGCTGAAACACCGCCACCATTGCTTGAATCCAGATTGGCAAGTTCCTCCACAGCATAGAGGTATTTCTTATCGGCTGAAATAGTCAGATAGGAAGGATTATTAATGACTGCAGGTTTTTTAAGGTTTGTCAGCCTGCCACTCTGGTCGTTGAACGAATACACAAAAATACCATCAGCCACTCCTTTTGTGTAAGTGCCAACATAAACAATATGTTTTTTTGCAACAGCAGGTATTCCTGCTAACATTATACCTAATAAACAAAAGAGGATAAGCTTCATTTGAAGAATAATTTATGTAAATTTATAACTAATCTGAATATGCTTTGTTTAATAATTATAGAATTCAAATTTAAAAATTATTCAGTAAAATCAACCACTATGTCCAAACCAACTATTGCAGCAAAAATGCCGGCACAGGTTAACCTTGAATCGGGAACATATTTCTGGTGTGCCTGCGGGAAAAGTTCCAAACAGCCATTCTGCGATGGGTCGCATATTGGTTCAGAATTTGTTCCGGTGATGTTTAAAATGGCCGAGAAACAGGAAGCATGGCTCTGCCAGTGTAAACACACTAAAAATCCTCCGTATTGTGACGGAACACACAAGACTCTTTAAATCTCCTTTTGATAATCTTTCAGGTTAATCTGAAATGTCATAATAATAAAAGGAATTAGTCATCAGCAGATTGAATCCTTTTTTATGTCTGACATAAAGGTTAATAACATTGGTTCGTTTTCAGGAACAAAATCCCTAACTTTGTTAAAACTGAATAGATATGGAACCTCAAATGAGTTTAACACCATGGATTGTTTATATAGGAATTTGTACAATTTTCATTTTCATGATTGCAATCGTCTACCTGATATTTCGTTTAAAGAAACAGGAGATGGAAAAATTATCACTGAAATCAAAATATCATGAAATTGAAGACAAATATAACCAGATTGAGCTTGAAAATCTGGATTCAAGGTTAAATCCTCATTTGTTCAAAAATATTCTCAATTCAGTTCAGTCACACGCTTATCAGACCTATTTTGCCCTGGATAAACTATCGAATGTTTTAGATTACATTCTTTACGACAGCAGGAAAAAATTTGTCACACCCAAGCAGGAAGTTGAATTTGCTCTCAATCTGGTTGAAATCAACAAAATCAAGTTAAGTCCACTATTCGAATTAAAGGTGAAACTGAAAGTCAACGAAAATGAACCATTATATCATCAACACTTGCTAGCGCCATTCATTTCAACAGATTTGATAGAGAATGCCTTTAAGCATGCTGATTTGCAAAGCCCAGGGGCATTCATATCAATTATTTTCGAGTTTAATGACAATACTTTTAGTCTTACTGTTGCAAACAGAATATCAATCAAACCCCCAATCAAAAAGGAGAAAGGTGGTTTTGGTACAGAAGCGCTCGAACAAAGGCTGAAATTCATTTACAACGATCATTTCAAATTTGATCGTTTTATAGAAGACGACGTTTATATTGCTCACTTAAAAATTGACTTGCTTGAATTCAAGGTTAAAATGCTTGCTACTGGACGATGAGTTGCCTGGACTTTCGTACCTTAAACTGCTCTGCGAACAAATTCCTGAACTTGAAATTATCAGGAGTTTTAACGATCCTGCAGCGTTCATGATTGAGTTTCCAAAGTTGGATTTCGATCTTTGTATTCTGGATATCGAGATGCCTGGGATCGATGGCATTCAGTTAGCTTCAATTTTGAATGATAAACTTGTTATTTTCACTACTGCATACAAAGATTACGCAACCAATGCATTCGATCTTAATGCCATCGACTATGTGGTAAAACCTGTACAATTCGAAAGACTTCGACAAGCTGTTTATAAAGCCATTCAACGATTGAAATATGGGAACAATATATCGGGGCATATTTTAATAAATTCGGACAAGGGAAATACTCTATTACATTTCGATCAGTTGGTATATGTCAGAACTTCAGAGATTGATAGTCGCGATAAAACAGCCCTCTTGTCCAATGGGGCAAGCATTCAACTGAAAAACATCTCGTTTGAAAAACTCATCTCCCTTTTACCTTCGGGGGACTTCTGTCGAATCAACAAAAAAGAATTGATGGCTTTGAGATGCGTACAACATTTTTCTAAAGACCAAATAATTACCAGCATTAATCTTCAACCTAACAAACCGCTGGTTCTTACTCTAGGAGAAATATATCGTAACGATTTCATCAGCAAAATAAGCCGGTAATTCATTACAAAATACGACTGGCTTGTTACATATAAATTAAGATTCTCTGTTTTCGATGAAGCAACTCATGTTTCTTCTTCTATTTTTATCCCGTAATATCTTATTTAACCAGAAATCTGATGAAGAAATTTAAAAACGTCCTTATATATATCGGGATTTTGGGAGTTTTTTTCACCCTTATTTATTGGATTATTCAAACAGGAAAGACACTTGAAGCTGGAAGAACTATTGTTGAACTCCAATCAAATAACTCCTACTTTTCAGATTTCATCCAATCTATTCTTCTAAATCTGGCTCATCCGACAGCATTGATACTGGCACAAGTTGTTGTCATTATTCTCGTTTCCCGTATTTTTGGGTTCATCTTCAGTAAAATTCATCAACCCACTGTAATCGGCGAAATAATTGCCGGTATTGCATTGGGACCATCATTCCTTGGGCTTCTTTTTCCTCAATTCTCATTAGCTCTTTTCCCTGTTAATTCATTGGGAAATCTTAGTCTTTTAAGTCAGGTTGGATTGATCTTGTTTATGTTTATGGTCGGGATGGAACTTGATATAAAAGTTCTTCGAAACAAAGTAAAAGATGCGGTAGTAGTGAGTAATGCGGGCATACTGATTCCTTTCACTCTGGGAATTTGCCTGGCATATTTTATTTATGGACATTTTGCGCCTGCAGGAGTTCCATTCCTGTCGTTCGGATTATTTCTAGGTATGGCCATGAGTATAACTGCATTTCCCGTACTGGCAAGGATTGTTCAGGAACGAGGAATTCACAGAACCCGGCTGGGGGCTTTGGTAATTACCTGCGCTGCAGTTGATGATATTTCCGCATGGTGCATGCTGGCAGCTATCATAGCCATAGCCAAAGCGGGTTCTTTCCTGAGTTCTCTTTATACTATCTTATTAGCGGTTGGGTATATTATTTTGATGCTTAATGTTATTAAACCATTCCTGAGACGACTTGGCGAGCTGCATACTTCACTCGAAAATCTGAGTAAACCTATCGTTGCAATATTCTTCCTGACCTTGCTTATTTCTTCATACACTACTGAAATCATAGGAATTCATGCCCTTTTTGGAGCTTTTCTTGCAGGAACGATCATGCCTGAAAACCCTAAATTCAGAAATATCTTCATACAGAAAATTGAGGATATAGCCCTGGTTCTGCTTCTACCTCTGTTTTTTGTTTATACTGGATTACGCACTCAGATTGGGCTCTTAAATGACATCTATCTATGGGAAATAACCGGATTGATCATTATTGTTGCTATCACAGGAAAATTTGCCGGGAGCGCACTAGCTTCAAGAATTATGGGTCAAAACTGGCGTGACAGCCTGACAATAGGAGCCTTAATGAATACGCGGGGACTGATGGAGCTTGTTGTTCTGAATATTGGATATGATCTTGGAATCCTTACACCTCAGGTTTTTTCGATGATGATCATTATGGCGCTTGTCACTACATTCATGACGGGCCCTGCACTTGACCTTATTGCAAGGATTTTCAGGCAAAAAAACAATACTATTTCTGAAAAAATCAACCAATTGCGAAAATACAGGATCATTTTATCTTTTGGCAATCCTGAAATGGGGAAATCATTGCTTCGTTTAGCAAACAGTCTCGTAAAAAAACAAAAAGAAAATACATCCATCACTGCATTACATCTATGTCCAAACAACTCATTGCACCATTATAACATGGACGAATACGAACATGAAAGCTTTGCTCCTGTTATTCAGGAGTCGGAATTTCTAAATCAAAAGATTACAACCTTGTTTAAAGCCTCTGACAATTTAGATGCCGACATTTCAGAAATATCAAATAAAGGTGATTTCGATCTTCTATTAATAGGCATCGGACAGTCGATCTTCGAAGGCAGTCTCCTTGGACGAATACTTGGCTATACAACCCGCATTGTGAATCCTGACCGTCTGATTCAAAAAGTTTCTGGCAAGGAGAAATTGTTTGGAAATTCACCATTTGACGATCGTACACAAAACATTCTTTTGAACAGCAAGTTACCCGTTGGAATTTTTGTAGATAAAAATACCGGGAGCTTCAATCAGATCATTATGCCTTTTTACAGTGATAAAGACATTACTTTGATTGAATACATTCAACGATTAATAAAAAATTCGGAAGCACAAATTACAGTTGATGATCCAATTGGGCTGATCAGAAACCATACTGAAATAAAGGAAGCGATCAGAGCTATAGAACAGGAATTACCAAACCATATTACCCTGAACAACGAAAAAATAATTAATGAAGAATATATTCAACAATTTCAATTAATGGTAATATCTGCAGACGGATGGAAAAAACTTGTTGATTCACGAACTTTCTGGCTCAATAAAACTCCGTCTATTCTTATTATTAGAGCATAAAACATTACTGGATTAAAATATTTCCTTCTTCAGCATTTGATATTCATACTCAAAATTCGGGGTAAAGACGTCGTTCCCGAGGTTAATATCAATTTGCTTTAAAGACCAGAAGCGGCCTTCGACCACTTCTTCAGAATGCAGATGAATTGATTTAAAATCATGGCTCACAAATACATATACCAATTCCGATTCAATTGGACTGTCCCAGCGATACGTTTTCACTAACCGTGCGGAGAAATCATGGAGTCCAATCTCCTCCCAGGCTTCACGTTTAAGGGCGTTTTCAAGCGTTTCTCCAGTCGATATATGCCCACCAACTGCAGTATCCCACTTGCCAGGCTGAACCAGTTTATTAATGGGTCTCTTCTGCAAATAAACATGCTTCTGATTGTTAAAAACATGCAAATGAACAACAGGATGCAATAATTTTTCGCCCCTGTGACAGACTGAACGCGGCGCTTTGCCAATTATACCGCCCTGTTCATTCACAATTGGCAGCCACTCTTCTTCTACAATAACCTGTTTCTTATAATTCAGTCTCTGCTTGAGGAATTCAAAAGCAAAAACAACCCCAAATAACATATAGAACAATCCTCCGCTAATGAAGGCCCAGGCAGCATCAGATAAATAAAAAGCGGCATAAAACACCAGGATGGTATGTGCCAGGAACACAAATAGCATCAGTTTTAAGGTCTTTCTGAATTGGGCAATTTGCTGATCATCTAGTTCCAGATCTTTCATATATCGTTGAGTCATCAAACCGATAATATTCAGTTTTGAAAAGGCAGAAACAGCTAATACAGCACAAAGAATGAGTTCAACCAGAACGGGTTTTAGTTTAAAGAAGATGTCATTATCGAGCCATATAGAAACAGAACCCAGAACCACAAGTAAACCTGTGTCAAACAAAACGAACAGATCAAATCGTTTTTCGCGAATCCTGATCCAACCCATTTCTCCAACACCAATGACCAGGGCAGCAACCAGACCTGCACGGGTACCCCATATCCCGTCGATTGAAATAAATACAAACAACGGGATGAATCCAGGCAGAAGTTTCTTAAGAAGTTCAGATTTATTCATTCACAAGGTAAAAGTAAAAATAGAAACCGATAAAATACATAATTCCTATTGTAAAAAGGATAGGCAACTAACAAAAAAACCCGCGAAAGCCACATGAGCATCGCGGGATTAAAAGATTCTGAATTTCAGTTTATTCTTGCTGGGCAGGCGAATATGCTCTTTTTGCATAAACGGTTGCAAGTAAGGTAGAAAAGCGCGGAACTCCAAAAGAAGAATTATCTACTGCCTTAAATGCAAGTTCAGAAGGAATAATCATAAAAGCAGTTTCACCTACATGCATCAATTTCATGCCTTTGTGAAGTCCGGCGATTTGCTGTACATACTGTAAATTAACCACAGTGTTGCTTATATCCACATAAAAGGCAAATTCCTCGTAATTGCGGCCAGCGCTGTCTTCAGTTGTAAAAACGACCGTACCATCAATCAAGGTGATTTTAAAATAACACATGACTTTAAAACCCGACCTAATCATAGTAGTATCAGTACTTGGAATAGTGGTTTTAAAATAAATTCCTGAAACATCTTTGTTTGCAGTCAAATTGTTAGCCTTAACATACTTGTCAAGGGCAACAAGTTCGTCGGCACGCATTGTATCGAGAGAAGTTGATTTACACGAAGTATAAATTACGGAAAGCAATGCAGCCACACCAAGAATATACAGAAATTGTTTCATAAATTATTATTTTTTACAAAAGTACGAATTATAATGAGCAACTATTTAATACTAACCACTTCGATAACAAAAATTAACGGTTCGTTAGGCGGAATTGATGAATATCCGGTTGAACCGTATGCCTTGGCTGAAGGAATCAGGAAAGTAGCGCTCGCCCCCTTATTCAAAACCTGAATGCATTCTTCCCAACCCTGAATCACGGTAGGATTTTTAACATTCACAACAAAGGTGAATGTACCATCACCCTTGCCAACTGAAGTATCAAAAACATATCCATCCGTATACTTACCTGTATAGATCACCTTAACGGTATCACCGTCTTTTACAGTAGGACCGGTACCCACTTTAGCCCTGATGTAAAAAAGACCAGTTGAAGTGGTATCGATATTCATTTTGGCTGCTACCTCAGCATCCAACCATGCCTTAATCAGGGATGCCTCACGTGCAGGAGTGTAAGAAGCATAAGGATCTGTGGATTTCAAACAGGATGTAGCCAAAACTGAAACCAACATTGCACAAAGGCAAAAATTAAAAATCTTATTCCATTTTTTCATTGCTGATTATTTTATTGATTGTTTAATTCGATCTTGAAATTCCGGCAATATCCTTTCGAACTGAGCCAGCGTTTCAGCTAAAGATGCATAAAGCTCTCCTCCGGCTGCGTTGCGATGACCTCCTCCATTAAAATATTTTTCAGATACCTCATTAACAGCAAATTCGCCTTTCGATCTGAAAGAGGCCTTGATGTATTTTTCTTTCTCCGTGAATAAGGCACAAAAAACAATTCCTTTGATTGACAATGGCATATTGACAAATCCCTCATTGTCGCCGGTCTTAAATTTGAAAGCCTTCTGATCTTCAAGTGAAATGTAAATTGAGGCTGAGTGGTACTCAGGATATATCGTCATCCGGTTACTCAGGCAAAAGCCCATAAGCCTCATCCTGTCAACCGAATAATTATCATACACTTTCGAATGAATATCCAACTGATCAATGCCCATCCGGGTTAACTGGGCAACCACTTCGAAAGTATTCGGATTGGAAACATTGAAGTCGAACGAACCGGTATCAGTCATGATTCCTGTAAAAAATGAGGTTGCAGCATCCCTGTCAATATACTTTACAAAATCAGTTGACTGAAGCACCGAGAATATCAATTCAGCCGTTGAACTGTATGTGATTTCGGAAATTACGAGATCAGTAAAGTTCCCGGGATAGGGATGATGATCAATCAAAATCTTTTTCCCTTCATAGCTTTCGACCAACGATTTCATGTCACCTAATCTGGATAACTGATTAAAATCCATACAAATTAACAAATCTGATTCAGCTATAACTTTAGCAGATTGTTTCGGGTGATGACTATAAATAATTACTTCGTCATGGCCATCCATCCAATGATAAAATTCCGGATATTTGGTCGGACTAACAATCTTCACCTGATAGCCCGCATTCTTCAGAACGCGCCATAAACCAAGTACAGAACCCATTGCATCTCCGTCAGGATTCATATGAGGGATCAAAACAATTGACCTGGAACTGTTTTTAATCAGTTGTTCAAAACATTTAATTAATTCAATATCAACTCTTTCCAATTATACAATTTTAAAATAAGGTACAAATATAAAAATAAAGCCGATGGAGATGAGATGACTTATTTAATTTTCACTAACTTGAGTTCATAAAATATTCAATTAAAAACTAAACTATATGTCAGGAAATCAAACTTTTACGATGATAAAACCTATAGCGGTCAAGAATAACTATATCGGACCTATACTACACATGATCAATGAAGCCGGATTCAGGATAAAAGCTATGAAATTCACACACTTAACCAAGTCCCAGGCAATGGTTTTTTACGCTGTCCACGAAGGAAAATCTTTTTTTGAAGATTTAACATCTTTTATGAGTTCCGGTCCCATTGTTGCTGCCATCCTCGAGAAAGACAATGCAGTTTCCGATTTCAGACATCTGATCGGGGCAACCGATCCTGCCAAAGCAGAACAGGGGACCATTCGGAAACTATATGCCGAATCGATGTCGCACAATGCCGTTCATGGATCGGACAGCGATGAGAATGCAATCATTGAAAGCGATTTCTTCTTTTCAAAGATGGAACGATACTAACAGGAATGAGGAAAAAGTAATGAGGAATACGGAAAAATAAAAGTGGAATGTTCCGTACCAAAATCCTATTTCCTGTTTCTTGTGGCTATTAATCATTTTCTACCTGAAAATGATTGTCTTAATTAACTCTTCTCCAACAATTTCATTAAGTCGAACCCGAATTTCTTCCTTCATCATCAATAGTTCGTTACGTACTACCGGTGAGGTTGTTTCAACAAATAAGGTACTGTTTTGAATATATAAATTACCGGTATAACGTGACACTGTTTTGCCCATTACCTCTTCCCACGATTTAATCAGATCTAGTTCATTGAGCTTTCGTTCCAGGTTATTCTCACGCACATAGCTCTTTAACACACTACTTATACTTTGGGTATTACTTTTTCTCATCTTCTGTCAATCAATTACAGTTCCTTCGTTAATTGTAAATATTCGTGATTCAGTTTCCAGACCTTCAATGATATGGTCCAGATGTTCCCGGTTGGTGTCAGTAATAAAAATTTGTCCAAAATGATCATCTGACACTAATTTTACGATTTGTTCAACTCTGCTTTTATCCAGTTTATCGAAAATATCATCAAGTAGTAATATGGGTGTAAGCCCCGATATCTCCTTCATAAAATCAAATTGTGCCAGTTTGAGAGCTACAAGATAAGTCTTTTTCTGCCCCTGAGAACCAAATTTGCGAATTGGATTACCAGCCAGTTCAAATTCAAAATCTTCTTTATGGATTCCGGTTGTAGTGTATTGAAACATCCGGTCCTTCCCAATAGTTTCCTTCAATAACTGATCAAAAGAATGTTCGGTCAGCTCTGACTGAAGTTTCAATCCAACAGTCTCCTTTCCTCCTGAAATCAGCTGATAATATTTTTGAAAAATGGGTTGAAGCTTTTCAATAAAAGTCATCCGTACGGAATGAATTTGCTCACCGTATTTCACCAATTGATCATCCCACACTTCAAGTGATTCCTGTTGAAAGGTATTTCGTCCTGCAAACTGTTTCAGCAGGTTATTTCTTTGCAGTAGTGCACGGTTATAACGTATCAGGTTTTCGAGATATACAGCATCAAACTGCGAAATTACAGAATCGACAAAACGTCGCCGGTCTTCGCTACCACCCGAGATCAGGTTGGTATCCGACGGTGTAACAACAATTAAAGGAATCAATCCGATATGTTCAGACAGTTTCTTGTATTCTTTCTGATTACGTTTAAATATTTTTTTCTGGTTTCGTTTCAGTCCGCAGTATACGGTTTCGTCAGAATCCAGCCGTGAATATTTGCCCTGAATCATGAAAAATTCCTGATCAAACCTGATGTTTTGAGCATCAACCGAATTCAGGAAACTTTTACAAAACGAAAGATAATAGATGGCATCCATCAGATTCGTTTTACCTGCACCATTGTTGCCTATAAAACAATTTAAGCCATCAGAAAACTTAAATTCAACATGTTCAAAGTTTTTAAAATTAATGATCGATAATTCGTGGATATACATATTCTGAACCTGTTTATTGAAACAAAACTACAAATTTCCTGTTGGGATTTGTTATAAAAAGCTCTCAGTTCAGGATAATAACATCAATGTGTTGATTAATATTCATTTTTATCTCAAAATACAGTCGTTTATTTTTGAAAATAATATAT
>Ga0118677_10003027_pt1 | contig 32717 bp, 24 predicted proteins | sample AliMusrvi5mmetaG_FD_86154 | JGI IMG/M metagenome (GOLD analysis project Ga0118677, IMG submission 86154) | reverse complement strand
GGGCACCCACAGCTGTTGGAAACCAATGTTGGAAAATCTTTCGGCGCGGCAGCGGCTTTGCCCAAGCCGAACACTTTCAGCGGCAGGCCGCCCCAAAACAAACCGAGATTCAAAAACACAAACGACACGCCGATGGCCGATACCAACGGCGCGAGCTTGGTGGCATCGCGCAGGTGCCGGTAAGCGAGCCGGTCGACAAGCCAGTTCAAGCCACCGCAGAAAACCGGCGTGAGGACGAGCAGGAGCAGCAGCACAAGCCAGACGGGTAAGCCACCGGTGAGACTGACCAACGTCAACGCGGCAAAACATCCGAGCATGAACAAATCGCCGTGCGCGAAGTTGATCAACTCGATGATGCCGTACACCATCGTGTAGCCCAATGCGATCAGCGCGATGATCATGCCGTTGGACAGCCCGATGATGAGCTGTTGCAAAAATACTTCCCAGCCAGTCATGCCGCCCGGCACTTTAGCGACGCCGGCACTGTCGGTCAATCACTGCGCGCAACCGGTAAGTGAGACTTCCCACGCGTAGCAGGTTGCTTTATACTTGCCGGCATCATGCTGATTCATCCAACAGCCATTATCAGCCCACAGGCGGAACTTGATTCATCCGTCACGGTCGGGCCACACGCAATTATTGAGGAACACGTGAAGATTGGCGCCGGCACGAAAGTGTGGGCGAACGCGTTTGTGACCGGGCACACGGAGATTGGCCGGGACAACCAGATTCACATGGGTGCAGTCATCGGACATGAGCCTCAAGACTTGAAGTTTGACCGGGCAACGCGCAGCTATTTACGGATTGGCGACCGGAATGTGTTCCGGGAATATTGCGCCGTTCATCGCGGCACAGAGCCAGAAAGTACGACGGTCATTGGAAATGATTGTTTTTTGATGGGCTTGTCACACATCGGTCACAATTGCGTCATCGGCAACGGTGTGATCATATGCAATTGCGCGTTGGTGGCCGGTCACGTGCACATCGGCGACCGGGTGTTTATCTCAGGCGGTGTGGTGATTCATCAATTCACGCACATTGGACGGCTGGCGATGTTTTCCGGTAACGCGCGTGTGTCGCAGGACGTGCCACCATTTACACTGGCGGCGGAACGCAATGAGATTCACGCCTTAAATCTTGTCGGGCTGCGCCGGGCAAAGATATCACTGCCGGCCATCAGCGAGCTAAAGCGGTTATTTCAATTGGTTTATCTGTCCAGCCTGACCGGTTCACAAGCGTTGGCCGAGATCTCGCAAGCCGGTATGTTTCAAACGGCGGAGGCGTTGGAGTTTATCGAGTTTATTCGCCGGTCACCCAACGGTTTGTGCCCAGGGTCACGCCGATAAGGCCACGTCACGGTTTATCGGTTGTAGTCGTGTTGGAATTGGTGCTTGATGCGGCAAATTCTTCGCGTTCCTGTTTTTCGACAATTCGGGCAAGCGCTTCAATGGCCGCATCACGAACAAGGCTATTCTGATCGTTCACAGCTTTTTGAAGTATTTCAGTAGCTTTCGGATCAGCAATTTGTCCCAAGGCGTAAGCCACGGAAGCGCGCACACGAGCTGCTTTCTCAAAACTGCGACGGGTTTCATCAGGAATCTGGCCAGGGCCAGAAAGAATGACGATGCCATCTGATTTTGGGATCTCGCTGACATAGTAGGGCTTGACAACTTCAATCAATGGATTCACTGCGCGGATGTCACGACTCCGGCCGAGAGCATAGGCTGAAGCTGCAACAAGAAGTGGATCTTTGTCTTTCAGGCCGATATTAATCAGAGCGTCCACTGCTTCGGTGGCAGCAAGAACACCTAATGCGTCTACGGCGCGAATTTTAGTCTGGATTTTGGTAAGTTCTAATGTGGCCGCAAATTTCGGGTTGTCGCCAATGACCAGTCCAACCGTGTTTGAATCAGCTTGTCCTTCCCCTGTAAGAATTTGAATCAAAGGACCAATGGCACTGTGATCGCCCAGTTTCCCCAATGCTTCCGCAGCGGCACCGCGTACATAGCCACTGTCATCATGCAGTAAGGGTAGAATTTTTTGAGTGACGCTCTTATCTCCTCCCATGTCACCAAGTGCACGCACTGCTGCGGCTCGAAGATGCGGTTCGCGACCGGCCAATTGGGCAAGCAAGGCGCGCATTCCACCACGATCTCTAATCCGATGTAAGGCATGAATAGCTGCGAGTTGAACTTTCGGTTCTGCATCACTAGTGGCTTCGACAATCAGTGGAACTTGATCGACACCACCAATCCGTCCAAAGATTTCCATTATTGCTTCGCGGACATCTGGATTGGAGTGATGGCGCATTTCCGCCAGTGGAAGCAATGCGTTACTGGCCTTCGCACCTACAATGGCTTGGATAGCGTGCATCCGCACGTCACGCTCATTGTCACCGATTCCTTGAACAAGTGCCATCATCGCTTTTTCATTGTTGGCAACCGGAGTCAAACCGTCTACGGCACGGTCGCGCACCAACGCAAAGGTGTCATTCCGCATCACATCCACAAGTGCGTTGATGATGTCTGGTTTTTCTTTCACCCAGCCATTAAGCGATAACGCAGCAGCCGCACGCACATGCCAATCTGAATCATTTAAGGTGTGGATCAATGGATCGACAACGACCGGATCGTGAATATTGCCCAAATCGTGAACTGTTACAGTACGAACCTCGACACTTTGATCCTGTAATAATTTAAGTAATGGCGGCAACGATCTGTCTGTCCCACAAATATTTTTATCAAGCGCCTTTATGATATCGGCTTGCACTAATTCATCCTTTTCCCTAAGGACATGCGCAAGCAAGGCGTCTTCAGCAGCTTTATCTTTAATACCGGCCAATGTGCTGGCTGCTAGACGACGGACGGTTGGGCGTTCATCCTCCAATCCTATTGGATTGATCGGAATGGATGTCAAATGCGCTAAGCGAATAAGTGAGCCGGCGGCGGTGAGCCGGACAGATTCGAGTTCATCACAAGTCATCGACCAAAGAATCCTTGCTCCACCGGATTCGCCATATTCACCAATCAACATTGCCAGCAATAGGCGAACCGGACCGCGTTGATCCTGTGCTAGCTCGGCCATTGCACTAATGGGGTGCGGGGCATTTTGGAGTTGCGCCTGAATAAACACAGCTGCATTGGTGGGATATTGTTGTGAAAAGTGAAGGCGTTGGTAGGCGTTGCGCAATTTGGAATCAACTGGTCGATCAGGACTGATTGCAAAAACTGACAAACTAAACAAAACACAAAAAGACAATGGTAAGATAAGTCGTGCCATCATATACCATCCACATCAACTAGGATAGCCGGGTCCGCGTTGTTTCCTACCCATGCCTTTTGATAAGCCGCGCACTAGCTTAGGCATGAGGCCTTGGAGAACATTACCCGGCATAGATGTGTTGATCACGCAGGCCGGACCATCTGCTCGTATGGACGCACGCGTAAGCTGTTCCAATGCGGTCTGCGCCACCCCTGATTCACCACCAAAACGAACCTGTGCAACGCCCATTGCCATGGAGCGCATATCTGTCAACATCTGTGCCAAGCCTTGGGCTTTATGTGGATCGGTGCTCAAGGCCACAAACTCAAACCGTGACTCGTCCATGCTCAACTTACCCTTGATGAGTACAGCGGCCATGTTTTTGCGAAATTGATCAGAAAACAATTTTGATGGATCCGGAACGACAGCAATAAAAGATACCGGATCATGCAGATAGTCTTCCACGATAGAAAATCGGTCACTTGTGGTGGCATCAAGGACTTCCATCTGCTGCTTTCTCACTTGATTATTTGCCAATACCATCACATCGCGCCCCAGCAATGACAACATAGATTGCCCAGCTTGAAAAAATTGATCCGGCAGCTGTCCCTTCCAATAGCCCTCCGAACTAAAAGATGGCATGCGCTCCACATTGAGTTCGCCAAACACTTGAATAGCAACGTCCCGGACTTCGCCTTCCGCACGGTAAGTAACCAGCATCATTCCAATTGCACCCTTTTGCAATGAAGGTTTCTCACTGATAGCTTGTTGAAGTTGCCCTTTGACTTGTTCCAATAATACCGGATTGTCACCAAACGCCATTTGCAGGAATGCTGAGGAAAACTCGCGGCGCGCCGGCGCTTTTACAACCATTTCCTGTCTCTGAACGGCCTCTTGCACGACTGAGCGGACCTGATTAGTTTCTTGGATAACATGCCGAGCACGAGAGGTAACATTGAGCGCAAGCACACTGGTTCCAAGCAACAAGATAACTACTGCAATCCATTTGCTAATTGACGTCAGGCTTGCACTGATTCGATTGTTTTCTGGGTGCGCCATGTAAAAATTCCATCATACCTCATCCATTAACTACCCGGCTGACAATTAAGCTTACCACCTTGTGACAGGAAAGCAATACCACCTATATGAGTTATCCCGACTATTCTGTCGGCACAGGACTACCACCGGTCCCGAATTTAATTGGCTCATTCTCTTCAAGCATTTCCCATCCGATATCAAATCCAAGAGTGTCCGCAACTCGGCGGGCTTGTTTAAAGATTTCAAAGCTTTTATCGCGCACAAGAAAGACAGCGTATTGAGTATCGTGATTACAGGATCGAAGGTATCTTTGAAACTCACTATTAGACTCCTTAATTGAATTGCTATCGTCCCCGCGTACTCCCGGCTTCGGTTCGAGAGCCATCATCATGGCCAATAAATAACTCGGTATCACCTTGTAATATTTGTTGCCGACTTCATTTCCTCCAATGGCCTTAACAAAGCCTGTTGGATCGCCACTCCGCATACTAGGAGTCAATGAGGAAAGCATTTGTTCGACTTTCTCGTCCAATTCACTCTTATTGATATAGAAGACTTGATCGTCACGACATTCGAAAAAGACCGGTAGTTTAACACTGGTTTTTGCCATGGGGGCCGGTTGGTAAACAGGAATCTTCACCGCTTCCTGAACCGTGATTAACAACGCAAAAAACATCGCAGCCGTTGTAATCGTGACAATGTCGCAAAACGACACGATCAGCATTTCAGGCTCTTCCTTTGGCTTGCGACGAGACATACAGGTTATTTGGAGACCGCCAGTGCCTTCACCGCTTTGTCCCAATCCACTTTGAAGTCTGCATCTACAACATCGTATCCAACATCTATCTTACGCTCGCTGATCATCTTGCGAATTGCCCGAAAAATCTTCACTGTATCTGGCCGCGCCATGACGACGACATATTCCTTCGCCGCATTTTTTTCCACCTCATTCAACATATTTTCGACAGCATTATCAGGTTGCTGGAGGTTCTCAAACGTGTTGGTAAGTTTGGATGGATACATAATCACGTAATCATGATAACAGTCAATATACCGCGGTTCTTTGGCCTTGTCTGAAGTTGTATGGCCTCTCCATTGGGTCAGCACGACGATTTTCTTACCTTCTGCATTAACCGCGATGCGCATGACAATGACCACCAAAATCAGCGAGACCAGCTTCAGCACGATCGCCATGATTGACAGGAATGGCTCAACGTCAATGTTGATTTGCTTATAATGTTTTTTACCTGCCATACTGGCGACCTAATCCTGCCAAACCAAATCAAACATGTATCACGGCTCGTCGGAACGGGCTTCTTGGAAGGTAACCTTCCGCGGCCGCGACAACTGCTTCAACAACTCGTCGCTCACCATTAAGTGATTACGTAAATTCGACAAGGTTTGCCGGAATTCGTCCGAACTACCCACCTGCCGCAACGTCGTTTCCATGCTTTGCGTGGTGCGCAGTACCTTGTCAATCTCGGCGCCCAACTGCGTGATGTGATCCAATTGCTTAGTCAATTGTTCCACCGATTGCTGGATGCGATCAGCATACCGTCCTGAAGCGGAATCAAGCGAAGTCACTGACTGGCGGAACGACTCCGCCAATTTGACCGAAAGCTGGTTAAACTCGTTTACCATCTTTTCCCACCGTTGGATTTCTTTCTTATCGAATTCCTCAACGACATCCACGTATCGCTCGTGAACCTCGCCAATCCGCTCGGAAATTTCCTTTCCCATGTTGCCAACCGATTCAGCCAACTCCTCGAACCGTTCGGTCAACTTCTGCTCATTCTTACCAAACTGCTCCTGCGTCCGCTCCTGCGCTTTTGAAAAATCTGCCATCATTCGCTGCGTGCCGGTACTAAAATTGGTTGACACCGCTTCGAGTTTTGCACCTAACTGCGCTCCCAATTCGCCAACACGGCGCTCGTAGTTTGTCTGAAACTCGTCATATTTCTGATTAATAACCTCACCGGCCCGTGTAACCGCTTTTGTGAACACTTCTTCATAGCGTTCAGGGTTTGGCAATCGACGGAAGCCGGCATCAATTGCGTGCGCCAATTCTTCAACCGGGAATTTTGTTTGCGCCTGTAATCCTTCCATTCCAGCACGAATCGCTGTTACAAGTTCATCAGTCGGGAATTTATCCTGCGCAACCCCACCCGACGGCATATGTGAAAGCAATCGATCCTCGACTAGCTCATCAACCTCAGCTAGCGCCCCTTCCTCGTTGCGTTCCATCATCAAGCTCGGAAATGCCGCCAGACCAGCCGTAAGTAGCCCCAACAGCGTACACATAAACGCAACCGCCAAACCCGACGTAATGTTACCGACTTGCTCCTTAATTTCTTCCGGCGAAACACTCGCTTGGTGCAAGAACGCCGCAAATCCACCGATGCCGGCCGCAACACCGAACACCGTTCCGACGAATCCTAACAACGGCATCGCCCAAATAAACAGACGATTACGGCGGAACGTCCCGTCCGACTCCACCGCATCCACATCTGATTGGACGTGGGCATATTCCGAGGTACGCTCAAAATCACCGGTATTGATCCACATCGCCAACACCCGCGCGACGCGCGTCAGACCAAGGCTCTCTGTCAGATGTGGAATCGCTTTGATGCGCTCATAGACTTCAATGACTTTATCGGTGTCGGTTAAATTCAAGCCTTCCGGAATAACATTTTCATCCAACGCGTCGCGTTCCTTCCGGATCCGTTTCATCTTTAAAATAACTGTGGCCAACGACATCGCCCACACAAATGTAATTGAGCCTTGGAAAATCACGCGCTCAGTCAAGAACCCATGAACAACGACACCATTCTTAACATCCGCGCCCATGAACAGATCGCGGGTGAAGTTATGGTCGCTGATTGGCGTAATATATAAAAGGGCAAACCAGCCGACCGTGATGAGGAAACCCATCAACATCATCATCGACGTGCTGATATCAGTACTCGGCCGTTCGTGGGCCGGAAAATCGACTTGCCGGCGTCCTTGTTTCTCAATAGTCACTGGCGTTGGGGTTGCCATAAATACCTTACTCCTCCCACAATTGCGGATGGTCAGCCTGGCGGCAAACCGCCTGCATCTTGACAAGCGTTATCATTTGATAGTTTTTTGAGTGAGCCAAGCCGGCCTCATCCGACTTCAACTCAATTTCATTTTAATCGCGTGCCGTGCATTGTCAACAGCCGATTTCACCAAATCGACGGCGCACCACCGTCGCGAACTCCGTCGCCTCAACGTGCGCCGGCAACTCCATCGGCTTGTCCGACAACAGGACGCCCCAGTTTTGCGGATCGGTATCCACTCGCCCGTGCGAACTTTTCACCATTGCCGGGTTCGTACCGGTTGCCAACCGGAATGTCCGCGCCATCCGCCGGTAATCAAACCACAACTCGCACGGGTCGTAACCCGGCTTGCGATGAATATCCACCGTGAACGCAAATCCCGGCGCCTTGCCCCAATCATCCCACCAGTAATACGCAAACCATTTGTCCACCGGCGCGACTGCAATCAACTCCCCGGCGCGCGAATGCGCGATGTTTGCAAACTCCACGCCCGGCAACGCCTGCCGCGCCGCTTCAATCTTGCCGGGCTTGCAGTAAATATGCGCGATTTGATGATCCACCACGGCAAACGCGTCACTCAACTCAAAATCCAAATACTCCTTGCCGGCAATCTCGCGCACGCGCAGTAAGCCGGCCGCACGGAGTTGCCGGTTGGGAAACAACGCACCGGTCACCGGCGTAAGCGGATACTCCGAGCACACCAGCACGCCGGCACCACCAACTGCCGCCAGCAGTTCGCCGACAACCCCATCCACTTCGCGTAACGCCTGTGGCTGATCCGGGCCGAGCTTTTGCGACGAGTAATCCAAATGTGGCAGGTATACCAACATCAAGTCTGGTTGTTCGCGTTGCCATGTCAACCGCGCCGCCTGCGCGATCCACCGGCTCGCACCGATCCCGGCTACCGGCCCCCAGTAGTCCGGCAATTTAAAACCACCAATCTCGGCTGTGAGTTTTTCGTAGTAACCGGCTGGTTTGGAGTAACACCATTGCACCATCCCGGCATCGGTATGCAACGGCCGCGGCGTAATGACAATGTCAGCATTGATGAACATCGAATTTTGCCAGAACAACACGGCTGTCTTGCAGTCTGGCAATGAGTCCCAAAGCCGCGGTGCCTGCACGAGCGCGGCCGGTTGCTCCCAGAATTTAACATCGAAAGTTTCGCGCTCGAAAAAACCGTTGCCGACGATGCCGTGAACGCTTGGCGGTTGGCCGGTCAACAGCGTAGCTTGCACAGAGCAAGTCACCGCCGGGAAGCTAGGGCGCAACGGTCGCATCGCGCCGCGCCGGGCCAACGCAGCCAAGTTGGGAATCAACTCCGGCCGCTCGAAATGCCGGGGTGCCAGCCCGACGACGTTGAGAATGACGAGGCGTTGGTTCATGTCATCGGGATAATTTTCCCCAGCATCGTAGCCGGCACGAGCAACGACAATACTAATGCCGCGCCGGTCCAATCGCCGGTAATCGTCAACACCAGTGCCGCATCCACCGCAATGATGCCGAGCAAGAGGTACTTGACCAGTCGCCGCAATTCGGGTCGCACATCTTCGCGGCGCGCCACGACTGACAAGCTGGTGACGTATGCGCCGAGGATAATAATCGGCGGCCAGTGCATCGCGAAGCCGCCCATGCCGAGCGCGAGGTTGCAGGCCCGGCAAGCCCCGAGTGTTGCCGGCCCAAGCCAGGTAAAATGTTTGGCAAACGCATTATAAAAAATGATTAGCGCCGCCAGCGGCAAAGCATTGACGCCACCCAGAACGAGGCCGGTAAGAAATAGAATCGTACCAATCGTCCATGCCACGCGCACTGGGATGTCGCCACGCGGCAATGGGCGTTCAGGGCGATCCCGACAATCCCGCCGGTAATCGAAGCAGTCGTTGAAAACAATGCCGGCGGTGTAAAGGCCAACCGACGCACCAATCGTGAGCGCGAATTGCGAGGCCCGGCCACCGCCGGCAATTAACCAGCCCGCCAACGGATCGGCGACGGCCGTAAAGATATTCGGCAGTCGCAAGAGTTGGACATAGGCCAAAAGTTTGAAGCGCGGCATCGGCACGAATTATTGCGAAACCAGCCGCGCTTTTCCAGTGGAATCGAGTTTAGCTGCGCAGCACAGTGACCGGTACACGGCAAAGTTGCGCCCGACGCTGCCAAACAAGACCGGCAAACCCACCGACAATTAGCAATTGCCAGAGCCCAGGCTCCGGTACAGACTCCACGGAAGTCAACGGCTGACCGGCATCGCTTACGGCAACAGTACCGGAACCATAAATTGTAGCGTTTGTACCATTCACACTTTCAACCGGTACGCCTGGTAACGTGGAACCATCGCCGGTAACTGTCCCGTAGGCTGCGGCACGGACAGTCCAGTTGTCAGATTCAAAACCGCTGGTGCCGGGATTGCTAAGCACAATCTTGTCAAACTTAACGCCATCCACGCCATAGAAGTTGATGAAGGCAAAAGCTTCACCACTATCTTTGCCATGATTGGCGCCAGCAACTGGGTCGCCGTAGTAGGTTTTCCCGACTTTTTGATCCAACCATTTCGTGTCGAACTCTCCAAGCAAGGTGTTACCATTATAGAAATAGAGATAATTATTTGGATCCCCTGCCGACCACCACATGCCGAAATAGGCGCTGGGTTGATTCCAAGTCAAGGTGGTGGTCTGATTGGCGCCAAGACCAGAACTGGAAGATTCTACAGCATATGGCGAACCGTTTGGATTAGCCGCATCAGCAGCTCCGCCATACTGGTTGGCAGGAATAACATAAACTTTGTCAATCGTACCGGCACCGAGAAAGTCAACATTTTTGGCGAGCTTGCCGGTCGGTAGTGAATCGAAATTGAACATCGTAGTGCCAGTTACGGTAGACACTTGCACGCCCGGCTGCTCAGCGTAGGTCATAATCAGATTTGCTTTTGCGCTAGAAATTACCAGCATGCTAGCAATTCCAATAACAATTGCGCGTTTGATTGCCAAAATCTTCATTGAGTTGACTCCTTTACTTCCATTCAAGATTCATTTTCTTCAGATTGATTCGCTGGCCACAGCCACAGTCCGGTGTTGGTAACGGCGGACGATGACCATCCCGAGCACGCCCAAGCCGAGCAACAGGCTAACGTTCGGTTCCGGCACGGCCGCAACGTCACCGGCTGCGGTGAAGTTTTCGTTTATCGGGAAATTCCCACCGGCATTGCCAGCCAGCAGCGTTGTGTAATTCACGATCGGCAACTGCCCACTGCCGCCAAGCGGGTTGGCTCCCATGTAAGTGGTAATGGTTGAACCAAAGTCCAACAGATCCGCCGTCGCATTGCCGCCATTGATCGCCGGCACGCTCGAGCCGTACATGTGTCCGCCCGCGTTGCCCAACACCAACGATGGCTGATTGGTCACGACTCCAATGAAGTTCGCCGCACCAGTCGTCGTGTTGACCGTATACAGTTCCGTGTTGTTGCCCGAACCGGTATTGGCAACATACAGCGTGCTGCCGTTGAACCGCATGTTCTGCCCGGCACCGTTCAAGTACGGATCGGTATTGGCCGAGTTAAAGCTGCCCACATCCGTCGCCGTGCCGGCGGTCCCGCTGGGATTGCTAAAGTTAAACTGGTAGAGTTCGGATTGTGTCCCAATGTAGAGGTTGCCAGCACTGTTGAAGGCGAGCGTTTCCATGCTGCCATTCAGTCCTGCGGCAGCCACTGGCGTAACGGTACCGATGTTATTACCGGAAGTGCTGATGGTGAACAAATTCGCGCCCGACAAGCCGTAGAGGTTGCCGTTGACCGGGTCCTGGGCGATGTCATTGAGAATGCCACCCCAGTTGACGGTGCCTAGGGGTGTAACATTACCGGTAGCCAGATTCACGGTTTCCAAAGTGGGATTACCACCGGGGAAGGAGGTGGCATAAACATCGATCAGGTTGGCGCGGCTGACGCTCGCGCTGCCGATGATGACTGCCAGACTGATTGCTAACTTAAGATTTGTGTTCATTGCTTGTTCCTTTATCGAGTTACGAGTTTTGGTTGACGCTACAGACAACGACATGGTGTCAACGGCTCCGACGAGGGAACAGAGTCAGACGCGGAAAACGGTCAAACGTGGATGACAATCAGACGGGAATAGCAATTGAATCTTCAAGGATTGCAACTGTGCGATAACTTACCATCCCACCTCGCTTTGTCAAGCAATTGAAGGTATATTTTCACCATTGATATCGCAACTCGCTCCTTATCAAGGAGATTTAACTAGAGAAAATAACTACTTTTGGAATTGGCACAACCTGTGAACACAATGTATCATGTGCACATGCGCAATCAGACTTGTCAGGGTCAGTAATGATGTCAGAGCAACGACCATCTAAGTTAGGGAATGAACAGCAGCTTCGCTTGTTGCTGGGTTTGGTTGCGTTGTTAATCGTACCGCCTGTCATCGCCTTGGTTGTACTGGCAACTAAGTTTGATGGATTGACAGAGCCAGTTGCCTTGGATCACGCGCAGGTGGCACGACATTTGGTGGCCGGTGATGGTTTTGCAACCAGTGCCTTACGTCCATTGTCGCTAGCGTTGAATCCGAAAGGCTCGTTGCTGCATCCGGACTTGTACAATGCACCCGCGCATCCGGCATTACTAGCAGCAGTGTACCTGATTAGCGGCGCTGCCGAGCGACCAGTAGCTATTTTGGGGATTAGCCTATGGCTGGTGTCGGTTTGGCTTACGTTTTTAATAGTGATGAATTGGTGGGGCCGTGTCGATTTGGGAGTTATTGAGGCAGCATTGTATGGCATGAGCGTGGCGATGTTGTCGGCAGCGGTGGGTGGGTTGCCATATCCATTGGCAACGATTTGTGTGCTAACAGCAGTTTGGGCATTGTTCCCAAAGAATACCGGGCCAGAAATTGAAGCCGGGATGTTGTCGAGCCGTCGTCTGACTGTGGCTGGCCTAGCCTGTGGCGCGGCGGTGTTAACCGATTATTTATTATTGTGCGTGGCAGTAGTAATCGCCGTGTATTTGCTAATCACGCAAACGGCCCGGTGGGCCGCAGTGCGGCGATTTGTAATTGCGCTTGGATTGGTAATCGGACCGTGGTGGTGCCGAAACTTACTCCATCACGGTGGGCCATGGTTTGGTTTGTTTGGGTACAATGCGTTTACGAACACCAGCAAATTCCCTGGTGAGACGATTTGGTGGACAACCGAGATTCCGACCAGCATGCCGTTATATTTAGTCAGCCACCCGTTCAGTGTGATTCGGAAAATGGTTTTGGGGTTCGTACAATACCGGTCGCAAGGTGCGAGCATGGTGGATCCGGTGGTGGCGTTTTTGATGGTGGTGGCGTTGTTTAGCGTTGGCAGCCGCAGCATGTGGGGCAAACGATTGTTTGCGGTGATTGTCGGCAGCCTAGGATTGACGGTTGTAGTTTCAACTGTTTTCCGCTCCGATCCGCGACTGCTGTTGATCTGGTCGCCATTGGTGGCAATCATCGGCGCCGCCCGACTCGTTGAATGGACTACTGAAACTGTCGGAAATTTCAGGATTAAAGCTTCCCATATTCCATTACGACGCTCGGCTCAAGATGTCACAATCCCGGGACCAATCAATCGAACACTGGTGTATTTGGCGGTAATCATTATTGCGGCATTTCCCTTGGCGGTCTATTTACTTGGCCAACCACTGCGCCCCAACGAAACAGTCCAAGGCATCTATCGTTCACTCGGCGATCGCCTGCCAACCAACGCCGTGGTGCTGACCGATCGCCCACTGGAAGTCGCCTGGTATGCCAAGCGGCGCGCCGTGTGGTTATGTCAACATGAGAGTGATTTACCTGCTGTGGAAAAGGCGACAGGCCCGGTAACCGCAGTGTTCGTGACGCCATTGATCCGCGAATTACCGGCAAAAGAATGGGGCGATTGGTGGTCACGGGTTATTTTGCCGCACGGCGTTTACCGTGGAATGTGGCCATCCGAGGCATTCGGAACGCAATTCACTTTCCGCCAGCGCCTTGATTCCGGCGAGAGCGGCGGTGCCGCCAGCGAACTCGATCTGCTGATGCGCGAAGTTGCCAACACCCCGGATTCGTCCGAGGCCCATACGCAGTTGGGCGTCGCCTACCTCGTGCGCGAGCAATTGCAAGAAGCCGTGCGGGAATTTGAAGAAGCCATCCGCTTGGACGATAACAACACCCAAGCCTTGCTCGGACTTTGGCAGGCCAAAGCGCGCTCGACCGTATCACCAGAAACTCTCAGTCTCTCGCAATTGGCCCTGCAAACCACGCCGCATGATGCGAATTCCGTCGCCGTGTTGGAACGTGCCATTCGGTATTTCAACGCCCTGCTCCAACAAAACCAAGACGACCCATGGCTCTTGCTGAATGTGGCCATGTGCCAAGCCCGGCTAAAAAACTGGGAAGCCGTTGAAGTCGCCTATCACGGTCTCAGCCGGATGGCTCCCAAAACTTTCCCACCCGATCTGTTGATGGTCAACCTCTATCTCCAGCAAGGCTTGGTTCAAGAAGCGGCCCTCGGCTGTGAGCGGTTAATAAAATCCGGCGTCGCACTGCCAACCGCCTATCAACTGCTCGGCTCAATCGACTCATCGACCGGCAAGCTGCCGGAAGCGCTCGAAGCCTTCAAAAAAGCGATTGAACTCCGCCCGCAATCCAGCGCGGCGTACCAGCAAGCCGCCCGCGTCTGCTTCCTGCTCGGACGCAATGCCGACGCCGCCCAATACCTGCTCGACGCCTTGCGGGTTGTCCCCCGTTCCAGCGGCATCCGCTTTGACCTGGCCAAAATCCGCCTTGCCGAAGGCGATACCACCAAAGCCATTCTCGTCTACGAAGACATTCTCCGCGACTATCCCGACCACCCTGTCGCGCTCAACAACCTCGCCGAACTCCTCGCGCGCAACAATAAACTCAAACGCGCTCTCGAACTCGCCGCCCGCGCGGTTAAAGTCTACCCGAATAACCCGGCCATCCAAGACACCTATGGCTGGACTTGTTTCCTGTCCGACCAACCGCTCGAGGCGCAAAAACATCTGCGCGAAGCTGTCCGCTTGGCCCCCACAATGGGCATCGCGCACTATCATCTTGGGAAAGTTCTCCTCGCCAACGGCCAGGAGCAAAATGGCGCGGACGCCATGCAAGTCGCCTTGGCCCAAGGCTTGCCCAAGACTGAAGAAACCGACGCCGAAAGTATCATCAAGGTTCACTTATCTTCACAATGATCTTGCCGGCGCAGTTGATCGCGGAGCAAATCACATGATGCCCAACTTAAAAGAGACGAAAGAATTTTTGGAAAGCAAACTGCCCGGCTTCAAACCCGAGGTCGCCCTGATCGTCGGCTCCGGCCTGGGCGGCGTGGTCAGCGCCGTGACGAAGCCGGTCACAATCCCCTACGCCGACATCCCCAACTTCCCGAAGTCCACCGTCGCCGGCCATGCGGGCCAAATGGTCTGCGGCGAATTGGCCGGCAAACGGGTGCTCGTGCTGAGCGGCCGGTTTCACCTTTACGAAGGCCGGTCGCTGGAAGAAGTCGTGTTCCCCGTCCACGTCGTGGACACGCTCGGCGTGAAAGTATTGCTGGTGACAAACGCCGCCGGCGGCATCAACCCGGTGTTCAATCCCGGCGACCTGATGATGATCGAAGATCATATTAATTACCTCGGCGTCAACCCGCTGATCGAATTCCGCGAAAACGATGCGGTGAAGTTCCTGGACATGACGCAGGCGTATTCCAGCCGGTTACGTGAAAAACTCGAGACCGCCGCGGAGAAAGCCCAAATCACGTTGCGCCGCGGCGTGTATCTGGCCACGACCGGCCCGAGCTACGAAACACCGGCGGAAGTCAAAACGTTTGCCTGGTGGGGTGCTGACGCCGTCGGCATGAGCACCGTGCCGGAAGTGATCCTGGCCCGGTACCACAACATCGAAGTCGCCGGCATCTCCTGCATCACCAACCTCGCCGCCGGCATCTCGTCGAAACGCTTGTCCCACGACGAAGTCCTCGAAGTCGGCAAGGCGAGTCAGGCCAAGCTGGCGAAATTGCTCGGCGAGTTTTTATTGTTGCTCTGACCGGTGGCGGCTCGGCTACGGCCCGCACGTCAGCAGCTCCACCCATTCATGGCCGGCGGTGCTGAGATGCCAGCCGGTCCGCCCGCGCTCCAGGAAATGATGGCAACTGAACTGCGCCATCGCCCCCTCGTCCACCCGATTCAAGACCGGCAAGCGGCGTAATTGTTCCGGCGTGACCTCCGCCGTCGTCCGCCCCCAGACCGCGACCGGCACCCCAAACGGCGTCACGGCAATCTCGTAGGCGACCGGCGTCGCGTTGGCTTGCGCCGGCAGACACAGCTGTTCGGGATGCATCCGCAACCACGGGAATTGCCGGGCGCTCACCAGCACCGTGAAGCCGACGTGTTGATGCGCGACGTAATCCGCAAAATTGAGCTTCGGGTTGGCGGCGAATTCCTTGAACACCGCCGCCGGGTCGAGGCCGAACAAATTCTTCCCGTTGAAATTCCCAAACGCCGGCGCCAGCGGATCATGCTTCGGATACCAGACATAAAAGTTCGGGCTGAGCAGCAGATCGATTTCAAAGTGCAAATGCGCCCGCTCCGCGGGAATCCGCTCGCGCGTGTTGCTCGTGTGGCCCATCGTGGCGATCACTTGCGATTTGTGGACGGGCTGCCCGGCCGCCAAGCCGTCCGCGATGGCGCTCAAATGCGCGTAGAGCGTATGCACCACCATCCCGTCCCACCGGTGTTCCAGCACAATGTACCGCCCGTAGTTCGACAAGCCCGGCTTGTTGTTGATGAACACCACTTCGCCATCGGCCACCGCGTGAATGGCATCGAGCGGCTCGCCGCGCCGGTCGTGCTGGAGACATTTGATATCAATGCCCTTGTGCAACCGGTGCTCATCGTTGCGCACGCAGCCGAACATCCCCGACTCGGGCGCGCCGGCGGCCGTCGGCTGGTAAAACTCCGCGTCCCGCCCGCGCAACAACGCCTCGTTAGCGGTCGGCAGACACAAGTCCAGCGGCCAGGCCGCGACCGGGATCAACCACAAGAAAACGAGCCAGCGCAGTTTCAAGGTTCGGGTTTGGGGGTGCCGGACTCCGGCTTGCGCTTGGTGACTTTGTTCAGCGAATCCACCAAGGTTTGTGTTTCCTCGTCCGTCAAATCGCCGGTCAACAACAACTCCCCGGACGCAATCGCATGCTCGATCAACACCGCAGCCACCGGCCGGTCGTTCACCAACACCACCAGCGACCGCCCGCGCAACCGCGTGGTCATCTCCGCGAGCAGATTCGCCCCGTGCGCATCAAACTTCAGCAGGATCGCGTCCCCGCCGGCCGACGGCTCCAGCTTGGCTGACACCACATCGCGCTCGGACAACGTCGGCTCGGGATCGACGGCCAAGTGTTGCCGGGTGCTGGGCACCACCACCATCCGCACGTGGGACGCCGGCAAGTTACCGGCCACCTGTTCGTGGAATCGCAGCGTCTGCACCGGCGCCTTAGTTGCACACCCGGCCAGCACCGCCACCAAAAAAATCAACAACCCATGTTTCATGCGCCGCCACTTCTAAGCCACCTTGCCAGCGAAGGCAAGAAACGAAATCTGCGCCCGCAAACTTCCCGGTGAAATGACTGCCGGCAACTTATCAGACGAGCGTTTTGATTTTGCGCTCCAAATCCTGCCGGGGGATCAAATCCACCACTTGCAGGCGGTCCGGCAGCAAGCGGAACAGCAGGCGGAAATCGATGCCCACCCGCCGCCGCAGGATGTCGGGGCAGGCCTTGAGGCGAATCGCGCCCATGAATGCCGCCGGTTCGCCCGCGGCCAACCGGCCCAACACCGCCATCGTCCCGCGCGCCACGGAGGGTGGCATGCGGCGCAGTGTCTGCTGAAAATCGGGTGGGCATTCAATGGCGCGCACCGGCTGTTGGCCGTCCATTTCCTCGGGCAAGAGCAAATCATCTTCGCGGCGGTCACTCTCGGCTTGCGCGCGGTCGGTTACCGGGGTGGCGGTTTCGCGGACTTGTTCAAGGTCGGTATAGGCTTTCTGCAATTCGCGGCGCAGTTTGTTGCGCTCATTGTGGCGGTCGGTCAGCGTTGTTTTGAGTTCCTTGACCTTTTGGCGCAACTGGCTCAAGGCGACTTCATCGACCGGCACGGCCGGCGTGGCTGGCGTGGCGGGTTTTGTGTCCGCGGCTTGTTGTTCGCGCCGATGCAATTCCTGCTCCAACCGCTTCACCGAATCCCGGTAGCGTTGGACTTCCTGAATCTTGGCTTCGAGTCGCGCCTGCGCTTCGCGCAACGCGGCGGCGTCCGGTGATTCATCGGTATGAGTCTCCGCAAACCGCTTGTCAAAGATGTCACTATACGGATCATCCGGCGGCAGTTTCAATTTGTCACGAGTTTCGAGAATTTGCCGGAACAAGAACGACGCCGTCTTTTGCTCGACCAGCGGCACCAGACTCCGCGCCGCGAAGATCCCCACCGCCGGGAGCTTGGACACGATCAAACCGTAGGCAAATTTCTCCAACTCCCCCGCGTCTTCTGTTTGCAGCGCCGCCAGCGCCAGTTCCTCCAGCAGCGCCAAATAGCGCGGGGGATCATCCTGCACCAGCAACAGGCGCGCGCCCGGATCCAATTCGGCTTCGCGCACATCGGGGCGCACCTTCAGCAAACGTTCCAAGAGATCCTTGCGGCCAGCGCGCGCCACGAAAAACACCATGTTCTCCCACACCCCTTTCAATTCCGGGGCGCACCCCAGTTGCTCGAACGCCTCCGCAATCCGGTCATGCAGCTTGAACGCCGCCAGTCGGAGAAAATAGGACGGTCGCAACTCCGTTGGAATTTGCTGAGGATCCAATCGCGCCGTGGCGGGCGGATCGATCAGCGCCAGCCGCTCCTCAGTCAGATACGGCTCGGGCGCGGCGGCCACCTCCTCCCGCGTCCGCCCGGCCACATCCGACGAATGTTTCAACCGCTCCTCGTCCTTCGCAACACAACAATGCTTGTATTTCTTCCCGCTCCCGCAATGGCACAATTCATTCCGACTCAACCGCGCCACGGGCCGGCGCACCGTTGTCCCCCGCGCAATCATGTTATCCGGCTGGGCGTACACAACATTTGAAATCGGCCCCTGATAAAACTTCACCAAGTGTTCCACTTGGATCAGTCCGGCGGTGACCGGCACGGTACCGTGCTGGCCATCCCCATCCAGCAGCTTGATTAGCCCGGCATCCTTCGTGAGCGCGGCAATCATCACCAACAACTCCCGCATCACGAGGTCAATGTCCGCCTCCCGGGCCAGCAGCCGGGCGTGCGTAATCAACTCCGGCGGGAACACCCCATTGCGGTATTCCCGACACCACGCGGCAATCGTGAACAAGGCCGTCGCCTGAATCGGCCGGTGCATCACATGCTGCGCCACCGCTTCCATCAGGACCGCCGCCACGTCACCTTGGACATGCCACGCCACGAACCCAAACGTCGCATAGTTCGGCAGCAACGCCGCGCCATGCACCAGATGCCGGGCTTGCACCGGCCGGTTCGCTCCCAGCGCCGCCATCACCACAAACACAAATTCCTTCTGGTGACCGGCGGCGACCGCCTCGGCAATCAACGCATCGAGTTCCGCGTCGTCCGCCGGCAGCCGCGGTGCCAACTCCTGCAACGCCCCGAGATAATATTGCGCGAGCTCAATGAATTGCTGAAGCTCAGCTTGCATTAAATCCTAGTGGTTGATTCCTCGCCGCGCTTGCCGCACCCGGTACAGCCGCTCCGTGAACCCGCCTTCCTTTTCAAAAGCGGCGGCCTGCGCCGCCAGTTGCCGGTCCAGCAAATAGCACGCGAGGTTCAGTAGCGAGAGCGCCGCATTCGCCACCAGCACTTCCGGCTTCGGCACCGACTCACACGGACGCTCACCGACCTTCACCGCCGTCTTGATTGCCTGTCCATGCCCGTCCGTGGCAGTCCGTGTCTGTCCGTGGTTCCCGCTCCGTTCTTCCTCCACCAACTCCCGCACCTGTTCCAGCGTGGCACAGTGCCTGGCCTTGAAGCGCATCAGGGCCGGGTGATTTGGTGGGTAGATCTCCAGCTCCCGCTGCCGGAGGAAATCTTCATAATCCAGCCGCAGCTCTTCCAGACTCGCCCGCGCAACATTTGTGAGCTTCAGCTCAGTCTTCTTGGAGGTGCCGCTCGCTTGGCTACCCTCGGCGATGTTCTGCACGCCAGACCGGGCTGCCTGTACCATCTGATCGCGCGTGCGGCTCTTATAATCTATGTACCGCTCGCAGAACCGCACCGTTACATCATAGGCCAGTTGCGCCACCTGAAAGCTCTTCAGCTTCCGGTACCCGCCATGCAATGGAATCAGCGCCTCATTCTTGTCCATATCTATCCGTGTTCGTCCGTGGCCGTCCGTGATTCATTCACTCTTCACACCAGACCGCCGCGCGGGACTGCTGGAGCTTCGCCGCGAACCGCGCCGCCACTTCTAAGCCAGTCGCGGCAGAGCAGGTCGCGCGTGCGGTGGAGGTGACGTTATTGGCGCGGAGCTGGTCGGCAGCGCCCCAGAGGCGTTTCTCCAGCGTATCGTTGGCGAGGTCCTTTTCCGACGGTGCGATCCATTGCATATTAGTTCAGTTCGGTAGTTTGCCCTGCTGCCGGAGTTATACCGCAAGGGGACGGTTTTGCGCCATGCTCTTTTTCGGCTCCGGCCGCCTCGGCTCGGCAAGTCTCAGGGCTGTGTGCTGAAATGTCGCCCAGATGAAAACGGCGTCAATCGACACCCCGAAAACAGCGTTTTCCTGAGGAAACTTGCAAATCTTTCCCAGCTCGGATGCTCCGGGGTACCAAAAGATTATCTTTTGGTGGGTGAAAACCGTTTTGTGGTACTGAAAGATTATCTTTTAGGGGTGGAAAGATGCTTGCGGGCACTCAAAGATTTTCGGCCAACACCATGTTTGGCCAGGCTCGGACCCAAGGAGAATGTTGAGCCAATGCCCAATTACGAAACCGCTTTTTACGATTCTGGCGTCCACTATGACACGCCGGGAACAGGCAACCAACCCAAGCAAGGCTCACATATGGCAGGCAATCCAGTCCGGGTTCACCACGGCCCGGGAGGACCGGCACAAGTCCGCAAATGAAACACTCGCCAACACCGGTAAGATATGGTACACATCTGTCTGCATGAAAGTGGACCCGCGGTTCCTTAAACAAGGCGGCGCTGAAGTTTTCACCGGTAACGAGTTGTTGATCAAAGGCGCGTTGGAAGCCGCCGGCGGTGTGCATTTACTCACTGGTTACCCGGGCTCCCCCGTGGCCGGATTCTTCGATACGATGGAGGAGATCGCCCCGCTCCTGAAAACCCACGGCATCCGCGGCTGCATCGCCAACAACGAAGCCCTCGGCGCGGCCATGCTCAACGGTTCGCAGATGGCACCCTTGCGCGGCATTTGCGCGATGAAGTCGGTCGGCCTGCACGTGGCGACAGACGCGCTCGCGCTCGGCAACCTCGCCGGCGCGCATCCCAACGGCGGCGCCATCGTCTTGATCGGCGACGATCCGTGGAGCGATTCGACGCAGGTGCCGGCGGATTCCCGCTATCTCTGCAAACACATGTACCTGCCGGTGCTGGAACCGGCCACCAACCAGGAATTGAAAGACTGGATTGACCTCGCGTTCAGCCTGTCCCGGGAAGCCAACCTCTACATCGGCTATCTCGTCACGACCAACCAGGCCGATGGCGGCGGCAGCGTGACCTGCCGGCCGAACCATTTCCCGGATTTCAACACGCTCAACAAATTCAACATTGATACCGCCGCGATTGATTTCGAGCGGACGGTGCTGTTGCCGCCGCGGACGTGGCAGCGGGAGCAGGCGATGCCGGAGCGGTTCGCAAAACTCTTCGCCAGCGCGCGCCGGCTGGGCGCGAACCAGATTTTGAACACCCGCGAGAATCCGAAGTGGCGCGCGGAGATCGGCTTTGTCGCGACCGGCCTCGGCTACAATTACCTCACCCACGCGTTGCACGAACTCGGCGTGGCCGATCAGGTGCCGATCCTCAAGCTCGGCGTGAGCTATCCGGTGGACCCGGTCATCGTCGAGGAGTTTTCGCGGCAGGTCCGCAGCATTTTTGTCATCGAAGAGCGGCGCGGGTTCATGGAAGAGCAGATCAGCGAGATCGTCGGCAAGCTGAACCAGAGCGCCACCAGCGCGAATCGCACGAATGTCTGGGGCAAGGAATTTCCGGCCGGCCTGCAAGGCATCCCGGCGGCGCGCGGCTTCAACCCGAGCATCCTCATCGAACGCCTCGGCCCGCTCGGCAAGTTCTTCCACGATCCGAACCTGACGCTCGACGAACCGCAGATTGACCGCGCCGTCGCGCTCGTGCGCGAGACCGGCACATTTGACGTGAAACTGCCGCCACGGACGCCGACCTTCTGTCCCGGCTGCCCGCACCGCGATTCGGCGAGCTTGCTGATCGAGATCAAGAAGCAGTTCATGGATGCCAGCTTCATGCGCCGGCAGCACAAACGGAAGCCGGTGGATCTCGTGTTCCACGGCGATACCGGCTGCTACACGATGCTGATGTTCGAGCCGACCAAAGACTTGATGCACAATTATTCCGGCATGGGGCTGGGCGGCGGCACGGGCGCCGGCATTGATCCGTTCATCACGAACAAGCAGGTGACGTTCGTCGGCGACTCCACTTTCTTCCATTCCGGCATGCTGGGCATCTCCAACGCGCTCAAGCAGGGCCAGGACATCACTTACATCATCCTCGATAACGCCACCACCGCGATGACCGGCCATCAGCCGACGCCGAGCATGGACGTGGACATTGTCGGCGACCAGACTTTCCGGCAGAGCATTGACCGCATTGCCGAAGCGATGCTCGGGCAGGGCGTCCACGTCGTTCGCGGCAATCCCGCGTACCGTGAAACTTGGCGGCAGACGCTCGAAGAGACGATTTTGCGGGACGGCGTGAAAGTGGTGATCGCCGACAAGGAATGCGGCATCACGTACCACCGGCGCGAGACCCGGCAAGAGCGGGCGGAAATTCGCGAGCACGGGTTCATCCAGGAAAAACGGTACGTCAACGTCAACCCCGACGTCTGCGAGCATTGCCTCGAATGCACGGTGGCGACCGGCTGTCCCGGCCTGACGTTTGTCGAGACGCCGTTCGGTGCGAAGGTCCAGACCGACTTGTCGTGGTGCGTTGCCGACACGGCCTGCACCAAGATTTACGCCTGCCCGTCGTTTGAGGAAATCACCGTCGTCCGCAAACAGAAGTTACCGGCGCCGATTGACTCCGTGGATCTCACCGGCATCCCGGTCCCGGAGCCGCGCGCGTTCGGTGACACTTGGCATTGCCATCTGGCCGGCGTCGGTGGCCAAGGCATCGGCGTCTGCACCGCGACCATCGTCCGCGCCGGGTTCATGCAGGGCTACAACGTCCAGTTCTGCGACAAAAAAGGCCTCGCGATCCGCAATGGCAGCGTCTATTCGCAAATCACCTTTACCAAGAACGGCGCGCCGGTCTCCGTGCTCATCCCGTACGGCCAGGCCGACGTCGTCATCGGCGTGGACCCGCTCGAAGCCTGTCGGAGTCTCGACCCGAAAGGTAACTTGCGCGTCGGCTCGCCAGCCCGCACCAGCGCGGTCATCAATTCCTACAAGACACCGACCATCCTCACCTTGCTCGGCAAGGACAACTTCGACGTGCACGCCGTCGAAGACACCATCCGCCGCTACACGCGCCGGGATGATTACTTCGGCCTCAACATCGCCGGCATCAGCGAACATTTCTTCGGCACCAAAATCTACGCCAACGTCGTGATGCTCGGCGTCACGTTCCAGCGCGGCCTGCTGCCGCTGGCGCTTGCAAACGTCGAAGCCGCCTTGAAAGAAACCATGGGGGCCGCCGCTGAGGCGAATGCGCAAGCGTTCCACCTTGGCCGCAAACTCGTGCTCGATCCCGGCCTGGCAACCCGGCATGAACTGCGCGAGACCTACGAGCAATTTGTCTTCGAACGCATGGATGTGCTCAAGCGCAACCATCGCTGGGGCCGGCGCTGGGCGCTCGACTTCGCGCAGCTCGTCCGCCGCAGCGAGCACAGCATTCAACTCGGCGATCAGGTCGCGCGCGACCTTGTCTGGCGGCTCTACGATCTGATTGAATTCGGCACCGGCAGCTACGCGCGCCGGTATCTCGATCTGGTCGAACGCGTCCACGCCAGCGACAGCTCGGCGGACGATTATGCCGCCACCAAAGCTGTCATCTGGAATCTGCACAAGGCGATGATCCTCAAGGACGAGGTGTACGTCGCCCATCTGCTGACCAGCGAAGAGAAGACGCGCCGCGACAATCACCGGTACCACGTGGACGCCAAGCGCGGCGACAAGATCATTTATCACCATCTCAACCGACCCGAGTTTGCCCTGTTCGGGCGCACGCTGCGTTTCAAGATCTCGCCAAAGAAGTGGCAATTGAACACGCTCAAGCATTTTCGCTGGCTGCGGCAGGTCATGCCCGGCTGGCATCGGCGCGAACGCGACTTCCGCGATTGGTACATCGGCTTGGTGAACAACTTCAACCCGGCAGACTACGCCCGGCAAGTCCAAGTGCTCCGCTGCGTCGAATCCGTCAAAGGCTACCGCGAAATCCGCTATCCCAAAATGGATGCCGCCCGCCGGCAAGTCGAGCAACTGTTGACCACGACCGCAGCAACATCGCCGGCTCCCCTCCCCTCCGCCACTGACAAGCTGCGCATCAATCACTAGCTGATCCCGGAACAATGCGTTGTCGATGAAACGATCTGTTTATATTTTAAGTGTGTTGCTGGTGGTCCTGCCGGCATTCGCAGCCGATTGGCCGCAATGGCGGGGGCCAAACCGCGATGGAATCTCGCCGGAGGCGAATTGGTTGACGCAGTGGCCGGCGGGTGGACCGAAACAACTTTGGCACGCCAACGTCGGCACCGGCTGTTCCGCCGTGGCGGTGAGTCACGGACGGTTATTCGCAATGGGCAATACCAACGATACCGACACGGCGGTTTGCTGCGATGCGGCGACTGGTCAGGTGTTGTGGCAATACAGCTACGCTTGCCCGCTGGAACCGCGGATGTTTGAAGGTGGGCCGGCCGCCACGCCGACGGTGGACGGTGAGCGAGTGTATACGTTGAGCCGGCAGGGACATTTGTTTTGCCTGGAGACGGCGACCGGCAAGGTGCTTTGGGCGAAACATCTGCAAAACGATTTGGCCGGCAAAATGCCGGACTGGGGTTATACCGGATCGCCGCTGGTCCTTGGTGCCGCGGTGATCTGTGACGTGGGCGCGACCGACGCAGCAACCGTGGCGTTCGATAAATTAACCGGTACCATCCTTTGGAAAAGCGGCAACGATGCGGCGGGTTATGGATCATGGGTGTCCTTCCCTTTCAATGGCCGGCAATGCCTGGCGGGATTCAATGCGTTTGGCTTGGTGGTGCGCGCGGCCACGGGCAAGGAACTCGCCCGGTATCGGTGGGAGACGGCCTATAACGGCAACATTGCGACTCCGATCGTGGCCGGCGATAAGATTTTCATTTCGTCGGGCTACAACAAGGGCTGCGCCGTGGTTCAGTTTAATGGGACGGCATTAACGGAACTGTGGAAGTCGAACACCATGCGCAATCATTTTAACAGCAGCGTGCTGTGGCAGGAACAGCTGTATGGGTTTGACGAGAGCGCGTTGACCTGCGTGGCGTTTGCGACCGGTACGACCAAATGGAAGCAGGATGGTTTGGGCAAAGGCGCGCTCATGTTGGCCGGCGACAAACTGATTGTTCAATCTGAAACCGGCAACCTCGTTATCGCGGCGGCAGCAACGGCGGGTTTTAAGGAATTGGCGCGCGCCAAGGTGCTAACCGGTCGTTGCTGGGTTGTGCCGGTGTTGGCAAATGGCCGGTTGTACGTGCGTAACAATACCGGCGAGCTTGTTTGCCTCGATGTATCGAACCCCAAATAATGGAGACTGATTATATGATTCGCAAGTCCACTGTCGGCTGTCTGTTGTTCGCATTGACAACGTTCGGTTGGGCCGCCGACTGGCCGCAATGGCACGGCCCGAACCGCGATAACGTTTCCACTGAAACCGGTTTGCTGGCCGCGTGGCCGGCGGGCGGACCATCGTTGACATGGAAGGCAACCGGCCTCGGCGGCGGTTACGCGAGCGTGGCGGTGGTTGACGGAAAGATTTTTACCAGTGGCGATTTTACCAATGGGGCGGCCGTGTTGGCGCTGGATGCCAAGACCGGCGCGCAACTCTGGCAAGCTCCACTCGGCAAGGCCGGCGGCGGCGCCGGTTTTCCCGGCCCACGGGCGACTCCAACGGTGGACGGCAAGCTGGTGTATGAGCTGGGACAACATGGTGATTTGGTGTGCCTGCAAACCAGCGACGGCAAAGAAGTCTGGCGCAAAAGTCTGGCCGGCGACTTCGGCGGAAAGATGATGTCTGGTTGGGGCAACAGCGAATCGCCATTGGTACTCGGCGATAAATTGCTGTGCACGCCGGGTGGCGCAGCTGGCACGGTGATCGCGCTCAACAAAAAGACCGGGGCGCTCCTTTGGCGCAGCGCAGAACTCACGGATGCCGCCGCTTATTCATCGTTGATTAGCGCAAAGATCGCCGGCACGTTGCAGGTGATTGTAGTGACTGGCGCGCACGTGGCGGGGATTGACCCTGAAACCGGTAAGGTGTTGTGGTCAACGCCACGCACCGGCCCAACAGCAGTCGCGCCAACACCAATTTGCAAGGATGACTGTGTGTTCGTAACGTCCGGTTACGGAGCCGGCTGCAATCTATTCAAGATCACCCTTACCGGCAAAGAGTTTCAGGCAGCGGAGGTGTATGCCAACAAGGAAATGATCAACCATCATGGCGGCGTGGTGCTGGTCGGTCAGGATGTTTACGGGTTTAGCGACGGGAAAGGCTGGACCTGTTTGGATTTCAAGACCGGTCAAGGTGTTTGGGATTCAAAGAAGCTCGGCAAAGGCACGTTGCTCTGCGCCGATGGCCATTTGTATTTGCGCGGCGAGAACGGCGGGACGCTGGTGCTGATTGAAGCTGCTCCGACCGGCTGGCAGGAAACCGGCCGCTTTGACCCGCCCGACTGGAGCAAGAAAAGCGCTTGGGCGCACTTGGTCGTGAGCAACGGTAAGCTGTTCGTCCGCGACCAGGACGCATTGCTCTGTTACGATATCAAGAAGTAGGCCGCGCCGCTCCAGCACAAACTTGCGTGGATTCTGGGCTTCGGCTACAACACCAACATGCGCTACGCCTTAATAATGGCCGGTGGGTCCGGGACGCGGTTGTGGCCGATGAGCCGCGCGGCGTTGCCCAAGCAACTGATTCCATTCATCAACGGTCAGAGCCTGCTGCAATTGGCCTATGACCGGCTCAACGATCTCGTACCGGCGGCGAACCGGTTTATTTGTGCCGGTCAGAAGCATGCGGACGTAATTTGCCGGGCGCTGGACTTACCGGCGGACCAGTTTCTCGGCGAGCCGACCGGTCGCGACACACTCAACGCCGTCGGCTTCAGCGCCGCCGTCATTGCCCAACGCGACCCCAACGCCGTCATCGCAGTTTTTACCGCCGACCACGTGATTCAGCCGGTCGACCAGTTTCAGAAAATCGTCGACCATGGTTACCGGCTCGTTGAGCAAGCGCCAAACACACTGGTCACCTTCGGCATCACGCCGACGGTTGCCGCAACAAGCTACGGCTACCTCCAACTCGGCCAGTCGATTGATGAGTCTGCGCGCGTCGTCGAGCAGTTCCGGGAAAAGCCCGACATTGCAACGGCGCAACAATATTTTGCAGCCGGATCGACTCGGTATCTGTGGAATAGTGGGATGTTTGTCTGGCGCGCGTCCACCCTGCTCGATTGTATTCGCCGGTATGAACCAGCCAATCATGCTGGGCTAATGAAAATTGGCGGTGCTTGGCCGACGCCGCAACGGCACACAGTGCTTGGCGAAGTCTTCCCGACATTGAAGAAGATCAGCGTTGATTTCGCCGTGATGGAACCGGCTGGGCGCGACCCGCAAGTGCGCGTGGCCGCCGTGCCAATGCCCTTGCAATGGCTCGACGTCGGTTCGTGGCCAATGTTTGCCGAGACTTGCCGGCACGACGCTGCCGGTAACGCACTGGGCACCGACCGTGTGCTTTTGCTTGATACACGCGACACCGTTGTCGCGTCGAATGATCCGAAACATCTGATTACGACTATCGGCTGCGACAATCTGGTCATCATTCACACCGCCGACGCCACGCTGGTGTGCCGCAAGGACAAGGCCGAGGCGATCAAGGAACTCCACAAACAAGTTGGTGAAACATTCGGCAAGGAAATGGTCTGACATGCAACAATGGAAAACCGTTTCGCGCACCGTCATCAAGCGGTTCGGCAAGTTCCTAACGGTTGAGGCGCACGAGATTGAACTGCCCGACGGCAACCGCATCGGCGACTGGCCGTGGCTTGTCTCACCGCATTTCGTCATCGTTCTCCTCCGCACCACTGCCGGACGGTTCGTGGTTTTCCGCCAGACCAAGTATGCCATCAAAGGCACCTCGCTCGCCCCCGTTGGCGGCCACATTGAAGATGGCGAACGCCCGCTCGTCGCGGCCAAGCGCGAGGCGCTCGAAGAAACCGGCTACACCGCCGCGCTCTGGATTTCGCTGGGAGATTTTGTCGCCAACGGCAACCACGGCAACGGCGGCGCGCATATCTACCTCGCGCTTGACGCGCGCCGTAAATGCGCACCCAGTGGCGGCGATCTCGAAGAACAGGAGTTATTGCTCCTGACCCGCCGCCAACTTGAAACGGCGCTCGACCATGGCGAATTCAAAACGATGTCGTGGACGACCGGCATTATATTGGCGCTCCGGTATCTGGATCGCCAGCACAACAGGCGCAAGCCGCTGCCAAAAATCTGATTGATTGTCGGCCAGACCGGCTTACCATGCGCCGGCAATCATTCGAGGAGCCTTTCAATCATGACTAATAAAATTCGTTGGGGAATTCTCAGTACCGGCGCAATTTCGCGCGCGTTTGCCGCAGCGGTTCCGAATTCGGCGACCGGTCAACTCGCGGCTGTCGCCAGTCGCGACGCCGGTCAGGCCGCCAAGTTCGCCAAGGAATTTAACATCCCACGCAGTCACGGCAGTTACGAGGCGTTGCTCGCCGACCCGGACGTGCAAGCCGTCTATATTTCCACACCCCACCCTTTCCATGTTGACTGGGTTGTCAAAGCCGCCGCTGCCGGCAAGCACATCCTCTGCGAAAAACCTTTTGCCATCAATCATGCCGACGCCATGACCGCCATCGAAGCCGCGCGTGAAGCTGGCGTGTTTCTGATGGAAGCGTTCATGTACCGCTGCCATCCACAAACCGCCAAGCTCGTCGAACTCCTCCGTGCCGGCACCATCGGCAACGTGCGCATTATCCAAGCCACCTTTAGTTTCCAAGCTGGCTTCAACCCCACCAGCCGCCTCTTCGACAACGCTCTCGGCGGCGGCGGCATTCTTGATGTCGGATGCTATCCGGTTTCTTTTTCCCGCCTTGTCGCCGGCGTTGCCACCGGCAAAGATTTTGCCGACCCGCTTGAAGTCAAAGGCGTCGGCCATCTCTGCCAAACCGGCGTGGACGAATGGGCCGCTGCCGTCTTGAAATTCCCCGGCGATATTATTGCTCAAATCGCTACCGGCATCACACTCAACCAGGATAACGCGGCCCGTATCTTTGGTACGAAAGGCAGCATCATCATTCCGAACCCGTGGATTTCCAACCGGCAAGCCGCTGATACCGGCAAGCTCATCGTCAACCGACAAGGGGCGGCACCGGAAGAAATCACCATCCCGGTGACTGTCACTTCTTATACGCTCGAAGTCGACGTGGTCGGGCGCGCCATTCTCGCCGGCAACGTCGAAGCGCCTACGCCGGCCATGACTTGGGCCGATACGCTCAGCAACCTGCGCACACTCGATCGTTGGCGGCAATCCATCGGCCTGACCTACGAAGCGGAACAACCGGCTAATTACCGGCCTCGTCCGTTGCACGTTCGTCCCGGCAGCGCCATGAGTCATGGCAATGTTCCCGGCATCGATAAACCAGTCGCGCGGCTCGTCCTCGGCACAATGCTTGAAGGCGCGACATTCCCGGCGCCGCACGCGTTTGCGTTATTCGACGATTATTTTGCGCACGGCGGCAATTGTTTCGACACTGCGCACATTTACGCCGGTGGCTTGGGGGAACAATTGCTCGGCCAGTGGCTCAAGGCACGCAACCTCCGCGACCAAGTCGTCATCATCGGCAAGGGCGCATACCCACCGTGCTGCGATCCCGTCGGCCTCACCCGGCAACTCGACGAATCGCTGGCCCGGCTCCAGACTGATCACGTTGATCTTTACCTGATGCACCGTGACAACCCGGATATCCCAGTCGGCGAATTTGTGGACGTGCTCAACCAACTTCTCAAGGCCGGCAAGCTGCGCGCATTTGGCGGCTCGAACTGGACGTTGGAGCGTGTCGCCGCCGCCAACCGATATGCGAAGCGCAAAGGCCTGACCGGTTTTGCGGCGATCAGCAACCAATTCAGCCTCGCGGAGATGGTGGCGCCAGTTTGGGCGGGCTGCGTCTCTGTGTCGGACGCCACCTCTCGGAAGTGGTTGAAGAAGCAGCAGCTCCCGAATTTCTGCTGGTCGAGTCAGGCGCGCGGATTCTTCAGCGGCTACGCTCAGCCCGACAATCACTGCGATCTGGAATTGGTTCGTTGCTGGTATAGCGATGATAATTTTCTCCGGTTGGAACGGGTCAAGGAACTGGCCAAGAAACGCGGCGCGTTGCCGATTAACATCGCGCTGGCATATGTGCTCGCGCAGCCATTATCATTATTTGCGCTGATTGGGCCGCGCACGCTACAGGAGTTGCGCACGACATTGCCGGCGTTAAAACTGGAATTGACTCCGAAAGAACTGCGGTGGCTGAACCTCGAGTAGGCACTCCACTCCGGCAATCGTTGCGGGCAATCATGGTCGCGTGGATTTTCGGCGCGGCGTGGCTTTACCTGACAACGGGCGCGGTGTTCACGCGCTTCGCCAAGCTGCTACACATGCCGGCCTTTGGCTACGGCATCTTAGCGGCTGTGCCGTTTGCCGGCGCGCTGATGCAGCTACCAGTCAGCTACTTCATCACCCGGTATGGGCATCGGAAAAGTATTTTTATCACCGTCGGCGCGTTTCATCGGTTGATGTGGTTGCCGATTGCTGCAATCCCCTGGGTGGTGCCGGTCGGCTGGCAATGGCAAGGGCTGTTAGTGTTCTTTGCGCTGATGTGGGTGGCGGGACAAATGACGACACCGATCTGGGTATCGTGGATGGCAGACCTAGTGCCGAGCCGGATTCGCGGTCGGTATTTCACGCGGCGCGGACAACTCGGCCAGTTGATTGGCGTGATTGTAACGCTGTTGATGGGCTATGCACTTGACCACGCGCCGGCAACGGCATTGTTGCAGGTCGTCTGCTTGGCACTGGGTGCCAGCGGACTATTCGGCGTCGTGGATTTTCTATTTTTTATCAAGGTGCCGGATAAACAACGGGTGAAACCAAACCCCGATATGGGCATTTGTGAGATGTTGCGCGGGCCGTTGCGGGACCGGAATTTTCTGCGATTCCTCGGGTTTACGACCACGCTGACGTTTGGGATCGGGTACGTCGCGCAGTTTGTGTGGCTCTATGTGTTTGACGTGGCCGGCATGTCGAACACGCAGGCCAACGCGATGTTGGTCGTGATGCCACTGGTGATCTTGATGCTGAGCGGACCGATGTGGGGCCGGCTGCTGGACCGGTTTGGCCGCAAGCCGGTTATCCTAATTGCCGGCCTGCTGGTCGCACCGGGCACGCTCGGCTGGATTTTCATCACCCATGAACATTGGTTCTGGGGTTACCTATTTCTCGTCCTAGCCACCGCTGCTTGGCCGGGCCTCGAATCAGGCACGTTCAACATCCAACTCAATCTCAGCGACGCGGCGGACGGCCGCGCGTCAGGTAGCACGTACGTCGCCATCAACAGTGCGGCGTGCGCAGTGGCCGGGATATTAAGCGGCTTGTTTGGCGGCGCTGTGGCGCAAGCACTCGGCGATTGGCACACGACCATTTTTGGCCGCGCGCTGACCTATCATCACGTGCTGTTCATCATCTCGTCGTTGCTGCGTGTGGCGGCGTTGGGCTGGCTGCTCGGATTTGAAGATCACCGGGCGGCCACGACGCGAACCGCGCTCCGATATCTCGGCACCAATCTCTATTCGAACTTGCAGCAAGCCGTGTTCATTCCCGGCCGTGCGCTCCAGCAGTTAAGCCGGTGGACGTACCAGTCCACCCGCCGACGGTAATCGCCCATCAAGGCGCATTGACTCACCCACCAAGCTCAGAGTATAGCCTATGGGAACAATGTCGCCACAATCACATTGCCGGTGCTGGGTAGAGGTGGATCTCGACGCGTTGCGCAGCAATATCATCGCCATCCGCCGACGTATCGGTCACGCTAGGCTAATGGCTGTCGTGAAAGCTGATGCTTATGGCCATGGTCTTGTGCCGGTCGCTCGCACGCTCCGTCAATGCGGTGTAGACGCATTTGCCGTCGCTAATCTCACCGAAGCACTCGCACTCCGGCAAGTTATCGGCCCGGATCTATTAATCCTTCAATTCGGTGCGGCATTCCCGTTTGAAATTGACGCGATGCTCGCCAATAACATCACGCCAACAATTTCCTCACTCGGTGAAGCACGGCAGTTTGAGCAGTCGGCGACCCGGCGGGTGGATGTACATGTTGAGATTGATACCGGCATGGGACGCTGCGGCTTTTGGCACGGGGAAGCTGCCACCGCACTTCAACAACTCGCCACCTTTCGGCATCTTCAGGTCGCCGGCGTCTATACGCATTTCCCATCCGCCGACGAAAACCTTGCCGAGACGCGCCGGCAACTTGCGGACTTTGTAGCCGTAGCGCGCGGCTATCCACTCTTGCACGCTGCTAACAGCGCCGCGTTGCTAACCTTGCCAGAAGCAATGCTTGATATGGTACGACCTGGCTTGGCGCTTTACGGCATCGCGCCGGGTGCGAAAGATTTTATGCCGGCACTCTCATTCAAAGCGCGTGTCGCCCACGTTAAAACTGTCGCTGCTGGTCGAACGATCAGCTATGGTCAAACTTTTGTCGCGCCGGCCACAATGCGCATCGCGACAATCGCGGCCGGTTATGCCGACGGGTTCAACCGGCATC
>Ga0118677_10003026_pt1 | contig 32718 bp, 27 predicted proteins | sample AliMusrvi5mmetaG_FD_86154 | JGI IMG/M metagenome (GOLD analysis project Ga0118677, IMG submission 86154) | reverse complement strand
TCGGCGAGGCGCGGCGACGAGCAGGGTCTGGCACGCCCACGCTGTCCCGGGTCACCGCGGGTTCGCGCCAGGCGGTTTGGAGGGCGGCGTCCGCACTGTATTGGGTGCGAAGCCAGGCCCGCCAGGCGTTGGTATCGGCCGGAGCGTAACCGTTGAGGAGCTTCTCCCAGGTATCCTGGTAAAACCATTCGCCCGTGTTCTGACCGCAGGGATGATAGCCCGCCATGTGAGCGCCAAACTTGCTCTCCAGATGTTCGACCAGGGCCGTCACCTGCGCGGCGGCTTCCCGGCGATAGAACGGCGAGGCCACTACCCCATGATGCTGGCGAGAACCGTCTTCCCAAGTCATCGCGTCGTCAGGGTGGGCCTTGCGCCACCAATCGGGCGGGTCGCAGCCGAACCGTGGCAAGAGGAGGGCGCGCGGGTTGGCGTCCAGGATTTGCGCGCAGACGTTGTCCACGGCCTGCCAGTTCGCCGATCCGCCGGGCGCGGGCCAGGGCATGTCGATGGGGAAGCTGACGAAGTCCACGCCGGCCGTAGTAGCCATCCGGACTTGGGCTTCAAACGGCCCGGGCGGGCCGCCCAGATAGACGAAGGGGTCGCCCGGCCGGTAGAGGGCAACGGTGAGGTCGCGCGCGGGTTCAGCCCGTGCCGAGAACGTGACGCGGTAATGCTGGCCGCGGACAATCGTCAAGTTCGGCGAGTGGTAGATGTGGAAGTCAGGCCATTGCCCGCCGGGAGGCTCGCGTAGCTTGACGTGGAGACCGGCGGTCCCGGCGGCGCCAACGGAGGGTTCGACGGTTATTGTGCCCACCGTGTTCGCAGGATTGGGCGGCCAGAATGTCCATTGCTGGGAGAATGAGTCCTGCCCGCCTTCGAAGTCGGACAGCGGCGACACGTCTTTGCCCGAAGCCAGATCTACGATGCGGATGTTGTCGAGGAATATGTCGCCGGCGGTGTGACCGAAACGGAAATGAAGGGTGCCGTTGCCCGGCGCATCGTCTTGTGCCACGAATTCGAAGTCAACCAGACGGCCGGCAGGTTCGATCTTGATGATTCCGGAGCCGGGTCCACCAAAGAACATCCGAGGGCGGACGGGCTTTCCATTAACCAGCAAGCGTGGGGCGCCGGAAGAGGCATCGACGCGCGCGGAGAGGGGGTCGGGGTTCTTGGAGGCGGCGAGGGTGGAGAGGGTGACGCAGGTGATTAAGATTGCGCAAGTTCGGGCCGACGTAGGATTCATCGGCGCTCACCTTGGCAGCCGACAGGGACTGAGACAAGTCACAGTTGGACGGGCGACGGCTGAGCCGCACAGTTCTTACCCGGGACAATGCTGCAGTGGGGGAGCGCGCCCGCCCCGGGCGTTGTGACCGGCGCCCTCGCCAGTCACCTTCGCGGCTACCCGAAGGGACTCACTGCGCAGTAACTCGGCACACGGCCCAGCCACCCGGCGAGGGCGCCGGCTGGCAACGCCCGGGGCGGGCGTGCTCCCCTTTCTAAATGCGTGGTCACGGTTTAGATTACTCATCGAACATTGCTGCGGACAAGAATGTCCGCGCGCCGGTGGTTGTGCCTTCATACGCCCGACTGGAGCCTTACGGGCTAAAAGCGTTTGCGCTCGCATTAGAGGCGGGCTTAGAATTCCATGTCATATGAACGCGCAACGCACAGAAGCGGTTTTTCAATCTCGCCTCCTATGAAGATCCAACGTCGGGAATTTGTTAAACGGTCCGCATTGGGGCTCGGCGGAATACTCATGGGTGTGCCGCTGGCCCGCGCAGCGGAAGCGAAACCCGCCTTCTTCGATCCTTATGAGACTGTTCCCCTGGGCCAGAGCAAGATCAAGCTGAGCCGTTTCTGCCTCGGAACTGGGGTGCATGGGGGTAACCGCGAGTCCGATCATACGCGGATGGGGAAACAGAAGTTCGAAGCCCTGGTTCAGGGCGCTTATGAGCGCGGTGTCCGCACGTTCGACCTGGCGGACCTCTACGGCACGCATCCGTTTCTGCTCCCGGCCTTGAAAGGGATTCCCAGAGACAAGGTCGCGATTTTCACCAAGCTCTGGTTTAGTCCTGGAGGTATTCCGGAATCCGAGCGCCCCGCGGCCGACGTGGTCATATCGCGGTTCCTCAAGGAAATCGGCACTGATTACCTCGACCTGGTCTTGCTGCACTGCGTCACTTCACCCAAATGGCCGGAAGAGCTGCGCCCGTACATGGACAGCCTCGATAATCTCAAGAGCAAGGGTGTTATCCGGGGTCATGGGGTTTCCTGTCACTCGCTCGCCGCGCTTGAAGCGGCTGCTGCCGAGCCGTGGGTGGATTCGGTCCATGCGCGCATCAATCCTTACGGCATGAGCATGGATGACAAGCCGGAGAAGGTCGTGCCGGTACTCAAGAAGCTGCACGCTGCCGGCAAGGGTGTTGTGGGTATGAAGATCATTGGTGAGGGGCGATTGAGCAACGATCCTGAGAAGCGGGATGAGTCGGCGCGGTTCGTTCTTGGTCTCGGGTGCGTGGATGTGCTCAACATCGGCTTCGAGAAGACCGAGGAGATAGACGACTTCGCGGAGCGCGTTCGCAAGGTGCCGCGGCCAGCCTGAGCTGAGCTCGAACATTTCACACCTTTCGGAGCGCCGGTCTCCGACCCGGCGTCGGCCAAATCGCCGGGTCGGAGACCGGCGCTCCGGGCTGTAGGCGTTTCAAGGCGACTTTGAAGAATCCGGGTTAGGCGTGGGGCTTTGACTTGAGGAGGGGTTTCACCCGCCAGTCGGCGTTGGGTCCCAGCCGCAGGTTGCCGCCCCCCCAGCCGGTCGGTTGGTTGCCGTATAGAACGCGTATTCCTGTGGTATAGAGGGTCGTCGTCGCGATGAGCAGCACGGCTGTCAGCACGGCCGCTCTCCGGATGAACGATCCATAATCGGCAGCAAGGAGCACGGGAGTCTCGTCTGGCGTGCGCGCCCAGACTAGGATCAGCACGGTGCAGATCAGCGCATTGAACATGATTGTGCCTTCCGTGGCGATGCGGCCATCAGCGAAAGCCACCAAGGCCTTGGTGAAGTTGGCGATCACCATCAGCCAGAGGAACATGAGATAGAGCAGTTGGCCTTTGCCGAGCCACGTTGAAGGAATCAGAGCGACGGGGCGGCGGCGGTGACGCGCCAGCACCAGGATGGTGCAGGCCGTGAAGGCAATCCACATCGCGGTAAACCACGACCAGGCCGACAGGTTGATGCTGCCAAACAACGGAGCGCGGAGCACCTCGGCGACGGAACGGAAGGCCCCTTCGGCCCCGTTGACAGGGACCTTGTGCGGCGAGGTCCAGTCTTCAATGTTCTTAACGATATTCAGGTAGGTAAGGATGTTGAAGATGAACACCACGGCGAAGATCTCCGTCCAGGGCCGGACGCGCGGTTCGTCGCGCCGGACCGGCAGGCGCGAGGCGAGGAGGCCAATGGGCACGACGATCGCCAGCGCGTACAGGAAGCCGGCGAATTGCTCGAGGGCGATGCTATGCCAATTGGCACTGCGCCAGTGCTGCCAGGCCTGAATGACCGCGGGATTGGCCGTGAGCTTGGGATTGCCTGGAGAGTAGCAGAGCACCTTCACGAATTGCGCCGTCGTCAGGGCCAACCCGCCGAATGCTCCCGAGAGCAACGTTACAAAGACCACGGGCTTCTGACCGGTCTTTCGGAAGTAAAGGAGGAGGCCGATCATGCAGCCCAGAATATTGGCCCAGCTATCGCCGCGGGGCGGCATGAGCCGGAAGCCACCGTGATGCTGGAAGAATGGCAGGTTGGACAGGAGCACCGGTCCCGCCAGGAAGAGCAGCATGCTCCACAGGGCCATCCGGATGAGCAGCGCGGAACCGGAGCGCCAGGCGCCGTAGCGGTAGAAGTAGAGCGCCCAGCCCGCCATGGCGCCGAAGACCCAGCCCAGGTGCGCGCTATGCTGGCCGAATAAGATCGGCCAGTTCGTGAGCATATCTTCCGAAGCGAATTTCGGCACGCCGGTCGCGGGATCGAGGAGGGTGACGTCGCCCTGAGGATGTACCAGGGCACCAAGCACGGCGTTTTGCCAACCCGCTGCCGCGAGCAACTGCTGGAGGCCAAAACCCACACCGACGCCGACCACCGTGAACCCGATCAGATGGCCGAGCTTGCCGAAGCGCCGATCCCAGAGGTCAAACAGACACAACGCCGTCAGGGCCAGGGCGGCCTCCATCCACTCACTGTCGAGCCAGTAGAGCGGGTCGCGCTGCCGGAACCAAGTGTGATCCGCCCCCGCGGCATTGAACAGGCGTTCCTGCAGATTGAAAGGCGTATCCTGGAGCACGTATTGGAGCGCCCAAAACGCGAAGACCCAGGTCAGGGGCCGGAAGATGGCAGTGAGCTTTTCGCGGTCCTCGACCGCTGCGTAAGCGGTGGCTGCGCCGCCCATTCCCGCCCAGAGAAACGCTTGAAAGAAGGTGGCGAGGAACCCATACACTTGGGTAGGGAGATGGCCGGTCTCCGTGTAGCTGGGCGGGTGCATGTAGGCGATGGAGCCGCCGAAGGCCCAGCCCAATGCGCCGAAGAAGGCGAAGTAAGGCACCCGCTGCTGCCAGTCTTCCCGGCCGGACATCAGAGCGGCAGCCATGCCAGCCAAGGCGCCCGCAATCATAGCGCCGTATTCGTGTCCGTAGTTACCACGAATGCCCCATCCGATAGACAGGGATAACATGATCAGCAGCATCGAGCTGCTTCTGAAGGAAGGGGACTTCATAGCGAACGTCGTGTCAGATGACTTCCGACAGTTCCGTCCAGTCCGTTCAAGGCAAGAAGAAGAAACGTGCCGGCTGTGATACCGGCATTGCAGTCATCTCCGGCTCTCGGGCTAGTCCACCCTGCTGATCTTCAAGTCGCTACGCAGGACTTTCCCATCTTCGGCGGAAATAAAGACCTCACCCACATCCACCATGCGATCAGGTTTTTGCAGCTTGGCAGCCCAGATGCGCACCTTCCAGGTGGGGATGCCCTGCCAGTCTTGCAGGATCAACAGGGTAGCTTTCAAGGTCAGGTTCTTCAGCAGCGGTTCGCCGATGGCCGTTTTGATCGCAGCGTCCGAATCCACCTTGATTTTGTCCTTGGGGAGTTCCTTGGGTGTTTTGGCTATGCCCAGGAGGCTCCCTTTGTACTTCACCTCGGTCTTCTCGCCGGCCTCGAACTTTACCTCGGTAGCCTTGCCGGAAGAGTTCGGATCATAGTAGGTAATATACCAGATATTAGGAGTGAGGCTGGCGATGGACTTATCGGATCTGATCTCGATCAAGCGGCCTTGGGCTTCGGAGCCGACGAGCTGGTCGCCCTTCTTGAACAATTCCAAGGCCGTTAGGTCCGCTGCCACGGCGGCCCATTGGAGGAGAGCTATCCCCGTGGCTGCCAAGGTCGCGATCCTGATTCGGTGAGTCCCACAGTGCTTACTTTTCATATCGTCATACAGTAATCTTACCTCGCTGGGTTTCAAGCAGAAGATGGTTGACAATTGAAAGGCGAGGAGCCGCCGCCTTTGGGCTGCGCCCGCATCAATTCTCATTATGGCCCTGTCGCCCCCGCCGGGTGAGGGCACCCGGCCTACAAGATCGCGGTTTCGCAGCGGATGTAGGCCGGGTGCCCTCACCCGGCGTCCCCGTCTCGTCCATGTTGAGAATTGCTGCTGCGCCAGCGCAGGAGGTTGACAGGATCATAGATGTGGTGGATAGGTTTAGATGCCTGCAAAACGCAAAGCCACGACGAAAAAGTTCTCACCCGCATTGGCCAACGGTCAACGCTGGAAGACTAAAGACGCCTACATCGAGATTGTTCAGCTTGGCAAAGCGTTGATTGATTACAAGTTGTTGCGGGAGTTGGGCCAGCGGCGAAGAACCCAGACCACCACCTTCAAGACGATGGAGGATTACCTGGAACTCAACCAGGGACGTCTAATGAGTGGCAATTCCGTCAATTGATTCTCCCGCATTGACAATTCCTCCCGGAAGAGCAGTAATTGCCTCCTAGTGAATTTAATTACTGAAGCTGCCAGTAAATCGAAGTTGTGACTATTTGTTTTGAGAAGGCGTGATGCTCTGCGGCTATGGTGTTGCTGCTCTTCAAGTTGTGCGCGCCCGATCGAAGCCCTTTGACCTGAAAGACCTGCCCTATTGATGAACACCCCCATGTCAAAGCTGCGGGTATGGAAGATTTGGAGGGAGTTGAAACAACTCGCGGTTTCGGCAATCTGTGAAGATTCGCCCACCGGCGCCCGGGTTGATGAGTTCTGTCAGCGTCTATTCCGGGAACTTGGCCAACAGTGTGAAATCAAGAAGGGGATGTGGCTGCTGGGCGAGCTGCGAACACCTCAATTGAGATCCATTGGAGCCGGAGAAGCTGCGGAGGCTCACCTGGTTATCATTTCCGTTCATCATGCCGAAAGCCTGCCGGACGAAGTGGAAAGCTGGCTTAACCTGTGGCTCAAGCACAAAGGCAACCCTCAAGGGGCTGTGCTTCTAGCGCTCTTTGATCCTCTCTATAAAGGCAGCTCCAGTTCGATGCAGGCTCGTTTGCAGGAGGCGGCTAACAAGGGGAACATGGAGTTGGTGGTTCAATTCGAAGAATCGTCGGAGAACCCTTGAGGTCTGGGCGCGGATCAAGCCGACGGCTTGGTGAACTTCGCGTCCTCGATCTTCACATCGTGCTTCACCTCGGTTACGTTCCAATTAAGCTCGAAGGTCTGACCACCGGCCGAAATCTTCATCTTCAATAGATGCGGATATTTGATCCCATCCACGGCTTTATAATCCTGCGCCAGTTGGGATACGGTAATACGACCTTGGGGTCCCTCTAATTCCGATTCCTGGCGAATCAACAAGCTGGTTTTGGCGCTGTAGAAGAATCGCTCTTTGCTCGTCGGGGTAGGCTTGGACTCCAGGACGAGTGCGTCTTCACCCTCCACCTTCTCGGTTCCCTTGTAGGCCAGGTCAGGATAGAGCGTCTTGAGTTTTAGCTCCCGATGGAACTCCGCATCGCGCTTTACTTTCGCCAACTCGTCTCCGGTCTTCTCGCGCAGACCCTCCCAGGGAGTTTTGGCCCAAGCGACCGCGCCGTCGAATCCCTCATTCATAGTTCCACTGCCCCCCAATTCGATTTGTGACATCACCTTGTTTGGCGCCTTGGCAAACAACGTGCCTTCGCTGTCACCCAGGGTCTCGACGTGGATTTTGATCTTCATGACGCGGGAGGAGATCTTCTCCAGGGCGGCTTTCCCGCCAATCGCCGTAATGTGATTGGCGAGGATGGAATCGAGGCTTGGAGCGTCTGCCGCTCGCGAAACCGAAGTGAACGCCAGTGAAGCGATGATCAAGCTGGAAGCGAATAATGTCGTTTGTTTCATAATATGTGCTCTCAACGTCAGGCCTCGCAGTGTACGCAGACCGCATTGCCGGTCAACTGTGGAAGTCGTGTGAATTCCATACCGGGGGTTAAACCGTCTGAAGAGGTACCGGCTCGAGCGAAGTCCAAGGTCTGGAAGCCGAGGAAAGCGGTGAGGGTGCTGGCACGCTGACTTATATCTAACCACAAGGACTTGGAGCAGCGCAGCCGCAACCAGAATGCGAGCGCCCCTTGAACCGCAGAGACGCGATGAGCGCTGAAAAGACAGCAGGAGAGAATCCTACTCGAAATGCACGATTCTGGCCTTTTGCACTGCAAGGACTTGCTTGACATTGGGTGCTCGCCAGCTCACAATTTAGCTATGAGTCTGTCTGAAGAGAGATCGATTTTCCTCCGTTGCCGACTAACCCAAACCCTCGCGATTTCAGCCTTGGAACTGGGAGGAATCGTATGATCGATCCCCGCGTGCAAAAGCTGGCGCAGGTGGTCGTTCACTATTCCACCGGAGTCAAATCCGGCGAGAAAGTTCAAATCGTTGGCTCGCCGGCCAGCCAACCACTACTGCGCGAAGTCTATCGCGAAGTCTTGCGGGCTGGGGCGCATCCTATCGTGCGGATGCGATTCAGCGATCAAGATTACCTCTATTACCAGGAAGCCACCGACTCCCAACTCGATTACGTGGACCCGCTGTTGCTTCACGAAGTCGAGAACATCGACGTCAGCATCCGAGCGTTCCCGGATGAGAACCCGCATGCGTTAACTTCGGTGGCCGCCGAAAAGAAACAGAGGCGATTGCGCGCTAACAAGCCCCTCACCGAGAAGTTCGTGCAACGTTGGGGAGAAGGTCGGCTCCGCTGGGTCGGCACCGCCTATCCCACGGACGCTTTGGCACAAGAAGCGCACTTGTCGCTCGAGGAATACGCTGACTTCGTTTTTGAGGCAGGGGCGCTGAACGCGGAAAACCCCGCGGACTACTGGAAAGAGGTCTCGGCGCGGCAGCAGAAGATCTGCGACCGCCTCAACCAATGTTCGACTATCCGTTACCGCGGCCTCGATACGGACCTCACTTTTAATTGTCAGGGGCGGACGTGGGTGAACTGCGACGGAAAGCTGAATTTTCCGGATGGCGAAGTGTTTACCGGGCCGGTGGAAGATTCCGTCAACGGCACCATTCGCTTCACCTTCCCGGGCATTTATCAGGGACAGGAGGTTGAAGACATTTTCCTGCGATTCAAGGAGGGCAAAGTCACGGAAGCCAGGGCCGCCAAAGGCCAGGAATTGCTGCACAAACTGTTGGAAACGGATGCCGGGGCCAGTTATGTGGGCGAAATTGCCATTGGGACGAACCATCAGATCCAGCGCTTCACCAAGAACATGCTTTTCGACGAGAAGATGGGCGGCACCGCTCACCTCGCGGTTGGAATGGGTATTCCAGGTAGTGGTAGCAAGAATTTCTCTGCCTTGCATTGGGATATGCTCAAGGACATGCGGGACGGCGGGGAGATCCACGCGGACGGCGTGCTGATTTATAAAGACGGCCATTTCGTTTAGAGCCTGATTGGAGACTCGGTTTGGAGTCCCGCCTTTAGGCGGTTTCTGCGCTGCGCCGCCTGAAGGCGGGACACCGAGCCTGGTGGAGCGGGTCTTAATGGACTGTTACAAACTCGACGCCTACGGGGGAGGAGAGAGACAGCGGCCCGGCAGAGTTAGAATCCCGAAATCCGAAACCCGAAATCCGAAACAAATTCGAACTTATGCAAATGGGTGAACAGGAAAGGGGAAACCACAGCATTTCGTCGCAGCCTGCGAACAACTTCGGCCATTGCAGTGGAGGGCCAAGATGCTACTGGCTCGATGTAAAATCTACCATGCAAACCGCTTATTGCGAAAACCTCCTGCACTTCATATCTTAAGCCCTATCAAACCATGAAAATGCCTTCTGCAAAATCAACCCACCCTCTTTCTGTCTGGCTCGTGATGGTCTCTCACAGTGCCTGCTTGTTGGCGCTGCCTGGACTCCTTGAAGCAGCCGATGCTGGCTCGGAGCCCAAGACGATTCCGGCTACGCCGATCGTTCCCGCCAGGCCCCAGCCAGGCACCTCAACTAAGGCAACCGTGCCGACGCTGAAGGCAGGAACGCCCGCGCCGGATTTCGCCTCGGTGGACCTCAAAGGGCATACCGTGCGGCTTTCCGACTTGAAAGGGAAAGTCGTGGTCCTTGATTTCTGGGCGACCTGGTGCGGACCATGCCAAAAGTCGCTCCCCCACACACAAGAGGTCGCGAGGCAGTTAAAAGACCAGGGGGTTGTCGTCTTGGCGGTGTGTACAGGCGACACGCGCGCCAAGTTCAAATCCTGGATGAATGACAAGCAAGCGGACTATCCTGATATCGCGTTCACCTGCGACCCAAATGACCGCGGTTCCGCTGCGTATGAGGATCGCGCCTCCAAGAAGCTGTATGGCGTGACCGGGATCCCCACGCAATTTATCATCGGCCGCGATAACAAGATCGCTGCGGTGTTGGTCGGATACAGCGCGGATGACGTGCGGCTGGAGGCAGCTCTGGCGCGGGCGGGTCTTAAAGTCGATCCGTCCGTTGTCGAGAAAGGGGAGGCTCAATTCAAGAAGTAAGGCTAGCTGCGAGCTGCCCTGCCGTCTTTCGAGGGTGGCTGGGTATGAGGTGTGGCAGACTCGCGCTCTGTGCGCTGCTTGGGGTTTTGGTGAACGGCTGGCCGGCCGATTTGTCACGGGCCGCAGCGCCGATACCCAAGGAATACGAGCTGCTGCAGGGAATCCCGAGGCCAATCATCGAGCCGATGATTCCGCAAGAGCTTGGAACGATTATCATTGGACGAGGGGGTTGCCGATATCTGATTGCGGCGGTCGTCACGCGAGACGAGGCGCGAGCCGACGATGCATGGAAGTCAATCGAAGCGACCTTCGCTCAGCAAGCTGAAGACGGAGGCCTTCGAGGCGGCGGGGGACCGTGGTACCTCCCATTCAACGCTCACGGGGTCAGGGTGGAAAACATGTACTTCTTCCTGCAAGAACTCGGACACGCCCTGTTGGTCGTTCAAGCCTCCCCGATGCAACCTCACTTCCATGACCGCATCGAAGCCTTGAAGCCAAAACTGCGCAAGGCTTGCGATTTTATCCAAAAGGGCTATCCGACCATTATCCCGAAAGTCGGCCACACCGCGAATCGGCTTCTGATTGCAGCCAAAGCGTTCGGGCTGTGTGGGCTGGTGCTTGAGGACGACCGGCTTAAGGAGTCATCGAGCCGCCTCGTAAAGGCAGCCCTCGCGCGCCGGGATAAGGACGGTATCTTCATTGAGCGCGGGGGCCGCGATTCGAGTTACAATGCGGTCTCCATCCTGATGGGAACGCACTTGTCTCTTTACGTTCCGAATCCGGAACTGGAGGCGGCGTTCAAGCCTGCCATGGCCTGGGAGCGAACCCGGATCAAGCCCACGGGCGAGGTCGAGACCGAGGGGAATACCCGAACTGGCGTCGGCAAGGAGCTGTCGAAAAATGGCGTACCCAAGCAGGTGAACTACGGAGAGGTCTCGCAGACGTTCTGGTACTATGGAGCGCTACACAACGACCCCAGCGCCGTTGCTCTGGCGCTCAAGGTGGAAGAGTATCGGCGAGGCAAGCGATGATACGTGCCCCGGTCCTTTCTTCAGCTTCGTTGTCACTTATGAAAATGATACGCATGCCAACACGGCTTCTTATTGGTGCTGCCCTCGGCCTCGGGGTGCAGGCAAGCCTGGCGGCCGACTTCCAACCCGCACCACAGCACTTCCGGCAGGAGAGCGCGCAGCGCTTCTCGGACGTGGATGGCGCCCCCGTTGGTCCGGTGGCCTTGGTTGATTGCACCGCGAGCGGCACAAACCGGGTCTTTGCTGGCGGGCAGTGGTACGAATTTCAGGACGGCTGGTGGCACGTGAACGCCGCCTTGAAGCCCGGAAGCGATACGCAGTTCGCTTTCGTCGACAGCAAGGGGCGGCCGACGCAAGTGCCCATCGCCTGGCAGGAAGTTCGACAGCTCCTCCGCGCGGGCACGACGAATTTTGTGGCGGGAGCCCATGCTTGCTTCGCCTGCCCTGAGGGCGGGGAACCTATCTCGCTCGGTTGGCCAGAGCACCTGACGGTCCGGCAGATGGCCATCACGACCGACGGCGTTTTGCACGTCGCTTCGAGCGCCGGGGTGTGGGCTCTCCGTGGTAAAGACTGGCGGCTGGTCCAGATACTAGACGCTGGCGGGCGGGCCTGGGCTGTAGGAGACGTGCCGGGGGTGGTGTTCGATTCGAAGGGGCGGTTATGGTTTGCCACTAAGGCCGGTGTCGGCTGTCAAAGCGCCGACGGGTGGCACTTTTACGAAGGCAAGGACGGGTTGCCCTGGAACGACTTTACGAGCATGGCCACCGGGCCCGAGGGCGAGGTTTGGTTCGCCACGCACCTCGGGGTGATTCGATTTGATGGGAAGGAGTGGCAGTATCGGCAAGGCCCTCGCTGGCTCCCTAACGATAATGTCGCCCAGGTGGCCGTGGATGCAAAAGGAACCGCCTGGTTTGCCACGGCAGCCGGCATCGGCTGTATTGAGCGTCGGCCCATGACGTTGCACGGGAAGGCGATGATTTACGAATATGTGATCGAGCGCGATATCAAGCGCACCCCCTACGGATACGTCGCTGAGGCCCCCCTGCGCAAGGTCGGTAACAAGACGACTGCGGACCCCCAGGACAGTGACAACGATGGGCTCTGGACCGCCATGTATGGGGCCGGGGAGTGCTTCGCTTACGGGGCGACGAAGGACCCCACGGCCAAGGAGCGCGCGAAGAAGGCGTTTGAAGCGCTGCGCTTCTTACAGAAGGTCACTCAAGGTTGTGCGCACGAGCCGCCTAAAGGATATATCGCGCGCACCGTCCGGCCCGTGGAATGGCCCGACCCCAACGTGGGCCGGCTCGAGGGCGACCGCGAGGCGCAGCAGCACGACAAACTGTGGAAAGTCTATGAGCCGCGCTGGCCCAAGAGCGCCGACGGCAAGTGGTACTGGAAATCCGACACCAGCAGCGACGAATTGGACGGACACTATTTCTTCTACCCGCTTTACTACGATTTGTGCGCGGACACGGACGCCGAGCGTGATCGGGTTCGCGAAGTCGTGCGCGATGTGACCGACCATCTGCTCACGCACCATTACGCGCTTATCGACCATGACGGCAAGCCAACGCGCTGGGGTATCTACGGCCCCGAACACCTCAACCATGACCCGCTTTGGTGGCAGGAACGCGGGCTTAAGTCCCTCAGCCTCCTCAGCTACCTTGCAGTCGCGGAACACGTTACCGGCGATCCGAAATATGCCGCCGCATCGCGTGAACTCATTGACCATGACGGCTACGCCCACAATGCCATGCACCCCAAGGTGCAGCACGGCCCCGGCTCGGGCAACCAATCCGACGACGAGATGGCCTTCATGTGCTATTACGGGCTGTTGCGCTGTTCCCGGGATGAGGTGTTGAAGAACATGATACGGTATTCCTTCTACCGCTATTGGCTGAACGAAGCCCCGGAGATGAACCCGTTCTTCAATTTCGCATACGCAGCTCTCAGTCTGAATGCTACCGCTACGAGTCCCTGGGGAGCTTTCCCGGTCAAGCCCTGGCCGGGCTGGCAGGAAGACGCCATGGCAACGCTCTACGGTCTTCCACTCGACCGTTTTAACTGGCCGTCGCGCAACAGCCATCGGCTGGATCTGGTCTTCCTGCCGCCCGTCCGCTCCAGCGATGTGGAATCCCCGGACGAGCCCCGGCGACGCGGCAATCGGGTGAATGGCAAAGTGCTCCCCGTCGAGAACCGTCACTTCAATCACTGGAACACCGATCCGTGGGCAGTCAATTATGGCGGCAACGGGGGCGAGCTGGCCAGCGGCACCGTCTTTCTGCTGCCATACTACATGGGCCTCTACTACGGCTTCATCGAAAAGCCCGAGTTGTAACACTGAGTCGGTTCGCTATTCTGTCTATCCAGGTCCGTGGCAAGCCAAGCACTTAGTTCGTTGGACCATAGATAGACCATACAAGGACTATAGAAGGACCATAGAATGATGTAGCGCGAGGCTCTAGCGTAAGTATTGAATTGCCAGAGCATTATCCCAGGATTGGCAGTTCGACTAAGGTAAACATCCGGCAAACCCACATAGGAGCGCGGCCTTTAGGCCGCAGCTACGTCCGAATGCGGGGGCGCTCTGGGGGAAGCAGGCGCTTGCCCACATCCTGCATTTCTGCGGCCTAAAGGCCGCGCTCCTATACCGGCGGGTTTGCCGAATGGCTACGCAGCGCGGGAGGATCACCAGCTTGCGTTTTGGGGCGCCGACGTTCCAGATAAGACGAGGGTTCAATTGCTCCCGCCCGAGGATTGACCGGCGGGCGGCGTTCCTACACCCTCCGGGCCGTTCGGTGGCTAGACCCCGACTCGGCAGCCCTGACTCGATGATGAATAATGATATCCAGATCGTCGCATTGTCCCGCTCCTCGAGAGATGTGATGCGCTTCTTGAAGGTCAGCTACGGTGTTTACCGGGATGACCCGCATTGGGTCGCGCCGCTACTGATGGATTTGAAGAAGGTGTTTACCGACGCCAATCCACTGTTCCAGCACGCCGTGATGCAGCTCTGGATCGCCACCCGCAACGGACAGGACGTGGGCCGCATCGCCGGGATCATCGATCATAACCATAACCGGCCGCCCAATGAACCGGCCGCGTTCTTTGGCTTCTTCGAGGCGGTGAAGGACGCCGCCGTCAGCCATCGTTTGTTCGAGACCGTTTTCGGCTGGACCCGCCAGGCCGGCCTGCAACGAGTGCTGGGGCCGATGAACCCGACCTCGAACGACGAATGCGGTCTGCTCATCGACGGGTTTGATTCGCCGCCGGTCCTCATGATGACCTACAACCCGCGGTATTACGTGACGCAGGTGGAGGCCGCCGGTTTTAGCAAAGCCAAGGACCTGCTGGCATTCAACATGGACCTGGCCAAGATCCCGATGGATCGATTGAGCCGCATCGCGGCCAAGATCAAAGCGCGCAATCCCAACCTGGTCTTCCGCCCGCTGCGGCGCAAGACGTTGCAGCAGGACCTTGCGAAGGTGAAGGAGGTCTATAACGCGGCCTGGCAAGCCAACTGGGGTTTCGTGCCGATGACGGATGCTGAGGTGGATTTCATGGCCGCGCGCCTTAAGCCCTTGCTGATGGAGGGGCTGATCTGGCTGGCGGAGGCGGGCACCGAGCCGGTGGGCTTCCTGCTGGCACTGCCGGATTACAATGTAGCGCTCAGACCTTTGCAGGGGCGCTTGATGACGCCGAAGCTGTTGGGGTTCATTCCCTACCTGCTTGGCTGGAAGTGCCCGCCACGGACCCGAGTCATTACGCTCGGTGTGAAGGACAAGTACCGCGGCAAGGGGCTGGAGTCCGCGATGCTGATCGAGGGGCTCAACGTGGGCATCAAGGCGGGGGTTCGCGAGTCCGAGGCATCCTGGATTCTGGAGGACAACCTGATGATGTGCCGGGTGCTGGAGGCCATTGGGGGGCGCGTTTATAAGACTTACCGCCTTTATGAAAGGCGGGTTTAGGCGGAAATCCGAAGTCCGAAGGCCGAAGTCCGAAGGAAGGCCGAAGTCCGAAATCCGAAAGCAGCCGGAGGGAGGAGCTGTGATGGCATCAGGATGGTTGTGGGTGCTGACAAGGGACTTTGGACTTTGCAGTTCGCAAGGCACTTTGCCCCTTGAACTCAAAGGGGGGGGCTTCTATTTTCGTCGTATGAAACGAGTTTACTTTCTTTTAATTCCATTGGCCCTCTGCCTCGCTCCTGGAGTGCGCGCCCAGGACGCGGCGACGCAGGAGCGGTTGGACAAACTGAGTGGCCGCATCGAGGACCTCACCGCCGCGCAGGAGGCGATGAAGAAGCAGGTCGCAGAACTGTCCAGGGAACTGGAGGGCGTGCGCGAGCAGTTGAGTAAACCCACTCCCAGCTACGCCCGCCATGAAGACTTGACTTCACTGGAAAGGGCGATCAAGGAAGTGGACCGCAAGCGCATGGATGATGCTGAGAAGATTCAGACCCAACTATTGAACTTGCGAAAGGTGCTGGAGGCGCCGCCGCCCCAGCCTAAGAAATCCGCCGTTGCCGCACCTAAGGAGACTCCCGTCACCAAAGAATCGTCAACGCCAGAGAAGGGGTTTGAATACGTGGTCAAGTCGGGCGACACGCTCGACGGCATCGCAATGGGCTGCAAAGAGAAGAATATCAATATTACGGTCGCCCAAATCCTGAAGGCCAACCCGGGATTGAAAGCGGACCGGCTGCGCGTGAAGCAGAAGATCTTCATCCCCGCTCCTTAGCCTTGAGGGGCTCTTCAGCCCCAGCCGGCCATCAGCCCGATTGCGATCAAGACGGCTAAGCCGATCCGATACCAGCCGAATGCGGTGAAGGTGTGCGTTTGCACGTAGCGCAGCAGCCATTTAACCACGATAAAGGAAATCACGGCAGAAACGACGAAGCCGAGTAATACCATGCCCCAATGTTCCGGCGCCGCGCCGGGGTGCGGATGATGCAGGGCCTTGAAGATCTTCAACATGCCGGCCGCGAGCATGGTGGGGATGCCGGCGATGAAACAGAACTCAGTGGCGGCAGGCCGGGCCAGCCCTAATAGCAGGCAGAGCAGGATGGTGGTTCCGGAACGCGAGGCGCCAGGGAAGATGGCGGCGACGAGTTGGCCGATGCCGACGGCCACGGCCATCGTCCAGGTCACCTGGTCACTAAGCGTCTTGCCGCGCAACCATGCTTCTATCACAACAAAACCAATGCCACCGATCAGCAGGGCCCAAGCGACGGGTGCGAGCTGTTCGGGCAATTTGAAGCCTTTCTTCTCGAGGATGAAGCCGGGACCGCCCGTCAAGGCGCAGGCGAGCACGATTTTCAGGGCGTAGTCCTGCGTCATTTTCTCGCGCCAGCGGAAGAGGAATTGGTGGAAGCGTTGGTGGAAGAGGGGGATGACCGCCAGCACCGCGCCCGACTGGATTACGACGTTGAACAGGTCGCTCTGGTGAATATGCAGCCAGCGTTCCGCAATGAGCAGGTGGCCGGTGGAGGACACCGGCAGGAACTCGGTGATACCTTCTACAATCCCGAGGAGAATAACCGCAATCCAGTCTGGCATCGTTTAGTTAGACGGCAAATGCCCTCTAAAGACAAGCCTTAAGTGGGGGGTCGCGATCCGGAAGTCTACGTCCCATGACAAAGTCGTCGTAAGTCATTGTAGGAGACGACGTAAGGAGTCTCTAATCTCTTGGCCTGCTACCCAAACCTGGGCTTATTCGAAAGGTGCTGATTAGAGACTCCTTACGTCGTCTCCTACAGCTTGAGATTGGAGTTCTTATCCCCGACTTTGTCACTGGCCGTGATCGGAAGTCGCCTGCGACCACTTTGATGCTTTACTCTTTAAGCGTGCTGGCTTAGCTTATATGTGCAATGTTTGCTAAAGTATGAATGTCATGTTTGCCTTGTTTAACCTTGGCGGTGGGGAGATCATCCTCATTCTCGCCTTGGTGTTGATTTTGTTTGGGGCCAAGAAGCTGCCGGAGCTGGCCAAGGGCTTGGGCACGGGCATCAAAGAATTCAAGAAAGCGACTCGCGACGTGACGGAGGAAATGCACTCCGCCATGGAAGATACGCCCCCTCCGCCCCGGTCTTTGCCCGCTGCTAACCCGCAGCCTGCCCCGCAGGTAGAGGCGCAGCAGACCGTCCCTCAAACCACCCCCGCCATCAAGCCCTGATTCGCTAAGCGGTTCCTGCCATGGCTGACGAACCCGTAGCGGAGAACCTTGACGAACAATCAGAGGAGGAAGGGGGGCCGATAAAGTCCTTCCTGGAGCATCTCGAAGATCTCCGCTGGGTTCTAATCAAAAGCGGTGTGGCCGCGGGCGTGGCCATGCTCGGCTGCCTGTTAGCTGGCAACTACGTCGTCCGGGTCCTGGAATGGCCCCTAACTCGGGCTCCGGTCCGGCACTCGATAAAGACGCAGACCGTGCGGGTGCTCTTCGGCACGAACCAGTTGAGCGTGCTTCAGGTTACCACCAATGACCCACTGGCTTCGCTGGTGGGCACCAATCCCTTCGTCCGGCTGGAGCTTATGCCCGTGCTCCAGGGGACCAACCAGGTGCTGCAATGGAGGGCGGTGGACGACTCGGACCGGCCGGTCGAAAAAGGATTGCCGATCCAGATCATCAACTTGAGCCCGGCCGGCTCCTTCGTCGTGGCGACAAAGGTGGCCTTTTATGGCGGACTGGTGCTGGCGTCTCCGTTCATCTTTTACTTCATTGCCAGTTTTGTGTTTCCAGCGCTCAGGATGAGGGAGAAGAAATACGTCTATCGGGGCTTGGGATTCGGCGCCGGGCTGTTCGCACTGGGAGTTTGTTTCTGTTATTTCATTCTGATGCCGGTGGCGCTGACCGCCTCGGTACAGTATGCCGAGTGGCTTGGCTTCACCGCCAACCAATGGCGGGCGGAAGATTACGTGGGGTTTGTGTGCAAGTTCCTGCTGGGAATGGGGCTGGGCTTCGAGTTGCCGGTGGTCGTGCTGACCCTCGTGAAGATCGGCGTCCTCAACTACCGAATGCTGGCCGCCGGCCGGCGATATGTGATCGTGGTCAGCGCCGTTTTGGGAGCCGTCTTGACGACTCCCGAGGTCATCACGCAGATCTTGATGGCCGTGCCGCTGTATATGCTCTACGAGACCTGCGTCTGGATCGCCTGGTATTGGGAACGACAAGATAAGAAACGCGAGGCAGCGATAGCCGCCGGAGGTGCGGTGCAGGGGACGTGATCCGTGATCCGTGATGCGTGAGGGTCAAGCCGCCCCTTCCGGCCTTCGAGTATCACGCATCACGCATCATTTTTTTCGACTTCTCCCTTTACAACCCCCGCAGTTTGATTAAAGTCCGTACTAGTAACGAAGAATTATGCGCAACATATTTTCCTTCCTCGCCACGGTGGTGATCGCCGGAGTGCTCTCCTCAGGTTGTGCCAGCGCTGAAAAGAAACTTGGTCGCGGCGTGAGCAACATGGCTGAATTCGCCCGCCTTGGAGAAATGCGTCGTTCCATTGAGCAGACCGCCTTGTTCGATCAGCCAGGCGGGCATTACGCCACTGGCTTCATTCGCGGTTTTACCAAGAGCGTCGCCCGAACCGGCGTGGGGGTTCTCGAGGTCGTGACTGCACCTTTCCCTCCGTATGATCCCTTATTCGCCGATTACTTGCGGCCCGAGCCGTGGTTGCCCGACCACCCGGTGTATCCAGACAATTACCAACCTGGCATCATTGATGATGCGATGTTCGCAACGGATGACAACATGGGCTTTAGCGGCGGCGACATCGCGCCTTACATCCCAGGCAGCCGGTTCAAAGTTTTCGACACGCATTAACGTTCCGCCCGGAAACCGGTCCAAACAGCGCCAACATGTCCATGTTGGCGCTGTTTTTTTGTGTCGTATTGCACCCGTCTGTGGCAAATGAATTGGCGTGCCGCTCGAAAAACTATCGCCCTGTAAGGTCAACCTGCTGCTGAACATCCTCGGTAAGCGCGCAGACGGCTTCCACGAATTGGAAACCGTGCTTTATCCGGTGCGGGTGTGCGACCGACTCACCTTTGCGCGAATGGGTCAGGGCATAAGACTAAGCTGCAATGTGCTCGGCTTGCCAACCGATGCGCGCAACCTGGTTCACCGCGCTGCGGCGGCGTTTCTGGAAACCGCGAGAGTAAGGGACGGTTTAAGGCTGGAGCTTCAGAAGAACATTCCGATCGCCGCGGGATTGGGTGGCGGCAGCGGCAACGCGGCAACCACCCTGCTGGGGTTAAACGAGCTTTTCGGCGGGCCGTTGTCGCCGGAACAACTGCAGCACATTGCCGCCGCCCTCGGTTCCGATGTCCCGTTCTTACTGCAAGATAAGCCGGCGCTGGCCACCGGTCGGGGCGAGCAGATTCAGCCATTGGGCGGGTTTTCGGCATTGAGCGGCGCGGCGTTCCTGCTGATTCATCCCGGATTTGGCGTCGCCACCGCTTGGGCCTACCAGCGACTGGCGCAGTTCCCGGTCGCACTCAACGGTCAACCGGGACGGGCACAGAAGCTCATCTCCCTGCTCCAAACCGCGGACTTGGGAGCTGCCGGCGCGGAATTCTATAACTCACTTGAAGCGCCAGTATTGGAGAAATACCCGTTGCTGGAGTTGTTCCAGGAGTTCCTGCGTGACAACGGCGCAGCCGCCACGCTTATGTCCGGCAGTGGTTCGACTACCTTTGCTGTGGTCCGTGGGATGGACGCGGCGTCGGTGTTGGCGGAGAAGTTCAAGGCCAAATTCGGTGCTGCGAATTGGATAGCGGTCGTACCGGCCTGAGGTGGGTCAAGGTCCCGCCGGGGATAAATGGCAGTTGCGAACGCCCTAAATCAGTTTATGATTATCGGGTAGTGAGATTAAAGTGGAAAATTATGCGGCAGGCGACATGCGGCAGCCTTGGGCTGACGGTTCTGGGACTTCCAGGAGCTGGGCATTTCCTTGGTATGCACCAGACGCCGTCGCCGATTGCACTTGGACCCCACAATGCCTTGGCCGCTTTATATCCTCTGACCTCCCCAGCTATAACCACGGAGTAATCCCATGCGATTCCCGCTCGCGTTGACGGTCAAGATCGCCCGTCACATCATTAAACACAAGGTTCTGCGCACACCGCGATTTGCGCTCGTGCTGCAGCTCGAACCGCTGCACACGTGCAACCTGACTTGCACCGGCTGCGGCCGCATCCGGGAGTATTCCACCAGCCTCAAGGACATGATGCCCCTCGAGGATTGCCTGGCATCCGCGCAGGAGTGCGGCGCGCCGATGGTTTCGATTTGCGGGGGCGAGCCGTTGATCTATCCGAAGATCGAGGAACTGGTGGCCGGTCTGCTTGCGCAGGGACGCATAGTCTATGTCTGCACGAACGGCATGTTCATGCGGAAGAAACTCAAGGACCACCTGGCCAGCAGCTACTCGCCAGCGCTGGAACCTACCCTCGCCCGGTTGCTGGCTGAGAAGCTGATTTCTGACAAAGACGCTGAAGCCATCCGCAAGGGCAAACACGATGGCCGCCCGACTATCAAACCGAGCAAGTGGCTCTATTGGAATGTGCACGTCGATGGCCTGGAATACACACACGACCTGATCGTCGAGCGCGAAGGCGTGTTCAAGGAGTGCGTCGAGGCTATCCGCATGGCCAAGATCCTCGGCTACCAGGTGGCGACGAATACCACCGTATATAAGGAAACCGACGTCAAGGAGATCGAGCAGATGTTCGAGTTCTTCTCCTCGCTCGAAGTAGACGGCCACACAATTTCCCCGGGTTACGATTACGACGCCGCCAAGAAGGACATGGCCCAGCGCCTGGGCCGGAAACCTGAGGACTTCTTCCTCACGCGCGCGATGACCATCGAGAAATTCGCGAAGATACAGGAATGGGGCGAGCGCTTCACCATCTTCGGCACGCCCGTCTACCAGGAATTCCTGTCCGGGAAACGGGAGCTGACCTGCACTGCCTGGGCGATCCCCACGCGCAACGTCAAGGGCTGGAAAGCCCCCTGCTACCTGATGACCGACGGCCATTACGAGCACTACCAGGAGATGCTGGACCGGGTGGACTGGAACAAATATGGCGTCGTCAACGGCGTCGCGCGCGACCCGCGCTGCGAGAATTGCATGGTGCACTGCGGTTACGATCCCAGCGGCGCGCTCGGCACCAACTACCAGCGCGGCGATAACTGGAAGAATATCCGCTACAATTTTGCGCCGCATCCCAAGCCCTGCTACGCCGGCCGCCAGGTCAAGGCCTTTAACGGTGTTTCGATCGGCAAAGGCCATCTCGCCGAAGCCAATGCCGCGATCAATACCGGCCGGGGTGGCGCGAAATCGGCTTTCCAGAACAACGGGCACAATGGCAACGGTAACGGCGCTTGCGGCGGCGATAGCACGCAGCGTGATGAGTTGCTGGCCAAGGTTCGCGCCGCGAAGAAGGAGTAGCTCAGTCGGGAGCCGCTTCCTGGTTCCGCACACGCAGATAGTTTGAACTTCATGAAAACGCTCTTCCTCTCTCCTCCGAGCTTCGATGGATTCGACGGCGGGGCTGGCTCGCGCTACCAGGCCCGGCGCGAGGTTACCAGCTTCTGGTACCCGACTTGGCTCGCGCAACCCGCCGCGCTTGTGCCCAATGCCAAGCTGCTGGATTGCCCGCCACACGATATTGACATCAAGCGGTGCCTCGCGGAGGCCAAGGACTACGACCATGTCATCGTCCATACCAGCACGCCGTCCCTGAAGAACGACTGCAAGGTCGCCGAGGCCATCAAGCGCAACCGGCCGGAGACCATCATCGGCTTCGTCGGCGCGCATGCGGCGGTGCTGCCGTCCGAGACGTTGAAAGCGTCCTCGGCCATCGATTGGGTCGGGCGCAAGGAGTTCGATTTCACCTGCAAGGAGGTCGCCGAGGGCCGCCCGCTCGAAACGATTGCCGGCCTTAGCTACCGCGATAAAGAAGGCAAGCTCAAGCACAACCCAGAGCGTGAGATGATCACCGACATGGATTCGCTGCCTTGGGTGGCCGACGTCTATAAGCGCGACCTTCAGATCGAGAAGTATTTCATCGGCTACCTGCTTCATCCCTATCTGAGCCTGTACACCGGCCGCGGGTGCCCCGCCCAATGCACGTTTTGCCTCTGGCCTCAGACGATTGGCGGGCACAAGTACCGGGTGCGCTCCCCGCAGAATGTCGCGGACGAAATGGCGTACATGAAGAAGCTCTTCCCCCAGGTGCGGGAGTTCTTCTTCGACGACGACACTTTCACCGCCAATCTCCCCCGTGCTCGCGAGATCGCTAAAAAGCTCGCTCCGCTCGGCCTGAATTGGAGCTGTAACAGCCGGGCCAACCTTGACTACGACACCATCAAGTCGTTCAAGGATTCCGGGCTGCGGCTGTTCCTCGTCGGATATGAGAGCGGCAACGAGCAGATTCTTAAGAACATCAAGAAAGGCGTCACGCTGGAGGAGATGCGCCGCTTCACGAAAGCATGCCACGAGGCGAACGTTGTCGTGCACGGCACCTTTATCCTTGGCCTGCCTGTCGAGACTCAAGAGACCATCGAGCAAACCATCCGCTTTGCCCAGGAGCTCGACGTCTTCAGCATGCAGGTCAGCCTCGCCGCCCCGTATCCCGGCACCGAGCTTTACGAGATGGCCCGCCAGAACGGCTGGTTCGTCAAAAAGGACAAGACCGACCTGGTCGAGGGCGATGGCTTCCAGCAAAGCGCCCTTGAATATCCCGGCCTGAGCAAGGATGCCATCTTCGAGGCTGTGGACCGCTTCTACCGCTCCTACTACTTACGCCCCAAGCCGATCCTCCGGATCATCAAGACCATGCTGGAGGACAAGGATGTCTTCGTGCGCCGCTGCCGTGAAGGCTACGAGTTCTTCAAGAGCTTGCGGCAGCGCAAAGAAGATCTGGCGGCCAGCAAGTGCGCTTGCCAAAGCGCCGCCGCTTAGTTGGTGTGATAGCCGTCCTGGTAGAGGTCGATCTGAGGTAACGCTCAGACACGGTGAACGCTGGAAGCTTCCCCAGACCCTTCCATTGTTCATTATCGGCATCGTAGTTTCCCGTTATCCCCTTCTCGCGATCGGCACGGGAAAGATCGAAGACCAGCCCCTCCAATCGCACCTGCGACACTTGGCCCTGGCGTGACCCGCAGCCCCCTGTGCGCAATACCCCGCCTCATCCTGTCGGCCCAAACCGGTGATGACGCAATTCCAGGGCTGCGTTGCCAGACCTGGGATTCAGTGATAGAATGAGTCCATGACCACCCGACTGACAAAGCGCCGCACGCTGGGCTTTACGCTCATCGAGCTGCTGGTAGTCATCGCCATCATCGCCATTCTGGCCGCTTTGTTGCTCCCGGCGTTGTCGCGAGCCAGGGCAGCGGGTCTTTCAGCCGCCTGCAAAAGTAACCTCCATCAAATTGGGATCGCGTTGAGGCTCTACACCGATGAATTCCAGAAATACCCTTTATGCGCCGCGAATGACCAATCGACCGCGACTTCCCTGTGGGACCGCAAATTATTGGCCCTGGCGGCTAACAATACTAACCTGTTTCTCTGTCCGGCAGATAAGCCTGCGCCTAAATGGACCAACAACGTGGGTCTGCCGCAGCGCAATCCCTGCTATGGGTACAACGCGGCTGGCACCGGACGCTATCCGGCGACAGGTGCCAGCCTCGGGTTAGATGGTGGCTCCGATCAAGGCAGATATGGTGGTGGCACCCACCTTGCGGAGAGTCAGGTCAAGGTGCCGAGCGATATGATTGCGGTGGCGGATTGCAGGCCCATATCCGGTCGCGAGGACAACGATCTGGATGACCTGTTCCCGATCAACTTGCTGTCGGAACTGGCCCCTCGTCACAACCAGGGCGAGAACAGTGTGTTTTGCGATGGGCATGTCGAATACGCCAAGCAGACCGCTTGGACAAGAAAGTCCGATCGCGCTCGTCAAAGATGGAATAACGACCACCAACCGCACCCGGAGACTTGGGCCAACAATCCCTGACGTTTCTCACTTCGCCCCTTGGCGGGCTTCCTCGATATCGTACAGGAAAATGCCGTGGCCGACGCCGGCTGCTTCTCGCGAGCGGGCCATTTGGAAAGCAATGAACCGGCCATCATCGCTCACCACCTGGTTTGATGCCTTGTAGCCAGGACAATGCGGATAGTGGGCCGTCCGGTTCCGAATCAGCTTCTTCTCCAGGGCTTCCATCCCACCACTGCTTCACCTTGTCGTCATTCCGAGCGTACAGATAGGCGGTGTGCCGAGCATTGGTTGCTGCCGGGCCGATGTCCATCGGGGGGCATTTGGGAGGCAGAGTGGCAGGGGATGGGGCTCGGCATGGGCGCGTCTCCATCGAGAATATCAATAATATCAAACGAATTATCGATTAGTACCTGGAGCCGCTCCTGTGGCAGAATGGCGCGCATGAAGATGAATGAAGACCGCGAAGGCATGGAGAAGCAACCCGTGATCTACCGAAAGGTCCTGCTACGGATTGTGTTCTGGGCGCTGGGGCTCGCGGCGTGTTTCGGAGCCGCGGGCGTCATATTTGCGGGACACGACACCCTCTGGCGAATCGTGGGAACGTGTGCGGCGACTGCCGCAGGGGCGTTCCTGGTGCTGGCCACATCCCGTCAGCTCGACCAGGAAACAACCTGGCTGCCGGGTGTCATGGCCATTTCGCTGATTGTGACCGAATACCTCGCCGCCCTCGGCTTGATTTGGAGTCTATTCAGGAGCGCGGATGAAGCAGCGGGGCTAACGATGCTTTTCCTGGCTGCCACTTCGGTCCCTGCCATCGGTTTTACTGCAATCCTCAAGCGACCGGACGGGGCTATTTCGGCGCGGGTTGGCCTTGCCGCGAGCGTGGCGATATTCATATTGCTCATGGTGGGAACGTGGGGCGGGTGGCTTGGGGCAATTCGAGCGGAGCGTTGGCACTCCCTCGGGGGGTCCCTCGCCATCTTCGCTATCCTGGCTGTGCTCTGCCTCATTGGGTCAGGCATGGACCGGCGGCACTGGCGCTGGCTGGGCGTGGCGGCGGCCGGCGCCGCATTTGCGATTTCCGCGTACGCCATCATCCGGGATATCCATAAGGACTCCGCATTCTTCGTCTGCGTTGTGAGCGTGGCCGCAGTCGTCGCACACGCAAACGCCATGGCTTGGTGTCCCTTGAAACGAGCCCAGCGGTGGCTCCTGTGGGGAACGATCGGTGCCGCCATCGCCACCGGTGGATTCGTTGACTGTGCCCGAATCACGGCTCCGTGGCAGGAGGAAATGCTCGGACGCCTGGCCGGGGCGATGGCTATTATCGCCGGCTGCGGAACGCTCGCGCTCCTGATCCTCGCGAGGATCAATCAGCGAATCGCCCCTGTCGCCGCCAGCGCGGCGGAATTGCGGGAAATCACATTGACGTGCCCTCGCTGCCGATCTAAGCAAACGATCGCGATCGGCTCGGGCGAATGTGGAACGTGCGGGCTGGTTATCCAAGTGCGAGTGCAGGAGCCGGAACCTGAAAAACAGAAGATTGGCGGGCTAGCGGTTGCCGCCTCTTAAAGCGCGCCGACCCACGTCGAAAAGCGGTGAAGCGACGTTACCTCCCGCTTGTATGAGCAGCGAGGTGGAAATACAATCCATGGAAAAGGGCCTCTGGATAACCCTACCGCTACTTTCAGAAATGGTATCACTCCCCTGCCCGCACTGCCCCATTGACATCCACCACGATGCTCTTAGCCATCGCCGGAACCTCCGACCGGGTCACTTTTCCCCCTGGCCACCGGACCTGCACGCTTGTCGGTGATTCGGGCGTGCCGAGGACTTGGACGGAACTATTCTGTGACCAGAAGCCGCACCCGGCCTGAATCTCTCGCGCGGAGCCCAATTTGCTTCCGAACCCAAGCCTCACCATGGCGCCGATTCCATCCGGGTTGCCCGACGGTCCCGCCAATTTGACCCGCAATCCCGCCCTCGCGTGCAGGTTGTGAAACAAACGAGTCTCCTCATTGTTTTGCGTCACCGCCAGGTCTACTCGCCCATCCCCGTCATAATCGGCCAGTGCACAACCCCGTTGTTCCCCATAAACCATGACGCCGCTTTCCAACCCTGGCACTGCCGAAAAATCGCCCTTGCCATCTCCCCGCAAGAAAAGCCCTCGGCCAGCGTCCATCCGGCCGTCCTCCGGCCGCGTGGCAAAGTAGTTCTGACTCAGGAACAAATCCTCCTTGCCATCTCCATCCAGGTCTCCGACCGCGATTCCCATGACTGGCGACCATTGGGCCTCCGGAGGCAGGAGTTTGACCTCGAATTTGCTCCCGCGATTGAGCAAAAGCATCGAGCAAAGGAACTCCGCCCGCAGGCTGCTGACCTTCGGCATGCGATCCCCCAGCAAGGTCGCGATATTCGCCTCGGCACAGGCTTTGTGAGTAGGGAAACGCGCTCGCAGCCAGGGCAGGTCTCTTTCCATGAAGGTCAAGTCGCGCCACGGCACCACCTGGTTCATGCTCGCATCCCGATACGCTTCGAAGATGTGCACCCCGCCATCCTCATTGAAATCACCGTAGTAAAGAAACCACGGCCCCGGCGCGACCTGCTGATAGGAACTGTTCAATCCCCAATTCCCCAGCACGATATCCATCCGGCCGTCCCCGTCGAAATCACCCGTTGCCACGCAGGTCCAGATCCCTCGCAAGTCGCTGAGTTTGGAAACGCCGGCTGGCTGTCCTGGCGCCTGAGGATCGGAAGGCGTGGCCAGGCTTAATGGAAGATCCCATTCACGAAACCGGCCGTGCTCGTTGTGAAACACCCGGATCGGGCCCCACTCACCAGCCAGGACTAAATCAGGGAAGCCATCACCATCCAGATCACTGAATACCGCTCCCGTCACCAGCCCGACCTTCGCCAGCAGCCCCTTTGCAGCTTCGTCTGGAACGAATTGTCCACCCTGATTCCTGAGAAGCGCACAGTCCGCTGCCTCCGGATAGCGGCCAGCCCTTAACCGGCCACCGACAAACAAATCCAGGTTGCCGTCCCCATACACATCCGCCAGCGCCAGCGGCCCGCTGCTCACCCCCAAGCCCGGGATCGCCGACCCGGTGGCGGCTCCGCTCGCGGTCCAATCATACCGCAATGCTGCCGGCAAGTTTGTTTGCTCGGTCTCATATTGCGCCAAGCCTACGAACAAGGACCGGCTCCCCGGTTGCAGCACTCCTCCCACGATGCCAGTCGCGTCATCCGGCAACCCATTGGTCAGTATTCCTCCCGCCGGCTTCCAGTGTCCGTCCCCGGCATTCAAGTAAACCCCCAGACCGGTCCCCCGCCCGCCACCGACCACCAAGTCCTCCTTGCCGTCCCCATTCAAATCGAACCAGGCGACCCCGGGCCCGAGCTGGCTTAATTTACGTGGCAGCAACATCTGCCGGTCGAAGTCCTCGTAGGCTGGGTCCACATGCCGGTGGCCCAGCGCCGCGCTCACGTCCTCAAACAAGGCAACCGGCTGCGCTCGTGCCGGTGGCGGTGCGGTCGGGACCGCCGTGCTCTCATCAATCTCGTACAGGTAGTTTGCTTTGACGTGCTGCACTACGCTCCGCTTGCCGCTGCGCCAGGTCACTTCCAGCGTCATGCGCCCATCACCCTGGCCGGCGGCAAAAGTGCGCTGCGGCGCGTCTCCGGCAAGGAAACGTCCACCACAGGTCATCTCTTGGGACTGCACCGGCACCGCGCCCCCCAGCAGTTTGATTCGCGCGCCGATCCCGCGCGTATTGGGCGGCAAACCCTTGAGCCGCACTGCCACGCGAGGCGCCGAACAGTTGTTTCGATAGACCAGGGCGGGTGACCTCAAGCAATTCACGACCACATCCAGGTCGCCGTCATTGTCCAGGTCCGCCAGCGCGATGCTGTGTGACACTTGTAACGAATCGAACCCCCATTGTTTCCCCACTTCCTCGAACGTCAGGTTGCCTCGATTGTGAAAGGCACAATTGGGCGTCAAGAGCGGCGGATACAATGAGAGTGTCTTCCGCACATCGCTCTTCTCCATCGGGCTCATCTTGTCAGCGCGCTCCGTGGCATCCTGGTCCTGCGTATCGTAATAATGCCCCGTGCCGACAAGAATATCCTGGTGGCCGTCCAGGTCCACATCGAGGAAGGCGGCGCTCCAGGACCAATCCGAGCAGGCCACCCCCGCGTAGTTGGCGATGTCGGCGTACGTGCCGTCGCCGCGGTTCAGGAATAAGAAGTTGCGCCTAACCTGGGGCCGGTCCCATTTCTTTTCCCGCGTGTGGGCAATCGGCGGGATGTACGGTTTCAACTGCCGCATGCGCAGTGCGTGGGAGCGGCTAACCATGTCCGTCACAAAGAAATCATCCCAGCCGTCATTGTTGACGTCGGCGAAGTCTGCGGTCATGGAAAAATGCGGTGTGCTGCGCAGTGCTTCTCGCGCGATGGCGCGAAACCCGCCGTGCCCATCCCCCAACCACAGGTGGTCCGGGTCCTGGAAATCGTTGCAGACGTAAATGTCCGGATTCCCGTCCTGGTTGATGTCGCGGATGACAACCGTGAAACTCAATTCCCAGGGCATTTCCGCCAACGGAGCACCGCTCTCGTCACGGAACGTCCCGTCTGTCCACGACATTCGACGAAACTTCCCATGGCCGTCGTTCAGAAAAAGGACGCTTGGTTCCCCGTACTCGACCAGTTTACCGCCAATAATCTTCAGCCGGTTCCGATACCTGCCGGTCACCTGCTCCTTGCCGTCAACGATTCTCGTGCTGATCTTCATCCCGCTGCGGATCGTATTCTCGCCGTAATTAGCTACGTAAAGATCGAGCGAGCCATCCCCATTCACATCCCCGAGCGACATGGACGTGCTCCCCGTATTATCAGCCAGTTCGGTCGCCTGCGCATCCCGAAAATGGCCCGCGCCGTCGTTCAGAAAAAGCCGGGTCCCCTGACCGGAGCACGTCACCAGCAGGTCGAGAGCACCAGTGCCACGTACATCGGCAAACACCGCACCTCGCGCCAGCAGATTGGTATTCGCCAAACCGGCTGACTCGGTGACATCCTGGAACTTCCACGCACCCAGGTTCCGATACAGCCGGCTGCTCCCATTCAGGCTGCAAAGGAAAATATCGCACCAGCCGTCTCCGTCATAATCTCCGAGCGCCACGCCGGAGCCATTCAGCAGGTTCTGATTGGTGGCTTCTGGCCAGGGAAGCAATACGTTGGTAAAGAGGATTCCCGTCTGGCTGCCTGGCATCAGGGTGAAGCCAGGTTGGCCGCCCGGCGGCACCTCGAGGGGCCAGGCTTTCACGCCGTCGCCAGGTTCATCGGCCAAGGCGCATGAGGCCGCCGTCGCCAGCCAGGCCAAGGCCGCTATCCAAATTCCTGCGCGCATTACTGTGCTATGTTGGTGGGTCTGGCTAATGTTGTAAAGGTCCGCGGGCCTGCCTGAGCCAAACCCGCTCCCCACTACCTCCAGGCAACCCTCAGGCCCCCTCCAAGCGTATTACTAGCTAACCGGTAGCCAACTGGTAAGCAACCACTCCGATGTGGATCGGATCCACATCGGAGTGGTTGCTTACCAGTTGGCTACCAGTTGGCCACCAGGTGGCCTGAGGATGGCTTCAGGGTGGCTCAGGGGTAGGGGGCCGTCCGCTGACGGTTCTTGCGACGAAACACGGCGTCATGATTATGACCTTGGATTTTGGACTCAAGACCCCAGACCCAATACTCAAAACTATCCCTTATGGCAGATGCAGCCGGAAAAACAGCCGTTGCTCTTGTGGCGTTACGATCGCCTGGTTCTGATTCCCGCCAACATTGATGTCATTGGTGCAGGCCACCCAGTTGGTGCCGCTAGCAGCCGTGCTTTGCATCAGCACGTAGTTTGTCGCCGCCGCCGGCCAGGTGAGCGTCACCAGGCCCGACGACAGGCACGCCACCCCTAAGTTCGGGCCCGCGGAAGGCAGTTGGAGCAACTGCTCCACAAACCCGCTTGAAACAGCACCGTCTGTGGTAAAGCCCCGCGCCCGCACAGTGCAGGGGGAAGATAGCATCGCGCCGGTCAACTGCCAGCCGTTGGTTCCGCGGACTCCCGCTCCCAGACTCGTCCAGTTCGTGCCATTGCTGGTGACCTCAAACGTGGTGCGCCAGACCTCGGGGCTTGTGCCACCTCGCTGCCACCAGAGGTTGGAGCCATCGTAAGCGAGGTTCTGGATTGCCGAATCCGTGTTATTAAGGCGGCCGATGTACCTGCGGGCCTGCCCGCCCAGCATGGTGAGATCTCCCCCCACCAGAATCTTCCCGTCCATTTGCAGCGCCTGGGAATCAACGGTGTTGTTGGCCCCCGGGTTAAAGGTGGTATCCAGCCTGCCGTCGGCATCGAGCCGGCCGCTGTACTTGCGAGTCTGCCCGCCCAGCCAGGTGAAAGTTCCCCCCAGCAGGATCTTCCCGTCCGCCTGCAACGCCAGGCAGACAACGTTATTATTGGGCGCCGGGTTGAAGGTGGTGTCCAGGCTGCCATCGGCATTTAGCCGGCCGATGTTATTGCGGGCCTGCCCGCCCAGCGTGGTAAAAGCTCCCCCCACCAGAATCTTCCCATCGGTCTGCATCACCTGGGAGTAAACGCTGTTGTTGGCCCCCGGATTAAAGGAGGTGTCCAGACTGCCATCGGCACTGAGCCGGCCGATGTTATTGCGAGTCTGCCCGCCCAGCGTGCTGAAATGTCCCCCCACCAGGATCTTTCCGTCCGCCTGCAATGTCAGGGAGAAAACGTTGTCAGTGGCCACCGGGTTGAAGGTGGTGTCCAGGCTGCCATCGGCATTGAGCCGGCCGATATGACTGCGGGCCTGCCCGCCCAACGTGCTGAACCATCCCCCCACCAGGATCTTCCCGTCGGCCTGCACCGCCAGGGTATTAACCCAGTTATCTGCCCCCGGGTTGAAGTCGGTGTCCAGGCTGCCATCGGCACTGAGCCGGCCTATACAACTGCGGGCCTGCCCGGCTAGCGTGGTGAAACTACCCCCCACCAGAATCTTCCCGTCGGGCTGCACTGCCAGGGACCAAACGCTGTCGCCGACCCCCGGATTGAAAGTGGTGTCCAGGCTGCCAGCGGCATTGAGCCGGCCGATGTACTTGCGAGCCTGCCCGCCCAGCGTGGTGAAATATCCCCCCGCCAAAATCCCCCCATCCGCCTGCAACGCCAGACATATAACGCTGCTATTAGCCCCCGGGTTGAAGTTGGTGTCTATCGTCTGTGCGCCAGCGGTCTCGGGCTTGAGAAAGGCCAACAGGGCCAGCGTGGCCAACAATACAACGAGGACACGGTAGGTAGGGCGCTTGCCAACTTGGACTGATTCATGTGGCTTCGTTTTCATGGTTGATGGCGGAGCAGAGGAAGGGAATCGAATTCTCATAAATCCACCTCTGCGGCTTGGAAAGCCCGCAATCAACGACTGATCCGCACCCGCATACATGGATCTAGTTCTTAACCAAGCTCGCCCACTCGCGCAATACCTGATTTGTGGCTTGAGACGCTTTCCGCAGCGTCCTGGCTATCCCTGGAAGCGTGGGGACTTTACACTGCTCCGGTGACGTAGCGCCACTTATTGTCAAGTGTCAGACTTCTTTTGCAGAAACTCATCTTCGATAGGCGGTTCTACTGAATGCGCGGTCTCTGGTCCTGATCCGAGGCCACTCGATGAACGCGGGTCATAACCGAGGAACCTGAAAATCTGTGGAAGGAATCGTCGAGACGGTTCACACCTGCCGTGCTCCCAGTGATAGATGGTGGCGGCCTGATGGTACCTGAGTGCAGTTGGGGTAATCATCGCGTTTCAACTGGTCGTGGATGAACATCATCCGCTCATACGGCGGCCGGGAATGAAGCTGCTCTTGTTCTTTACGTTTGGCCATAGTTGTCCCCTGTGGGCGACGCTGAATTGTCCGCCTTGCGCCGGGATATGTCAATTACGCCACCGGCTTCATCAGACGAGAAGGGGTAGCCGGGTGAGGGCACCCGGCCTACAAGATGGCGGTTTTGTGGGGGATGTAGGCCGGGGGCAATCACCCGGCGGGGGCTGCACCTTATAAAGTATCTTCAGCGACGGAGCTGGGCTCAGCTCCGTCAGGAGCGCCATGTTTGTAGTAACGCCCCCTGGCGGCTCGGCCATGCTCCTTTAGGAGCGGCATCAATGGCATCTTGCATCCCACAGCTCTCCAGTGGTGGGTGTCTGTGGCACCTTGCTTGATTATCTCGCTGTTCGGCGATCATAGCGCGAAGAACGTTGGATTTGCCGGAAGCGTTTGGACCGAAGATGGCCGCCGACTTGAGCAGTCGGCGGTTACCGACCTCAAAGACGTGGCTCCATTCCAAGTGGTGATCCAGGCGCGGTTCTACCATCGAAAGCGTCTGGAGGTCCCGGATGGACCGGAAGTTTTCGACTGAAAACGTCAACAACATGGGGAACAAATGGCAGATTCTAAGGTTTTGTCAACACATTATGCACATAATGTGCAAGGAAGTGCGCATCTGCGATTTTTCAAAGTAGCTTGGTGCCGTTGAACCGCCGACGGTCAACGTAAGTCGAAACAAGGAGGGGGCTGGCGCTTTTAGCGGGAAAAATAGTTTCCCTTTGTCCGGGA